>Ga0207643_10001946_pt1 | contig 11421 bp, 10 predicted proteins | sample KBSMisM62_FD_184313 | JGI IMG/M metagenome (GOLD analysis project Ga0207643, IMG submission 184313) | Miscanthus rhizosphere microbial communities from Kellogg Biological Station, Michigan, USA - KBS Miscanthus M6-2 (SPAdes) (version 2) | ecosystem: Host-associated > Plants > Roots >...
GTGGCGGGCCCTCAGGCACGGGACGGCGAACATGGACACGCTCATCGCCGTCGGGACGAGCGCCGCGTGGCTCTACAGCGTCGGTGTCACGCTCTTCCCGGACGCGATCCACGAGGCCGGCCTCCATCCGGAGACCTACTTCGATGCGTCGACGATCATCATCGGCCTCGTGCTCCTCGGCCGGTGGCTCGAGGGTCGCGCGAAGGCCGGTACGGCCGGCGCGATCCGACGTCTCATCGGGCTGCAGCCGGCGTCCGCGCGCATCGTCACCGACGCCGGTGAGACCGACGTCCCGCTCGTCCAGGTCTCCGTCGGCGACCGTGTTCGCGTCCGGCCCGGCGACAAGGTTCCGGTCGACGGCATCGTGCTCGAGGGCGCATCGAGCATCGACGCGAGCATGCTCACCGGCGAGCCGGTGCCGGTCGAGATCGCTGCCGGCACCGAGGTCGTCGGCGGGACGATGAACCGGACCGGGACGTTCGTGATGCGTGCGACCCGGGTCGGGCATGACACGGCGCTCGCGCGGATCGTCGAGGCCGTCCGCCGTGCTCAAGGCAGCAAAGCGCCGATCCAGCACGTGGCCGATCGGATCGCCGAAGCCTTCGTCCCTCTGGTCCTACTCCTTGCCTCCGCGACCTTCGTGATCTGGTTCGTCGCCGGTCCCGAGCCGCGCTTCACGCTCGCACTGTCCGCGTTCATCAGCGTCGTCGTGATCGCATGCCCGTGCGCGATGGGCCTCGCGACGCCCGCGGCCGTGATGGTCGGCACCGGACGCGGAGCGGAGGCCGGCATCCTCATCCGCGGCGGCGAGGCACTGGAGCGTGCGGAGGCGATCGACACGGTCGTCTTCGACAAGACCGGGACGCTGACGCTCGGTCGCCCCTCGGTCGTCGACGTGGTGGCGATCGACGGGATGGACCGCACATCCCTCATCGATCTGGTCGCCTCCCTCGAACGTGCCAGCGAGCATCCCCTTGGCGGTGCGATCGTCGAACATGCGAACGCGCGCGAGCTCGGGTTCCGGAGCGTCGAGGGATTCGACGCGGTCGTCGGTGGCGGCGTGCGCGGCCGGGTCGACGACGGGAGTGGCGGCCGGGCGTTGGCGGTCGGCAATCCCCGTTGGCTCGCCGAGGCGTCGGTCGACCTCGAGCCGATCCTCGGTGCGCTCCAGGCCGCGGACGGCGGTGGTCGGACGGTCGTCGCGGTGGCCGTCGATGGGCGGGCGGCCGGTGTCATCACGATCGCAGACCCGGTCCGCGCGGAGGCCTCAGCGGCGATCCGTGTGTTGACGGACGCGGGCATCGAGACCTGGCTCGTGACGGGCGACGGACGGGCCGCCGCCAACGCGATCGGCGCCCAGGTCGGCATCCCCGCCCATCGGGTCGTCGCCGAGGTCCGCCCGGAGGGCAAAGCGAGGATCGTCGAGCGTCTGCAGGGTCGCGGCGGAACGGTCGCGATGGTCGGCGACGGCATCAACGATGCCCCGGCACTCGCGAGCGCCGACGTCGGGATCGCCATCGGGACCGGGACGGACGTCGCGATCGAGGCGGCGCCGATCACGCTGCTCGGTGCCGACCCTCGTGGTGTGGCGGCCGCGATCGGTCTGTCGCGGGCCACGATGACCACGGTCCGCCAGAACCTGTTCTGGGCGTTCGCCTACAACATCGTCCTCATCCCTATCGCCATGGGCGTCCTCGCCCCATCGTTCGGCATCGCCTTGTCTCCGGCGTTGGCCGCGGCCGCGATGGCCCTCTCGTCGGTGACGGTCGTGGCGAACGCACTGCGGTTGCGTTCATACGACGCACGCCCCGAGGCGGCACATCGGATGCGGCGAGGATCCCTCCATCGACTCCGCGAGGCAGCCTTCCTCGGCGCCGTCGCTCTGGCGGCACTGGGCGTCGCGGGTGGTGTGATGGCGGCCGATCGCTGGATCGACCGCGGAGCGACGCATCTCGCCATCGTTGCCCGGGACGCTCGGTTCACGCCCGCCGACATTCGCATCGACGCCGGCCAGACCGTCGTGCTGTCCTTCATGAACCAGGACGCGGTGTTCCACGACTGGGAGGTGCAGGGCCTCGCCAACGTCGACGCGGGAGCTCGTCCCGGTCAGACGCAGAAGATCCGATTCCGGATCGACGAGCCCGGCTCGTACCAGATCGTGTGCACGGTGCCGGGCCACGCCGAGGCCGGGATGGCCGGCACGCTCATCGTCGACCCGGCAGACTGACCGGCGGATGATCGCCAGCCGGATCCAGACGCCAGACGACCCGCGCGACCTGCGCGGCGACTTCGCACATCGCGTGACGATCGATGTCCGGTTTTCCGACACCGACGCGATGGGCCACGTCAACAACGCGGTGTATCTGACGTACTGCGAGATGGCGCGGATCCGGTACTGGTCGGACGTGACCGGCGAATCGCTGGCCGCCCGGCATCACGGCGCCGAGAGCCTGATCCTCGCCGAGGCGCGCATCACGTATCGCGCCCAGGTCTTCCACACGGACGTCGTCACGGTCGAATCGCGCGCGACGCGGATCGGCCGGTCGAGCTTCGTGCTCGAGCATCGCCTGACAGCGTGCGAGGCCGGGGGTCACCCTCGGCTCGTCGCGATCAGCGAGTCGGTCCTCGTCCGGTACGACTACACGGTCGGCCGCGCGGCCGAGCTCGATGAGCGATTCGTCCAGGCGATGGAGGCGTTCGAGGGTCACGCCCTCCGCTAGCTACCCGCGCCGCCCCCGGGGCGCGGCTAGTCGACGACGCGTCGGAAGATCGTCACCGCGTTCTGACCGCCGAAGCCGAAGCCGTCGACGGCGACCGTATCGATCTTCTTCTCCCGCGCGGTCAACGGCACATAGTCGAGGTCGCAGTCCGGATCCGGCGTGCGCAGATTGGCCGTCGGCGGGATGACGTTGTCGCGGATCGCACCGAGCGCGGCGAGGGCACTGGCGATCCCGGCGGCGCCGACGAGATGGCCGATCATCGACTTCGGCGAGCTGATCGGGACCTTGTAGGCGTGGTCGCCGTAGGCCGCCTTGATCGCCCGAGTCTCCGTCACGTCGTTCAGCGGCGTGGCAGTCCCGTGGGCCACGATGTAGTCGACCTCGTCGGGGGCGATACCCGCATGGCGCATCGCGTTGGTCATCGAGCGGGCCTGCCCCCGGCCCGTCGGCTCCGGCGCGCTGATGTGGAACGCGTCGGCTGTGAGTGCCCCGCCGATGATCTCGGCGATCGGCGTCGCACCTCGATCGAGTGCGTGCTGGAGCGACTCGACGACCGTGATCCCCGCCCCCTCGCCGAGTACGAACCCGTCTCGCGTGAAGTCGAATGGGCGCGACGCGCTCTCGGGCTCGTCATTGCGCTTCGAGAGGGCGGTCATGTTGGCGAGCGCAGCGACGCCCATCGGCCAGATCGGCGCCTCGGTCCCGCCGGTCACGACGACATCGCACTCGCCGTCACGGATCAGCCGCAGTGCATCCTGGAACGCGATCACGGATGTCGCGCAGGCGGCGACCTGGGTGATGACCGGTCCGGTCAGCCCCCATTCCATCGATAGCATCGCCGCCGCCATCGACCCAGACAGGGCCGGCACCGCGAATGGCGACACGAAGCGCGGACCCTTCTGGTCGTGGACGTGGGTCCCGTCGATGATCTGTTCGATCCCGCCGCCGCCGGTGTTGACGACGACCCCGACGCGATCGCGCTCCTCCTGTGTCTTCCCTGCGAAGTCGATGCCGGAATCAGCGACGGCTTCCTTGCCGGCGCCCATGGCCAAGTGGATGAATCGGCTCATCCGACGGGCCATCTTCGGGTCCATGACCTTGGTCGGGTCGAAGTCGAGCACCTCGGCGGCGATGCGGACTTCGTGGTTCGAGGCGTCGAAGCTACGGATCGTCCGCGTGCCGGTCACACCAGCTTTGAGATTCGACCAATAGGTCGGGAAGTCATTGCCGATCGGCATGACAGCACCGAGTCCGGTCACGACCGCGCGACGGGCAGGATCCTTCTCAGGCATCGGCTCGGATTGTAGGGATGGCGACGAGCCCGGGGAGGGTCAGTCGCCGTCGTACCGCGCGAAGATGATCGCGCCGTTGTGGCCGCCAAGCCCGATGTTGTTCGAGAGGGCGTAGCGGATCTCCATGGGGACGGTCTCCGCCGGCACCCACAGGTCGCATTCCGGGTCGTAGTCGCGGTAGTTCAACGTCCCGGGAGCGCACTGCTCGGAGACCGACATCACAGTCGCGAACGCCTCGAAGGCTCCGGCCGCACCCATCATGTGACCCGTCATCGACTTGGTCGCGCTGATCGCGATCGCATGCGAATCGCGCGAGGCGCGCGACCCGAAGGTGGTCCAGATCGCCTCGGCTTCGCGCTTGTCACCGAGCGGGGTCGAGGTGCCGTGTGGATTGATGAGGTCGACCTCGTCGGCCGGCACGCCGCGACGCTCGAGCGCCATCTTCATGGCCCGCGCCGAGCCGATGCCGGCGTCGATCGGCTGGATCATGTCCCAGCCATCCGCGGCCGACCCATAGCCGACGACCTCGGCATAGATCTTCGCGCCACGCGCCTTGGCGAGCTCGAGATCCTCGAGGAACAGCGAGCCGGCGCCTTCGCTGAGCACGAAGCCATCGCGCGTCGCGTCGAACGGCCGCGAAACGGTCTGCGGGTCCTCGCCGGCGCGCGGCAGACCCATCCCGCGCATGTTCGAGAAGCCGGCGTGCGCGACTTCGAGCAGCGGCGCCTCGGTCGAACCGCTGATGACGGCGATGCAGTCGCCTCGCCGGATCGCCTCGGCCGCCTCGCCGACGTTGTGCGTGCCGGTCGCACATGCGGAGACCATGCACACGTTGTGACCGATCGCGCCGGTCTCGATCGCGATCATCCCTGATGGGCTGTCGACGAGCGCATTGGCGATGAACGTCGGCGCGACCGTGCGGTGGCCGCGATCGTGGAGCGAGACGTAGTTGTCGATCATGAGCTGCTGGCCGCCAGCACCCGATCCGAAGATCACGCCGACCTCGGTGCGGTTCTCGTCGGTCAGCTCGAAGCCGGAATCGGCCAGCGCCTGCTTCCCGGCGGCGACCCCGAAGTGCAAGCTCGACTCGCTCCGGCGAGCCGCCTTCGGGTCCATCCATTCCTTGGCGTCGAAGTCTTGGACCTCGCCGGCGACCTTGGCCTCATAGGGCTCCGTGTCGAAATACGTGATCGGCCCGAGTCCGGACACTCCGTTCACGAGATTGGACCAGGCGGTGTCCTTGTCGTTGCCGACGGGGCTCACGACCCCGACACCAGTGACGACGACGCGGCGGTCGTAGTCGGGACGACGCATGTGGTTCGGATCCTCCAGTCAATTCGCGATCAGGCCGTGACGCCGGCCGGATCGATGAGTCGGTCGTGGGTCGCCGGATCGTCGGCGGAGACGATCTCCGCGTCCGGCGCGATGCGTTTGATGAGGCCGGTCAGGACCTTGCCGGGCCCGACCTCGACGAAGGTCGTGACGCCAGCCGCTGTCATCCGCTCGACCGCCGTGACCCAGTCGACACCGGCCGTGAGGTGGTCGACGAGTTCGGCGCGAGCCTCCTCACCGGTGGTGATGGGCCGTGCGTCGGCGTTAGCCAGCAAGGTCATCGTCGGGTCGGCGAAGGCGATGCCCGCAAGGGTCTCGCGCATCCCTTCGGCGGCCTCGGCCATGAGCGGGGAGTGGGCCGCGACGCTCACCGGCAGGACGATCGCCCGCTTGGCTCCGAGTGTCTTCGCGACTTCCGCGCCAGCCTCGATGGCGGCGCGCTCACCGGACACGACGACCTGACCGGGCGCATTGCGGTTCGCGACGACGAAGGTCCCATGCTCGTTGGCCGCGGCGATCAGCTCGGGAACCTTCGCGTCGTCGAGCCCGATCAGCGCGGCCATCGCGCCATCGCGGCCCTGGCCTGACGCCTGCATGAGCTCGCCGCGGCGCCGGACCAGGCGCACGCCGTCGCCGAGCGACAGGACGCCGGCAGCCACGAAGGCCGAGTACTGGCCCATCGAGTGGCCGGCGGCGAACGCAGGCCTCGGTTCGGAGACACCGGCAGCGGTCCAGCGTTCGCGGAGCGCTTCCAGGATCGCGATCGACGCTGCGAGCAGTGCGGGCTGGGCGTTCTCCGTGAGATCGAGTCGCTCTGCCGGCCCTTCCCACGCGAGCGAACTGATCGACTCGCCGAGGGCGGCATCAGTCGCTGCCCACACGGCAGCGGCGGCCGGCGAGGACGTGGCGAGATCCCGGCCCATGCCCACCGATTGCGAGCCCTGGCCGGGGAAGACGAAGGCTGTGGAAGTCATCGGACCCGAGCGTACGGGGACTGGTTGCCGCAGACCCGGATTCGCGTGCATGCTTGCATGCATGACTGAGACACGGGTGCGCCCGACGACACGCCCAGCGCCGCGGCGGGAGATCGCCGAACGCTTCGAGACCGACCTATCTGCATCCGTCCTCGCGGCCGGCACGCGCCTCCCCAACGTGCGACAGATCTCCGAGCGGGTCGCGATGGGACGCGCCCTCTGGCGCGAGCTCGTCATCGGGTTCGCGAGCCAGCTCGGCGAGCTGCGTCTCGGGTTCACCCAGCTCGCGGCGCTCTATGTCCTCGCCGATGGCAGCACCTTGACGATCGGCGAGCTGGCCGAATCGATCAACCGCTCTCCGTCGGCGACGAGCCGGCTCATCGACGGCCTCGTCAAGCGGCGGCTCGTCGAGCGTCGGAGCGAGGAAGAGGACCGCCGCCAGAAGGTGTTGCGGCTGACACCGCGCGGCCACGCGATCCTGCGCGTCGTCGACCGGGGTCGGGCGGAGCAGTTCCTCTCGGCGGTCCGGCCGTTGCCGACCGCCGAGCGCTCGATCGTCGCGATGGGCGTCGCGGCGCTGGCGACCCATGCCATCAGCCGTCGCGGCCGGCTGATCCGCGCCACCCGCGAACCGGGCACATAGGCCTCGACTGCACGCGTAGGCTACGCGGGCAGGAGGTCTCGATGTACTACGGCAACCCCGCAGCCGCCCTGTTCCAGATCGAGCATCAGCACAGCGACGGGACGTGGTCGACGCTGGTGCCCGCCGGGACCGATGCCCACGATGCAGCCGGATCCGACCCGGAGCGGGAATGGGACCGCGGGCACGTGTATATCTGCACGACCTGCGAGGAGCGGGTCCGGGTGATCGGGCCGGCGCCCGATGCTGCCGAGCGGATGCAGGCCGGCTGACCGAGCACCAGGAACGACGCCCGAGGAGGAGATGGATGTTCCAGTACGGCATCGTGGCTTCCGGCCTGAAGGTCGAGCACCAGCACGCGGACGGGTCGTGGGTCGAGTTGGAGCCCCAGGATGTGCGGGACCCGTCGGAGGTCGACCCGGAGCGGGACTGGAACCGTGGCCACGTCTACATCTGCCCCAGGTGCGCGGAGTCCGTGCGGATCAGCGCGTCTGACGCTCAGGGAGAGGTGCCGGCCGCCGGCTGAGCTGCTCCGCGACGATCAGGCGCAGAACCGCCGCACCACGTCGTAGAGGACCGGCAACCCGAAGCGCAGCGCGCTGAGCGAGATCCGCTCATCGACGCCGTGCCACAGCTCGAGGAACGGCTCACCTGGCTCCAGGCCGAATGGGGCGAACCCGTACGTCGGCGTTCCGACCATCGCGCTGGCCTTGGCGTCCGTCGCGAACGGCGCCATGACGGGCAGCGGCACGGCCGCCGGATCGTGGTCGACGAGGGCGCCGACGAGCGTGTCCCACAGCGGGCCTTCGGCAGGCGCTTCGACCGGTTCGCCGAGCGCGAGGCGCTCGAATCGGCAGGACGGTAGGAGGTCGGGCCCGATGCGCTGTTCGAGCTCGGTCAGGATGTCCGCGTCCGTCGAACCCGGCAGGAGCCGGCAGTCGACGTCGACCGTCGCGTCGCCAGGGATGACGTTGTACTTCACGCCCGCCTGGATGATGTTCGGGCTGAAGGTGTCTCGGATGAGCGCGCGGATCGCTCGTGACCAGACCGGGTCGCAGAGCCGATCGATCTCGCGGTCGGCCGTCTCCGAGTCGAGCTCGGCTGCCGCGATCGCTCGCAGCACCGACCCGGTGGCGGGCGGCAGGGCGTCCGCGGCGGTCTCGAGCATGCGGGTGATCACCGGTGTCATCCGGATCGGACCTGGGACAGACAGTCTCGTAACGATCTCGGCGGCGATGACGGCCGCGTTCTCGGGGCGTGGCATGGAGCCGTGCCCCCACGTCCCGCTCACGTGGATGCGATACGGCGCGAACCCCTTCTCCGCCACCATGATCGGGTAGAAGCGCACGCCCCCCGCGTGGACCGTGACCCCACCACACTCGTTGAGCGCTCCTGCCGCGCGGAGCCAGTCTGGCCGGTGCAGGGCCAGCCATCGTGCGCCGTCCGTGGCGCCAGCCTCCTCGTCGGCCGCGCAGGTGAACAGCAGGTCGCGCATCAGCCCGGGGATCGGGTCTGACGCAGGATCGCGGCCGGCCGCTCTCGCCTCGAGGGCAAGCCGCTCGATGACCCCGAGCTGGAGCGCGACCATGCCCTTCATGTCGACGGTGCCACGGCCATAGATGAAGCCGTCGTCGATGACACCGGCGAACGGGTCGTGGGACCACCGTTCCGGGGGCGCCGGCACGACGTCCAGATGCGACATCAGCAGGAGGGCGTCCTCGCCGGTGCCCTCGCCGCGCAATCGGACGTGGACGGACCCGCGGCCGGCGACGGGTTCGACGACTTCGGGTCTGAGCCCGACGGCGGCAAGGCGATCGGCGATATACCTCGCGGCCCGGGTCTCGCCATCGGGCAGGGCCGGGTCCGGCGGGTTGACCGACGGGATGCGGATCAGGTCGCGCAGCGACTCGACGACCTCGGCGTGCACCCGCTCCCAGTCGTGGCTCGGGATCGCGTCCGAAGGGCGGTCGGACGTACCCACCGTCACTGCGCGACCACGATCCCAAGAAGGGCCGCGATCAGACCGAGGACGAACCCGGCTGCGACGATGACGGCGACCATCAGCACGAGCCAGCGACCCAGCCGTCGCTCCTCGGCAAGCGCCTCCTGTTCGTCCGGTGCCTCGCCACCTGTGATGTACGGGCCACGCAGACCTTTCTCGCGGGCGCGCTGGGCACGCGGCGAGTCGTAGGCCTCGGGATCGGGGCGGAACGAGCCCCCGGTCCGGGGCTCCTGGGCACTCATGGACCCATGATGCCCGCTCATCCGATCGCTCGCCGCAACGGCGCGGCGACCTCCTCGGCGACGACGTCGACACCTTCCGGCCCCAGCCGCGGCCGCACGTTGAGGATGACGTGGGTCGCCCCGCGCCGGAGGGCGTCGTGGGCGGCACCGAGCGCCTTGGCGCGGTCCTCGGCAGTGTCGCCCGTGGGGACCTGCGCGCCGAAGTCGAATGCGGCCGGGTCCCGGCCGATGGACTCGAGCTGCTGGACGATCGCGTCTCGTCCGAGGCTGAAGTCGTCAAGGTCGGTCGCTCGACCCGACAGGATGTCGACCGCCGGCATGACCCAGCCATCGGCGAGGGCGGCAGTCAACGCGATACCGCGGCGCTTGCCCGCGCCCAGCCACAGCCGCGGGCCGCTGGCAGTCGGCGGCGGTTCGTTCGTGGCCTCGACGAGCGGGTAGAACGGATCGGGCCGGGTCACCCCGGGGTTCGCCGAGGCCTCCGGCGACCACAGCGCCCGGAGCACATGGACGGCCGATTCGAACCGATCGAAACGCTCGCGCATCGGCGGGAGCGGGATGCCGAGCGAGACGTGCTCGCCCTCGTGCCAGCCGGCGCCGAGCCCGACGATGAACCGGCCACCGGTCGCGTGGTCGAGAACGGTCGCGGCTTTGGCGAGCACAGCCGGATGCCGGAACGTGTTGGACAGCACGGCGTGCCCGATCCAACGCCCAGGAACGTGACGGAGCAGCGCGGCGGCCGTCGTCAGCGCCTCGAGGCTCGGCCCGTGCCGATCGAACGAGATATCGGTCAGGTGGTCGTTCATCCAGACCGACTCGAACACGTCGTACGTCCCGATGCGCGCCCACATCGCGTCGAGCGTCGCCCAGTCGACCGCCTGGGGCGAGGTCTTGATCCCGATCGGGATGTGGCGTGTCATGCAGGGACGCGGGCAGCCGCCAGGTTCGCGGTCATACGTGGTCCGGTCGTGACGGCCCCGGTCGAGGCCGATCCGACCAGGGCCGCATATTTGGCCAGCACGCCTGTCGTGTAGTTCGGTGGGCGGGGCGTCCATGCCGCGAGACGGCGTTCGATCTCCTCGGCCGGGACCGCCAGGTCGAGCCGCTTCTGGTCGACATCGATGACGATCTCGTCGCCCTCCTGGACGATCGCGATCGGCCCACCGAGCGCGGCCTCCGGAGCGATGTGTCCGAGCATCAGCCCATGTGTCCCGCCGGAGAAGCGGCCGTCCGTGATGAGCGCGACATCGTCACCGAGACCCTCGCCGACGAGCGCCGCTGTGACGCTGAGCATCTCCTGCATGCCGGGTCCGCCGACCGGTCCCTCGTAGCGGATGACGACGACGTCGCCTGGCACGATCCGGCGATCCCGGACCGCCTCGAAGCATTCGGTCTCCGAATCGAAGACTCGGGCCGGCCCGCGATGCAACCGACGCTCATGTCCGGCGAGTTTCACGACGCAGCCATCGGGCGCCAGCGATCCACGCAGGATCGCGAGGCCACCGGTCGGCTTGAGCGGCGTCTCGATGGGGACGACGACCCGTTGGCCGTCGGTCGCGACGGCGTCCGCGCCGATCTCGGCGAGGGTCCGGCCATCGACCGTGGGCGCACCGCCGTGGAGCAGGCCGGGTCGCTTCAGCAGTTCGTGCATCACCAGACCGAGACCGCCGGCTTCGTACATGTCGGTCGCGGTGAACCGGCCCCCGGGCTGCATGTCGGCCACGATCGGCGTCCGGTCGGCGACCGCGCCGAACTCGTCGATGTCGAGCTGGAGACCGAACTCGTGCGCGATCGCCAATAGGTGGAGGACGCCGTTGGTCGAGCCTCCCGTCGCCGCGACGCTCGCGATCCCGTTCTCGAGCGCTTCGCGGGTGACGAAGGCCGACGGCCGGACGTCGCGCCGGACCAGGTCCATCACCAGCTCACCGCTCCGCCGCGCCGCGGCGTCCTTTCCCGGGTCCTCGGCGGGGATCGCGTTCAGGCCGGCCGGCGACAGCCCGAGGAACTCCATCACCATCGCCATCGTGTTGGCGGTGAACTGGCCGCCACACGCGCCGGCACCCGGGCAGGCAGCGTTCTCGACCTCGTACAGCTCGTCGAGCGTGATCTTGCCGGCCTGGTAGGCGCCGATCGCCTCGTAGGCGGTGACGACGGTCGCGTTGCGCTGGCCCTTGTAGACACCGGGATAGATCGTGCCGTTGTAGAGGATCAGGCCGGGG
>Ga0207643_10001954_pt1 | contig 11387 bp, 11 predicted proteins | sample KBSMisM62_FD_184313 | JGI IMG/M metagenome (GOLD analysis project Ga0207643, IMG submission 184313) | Miscanthus rhizosphere microbial communities from Kellogg Biological Station, Michigan, USA - KBS Miscanthus M6-2 (SPAdes) (version 2) | ecosystem: Host-associated > Plants > Roots >...
GAACCCGGCGCGCGCGAGGTCGACGACGATGGCGGGCCGCCCGCCCGCGGTGACACCCGGATCCGTCACCGCGGATCAGCTGTCCTTCGCCGCAGCCGCGCGGACCTCGGCGAGCGTGATCGCCCCCCGGCGCAGGGCCTCGTTGGCGAGCTTGGTGCGGCGGCGCTCGCCGTCGCCCGAGACGCCGAACTTGTCGTAGAGCCGCAGCAGGTGCTGCTTGACGGCGGCCTCGCTGACCCACAGCTGCTGCGCGATCGCCCTCGTGGACGCGGGCTCGGTGAACATCTCCGGGCCGGTCATCGGCGTGAACAGGGCGATGAGGACGTCCTTCTCGCGCGGCGTGAGCTGCGGCGGGGGCGCCTGGGCCTCGGTCATGCCGGGGTCGTCGGCGGTGCGGTCGGCGCGCAGGACGATGCGGGTGCGACCGATGCGCAGCTCGTCGCCCGGGCCGACGCGGGCCTCCCCGGACACCCGGTTGCCGTTGACGAACGTGCCGTTGCGGGAGCTGACGTCACGGATGCTCCACCCGCCGCCGAGCCGCTCGAGGACGGCGTGCACGCGGGAGACCTGGCCGTCGTCGCTCAGCACGATGTCGTTGCCCGTAGCCCGACCCACGGTGATGCGGTCGCCGCCCAGCGGCACCAGGTCGGCGCCCGCCGGACGCCACACCTCCAGGAACGCCGTCATCACACCCCCCTTCGCGCGGAACGGTAGTGCAGCACCCGTTCCTCCTGATATCGCTCGCACGTCCTTGTGAGTTTCACGGCGGCGGCGGCGATACGGTTTGAGTAGTCACGAACAAGTGACGGCCGCCACTGCTCGGGAGGTCTCGGCATCAGGATAGCGGCCCGGGGGTGTCCAGCAGACGCCCGAGCAACCGCGACACGGTCGCGGCCTCGATGAGGAACCCGTCGTGGCCGTACGGCGAGTCGATCACCTGGACCTCGCCCGCGCCCGCGATGCCCGCGGCCAGCTCCTCCTGCTGCTCCAGCGGGTACAGCCGGTCGGAGGACACCCCCGCCACCAGCGTCTCCGCCGTGACCCGCGCGAGTCCCGACGGCACGCCGCCACGGCCGCGGCCGACGTCGTGGGCGTTCATCATCTCCGTGAGCCGCACGTAGGTCGCCGCGTCGAAGCGGTGCACCAGCTTGTTGGCGTGGTGGTCGAGGTAGGACTCGACGGCGTAGCGGCCGCCGCGCGCCGGGTCCTCCCCGGGCTGGGCCAGGCGGCCGAAGCGCTGCGCGAGCTCGTAGGGGCTGCGGTAGGACAGGTGCGCCATCCGCCGGGCGATGCCCAGCCCGACGTGCGGCCCCTGCCCGGGCGGGGCGTCGTGGTAGTCGCCCCCGCGCCAGTTGCCGTCGCCGCGGATCGCCGCGAGCTGCGGCGCGCACCAGCCGATCTGCTCCGCCGACGCCGACGCCGGGCTGGCCAGCAGGAAGAGCCGGGCGACCCGGTCGGGCTCGGTCGCCGCCCACTCGAGGGCCCGCATCCCGCCCATCGAGCCGCCGACGACGCACGCCCACCGCTCGACGCCCAGGGCGTCGGCGAGCGCGGTCTCCGCGCGCACCGAGTCGCGGATCGTGACGAGCGGGAAGCGGCTCCCCCATGTGCGCCCGTCGGGCGCGGTGGCGGCCGGGCCCGTGCTCCCCTGGCAACCGCCGAGCACGTTGGGGGCCACGACGAACCAGCGCGCCGGGTCCAGCGCCTGACCCGGCCCGACCACGGCCTGCCACCAACCGGGGGTGGGGTGGCCGTCGCTCGCGGGCCCGGCGACGTGGCTGTCGCCGGTGAGCGCGTGCAGCACGAGGACGGCGTTGGAGCGGTCCGGCGCGAGCGTGCCCCACGTCTCGTACGCGATCGAGACGCCCGGGAGCTCGCCGCCGAACTCCAGCGGCAGCGGCTCGGGCAGTCGCACCCACTGCCGACGCCCGGGCGGGTCCCCCTCCCGCCACGCACCGGTGGCGGGAGGGAGCGCCGTCTCGATGAGGGTCACCCAGCCGCCTTGGCGGCGCGGAAGCCCGCTTCGAGGTCGGCCTTGATGTCCTCGATGCCCTCCAGCCCGACCGACAGCCGCACCAGGCCCGGGGTGACGCCGGTGGCGAGCTGCTCCTCGCCGGAGAGCTGGCTGTGCGTCGTGCTGGCCGGGTGGATCACGAGGCTGCGCACGTCGCCGATGTTGGCCAGGTGGCTGTGCAGCTCCAGCGCGTCGACGAACCGCTTGCCCGCCTCGACACCACCCCGCAGGTCGAAGGCGACGACCGCGCCCGCACCGGCGGGCATGTACCGCTGCTGCAGCGCGTGCCAGGGGCTGGACGGCAGGCCCGCGTAGTAGACCTTCTCCACCTCGTCGCGGCCCTCCAGCCACTCCGCGACGGCCTGCGCGTTCTGGACGTGCCGCTCGACGCGCAGCGACAGCGTCTCGATCCCCTGGATGAGCAGGAACGCGTTCTGCGGGGAGATCGCCGGGCCGAGGTCGCGCAGCAGCTGCACCCGCAGCTTGATGATGTAGGACAGCGGGCCGAGCGCCTCCCAGTAGTTGAGGCCGTGGTAGCTCGGGTCCGGCGAGGTGAGCCCCGGGTAGCGGTCGGCGTGCTCGCCCCAGGCGAACGTGCCGGAGTCGACCACGACGCCGCCGATCGCGGTGCCGTGGCCGCCGAGGAACTTCGTGGCCGAGTGCACGACGATGTCGGCGCCGTGCTCGATCGGCCGCAGCAGGTACGGCGTGGGCACGGTGTTGTCGACCATCAGCGGCACGCCCGCCTCGTGCGCGACGTCGGCGACCTTCCGCACGTCGAGCACGTTGCCGCGCGGGTTGCCCAGCGTCTCGGCGAACAGCAGCTTGGTGTTCGGCTGGATCTTGGAGCGCCACTCGTCGGCGTCGTCGGGGTCGTCGACGAAGCTGACCTCGATCCCCAGCTTCGGGAACGTGTAGTGGAAGAGGTTGTACGTGCCGCCGTAGAGCGACGCGGAGGAGACGAAGTGGTCGCCCGCCTCGGCGATGTTGAGGATGGCGAGCGTCTCGGCGGCCTGCCCGGAGGCGAACGCGACGGCGGCCACGCCGCCCTCGAGCGCGGCGACCCGCTGTTCGAGCACGTCCTGTGTGGGGTTCATGATCCGCGTGTAGATGTTGCCGAGCTCGGTGAGCCCGAACAGGGCGGCGGCGTGCTCGGTGTCGCGGAACGTGTAGGACGTGGTCTGGTAGATCGGGGTGGCACGCGCGCCGGTCGTCGGGTCGGACGTGGCGCCTGCGTGCACCTGCTTGGTCTCGAAGGACCAGGATTCGGACACAGTTGTCTCTCCAGGTAGAGCTACGGGGTTCGGGCCCGGCCCGGCCGTGATCCACATCCCGGCGTACGAGCGCGACCGTAATGCGGCCGGAACCAGCACACAACAATTACACGACGGCGGCACCCGACGACGTTCAGCGCGACGGCGCTACCGTGCGGGCCGTGCTGGTGCTGCTGCCTCCGTCGGAGACGAAGCGGGGCGGCGGTGACGGCCCGCCGTTGCGGCTCGACCGCCTCGCCCACCCCGAACTCAACCCGCTGCGCGCGGAGCTGGTCGACGAGCTCGTGAAGCTCGCCGCCGAACCCGCGGCCGCCCGGGCGGCGCTGGGGTTGTCTCCGCAGCAGGACGCCGAGGTGGCGCGCAACGCCGAGCTGTGGACGGCGCCGACCGTGCCCGCGCTGCACCGCTACACCGGTGTGCTCTACGACGCGCTCGACGTCGGCTCGCTGCGGGGCGCGGCCGCCGTGCGGGCCCGGCGGCGGTTGGTCGTCGGCTCGGCGCTGTTCGGGCTGCTCACGGCGGACGACCCGGTGCCCGCGTACCGGCTGTCGGCGGGCTCGGTGTTGCCGGGGCGCGGCACGCTCGCGGCGGCCTGGCGGCCCGCGCTGGAGCCGGTGCTCGCGGCCGTGGCCGCGCGGGAGCTGGTGGTCGACCTGCGCTCCGGGTCCTACGCCGCGCTGGCCCGGGTGCCCGGCGCGGTGACGGTGACCGTCCGCACGGCCGAGGGCGCGATCGTGAGCCACTTCAACAAGGCGCACAAGGGGCGGCTCGCGCGGGTGCTGGTGAGCTCGCGGGCGGAGCCGACCGACGCGGCCGGGGTGGCGGCGGTGGCCCGGCGGGCGGGCCTGCGCGTCGACCGCCGCGGCCAGGCCCTGACCGTGGTGCTGCCCCCCGCCTGATAATCGCTTGCCCGCCCGGTGGCTGTCCCCCACACTGACCGGGCTGACGTGGACCGGTGCCGGAGCCGAGGAGGTGTGCCGAATGTCCATCGCTGTCGTGGACGGCTGCCGTCCTCACCCCGCCCCGCCCGGCTGAACCGTCCGCGGGGCCCACACCCAGGAGACCCCGCGTTGCGCGAGCACGACTTCACTTTCGAACCCACCCGCAGGCGCCGCCGTCGCTTCGACGACGACGAGCCCCGATCGACCCACACCCGTCGCTCGTTCGACCTGACCGCGCTCGACGAGCGCGGCGGCAAGGACATCACAGAGGGCGACGGGCCGCCCGAAGGCGACCGCTGGTCGACCTGGGACGGCGCCGAGCACGGCCCCCGGCCCCGGCCCGACTGGGTGATCGCCGACCACGCCGCCGTCGACACCGACTTCGGCGTGCTCAAGACCGGCAAGGAGGCGGACGTCCACCTCCTCGAGCGCGCGGTGCCCGGCACCGACCGGCGCGCGCTCATGGCCGCCAAGCGCTACCGCACCGCCCAGCACCGCATGTTCCACCGCGATGCGGGCTACCTCGAGGGACGCCGGGTGCGGCGCTCCCGCGAGATGCGCGCGATGGCCACCCGCACCGCGTTCGGCCGTGATCTGCTGTCGGGCCAGTGGGCCCACGCCGAGTTCGGCGCGCTCACCCGGCTGTGGCAGGCGGGCGTGCCGGTGCCCTACCCCGTGCAGCTGGTCGGCACCGAGCTGCTGCTGGAGTACCTCGGCACCGACGACGGACGGGCCGCCCCGCGGCTGGCCCAGCTCCGTCCGGACCCCGACGAGCTGGCCGACCTGTGGTTCCAGCTCGTCGAGGCCCTGCGCGGGCTCGCCCGGCTGGGCCTGGCCCACGGCGACCTCTCGGCGTTCAACCTGCTCGTCCACGAAGGGCGGCTGGTCGTGATCGACCTGCCGCAGGTCGTCGACGTGGTCGGCAACCCCAACGGGCCGGAGTTCCTCGCCCGTGACGTGCGCCGCATCGGCGAGTGGTTCACCGCGCGGGGATTGCCGTCTGACGTGGGCGATCCCGTGTCGCTGCTCGACGAGCTGCGGACGGAGATCGGGCTGCCGCAGACGTCACACGACCGCTGACGACGGAACGGGCCGGGCGCTGCACTACGATGGAGATCGAGCGCCCGGCCTTTCCGCAGGCGCCACCACGAGGACGCGCATGGCCGCGTCCGGGCTCGTCCGGTTCTCCGCGTGACGCGCCCGTCCCGGAGGTATTGAGTGACATCCCCGCAAGTCCGCCGTCGTTCCGGCGCGTCGAACCGACGCCGCCGCCCCGCAGGCGCCCCGTCCCGCCCCACCCAGCCGCAGGCCGCACCCGAGGTCCTGTGGACCGCGCCCGCGTCGGGCATGCCCAGCTTCGCCGCGCTCGGCCTGCCCGAGCCGCTGCTGCGGGCGCTCGCCACCGACGGCTTCACCGACCCGTTCCCCATCCAGGCCGCGACGCTGCCCGACGCGCTCGCCGGTCGCGACCTCCTCGGCCGCGGCCAGACCGGCTCGGGCAAGACGCTCGCGTTCGGGCTCGCGGTGCTGGCCCGGCTCGCGGGCGAGCGGTCGCGGCCCCGCCGTCCCCGCGGGCTGGTCCTGGTGCCGACCCGCGAGCTCGCCACCCAGGTCCTCGACGCGCTCGTGCCGTTCACCAAGGCGCTCGGGCTGTCCGCGGCCGCGGTGGTGGGCGGCATGTCCTTCAACCGCCAGTCCGGCGAGCTGCAGCGCGGCGTCGACGTGCTCGTCGCCACGCCGGGCCGCCTCGCCGACCACCTCGACCAGGGCACCTGCGGCCTCGGCGACGTCACGATCACCGCGATCGACGAGGCCGACCGGATGGCGGACATGGGCTTCCTGCCGCAGGTCCGGCGCATCCTCGACCAGACACCGTCCGACGGCCAGCGGCTGCTGTTCTCCGCGACGCTCGACGGCGACGTCCGCGCGCTCGTCCTGCGCTACCTCACCGATCCGGTGACGCGTTCGATCGCGCCGCCGACCGGGGCCGTCGCCACGATGGAGCACCACCTGCTGCACGTCGACGAGCTCGCCAAGAACCGGGTGGTCGCCGAGATCGCCGCCCGCGAGGGCCGCACGATCATGTTCGTCCGCACGAAGCACGGCGCCGATCGGCTGGTCAAGCAGCTGCGCCGGGACGGCGTCGACGCCGCGGCGCTGCACGGCGGCAAGGCGCAGAACGCCCGCAACCGGGCCATCGCGGCGTTCCGCGACGGGGTGAAGCCCGTGCTCGTCGCCACCGACGTCGCGGCGCGCGGGATCCACGTCGACGACGTGAGCCTCGTCGTGCACGTCGACCCGCCCGCCGACCCCAAGGACTACCTGCACCGCGCGGGCCGCACCGCGCGGGCGGGCGAGTCGGGCACCGTCGTCACCATGGTCACCACCGGTCAGCGCCGCGACGTCGACGAGATGACGCGCAAGGCGGGCGTGCGGGCGCGGTCCACCGACGTGGCACCGGGCACCGCCGCTCTGGTCGGCATCACCGGCGCCCGCCCGCCGTCGGGGGTGTCGCTCATCGAGCCCAAGCCCGTCGCACGGGCGGCGAAGGCGCCGGCGCGGCCGAGGCCCCAGCGCCGCCGCCGCGCGGCCTGACACCAACCCACCACACCGCGCGGCGGGCGGTCACTCGCCCCGCCGCGCGGTGAAGCGCCACTTCGCGCGACGACCCCCGCGCGCCGGGTGCGCGTCGCGGCGGGTGCCTGCGCGCGGCTACTGCCCCCGCGCCGCGCAGGGTGCGCGTCATGGCGGGTGCCTGCGCGGGACGACCGCCCCGCGCGCCGCGTGGACTGCGGTGCGTGCGCGCTGCGGGGCCGTGGGTCAGCTGAGCCCGAGCACCGACAACGCGACCCGTGCCGCCTCGCCGCCCGCCTCTTCGGCAACGGCGAGGGCGCGGGGCACGTTGAGGTCGTCGAGCAAAGCGGCGGTGACCTCCGCCGCCCCCGCCGTACCCGCGTCGAGCGCGCCACGAGCGGCCGCGCCGTAGAGCCGCTCCAGCCGGGCGGCGGCGGCGTCGAGCGCGACCGGGTGGTACTCCCACTCCTGCGCCCACGGCCGGTCGACGAGCAGCAGCCGCAGCGCGGCCGCCGGGTGCTTGGCGAGCACGTCCGAGACGAGCACGAGGTTGCCCGTGCTCTTGGCCATCTTCGCGCCGTCGAGCCCGACGGTGCCGACGTGCAACCACGCCCGCGCGAACGGCGCGACCCCGGTGACCGCCTCGGCCATCGCCGCCTCGTAGGCGTGGTGCGGGTAGCGCAGGTCGGCCCCGCCGACGTGCAGGTCGAGCGCCGGGCCGAGGGTGGTGAGGGCCATCGCCGCACACTCGGCGTGCCAACCGGGCCGCCCCTCCCCCCACGGGCTCGGCCACGCCACCTCGCCCGCACGCGCCCGTCGCCAGACGGGGACGTCCTCGGGCGCGTCGGGGTTGTGCCCGAACTCGACGGCCCGCGCGGCTGCCTCGTCCTCGCCCAGCCCGGCCCGCTCGGCGAGGCCTGCGCCGCGGAACCACACGGTGCCGTCGCGCTCGTAGGCCGCGCCCGCCGCGAGCAGCGCCGCCGCCAACGTGACGACCTGACCGACGTGCGACCGCGCCCGCGGCTCGTGGGTCGGGCGACGGACGGCCAGCGCGCTCATGTCGCGGTCGAACCGGAACTGCTGCACGGCCGCGAAGCTGTCGGCCCGCGAGCCGGAGCGGGCGGCGGCCGCGTCGAGGACGTCGTCGACGTCGGTGACGTTGCGACACACCTCCACGTCCACGCCCAGGTGCCGCAGCACCCGCGCGGCGACGTCGGCCCACACGAACGTGGCGGCGTGCCCGAGGTGGGTGGTGTCGTAGGGCGTGATGCCGCAGACGTACAGCCGCGCCCGCCCGACGATCGGCAGCCGCCTGCCCCCGACCTGCAGCATCACCGGCGCGCGGCCCGGCGCGCCGCCCGGCGCAGCTGCATGATCCGCACCCCGCCCGGTATCGCCACGAGCAGCAGGCCTGCGATCGCGGCCAGCAGGAGCGCCACACCGACCGGCACCGAACCCGCGAAGCCCAGGAACCTGATCGTCACCGAGATCTGGTTCTGCAGGATGAACACGAGCAGGAAGATCAGCACGATCGCCGAGAGGATGAGCCCCGTCCACAGCCCGCCCGAGCGGCTGTGCCCGAGGGCGGGCTCCGGCTGGGGTGGCTGCGACTGGGGTGGCTGCGACTGGGGTGGCTGGGCGGTCGGCACCGTCGGCGGTTCGGGCGGCCCGACGCGCACCGCCGGGATGCCGGGGTCGGTGGCGGGCCCGTCGACGTCGGCGGGGCGCAGACCCGGGTGGGTGGCCGGATCGGCGTGCGGATCAGCGGGGCCGACGCGGCCGTAGGCGGGGACCTCCCTGGCCGGGGTGCCCGGCATGGGCATTGCCCTGGTCGGATCCTCGCTCATCATTCTCCCTCGTCGGTGCCGAGACGCGTGCAGTATCCCGCACCGCGTACCCGCCGCGACCTCAGACGCGCTCGCGCCGCATGGGCAGATGGGTGACGCCGTCCCAGTCGTAGGTGGGGCCCGCGGGGACGAACCCGTAGCCGCGGTAGAGGTCGGCCAGGTGCTCCTGGGCGTCCAGCACGCACGGCGCGTCCCCGACCTCGGCCAGCGCCGCCTCGATCAGCTGCCGACCCAGCCCGCGCCCGCGGACCGAACGGGCGGTGCACACCCGGCCGATGCGGAACACGCCGTCGGGCTCCTGCAGCAGGCGCAGGCAGCCGAGCACCGGCGCGGCCCAACCCTCGCCCGCGAGCCAGTAGTGCCGGGCGCCTTCCTCCAGATCGCGCCCGTCGAGCTCGCTGTACGGGCTGGCCTGCTCCACCACGAACACGTCGACGCGCAGGCGCAGCAGCTCGTACAGGCTGCGGGTATCCAGGTCGGCCGCCCAGGCCCGGTGGACCGTCGCCGACATCACCTCACCGCTCATGTGCCCTCCTCGCTGACGCTCGTCAGGCGCATTCGCTGCGCTGCAGCGCTGGACGGTGAGCTCGCAAGCTCCCTCACGCGACCTTGCTACCAGATCAGACCGTGCCGTCCCACCACCGCGGGTCGAGCTCGCCGTGGGCGACCAGCACGGCGGGGCCGTGGAGCGTGGTGGTTCCCGCATCGACGGTGACGCGCAGCGGGCCGCCGGGCGTGTCGACCGCGACGGTGCCGGTCGCGCGTCCCGCGTGCCGCAACGCCGCGACGACCGCCGCCACCGTGCCCGTGCCGCACGAGCGGGTCTCCCCCACGCCGCGCTCGTGCACGCGCATCGCGATGCGGTCGTTCACCATCGGCGTGAGGAACTCGACGTTCACCCCGTGCGGGAACAGCGCCGGGTCGTGGCCGGGTGGGCGGGTGAGGTCCAGCGCGGCGAGCGGCACGTCGACGACGCACGCCAGGTGCGGGTTGCCGACGTTCACCATCAGGCCGGGGAAGAGCCGGCCGTCGACGCTCGCCTTCGACTCACCCTCGACCCGCACCGGCCCCATGTCGACGGCGACCTCGTCGTCCTTGACGTGCACGATGCGCACGCCACCGCGGGTGCCGAGCCGCAGCTCGCCCTCGGGCAGCCAGCCCCGGTGCGCGAGGTAGGTGGCGTAGACCCGCACGCCGTTGCCGCACATCTCGGCGACGCTGCCGTCGGCGTTGCGGTAATCCATGAACCACTCGACGTCGTCGGCGGGCATCGGGCCCTCGGCGAGCGCGGCCCACCGCACCACGCGGAGCACGCCGTCCGCGCCGATGCCGCGGTTGGGGTCGCACAGCGCGGCGACGCGTCGGGGGGTGAGGTCGAGGGCACCGTCGGGGTCGGGGAGAACGATGAAGGTGTTCTCCGTGCCGTGCCCCTTGCTGAACTGCACGACCTTCAGCGTACCGAGGCGCCGATCGCGGCATGGGCGCGCCCGACCACTTCGGACGAGTCGGCCGCCAGCCAGACGATCCGCCGGTCGCGGCGGAACCACGACCGCTGCCTGCGGACGAAACGGCGGGTCGCGACGACCGTGTCGGCCGCCGCCCGCCCGAGGTCGCCGTCCAGCTCCGCGAGGACCTGCTGGTACCCCAACGCCCGTGCCGCCGTCGGCCCCTCCCGCAGGCCGGGGAGCAGGCCTCGGGTCTCGGCGACCAGCCCCGCCGCGAACATGCGGGCCACCCGCCGGGCGATGCGCTCGTCCAGCTCGGCGGTGGGCCGGTCGACCCCGAGCAGCACCGCGTCGTAGCGGGGGGCCGCGGCTTCGGGCAGCCGCGCGGTGAACGGCCTGCCGGTCAGGGCGATCACCTCCAGCGCGCGCACGATCCGTCGCCCGTTGCTGGGCAGCACCGCGGCGGCGGCGGCGGGGTCGGACGTCGCGAGCCGGGCGTGCAGCGCGGCCGGCCCGACCCGTTCCAGCTCCGCCGTGAGCTCCGCGCGGAGGGCGGGGTCGGTGCCGGGGAACTCCAGCTCGTCGACGACGGCCTGCACGTACAGCCCCGAGCCGCCCACCAGCACCGGCGTCCGACCCGCGGCCAGCACCCGCTCGACCGCGGCGCGGGCGGCCCGCTGGTAGGCGGCAACGGAGGCGCTTTCCGCCACGTCGAGCACGTCGAGCAGGTGGTGGGGCACCTCGGCGCGCTCGGCGGGGGTGGGTTTGGCCGTGCCGATGTCGAGGCCGCGGTAGAGCTGCATGGCGTCGGCGTTGACGATCTCGCCGTCGTAGGCGCGGGCGAGGGTCATGGCGAGGTCGGACTTGCCCGCAGCGGTCGGCCCGACGACGGCGATCAGCCGCATCGTTGCCACACCGCCACGTGGTAGCCCACGCCGAACGGCCGCGACGAGTGCAGGAGCTCGCCCGTCCAGGTGCCGTCTTCCGTCGCTCCGGCCAGCACCTGCCACGGGGCGCGGCCCGCGACCCACAGCTCGGCGGCGAGCACGGGGTCGAGGGCGGCCAGCGCGGCGGGGTCGGCGGCGGCCAGTGCGGCGGCGACGGCGTCGTCGAAGGGGCCCGCGCGCTCGTCGAGGTAGCCGGGTGCCTTCTCGGTGTGGGTGGCGGCGCCGTCGCCGATGACCAAGAGGGCCGTGGCAGGCCCGCTGAGGGTGGCCGACGGTTCTGTGGCAGACGCGGCGCGGGCGGCGAGATCGCCGGCCGACGGCGCGGCGGCGGACGCGGCGCAGGCG
>Ga0207643_10001958_pt1 | contig 11379 bp, 13 predicted proteins | sample KBSMisM62_FD_184313 | JGI IMG/M metagenome (GOLD analysis project Ga0207643, IMG submission 184313) | Miscanthus rhizosphere microbial communities from Kellogg Biological Station, Michigan, USA - KBS Miscanthus M6-2 (SPAdes) (version 2) | ecosystem: Host-associated > Plants > Roots >...
CGCGGCGCGGCGGGCGAGGCTGCATTCCTCGTCGGCACCGTCTCGCACTGTCACGGCGCGCTCCGCTGCATCACCATCGGATCGCCCTGACGGGAACGTCCTGGTTCCATCGCGGACTTCTGTTGGTGAGATTTGTGGCAATCGCGCGCCGTCCGGCGTGCCCGATCGAAAGAGGAGCTCTTGGCGACAACGCTCGAGTACGAAGTCGTGATCGTCGGCGCGGGTCCGGCCGGGATGTGCGCGGCCCTCTATACGGGGCGCTCCATGCTGCGCACCGTCGTGCTCGAGCGCGGCATGCCGGGCGGCGAGCTGTTGAACACGGAGAAGCTCGACGACTGGATCGGTGAGAAATCGATCCTCGGTTGGGAGCTCGCCCAGAAGTTCGAGGAGCACGCGCGGCTGTTCGGCGCCGAGTTCGTGACGGCGAACGTGACCACCGTCCGCCGCACGAGCGACGGCACCTTCGAGACCATCACCGATAACGGCGACGTCTACACGTCGCCCGCGGTGATCGTCACGGCGGGCGGCACGCCGATCAAGCTCGGCATTCCCGGCGAGGTGGAGTACGCGGGCAAGGGCGTCTCCTACTGTGCCATCTGCGACGGCGCCTTCTTCCGCGGTCAGCGCATTGCCGTCGTCGGCGGCGGGGACGCGGCGGTCGAGGAAGCCGACTTCCTCACGCGCTACGCCGAAAAAGTGTACGTCGTCCACCGGCGCGACAGCTTCCGGGCGTCGAGGATCCTCCAGGAGCGTCTGTTCGAGAACCCGAAGATCGAAGTCGTGTGGAACACGGTCGCCGAGGAAGTCGTCGGCGACGAGCAGGGGCTGATGAAGGCACTGCGGACGCGAAACGTGGAGACCGGCGCACTCGGCACGCTCGACGTGAACGGCTGCTTCGTCTTCATCGGCTTCCGTCCGAACACCGGCATCATCGACGGACACTTCGATCACGATCCGATGGGCTACATCGTGACCGACAACATGATGCAGACCTCGATACCAGGCCTGTTCGCCGCCGGTGATCTGCGCTCGCAGCTCACGCGTCAGGTGACCACGGCCGTCGGCGATGCCACCACGGCGGCGATCGCCGTGGAGAAGTATCTCAAGGCTCGCGTCGCGGGTGATGCCGTCGACCCGGTCGGCAGCGGCGGATACGCCGTGTGAAGATCGATCATCGAACCGTGGGTGTGTTCGAGGAGAACTGCTATCTCCTCGCCGACGACGAGACGAATCGCGCCGTGTTGATCGATCCCGGCGACGAGGGCGAGCGCATCATCGAGATGGTGGCTGCTGCGGGCGTCGTGCTGGATGCGATCTGGCTCACGCACGCCCACATCGATCACATCGGCGCCATCGCCGCGGTGAAGCGTCGGTACGACGTCCCGGTTCACCTCCATCCGCTCGATCTTCCGTACTACACCCGGTTGTCGGCCCGCGCGGCCGAGATGTACGGAATCGACTTCGAGCAGCCCGAAGGCCCCGACGCGGAGCTCGCCGACGGCCAGGAGCTCTCCTGTGGCACGCTGCGCTTCGAGGTGATGCACGTGCCAGGGCACGCGCCCGGCCTCGTGGCGTTCACGGGTCACGGCGTCTCGTTCGGCGGCGACCTGCTCTTCGCCGGCTCGATCGGGCGCACCGACCTCCCGCTCGGCGATCCGTCGGACATGAACGCCTCCCTGGCGCGGTACACCGGTGCGCTCGCCGACGACGTCGTCGTCTACCCAGGACACGGTCCGTCCACGAGCATCGGGCGCGAGAAGCGAACGAACCCATTTCTGCTGGGCGCGGCGCGCCTCATCCGGCGATGATCGGCGATCGCGCCGTGACGTCGAGCGCGATCCCGGTGGTCGCGCTGTCGGCGTGGCTCGGCGCGGCTCTGCTCGTCGCCGCCGTGGTCGCACCCGCAGCGTTCGCGGTGCTGCCCACCCGTACCCTGGCGGGCGCGCTCGTCGGGCGGGTCCTGCCCGTGCTCTTCTACACCGGTGCCGCCGTCGGCATCGCCGTGGCGCTCGTGGGCCGGGCGACGTCGCCATCACTCGCGCGCGTGGTCGCCGGCGTCGCCATGGCGGCGACGTGCTTGGCGGCGCAGTTGCTCGTGGCGCCCCGGATCGAGCGGGTGCGCCGTGACGCAGGCCGGCCGATCGACGAGCTGGCGGCCGGTGATCCTCGCCGGGCTTCTTTTGGCCGGCTGCACGGCGCGAGCGTGCTGTTGCTGGGCGTGGCGGCGATCGCCGGCGGCGCCGCGCTCGTGCTTACACTTCGGATGATGCCGGTCGCGGCACCGACGCACGAGATCTCCAACTATCCTCTCGAGCACTGACGATGGCTGACGCCTTCCGCACCGAAAAGGACCCTCTCGGCCCCAAGCAGGTTCCTGCCGACGCGCTGTACGGCGTGCAGACCGTGCGCGCGCGGGAGAACTTCATGATCAGCGGGTTCGTGCCTCTCGGGCCGTTCGTCACCGCGCAGGTGTGGATCAAGAAGGCCGCGGCGCTCACGCACAAGGAGACCGGTCGGCTCGATCCGAAGCTCGCCGACGCGATCGTCCAGGCGGCCGACGAGGTCCTCGCTGGCAAGCACGCCGACCAGTTCGTCGTCGATCCCTGGCAGGCGGGTGCGGGCACGTCGCACAACATGAACGTCAACGAGGTGCTGGCGAATCGGGCGAACGAGTTGCTCGGCGGGAAGCGCGGGACGTATTCGCCCGTGCATCCGAACGACCACGTCAACATGGCGCAGAGCACGAACGACACGATTCCGACGAACATCAGGCTCTCGTGTCTGTCGCAGCTCGATGGGCTCACGAGCGCCTTCGAGGCGCTGCGCGATGCGCTCGCCGCGAAGGGCAGGGAATTCGACCACATCGTCAAGGCTGGCCGCACGCATCTTCAGGATGCGATGCCGATCCGCCTCGGTCAGGAGTTCACCGCATACGCCGGCTCCATCGACCGCGGGATCCGTCGAGTCCGCGACGCGGCCGACTACCTCCGCGATCTCGGTATCGGTGGCAGCGCCGTCGGCACGGGCGTCACCGTGGAGAAGGAGTATCCCGCGCTGATGAACAAGCACCTGCGCGCCATCTCTGGACTCGATCTGCGGATCGGGGAGGATCGCATCCAGCTCATGCAGAGCATGGGCGACCCCGCCGGCTTCAGCGCGGCGCTCCGCGTGCTCGCGATCGACCTGAGCAAGATCGCGAGCGACCTGCGCCTGATGGTCATGGGACCGCGCACCGGCATCGACGAGATCAAGCTGCCCGCGGTGCAGCCGGGATCCTCGATCATGCCGGGGAAGATCAATCCGTCGATCCCCGAGATGGTGAACCAGGTCTGCTTCCAGGTGATGGGACTCGACACGACGGTCGCCATCGCCGCGGAGCACGGCCAGCTCGAGCTCAACGTGATGATGCCGGTCATCGCGTTCAACATCCTGCTCTCCATGCGGCTCCTCACCAACACGGCGCGCACGTTCACCGAGCGCTGCATCCTCGGGATCGAGGCGAACGAAGACATGTGCGCCTACTGGGTCGAGCGGTCGGCGGCCCTTGCGACGGCGCTGATGCCGCACATCGGCTACGCGAAGGCGGCCGAGTTGAGCAAGCAGTCCGTGAAGGAGGGGGTGCTCGTACGCGATCTGGTGAAGCGCGAGAAGGTGCTGCCGGAGGATCAGATCGACGAGGTTCTCGACCTCCGGAAGATGACGGAGATCGGCGTGCCCGGCGGCGCGCACGGCATGGTGGCGGGCGGTTGAGCCTATCCCGGCCGACGGGCCCGGACTAGATTTGACGGGTGCGGATCACCACTCAAGCCGAATACGGCCTCATCTGTGCGCTCCATCTGGCCCGTCGTGTCGACGAGGGGCCGGTGACCGGGCGTGAGATCGCGGCGCAGGAGCGCCTGCCGGGCGACTATGTCGAGCAGATCATGCTCAAGCTCCGCCGCGCCGGCATCGTCCGCAGCACGCGCGGCGCGCACGGTGGCTACACCCTGGCCCGCCTCCCCGACGAGATCAGCGTTCACGACGTGATCTCGGCCGCCGAGCACTCGACCTTCGAGGTGCACTGCACCTCGCACCCGGTCGAGGAGGCGCGGTGCTCCTCGTCGCACGACTGCAGCATCCGCCCGGTCTGGGTCCTCCTTCAGCGTCGCATCGACGACGTGCTGCAGGGAGTGCGGCTGAGCGACCTGCTGCTGCAGGAGAGCCAGGTCCGCGAGCGCGTCGGACTGTCGGAGCCGGTGAGCGCCGGCGGCCGGCTCGCGCTCCCGGTGCTGCAAGGCTGACCGAGAGGCGCCGGTGCGCCTGTTCCGCTCCTTCCGCGACGACCGGGCTTTACTGCGGAAGAGCGCGGAGTTCGCCTCGGTGCTGATGGCCGAGCCCGCGCCGAGCGAGGTCGAGTGGCTCGCCTCCGTCGCGACGCGGGGGGACGTGGACCACGCGCGCTGGGAGCTGCGCTACCTCCGTCGCTCCGTCGGCATCCTCGTGTCGCAGCGCGACGCGCTCGACGACCGCACGACCTCCGAAGTCCTCCGCGCGCTGCTCCATCGCATGCACAAGGATCCGAACGTGGATTCCTCGCTGCGCGAGCTCGCGGAGCGGCAGTTCAACGCACGACTGGGCGCGTACCGCGACGCGTTCACGTCGCGCGGCCACGGAACACCGGCGCTCCGGCTCGCGCAGAACATGCTCGCGTTCGCCGGAGGTCCGATCCGCGGCGACGATCCGGTCGTCCAGCGCGGCGCCGAGATCGTCGCCGAGACGATCGCCATGGCCAACGATGCGCTGCGCGGCAGCTTCGGCGCGGTCGAGCTTCCCGAGGACGTCTCGCCGTCGCGCCTGGCGCGCTGATTGTCGCCGGCAGGACCGGAAACGAGAAACGCTCCACGCCGAAGCGAGGAGCGTCCGAGTGCTCGAGGGGGGACTTGAACCCCCACGCCGGTGAAGGCACAGGCTTCTGAGACCTGCGTGTCTACCAGTTCCACCACCCGAGCGAGCGGCGCCAAAGCGCCGGGAACAGAATAGCGAATTTATTCGGCATCGCGAAGCAAGTCAACGCGTTGCGTTGCTTGCTCGGCGTGCGCGGTCTATGTTGCGAACGCGCGTGCGCCACGCGCGAGCGCCCGTCTCCCGCCCATGGCCAAGCCCGACGAAAATCCGGAGCACGTATCGATCGCGAAGAACCGGCGCGCCCGGCACGACTACGCGATTCTGGATACGTACGAGGCAGGCCTCGTGCTCACCGGGAGCGAGGTCAAATCGCTCCGTGACGGCAAGGCCAACCTGTCCGACGCGTACGGGATCGTGCGGAACGGCGAGCTCTTCCTGCTCAACCTCCACATCAGTCCGTACGAGCGCGCGAGCTACAACAATCACGAGCCGACGCGCACGCGAAAGCTGCTGTTGCACAAGCGGGAGATCCGGCGTCTGATAGGAGCGGTCGAGCGTCAGGGTCTGACCCTGGTGCCGCTCGAGCTCTACTTCAAACGCGGCGTCGCGAAGGTGGCGATGGCACTCGGCAAAGGCAAAAAGCTCCACGACAAGCGCGACGCCGAGAAGCAGCGCGATGCGGATCGGGAGATCGCGCGCGCGGTGCGCATCCGATGATCGTCGCGCTCCTCGCCGCGTTCCAGCTCGCGGCCGCATCACGCTCGCCCGCCGCGCTGGTCGTCAAGGACGCGAGCCGCAAAGTCTCGGTGCCGATCGTCGCGACGGCGTCCGGGCCGCTCGTTCGGCCGGACCAGCTGCGCCCCGTCGTTCCGATCACCGTCTCTCACCTGACGGGAGACCGCTGGCTGCTCATCGTCGGAGGCTCGTCCATCGAGGTCGAGGAAGGGCTCCGATTCGCGCGCGTCGGCGAGGCCGCGTTCCAGCTCGCGCGTGCGCCCGAGGTGCGAAAGGGTGCGCTCTACGTCCCGCTCCAGCTGGTCGTCGAGCTGGTGCCGCGCATCTCCGGCAACCTCGCGTGGGACGTCGACAAGTTCGAGCTCCGCGCATTCTCGTCCACGACGCGCTACGAGGATCGCGCCGTGTCGCAGTCGGGACGCGTCGCGTCCGCCCAGCCACGCGACGACGTGAGCGGCGGCGCATCGGCCGAACCCACGTCGCGCGGTTTTGCCATCGCGACTTCGGCGACGCCGAGCGGCCCGCTTCGGTCACGGCGACTGGTCGTCGTCGACGCGGGGCACGGCGGACCCGATGCAGGGATGCGCGGCCCCATCGTCGGCGGTCCGCGCGTCGCCGAGAAGAACATTACGCTCGCCGTGGCCAAGCGCGTGGGGGCAGCACTCGGTCAGCGCGGCATCGACGTGAAGTACACGCGGACTACCGACACGTTGATCGCGCTTTCCGATCGCGGACGCATCGCCAACGACGCGCACGCGGATCTCTTCGTGAGCATCCACGTCAACGCGGCGAATCCGGGCTGGAGGGATCCCGCGGCGGCGCGCGGCTTCGAGACCTACTTCCTGGCCGAGGCGAAGACCGAGGATGACCGGCGCGTCGAGCGGATGGAGAACGAAGTGGTGAAGTTCGAGACGCGCGCCGCCGCGCGTGCCGGCGATCCGCTCAGCTTCATCCTCAACGACATGGCGCAGAACGAGCACCTGCGCGAGTCGAACGAGCTCGCGGAGCTGATCCAGCGTCGCATCGGCCGAATCCATCCCGGCCCGAGCCGCGGTGTGAAGCAGGCCGGCTTCCGCGTCCTGGTGACGGCGTTCATGCCGGCGGTGCTCGTCGAGATCGGCTTCGGCACGAATGCCAGCGAAGCGTCCTACATGACGAATCCGGCCCGCATGGAAGAGCTGTCCGCCGCCGTCGCCGACGGCGTACTCGAGTACCTCAAGCGCTACGAGCGGCGCGTCGCGACGGGTACCGGCGTCGGCTCGACCGGGGACGTCGCGCGGCAGTGAGCACCGGCCGCTCCGCGCTCCAGGTGCAGGCGGCCGGACTCACCTTTCAGAATCCCATCGTCCTCGCCGCGGGCACCGCGGCATACGGCCACGAGCTGGACGGCGTCGTCGATCTCGCCGCGCTCGGCGGGCTCGTGACGAAGGCCGTGAGCCCCGACCCCCGCGAAGGTGCGCCGGCGCCGCGCGTCGCCGAGTTCGGCGGAGGGATGATCAACGCCATCGGACTCGCGAATCCCGGCGTCGCCGCGGTGCGCGCCGAGCACCTGCCGTGGCTCGCACGCGAGCTGCCGACCGTGCGCAAGCTGGCGAACATCGTCGGGTTCGCGGTCGAGGAGTTCGCGGCGGTCATCGAGCAGCTCGAGCTGTCGCTCGCCGCGGAAGCTGCCGGCGCCCTCGACGGGTTCGAGTTGAACGTGAGCTGCCCGAACGTGAAGGCGGGCGGAATGGAGTTCGGCGCCGATCCCGAGGCGCTGCGGCAGGTCGTCGGTCGGGCGCGTGCCGTCACGCGCCGACCGCTGTTCGTGAAGCTGTCGCCGACCCTGACGGACATCGCGCGAACGGCGCAGGTCGCGGTCGACGCCGGTGCCGACGGCCTCACGCTCGTGAACACGATCCCCGGTCTGGTGATCGACGTCGAGCGCCGGAGGCCGGCCCTGGGCTTCGGCACCGGCGGCGTGAGTGGGACGGCGCTGCTTCCCGTCGGCGTGCTCGCGACCTCGAAGGTTCGCCGCGTCGTGAAGGCACCCATCGTCGGAATCGGCGGGGTATCCACCGCCGAGGATGCGCTGCAGTACCTGATCGCCGGCGCGACGCTGGTCGGTGTCGGAACCGCGATGCTGCGCGATCCCCGCACGCCCGAGCGCATCGTGCACGACCTCGCGCGATGGTGCGACCGGCACGGAGTGGAACGCATCGCCGATATCGTCGGATCGCTCGAGGGACTCGGATGAGGGCCGCGCGCGCGATCCCGATCGTCGCGCTCGACGTGCCGTCCACGCAGCACGCGCTGCGGCTCGCACGGACGGTCGGATCGAGCTGCCGCTTCTTCAAGGTCGGGAGCGAGCTGTTCACGGCTGAGGGCCCGGACGTGGTTCGCGCCCTGCGAGAGGAGCTCGGCGCCGACGTCTTCCTCGACCTCAAGTTCCACGACATCCCGAACACGGTCGCCGGAGCCGTGCGCAGCGCCGCCCGGCTGGGGGCGCGACTCCTGACCGTGCACGCGTCCGGCGGGCTGCCGATGCTCGAGACCGCTCAGCGCGCGGCCGCCGACGAAGCCGGGTCCGGGTGCGGTGTGCTCGCCGTGACCGCCCTGACGTCGCTCGATCCGGCCGTGCTCGCCGCGGCGTGGGGCCGGAGCGATGCGCTCGAGATGGAGCGCGAAGTGGTCCGGCTCGCCGGACTGGCAGCCGAGGCGGGGCTTCACGGGATCGTGTGCAGCGGCGCCGAAGTCGCGGCGGTTCGCGCGCGATATGGCGATCGCTTGGCGCCACTGGTCCCGGGAATCCGGCTCGCCGGGGGTGCCGGCCACGACCAGGCGCGGGTGATGACGCCGGCCGCGGCACAGGCGGCAGGGGCGCGCTATCTGATCCTCGGGCGCGCCGTGACGGCGGCGGACGACCCGGCCGGGGCGATCGAGCGGGTGCTCGCGGAGCTGCGCGACGACGCCTGATCGGCGTTGGTCCGGAGGTCGTCGACTCGACGTATGTGACGGGGTTGCGTCAACTTAGCAGCCCGGTTATCCTACGAGTCTTCGCCGGAAAATCCAACGTTTTGCACGATGGTGTCTTCGTGAAAGTCCGCAGCAGCGTGAAGCCGATCTGCGAGCACTGCAAGGTGGTCAAGCGTAATGGCGTGACTCGCATCATCTGCAAGCGCAATCCCAAGCACAAGCAGCGCCAGGGCTGATAGAGAATGGCTCGTATTTCTGGTATCGATCTCCCTCGCGACAAGAAGGTCGAGATCGGTCTGACGTACATCTACGGCATCGGCCGGACGTCGGCGCAGCAGATCATCGAGAAGGCGGGGATCGACGCGTCGCAGCGGGTCCGTGATCTCTCGGACGCCGACGTGAACAAGCTTCGCCAGGTGATCGAGAAGGAGTTCCGCGTGGAGGGTGCGCTGCGGACCGAGGTCGCGATGAACATCAAGCGACTGATGGACATCGGATCCTATCGCGGCATCCGCCACCGTCGCGGCCTTCCCGTTCGCGGGCAGCGGACGCACACCAACGCGCGCACGAAGAAGGGACCGCGCCGCGCGATCGCCGGCAAGAAGAAGGTAACCAAGTAACGTATGGCCACAGGGAAGAAATCGAAGCGGGTCGTGGACGCGGAAGGCGTCGCGCACGTCAACGCTACGTTCAACAATACGACCGTCACGATCACCGATCCGCGTGGCAACACGATCGCGTGGGGATCGAGCGGCAAGGCCGGCTTCAAGGGCTCGAAGAAGAGCACGCCGTTCGCGGCGACCGTCGCGGCGGAGCAGTGCGCTCGCGAGGCATTGACGGCCGGTGTGAAGCGCGTCCACGTGCGGGTGCAGGGCCCTGGCAGCGGCCGCGAGTCGGCCATCCAGGCGCTCGCCGCGGCGGGACTACAGGTCAAGTCCATCAAGGACGTCACGCCGATCCCGCACAACGGCTGCCGTCCCCCCAAGCGCCGGAGAGTCTGAGCCATGGGTCGCTACACTGGGGCCAGCTGCCGGCAGTGCCGCCGCGAAGGGACCAAGCTGTTCCTGAAGGCCACGAAGTGCTTCACCGAGAAGTGCCCGGTCGAGCGTCGTCCGTACGCTCCCGGCCAGCACGGTCAGGCGACGGCGCGCCGTCGCAAGGCGTCGGAGTACTCGAAGCAGCTGCGTGAGAAGCAGAAGATCAAGCGCATCTACGGGCTCTCCGAGAAGCAGTTCCGGAACACGTTCGAGAAGGTCAGCACGCAGCCCGGCATCACGGGCCACAACCTGCTGGCCGCGCTCGAGACGCGTCTCGACAACGTGGTGTACCGCATGGGCTTTGCCGGCAGCCGCAAGGCCGCCCGCCAGCTCATCCGTCACCGCCACGTCGAGGTGAATCAGAAGAGCGTGGACATCCCGAGCTTCCATGTGCAGCCGGGTCAGGAAGTCCGCCTCCGGGTGAAGTCGCGCGAGCAGGTGTCGGTGCTGACGGCGATGGACCAGTCGTCGCGCGGCGCGCCGCTCTCGTGGATCGCGGTCGACAAGGAGACGTTCAGCGGCCGCGTGCTCGAGAAGCCCGCCCGTACGAGCATCCCGATCGCCGCGCAGGAGCAGCTGGTCGTCGAGCTCTATTCGTAGTAAAGCAGTTAGTCGGTCAACGGTTCAACGGTTTGACGGCCGGCCTCGGGCTACCAGGTGCGTCCCGAGGCCGGCCGTCAACCGTCAACCGACAAACTGATCAACTGTCGTTCGCAGTGCAGTAGGTCGGGGCCCCAACCCCTTTACGAGTCTGCCGCGCGTTGGGGGCGGGGCAGAGCGTTTCCGGTGCGTCCCTGCACGGCCGCCGGAATGACCCGAATCTCGAGATTCCCATGGCTTCCACGATCGATCTCCGTGGGTTGGTCCGTCCGCAGCTGGTCGAAGCGACCAAGCGCGAGGACAACCCGAACGTCGCCGAATTCCGCCTGCAGCCGCTCGAGCGCGGCTTCGGGCACACGCTGGGCAATGCGATGCGTCGCATGCTGCTGTCGTCGCTCCGCGGCGCGGCGGTCTGGGGCGTCCGCATCGACGGCGTCGTGCACGAGCACCAGACGATCCCCGGGGTCGTCGAGGACGTGCACCAGATCATCGGCAACCTGAAGACCCTCACGCTCACGCTCGCCGACGACGTCGAGAACGCCGTGCTGCACATCCAGCGTGACGGCGCCGGCGCCGTGACGGCTGGCGACGTGGCTCCGGTGTCGGGCGTCCGGATCGTCGATCCGACGCACCACATCCTGACGCTCCACGACGATCGCGACCTGAGCATCGAGCTGTACGTCAACAAGGGTCGCGGGTACATCGAGGCCGATCAGCACCCGCTCGACCGCGGCCTCCCGGTCGACCTGGTCCGCATCGACTCGATCTACAATCCGGTCCGCCGCGCCAACTTCTCGGTCGCCGAGACCCGTGTCGGGCAGCGCACCGACTACGACCGGTTGACGCTGACGGTCGAGACGAACGGGACGATCACGCCGGAGGAGGCGGTCAGCTACGCCGCCGCGCTGGCGCAGACGCACTTCCAGTACTTCGTCGAGTTCGGCTCGCACAGCTCCGCCCCGGTCGCCGGGGGCGGTGGCGAGGGTGCCGGCACCGACGGCGCGCGGATGCAGCAGCTGCTCAAGACGCCGATCGACGACCTCGAGCTGTCGGTCCGGTCGGTGAACTCGCTCAAGAACTCCAACATCCGCAGCCTCGGCGACCTGGTCCGCCAGACGGAGAGCCAGATCCTGCAGGTGAAGAATTTCGGAAAGAAGTCGCTCCAGGA
>Ga0207643_10001960_pt1 | contig 11372 bp, 7 predicted proteins | sample KBSMisM62_FD_184313 | JGI IMG/M metagenome (GOLD analysis project Ga0207643, IMG submission 184313) | Miscanthus rhizosphere microbial communities from Kellogg Biological Station, Michigan, USA - KBS Miscanthus M6-2 (SPAdes) (version 2) | ecosystem: Host-associated > Plants > Roots > Rhizosphere...
AGCTTGGTTAATGTGGCGATCTGCCCGTCGACGTTGGTTTGTGTGAAAGCGATGTACTTGCCGGGCGGAAGACTGTTGAGCGTGAAGGTGCCGTCGGAAGCAATGTCGGTGACGAAGAAACGCAGGACGTCGTCGGCTTTGTCAGGTTCCGCTGGAATGAGGTAAACAACCATTCCGGCCGGCGGCGCGGCGCCTTCTGCCAGTGCGAGACGTCCGCGAATGGATGCGGCTCCTTCCGCGATCGTGATCGCCAGCGCATTTAGTTGATCGCCTGACTTCACTGTCGTCCAATTTGCGGCGGCGTCGATCTTTTGCGGCTTCGGCGCGGTGGTGTTCATGGTGATCGATTGGAGATACCAGTAACGCGCATAGAAACGAGGCTCAAATTGAAACCTGCCTGCTCTCAGATTTCGCAGCGTGAAAGCCCCGTTTCCATCAACCGTCGCCGAGCCTGTAGACATTCGCAGGTAGATCGGATCGTCGTCTTCTAAATCCTTTTCATGTCGTTGTGCCTGGACCAATGTTTCCGCAAACAACGGCGGACGTTTCCCCTGGCACTCCGGCGCCTTTGAACGTTCGAGCGTGACGCGCCCGGCGATAGATGCCAGTGGTTTCGGTGTGAGCTCGATGCCGGTGACGTTCGCGCCCTTGATTGTGACGCGCTTTACGTCTGACATCGCCATCAACGGCATCATGCCAGGGGTTTGATTCGAAGCAAGTTCCTGAGCAACCAACTTGTACTCGCCGTCAGCGAGACCGTTGAACGCGAAGCCACGAGTTCCCGGAACCTGAAACGCGCTCGTCACGGCTCCTCCGCTACCAACGGGCGTCAGCGCTACTGTCGCTCCGTTCACCCCCGTAACATTGACTGTGCCGCTGACGGTGTAACCGGCCTCGCCGCGGTAACGAATGTCCGCACTACTTTCTTCACCGGCCCTCACGCTGATCTCGGCGCCGGTATCGCGGGTTGAGGATGGAGAGTAAGTGGGGACGTCTGAATCGTAAGGATTGAAAGAGTAGGTGAACCCTCCGCTACCACCGGCACTGACGAGGTACGTTCCGGGTATCAATCCGTAAATGCGGTAGACACCGCGATCGTCCGTCAACTGTTCCTGAAAGGCGAATCCCGGCAGCCTTTGTGCCGCCCCCCTGGCGTCGCGAATTCTGATCGCGCGCACGCGCACGCCAATCACCGGCTCGCCCAAAGAATTCGTTACAGCTCCAGTGATCACTCCGCCACGAACCAACTCCAATCGCACTGTATCGCCAATGCGGTAGAACGTTGGCGGGACGGGATCGATGGTGTACGCCGGTGCGCTGGCGGAGACAGTGTAGAGGCCCGGGTCGAGACCGCTTATGCGAAAGTTTCCTTCGATGTCGCTGGTGGTGCTGCGTCCGGTGGCAATTGGTCCAACTCCTCTTACAGACAAGATGGCCCCGATTAAGGGTTGCCCACTCTCGTTTACGACTTTTCCGTTAATGCTGCCCGTTGAGAGTTCTTGCGAATTATTCGGTGCCGGTGACGGCGACTGCGCGCGCACCGCAACACACATCGTCAGCAGTATCACAATAAGAGTTAGTCGGTTCATTGGCGGCGTTAGGGCTTCACTGAAGCATTCATGTCAATCGTAATCGTTACCTCTGTGACGTCACCGTCAGCCACGGTCACTTCCTTTTTTGTGCTGCGCATCGGAGGGGTGCCGGTAGTAACTGAGGCCGTTAGCTCGTATGTACCTGCCGCAAGACCGTCGACCAAAAAATGTCCACGAGCATCGACCGTCGCGCCACGAAAGTTTGGCAGCGTTTCTCCCGGCTTCGACACTCTCAAAATAATCCGACCTCCGTCCGGCAGCGAACCGTTTTCGAGTTTGACGACGCCGCGAATCGTTGCGTTTCCGTAAGTAACAATCACGCGCACGCCGGTCAACTGTTCTCCATCTTTGATTTCCACGCGCGACGACGACACGATTCCATCGCGCTCGACTCGCGTTATGGTGAACCCTTTCGGCTCAAATGGATTCATCACGGCTGCCAGCATGAGATTGACGGTGCCAGCGGACAAACCAGCCAAACGGAAGCTGCCGTCGGGACCGATCGGTGATATCGCCGACGAAGCAAAACCGCCTCCACCACTCGAGATCATTGAAAACGCACGCAACTGAAGTTCGGAAAGTTTTTTGAAGATAACCTTGTCGTCATTTTCGAGTACGACAAACCCGGTGAGACTTGCGCCTTTAGCAAGCTTGACAGTAAGTCCGCCGACGTCCTGATCGATGATGTCAAAACTGACTGGTTCGGCACGCATGTCGCCGCCCGCCTGATTTGGAAACAGGTAGACTCCGTACTTGCCCGCAATCAGTCCCTCCACCACAAACTCACCGCGACTATTCGAGCTCGAGTTGGACATCACGTACTCAATTCTTTGTCCCACTCTCCGCTGCACGCCTATTCGCAGGTTTGGTACCGGCAAGCCTTTTTCGTCGATTACTAACCCACTGACACTGTAAGTCTGGAGCGCACGACCAAGACTGATATCAATGTTATTTGCTTCACTGCCTTCAGTTATCTCAAGAACGTTCGCTTCCGCATGATCGGTGACGTCCGGGTGAAACACTTGTTTGTAGATAAGGCTGTCCTGACTCAACGTAGGATTAAACAGATCCTCAGTTCGACCCGCGGAGACTTTATAGCGGCCGGCACTCAGACCAAAAACGCGATAGATTCCGCGATCGTCAGTTTGCGCTGACTTCGTCGTAAAGATCGGCCGGTCCGGGGATTTCTGCGCTAATATGTCCGTCGAGTAAACATTAACTTGCTGCTCGATGACCGGACGTCCTTCCGCGTCAGTCACACGGCCGGTGATGACGCCGCCGCGAACCAGTGCGAAGTTGATACCTTCGACGTTTTCATCTTCACCGACCAGAACGCTCTTGGCCCTCGCATCTTTCGTGTTGGCCATGACGAAGGCAGGCGCTGACGGCGTGACGGAGTAACTACCGGGAGCCACGTTTGTGAAGCGATAAAAACCATCGTGATCCGTGGTCGCTCTAAAGTAAGGCTCACCCGGATTGATGGCATCACTACTCCTGCGCAATCCGACTACCACTCCCGGCGCGCCCTTTTCTTTGATCGTCACACGACCGGATACCGAGCCGCGCGAAACTTTCGCGGCTTGTTTAGTCGTAGATTGAGCACACAGGGAAGCTGCCAGACTCAGAAGCGTTAGCAGGACTGCGGGCAGGTAACGAGTGGAGAAACACATAGCCGGTTTACTCCTTAAAGAGGACTGAGGCGCGAGGCGCATCATATCATTTGAGGTTTCTTTGTACAGCCACAGATAAAACAAGTCAGAATAGCTAGAACAAGTCAGGAAGAGGGGCTTGCCCCCGCTCTTTGAATCGCGACAACGGGGGCAAGCCCCTCTTCCTGACTTGTTCTATCTGCGGTTGTACATGTTGTCAGCTTCAAGTTTCTACTGTTAGGATCGGCCCCGCATGGCTCATCTAAAAATCACCGACGCAAGTGGTCGGCAATGGCAGTTCAGTTTTCTGCCAAACGTCGCTTGTACGATTGGCCGCGCTCCCGATAACACGGTGGTGTTGGATGATCCTCGTGCTTCTCGTTATCACGCACACATCAATCAATCAGAGCACGGGACCTTCACGATCATCGACGGCGCAGTAATTAACGGCCAACTCCGTCGCAGCGCAAATAAAGTCTTCATCAACGGCGAATCCCAATTCGAACACCAGCTCAAGAACGGCGACCGCGTCACGATCGGCGCCAGCACCTTGCGCTTCGAGCAACCCGACGAAGAACGGACGACTGACGTTCGTTACGACGACAAGCCGCTGGGGCACACACAGTTGCTGATCTCTGCAAACGACGTGATGTCGACCGTGCTTCGTTCCAAAGAAGAAGTAACGACCTCGCCGTCGCCGCAGCGCGATAAAGTGCTCGAATCATTGCAACGTAAGGCGAACATTCTCAGCGCCCTTTACGAAATGAGTAAGACGCTGGGCTCTGTCTTTGATTTAAACGCCATTTTTGAAAAAGCGACCGATATTATTTTTCGATCGACTCCGGCGGACCGCGTTGTAGCTCTTCTTGCTGACCAGGACGGCGGTGAAGACGGGAAATTAACACCGATCGCGATGCGTGCCCGCGACAACAGGCTCGAAGCTCACGCGCGCAAGCTTTCGATCGGACGCACGATCACGCGCAAGGTCATGAAGGACCGCGTTGCGCTCCTGTCGCAGGATGCGGCCTCAGACGAACAGTTTGCCGGCGTGGATTCGATCGTGTCGCAGGGAGTGCGCTCCACGATCTGCGCGCCCCTCGTGGCGGAGACTCGCGTTCACGGCGCGCTTTATGCCGACCGTCTCGATCCCTTTGCTGCGTTCAAGCCGGACGATCTCGAACTGATTAGCGCCGTCGCCGCGCAGACTGCAATCGCGGTTGAGAATGCGCGCGCGCACGAGCGCCTGGCGCGTGAGGAAGTGGCTCGCGCTAACTACAGCCGGTTTTTGCCTGAATACGTCGTGAAGCAGATGCTGGAGAATCCTGACTCGTTCAAGCTGGGCGGCGTGAGTCAGACCATCACCATCTTGTTTGCCGACATTCGCGGCTTCACGCGTATCTCAGAACACGCGCCGCCGGAAAAGATTGTTAGTCTGCTCAACCGTTACTTTTCGGCCATGACAGACATCATATTTGCGCACGGCGGCACGCTCGACAAGTATCTCGGCGACGGTTTGATGGCTCTCTTTGGTGCCCCTACCGCAACGCCCGATGACGCATCAAATGCGCTGAACGCGGCAGTCGCCATGCAGCGCCGGCTACTCGGAATAAATCGCGAGTTGCGTGATGAGGGTTTCCAGGAGATCGGAGTGGGAATGGGTCTTCACACGGGCGAGGTGATTGTCGGTTACATCGGTTCCGATCGCCGTTCGGAATACACTGCAATCGGTGATACGGTGAATACATCGTCGCGCCTTGAATCCAATGCCCGCGGCGGTGAGATTTTGATCAGTGATGCAACTGCCAAGGCGGCCCACAGCCGCTACAAGTTGCAACCACGCGATCCGATCATGGTTAAAAATCGCGAGCAACCTGTTAAGCTTTGGGAGGTTGACTGGCAAAGAGCAAGCGGATCTTTTTAATAGGTCTTATAGGACCTATATCTTTTTATGTCGTTCATCGGGAAAACCAAAACCTTCCTCGGCCTCAACGCCCTCAAGAACCTCGTTTCGGATTCGATGGCAATCGACATGGGTTCGGCGAGCACGATCATCGCCGTGCGCGGACGCGGCGTCGTGGTTGATGAACCGTCTGTAGTTGCCGTTAACAAGGTCACGGGTGAAGTCATTGCCGTCGGTAATGAAGCCCACAAGATGCAGGGCCGTGAAGCGCGTGACGTTACCGTGATCGCGCCACTCGTCGACGGAGTCGTCGCTGACTTCGAACGAACGCGCACGATGCTGGACCACTTCGTCCGCGAAGCGCGCAGTGGTCTTTCACACTTCAGCCGCCGCGCGATCATGAGCGTCCTTTCGGAAGTGACGCAGGTTGAACAGCGGGCGCTTCTGAGCGCTGCTGAAGAAGCACGCATCAGCCGCGTCTACATGATCGAGGAAGGTCAGGCTGCCGCAATCGGTGCCGGAGTTCCCATTAACGACGAAAAGGCAGCGGCCGTGGTCGACATCGGTGGCGGTACGACAAACGTCGCGGCGATTATCAGCGGCTCGATCATCGCTTCGCGCGCCGAGAGAATTGGCAGTTCCGATATCGACCTCGCGATCATGGACCGTCTACGTCGTCATCGTGGACTAACAATCGGAGTGCAAACAGCCGAACGGCTCAAGCTTGAACTCAGCTCCGCTACCGAGCCTTCCGATCCGAGCAAGAAGATCAACGTGCGTGGCCGCGACGTGCAAACGGGAAGTCCCGGCGCGGTCGATATAACGGCGGGCGAGGTTTATACGATCACGCAGCCGATCATTCGTCGCATCGCGGAGGAAGTGCGAACGTTGCTGGCGGACCTGTCGCCGGAAGTTGCGGGAGACATTTTCGATCGCGGCCTGATCATGACCGGCGGTGGCGCCTCGATGGAAGGTCTGCCAACCTATCTGACGAAAGAGCTCGGACTGAGCGCACGCGTTGCCGACGATCCCAGGTTCGCGATCGTGCGCGGCCTGTCGCAGCTTTACGACGAACCACTGTTGCTTCGCCGTGTCGCGCGGACGGAGGCCCACCCGTTATTGGATACCGAAGCCACCGCTTTCGAAACCTAATGAGCCACAAAGTATTGCCGCAAAAAAGCACAAAAGGCGCAAAAATTCATTTGTGCTTTTTGTGCCTCTTTGTGGCTAAAACATGAATGAATCTAGTTAATATTTTTAAGCGACAAATCACGGTTGCGCACATCTTCGGAATCCCGGTGCGTTTTGATTACCGCTGGTTTGTAGTTTTTCTGCTCAGCGTTTGGTTGATCGCGATGAATCTGGCCCAGGGCGGAATGTACGTGGGCCAGTACAGAATGCTTCCTCTCAGCACCGCCGCGGCGTGGGTCCTCGCAGTAATTACAACTATGGGTCTGTTTCTTTCAGTTCTCGGTCACGAACTGTCACATGCGCTGATGGGTCGCTCGGAAGGGATTGAGATCGAAGAGATCGTGTTGCACCCGTTTGGCGGCCTGGCTCGACTGCGAAACGAGCCCGACAGCCCGCGCGCGGAATTCAGAATCGCGGTCGCCGGACCAGCCGCGAGTTTTCTGTTTGCGGCGATCAGTTTTGCTCTGATGTGGCCGGCGATGAAGGCAAATTATCCGACTGCGGGCGGCGTGTTGTTCATACTCGGCGCGGGCAATCTGTTGCTCGCGATCTTCAATCTGTTTCCGGGCTATCCGTTGGACGGTGGTCGGGTATTGCGCTCGATTCTGTGGCGCCGCACTGGCGATATCAAACAAGCCACGCGCCTCGCCGGGATTTGCGGCATGTTGATCGCCGCGATTCTGATCATCTTCGGCGTCTACATGGCTATCGCGCCGGGTTTCAGATCGTACTTCATGGGTTTCTGGTCGGTGCTCGTCGGCCTGTTTCTTTTCGATGCCGCGTACAGCGTTGTGAAGCACGTGCGCGGGCGAATTCGGAATATTGTAAGTGAGGCGATGTCGGCTCCGTTTTCAATCGAGCCTGACCTGCTGATTAGTCACCTGATCGATTCCATTCTGCCACTGCACCGGCAGGTCGCTTTTCCAGTCGCACAAAACCAACGCTTGCACGGGATGTTGTCGTTGGAAGATCTGAAGACGCTGCCACGCGAACGCTGGCACCTCACGCGCGCTCGCGACGTTATGCGTCCCATCGCGCCGCGGTTCTTTGTTGAGCCAAACGCGACTCTCGACTACGCGAAGGAATTGATGAAACGAAATGGTATCGGCTCGGTGGCAGTAGTGGGAAAAACCGGCGAGCTAGTCGGCTTTCTTCAGACCGGCAGATTTAAACGCACAAAACGCTCAAAAACCTCACGCTAAAAACCATCCACAGATTACACAGATCCCCTTTAAACAGGTTTCTTTAACGAATCTGTGTAATCTGTGGATAGTTTTTGCTTTGGCCGCTTTTTTCCGCGATAATCCGAACGGAGTTACTAGCTCTCGCAAATTAAGGACTCGTCGTATGCTGGCCGTAATCGGCGCGCTCTTTGCCAACGGACTGATCGCGGTACTGAAGTTCATCGGAGCCGCGATGACCGGGTCATCAGGCATGATGGCTGAGGCTCTGCACTCGGTTGCCGATACCACAAACCAGATCTTTCTGTTGCTCGGTTTGCGGTTCTACAAGCGTCCGGCTTCTGATAAGCACCCGTTTGGTTACGGTAAAGAACGGTTTTTCTGGTCGTTCATCGCAGCGATTTTTATTTTTGGCGTTGGCGCCACCTACGCGATTTACGAAGGCATCGAAAAACTCAGGCATCCGCATCCGCCGACGAACCTTAAATGGGCTTTCGTGATCCTTGGCATCTCGTTTGGGTTGGAGACTTGCTCGATTGCATTGGCGATCTACCAGGAAGTCAAAGAGGCGCACCACGAAGGTTTGACTTTTTCGCAGTATCTTCGCGAGTCGAAGGATCCGACGGCGAAGACAGTGCTCTTTGAAGATTCAGCCGCGTTGATCGGAATCGTAGTCGCGTTCACAGGACTACTCCTGACCAAGTACCAGGTTGGGGGCACTGTTGGGGCTTATTGGGACGGTCTCGCGTCGATAATCATCGGGCTTGTGCTTGCAATTGTGGCTTTTGTGCTGGCACGCGCATCGCGCGGGTTGCTTTTGGGCGAAGCAGCTAACGCGAAGGAGGTGGCGCTCATCAAAGAGGCGATTGAGGGTCATCCGAATGTTGAACGCGTCATCGAGCTATTGACGATGCATCTCGCGCCCAAGCAGATTCTGATTAACGCGCATGTGAAGCTTCGAGAGAATCTGGTTACCAACGATATTTTGAAATCTATCGAAGAGATTGAAGAACGGATCAAGCGCGCAGAGCCCAAGGTGGAGATGATATTTCTCGAGGCCGCGCGCGGTGATCAGGTCGACCAGAATCGAACGGTCCCGGAACACATAGGTTGAGGCTTTTTGAGCCACGGATTTCACGGATGAACATCGATCAGAAAATCGAGTTGAGATGTTATTGTTACTGCCATACGCCGAGTATTTAAGACGAATGATAGAACCGCGCAATGTCGCGGACATCATCTTCGTCTTTTTGCTGGTGTATGCAGTCTTGAAACTCCTGCGCGGCACGCGCGCCACCCCGATGGCCGCCGGGATCGGCTTCCTCGTTTTCCTCTACTGGCTTTCCGTCAAACAAGATCTCGCCACGCTCGAGTTTGTTCTCAGCAACGGGCTGCTGTACATCGGTATCGCGATCATCGTCCTGTTTCAATCTGAAATTCGTCAGGCTTTGATTACGTTTGGAAATCGTTTTCGCATGCCCTTTTCGTCGCGGCATCGTGGACAGTTTGGCGAGGGCCTCTACGACGAAGTGATTTTGGCGGCGACGACGCTCGCTTCGTTCAAGACCGGCGCGCTGATCGTGATTGAACGGAACGTCGGTTTGAAGAATGTGACTGACGGCGGTGTGAAACTCGATGCGGAGCTCAGTTACGACTTGTTGATTAGTATCTTCAACACTGCGAGCCCGCTGCACGACGGCGCGGTTGTTATTCGCCGTCATCGCATCGCGGCGGCTTCCTGCTTCCTTCCTTTGACACTCAATCCACGACTCTCGCGAGATCTCGGCACGCGCCATCGCGCCGCCATCGGCGTCACTGAAGATACTGATGCGGTCGCGGTCGTGGTGTCGGAAGAGACGGGACTGATTTCGTTTGTGCAGCGTGGCGAGATCAAGCGCGGGCTTGATGCAACGAAGCTTCGCGGCGCGATCTTCGACGCGCTCGAAGCGAAGCCCAGGAAAGAAAAAGAGCAGAAGCACTCCGAAGCCGATAACGAGGCAGAAGAGATTGCCTCAGTATAGGACCTATTAGACCTATATGCCTTTTCAAGACATCGACGAAGTCACCCCTGGGGATCCGCGGCCGGCGCCAAATCGCGTCGAGAAGCTGCTGCGCCGGATCTTTCTGGAAGACTGGAGTCTGAAGCTTCTCTCTCTCGCGATCGCGATCGTCCTTTGGCTTTTGGTCACCGGCCAAAACCAACCCGTGACCGCACACCTCAACGTGCAGCTCAACTTCATCCGTCCGCAGGCTTTGGAAATTAGTAACGATCCGCCACGAACGGTAGACGTGATGCTCACCGGCAGCCGAAACAAGTTAGACGATCTGACTTCCCTCGATCTGGTGGCGACAGTCGACCTCACGGAGCAACGCGCTGGTGAAAGAGTTTTGCGCCTTGCCGACAAGGCACAGATCACCCTTCCGCAAGGCATAAAGATCGACGGTTTCCAACCGAGCGCGATTCCGATCCGCCTCGAAGAGGTCGTTGATCGGCAAGTCAATGTCGAACCAAAGCTCGAAGGTAAACCCGCGGATGGTTACGAGGTCTACAGTGTTTATCCAAACAAGGGCAGTATCAGTGTGCGTGGGCCAGCAAGCCATGTGAACGCGCTGCAGAAAGTGATAACTGAAAGTATTTGGCTCGCCGGGCGCAAAGAGAGTTTCACTGCTCAAAATGTGGCGATCGACGTTCCCGATCCGAAAGTGGATTTGCTCGAGCCGGTAGTGAACGTCAACGTGGAAATTGGTGAGCGCCGCATCGAGAAGAACTTTTCCGGCGTGAGTGTCACTACAGCCGACGGTGGAAAGGTTCAGCCCGCGACGACCTCGGTGACGTTGTTGGGCGTCGCGAGTCTGATCAATTCACTTAAGCCCGAAGAGGTGAAGATAGTGCTGGATGAGGATCTCGAGCCACGACTCGAGGTACCTCAAGCACTAAAAGGCAAAGTGATTTTGAAATCGGTAAGCCACAGATTTACACGGATCAATTAACGGATTTAAATGAAGGCTCTTTTTGGTACTGACGGTATTCGAGGTGAAGCGGGACGGTTTCCACTCGATCCTGCCACTGTAAGCGCAATCGGTTTTTCACTGGCCTCGCATCTGGCAGGCAGTGGCAACACGCCAAAAATCGTCATCGGTAGAGACACACGCGAATCGGGCGAGTCGATCGAACAGTCACTCATCCAGGGCGCTGTGCAAGCGGGAGCAAAATGTCTTTCGGCGGGCGTGATCACGACGCCCGGCGTCGCGTTCCTGACCCGCAAGCTTGAAGCATCCGCCGGCGTCGTAATCAGCGCCTCGCACAATCCCTATCAGGACAACGGCATCAAGATCTTCGCCCCATCCGGACAAAAGATGGACGACTCAGTCGAGCGTCGCATCGAAGCCGACATCTCTTCGAAAAATGAAAGAGCGGGGGCAAGCCCCTCTTCCGGACTTGTTCTACCGATAAATATAACAAGTCCGGAAGAGGGGCTTGCCCCCGCTCTTCGGGAACTCGAGGAAAAGCTTCATCAGGATTACTTATCATTTCTTACTGATGAAATCGGAAAGGATCTAAATCTCAGTGGCCTGACAATCGTGATCGATTGCGCCAACGGCGCCAGTTCAGCGCTGGCTCCCATTCTCTTTTCTCAACTCGGCGCCAACGTGATCGCCATCAACGCCACGCCCGACGGTCGTAACATCAACCGCGACTGCGGATCACTTCACATCGATTCGCTACGCGAAAAAGTGGTGCAGGAGCGCGCCGACCTCGGCGTCGCTTTTGACGGAGACGCGGATCGCTCGCTCTTTGTCGATGGCGACGGAAACTTTGTCGACGGCGACGCGACGCTGTGGGCTCTCGCCACCCATC
>Ga0207643_10001962_pt1 | contig 11358 bp, 7 predicted proteins | sample KBSMisM62_FD_184313 | JGI IMG/M metagenome (GOLD analysis project Ga0207643, IMG submission 184313) | Miscanthus rhizosphere microbial communities from Kellogg Biological Station, Michigan, USA - KBS Miscanthus M6-2 (SPAdes) (version 2) | ecosystem: Host-associated > Plants > Roots > Rhizosphere...
CCCCCGTGGTTAAAAGGTTTTAGTGGTTACCACTGCTCGGAAATTCCGATGCGACTGGTGTCCCCTACCACCCTCCCAGCTAGTCAAGAATGCGGTGGTCCGCCCGCAGCCTCTATTTGACAACGCCACACTCACATCTTATAATTAGCACTCGTTGGCTGAGAGTGCTAACAGGCTATTCGATTCAACGGTTTCCCGCTATTCAAACCCAAGCAGTATCCATTTCTCAAAGGAGTTGCAAGCTATGGCTACGAAGTTCACCCCGCTGCATGACCGCATTCTGGTCCGTCGCGTGGAAGAAGCTGAAACCACCCGGGGCGGAATCATCATCCCCGACAGCGCTAAAGACAAACCGCAGGAAGGCGAAGTGCTTTCCGTCGGACGCGGCAAATCGAACGATGAAGGCAAAGTGTTCCCTCTCGCCGTAAAAGAAGGTGACCGCATCCTGTTCGGCAAATACGCCGGCACCGAAATCAAGATTGACAACGAAGACTACATCATCATGCGCGAAGAGGAAGTTCTCGGCGTTCTCTCTGGCGCACCGGCGAAAAAAGAGACTGCGGGCGCTCGTCGATAACTTTTTGCCCCGCTGCTGTTAGCAATTGGCTACCAGCAATCGATTTCAAGCAGGCTCCGCCTGCACACACAATATTGAGGAGCTAAAGCAATGGCAAAGCAGATTGTTCATGGCGAGGAGTCGCGTCAAGCGATCCTGCGCGGCGTCAACTTACTGGCTGACGCAGTGAAGGTTACGTTGGGTCCAAAGGGCCGCAATGTTGTCATCGAGAAGAAGTTCGGGTCCCCGACCATCACGAAAGACGGCGTCACCGTCGCAAAAGAAATTGAATTGAAAGATTCGCTCGAGAACATGGGCGCACAGATGGTCCGCGAAGTCGCGTCGAAAACTTCCGACGTCGCCGGCGACGGAACCACCACCGCCACCGTTCTTGCCCAAGCCATCTTCCGCGAAGGCGTGAAGACCGTGGCCGCAGGCGCGAACCCCATGGCCCTTAAGCGCGGTATCGAGAAAGCAGTCAGCGTAATCGCAGGCGAAATCGACCGCAAAACCGGCGAGCGCGGCAAAGGCGAACTCGACAAATTCAGCAAACCAGTCTCCGGCGAAATGATTGCGCAGGTGGGAACGATTTCGGCGAATAACGACGAGACGATTGGTCACATCATTGCCGAGGCGATGAAGAAGGTTGGGAAGGATGGAGTCATCACCGTCGAAGAGGCGAAGACTCTGGAGACCCAGCTGGATGTGGTTGAAGGAATGCAGTTCGATCGCGGCTATCTGTCTCCGTATTTCGTAACCGATCCGGAGCGGATGGAAGCGTCGCTCGAGAATGCGTACATCCTGATTCACGAGAAGAAGATCAGCTCGATGAAGGACCTGCTTCCTTTGCTTGAGCAGATCGCAAAGGGCGGCAAGCCGCTTCTGATCATTGCGGAAGATGTCGAAGGCGAAGCGCTCGCGACATTGGTCGTCAACAAGCTGCGCGGCACACTGCAGGTTGCAGCAGTGAAGGCCCCGGGCTTCGGCGATCGCCGCAAGGCCATGTTGCAGGACATCGCGATCCTGACAGGCGGCAAGGCGATCACGGAAGATCTAGGAATCAAGCTGGAGAACGTCCAGATTTCGGATCTCGGCCAGGCCAAGAAGATCACGATCGACAAAGACAACACGACTGTGGTCGAAGGCAAGGGCAAGCACGGCGAAATCGAAGGCCGTGTGAAAGAGATTCGCAGCCAGATCGACAAGACGACCTCCGACTACGATCGTGAGAAGCTGCAGGAGCGACTCGCGAAGCTCGTCGGCGGCGTTGCAGTGATCAAAGTCGGCGCTGCGACTGAAACTGAAATGAAGGAAAAGAAAGCCCGCGTGGAAGATGCGATGCATGCGACGCGTGCGGCCGTGGAAGAAGGAATCGTCCCCGGCGGCGGCGTAGCCCTGGCTCGCAGCTCAGCGGCGCTCGACAAGTTGAAACTGGAAGGCGACGAACAGATTGGCGTCAACATCGTGAAGCGGGCGATCACCGAACCGCTGCGCATGATTGCTGCCAACGCCGGACAGGAAGGCGCGATCGTCCTGGGCAAAGTGCTCGAGGCGAAGGACACCAACTTCGGCTACAACGCGTTCAGCGATGAGTACGAAGATCTGGTTAAGGCAGGCGTGCTCGATCCGACGAAGGTTGTGCGGACCGCGTTGCAGAATGCCGGTTCGATCGCATCGTTGATGCTCACCACCGAAGCCCTCGTGGCCGAGATTCCGGAAGAGAAGAAGGCTCCGGCCGGCGGCGGACACGGCGGCGGTGGAATGGAAGGCATGTACTAAGGAATCGCTTTCAGCTTTCGGCTGTCAGCTATCAGCTTCAGCACAACTTAGGCCCCGCTCAAAGGAGCGGGGCTTTTTTCTTTTGGGTAAGTTTCATCCCTCATTGCACTACCAGGGTGAAGGTGGTTTTGTGGGTGGGGTCGGCTGCGATGGTTATGGTGTAACTTCCGGTTGGAGTTCCGGGATCGGTATGCCCGCCGCCCCCTCCATTCCCGCCACCTCCGCCGCAAGCGATCAGGGCTCCCGCCATGCAGAGCGTGATGACGGACAACCCGACACTCAAGTGTCGACGCGTGCGCGGAATTCCGAAGAGAACAAAACAACCGAGAACTCCCGTGGACGACGCCCAGAAGATGAATTCCCCAGCACCGCGGGATGAAGCGACTGTGTGCGGGCCCGTGGTCGAGATTGTCAACTGAGTGTTGCCCGGGCCAGTGACCGTCGGCGGGTTAAATGTGCAACTTGACTGAGCCGGGAGACCCGAACACGTTGCCGATGTAAACGCGAGAGTCGCGGCGTAATTCGATTGCCCGGAAATCACGAGTTGGACAGCTCCCTGCGAACCGTGTGTCACGGTCAACGAGGGCTGACTCACACTCAAGGCAAAATCGGTGCCAGAAACGGTCACCGAGCCGTTACCGAAAGTTTGGGCGGCGGGGTAATTGGAATCACCCTGATATGAAGCATTAACAGAGGTGTTTACGTTCGGCGTAAACGTGAAAGTCGCACGCAAGCCAGGGTTGCCGCCAGCATCATTAAAGGTCGCATAGGTAGTTGTACCGGATACAGACTGTCCGCTCGATGGATCGGTGAAGGCCACCGTGCCGGATGGAGGCGTGCCTGCCTTTGCTCCCGTGGTGTTTATGGTTGCCACAAGAGTCGCTGTATCGCCGGGGTTGATGGTCTGCGACGATGGCGTGAGGGTCAGGGTGGGACTTGGGTACTTCACGACGACTGACGCGGTACTGGCTGATGTCGAGGACAAATAGTTGATGTCCCCGTTGTAATTGGCGGAGATGGAGTAGGTGCCTGGTGTAGAAACGGTGGCGTTGATTGCAGCGCCCAGCGATGCAGGACTGGTGACCGTTGCGTTTTGCGGTGCATAGCTGACGGTCCCGCTTAGTGGCGATCCATTGGCAGTGAAGGAAACTGTTCCCGAGGGTGCAGCGCCGTTGCTGATGGTTTGAACGGTCAAGTTCACGCCGAAAGGCGTGCCCACGGTTGCCTGGCCCGAAACAAGCAATGGACCGATCGTGGTGGTTGCCTTGGTGATCGTGATGGACTTGCTGGACGTGCTCGCATTGAAGCTGGTGTCTCCGAGGTAATTGGCCTGCAGTGGGTGAGTGCCGCCAGTCAGCTGGACAAGGAAGTCCTCGGTGTAACCGAGACTATTGAGCGTGAACCCTCCTCCGTCGAGAGCGGCACCATTATCCGTAAGATTCAGGTTTCCGGTAGGGCAAGCGACGGCGCGAGTGGGGTTCGGCTCGCAGGAAGCGCTAGCGGAGTTGGTCACATCTACACGAAGAAAGTATGGTGTCCCGTAGATTGCAGACGTAGCACCATAATTCGGACCCGCTGAAGAGAAGGTGACGAACTGTAACTTCGTGAGGCTTGCTTCCTTATTTACCGTGATGTTGACGGGCGATGAATCGCTCGCTGCGAAAGCGCCGTCCCCTGGGTAGTGGGCGGTGACGGCGTAGGTGCCTCCCGGCAAGAGATTGGTGGACCAACTGGCTGCACCGGAGGCGAGAAGGTGGCTGTCGATACCGAGCTTGCTTCCTCCCGAGCCACCGATCAGGGAGACAGATCCGGTGGGCGTACCCGTTGCAGGCGCGGTTGCGGCAACGCTCAAGGCGACCGTTACGGGCTGTCCGTGAGTGACTGTGGCGGGCGTGAGACTGGTGAGAGTTGTGGTGGAGCCTTTGAAGGTGACGGTGTTCCACTGGTTGATCAAATTCTTGGCATTGACAGTCCCGAGTCCCGTCGCGAGGTCATAAGCCGCGGTCGTACCGTATCCGTTGATGACGCCGGTGGCATGAGCTGCGACACTGACCGTGCAATTCGGAGAACCTTTCGCACATGGGGTTGCGATGGTTCCTTTCGTGACATCGTTAAAGACGCAAGTTGCGGCCGGTCCCGTCGTTGAATTGCAGCCGGTCGCCGTCTGCATGGCCGCCAGCTTGTACAGAACAAAGTTGGCATTGCCTTGCCGCGACCCGGTCTGCTGATTCACGAGAGCCATGATGCCGGCGAATGCCGGGGAGGAGACAGACGTTCCACCGAAGGGGATGTAAGTGTCCAAGGTGCAAGATGGACCGCCAAACGAAGCTAGGCAAATCGCGTAAGCGTGCCGCACAAAGCCATTGCTTGCGAACAACGAGACATCGGGCAGATCGCGCTTGCCATCAGCGGGAACACCGGCACCGGCTTGCCACGTGGGCTTAGTGTATCCGCCGGAGCAGGTGCCAAGCTGCTGGCTGTTCGTGGTGCAATTACTGACGCCGCCACTGCCGCCAACGGTAGATACGAGTCCAAACTGGATCGCATCGGTATCGTTGCAGTTAGTTTCAGCGTTGGTGCTAAATCCAACTAACGACAGTAACGCATTGGTACAGGTGTCATTCCATGTTGATTCAGGAACGTACTTTTTCGCGGAAACTTGCGTCGAGGGATCGTTGACAACGTTCCAATAAAGGGTTGGGTTGGTGAAGTCGTCAAAATCAGTTCCGCCAATGGCCAGGTTGTATGGTGTGGAGGCGATGCCATTGACGGCCAGTCCGAACTGGGCGCTGCCATCGCCAAAATCGCAGCCAGCGGAGCCATTATCGCCAGTCGAGATAAATACCGTAATTCCCTGCGCGGCGGCTTGCTGCCAGAGTTGATTGTAGAACTGGTTTCCGGCCGTTCCCAGCCCGAGTTCGCATTGGCCGTAGGATTCGCTCATCACCCCGGCGAGATTGTGGTCGACGATGTAAAGCGCGGAAAGGTCAACTCCATCGGTGGTTTCGGTTGATTGGGACGTAACAAACTTAATGGTCGCATTTTTTGCGACGGCACCGGACCACTGGACGTCGATGTTAGCTTCGCTTTCGTCGTCATTGATGCCAGGATCGGGCCCGTTAAGGATGACTTGCGGATCTTTCGCAGGCAGCCCGAATAAGGTTCGAAAATCCCGCGCGTCCTGGGGATTAATGTTGGTACGGCCTACAATCGCGATGGTCTGGCCTGTGCCATCGATGCCCGCGGTCCAAAGCGGCAGCACGTTGTAGATGGTGGCGAAATCGTACGGGCCGAGGTCGTAACAATTGGGGTCGCAGAATGGCACGGTGATTTGCGGCGTAGCGCCGGCGGCGGCAGTGCGGGAGCGCCCAAGACGATTAGCGCGGACGTTCATCGCCTTGCGCCGAAAGTTGTGAATCGAATCGATGCCAGCCACAACCGGGGAGAGGGCCGCGGGAATCTGCGGGTCGGATGAATTCGCCCAATGCTCTTCCCCTTTCACCACGTACTTGCGAATCGAGACCTGGAAGGCAGACTGAACCTGCGACGCGGTCCCGGAAAATTCAATCACGCCTCGGCCCTGGCTGATGTCGTTAACGCGAAATCCGTGCGAGGCGAGCCAAGCGGAGACGGTCTGGATATCAGCGTCAGCAGGGCCAAACCGACGACCGAATTCTTCGGGCGTGAGCCACTTGTGATAGTTGGAAGAAGATTTGTCCTGCTGTTCCTCGAGCAACTGCGAGAGGGAGGCGTCGCGCTCGGGACTGTGCTTGAGGACAAGCAGCATGCGTTCCAGCGGAAGATCAGAAGGAGCGGAGCCGCGATCAAATTCGCGGCGTGCGAGCGGATAGGTATTTCCCGCGAGGCGAATTCGGCGAGCTGAGTCGATCGGCTGGGTGAGGAGAGGAGCGGGCGATGATTCCTGCGCAGCTCCGGCCAGAGAAAACAAGAAACTTAACAGCAAGACGGAGAGACGGCGATAGGCTTGCATGTGTCCTCGGGGTGCTCGATAAGGGAGACAAGATGAGACTGCGTCACTTGGTTTTTGGGCGGGGAAGCGCAAATCCGGGTGACCGGAACACGCATCTTCCCGCGAAACCGCAAGGTCGTCAAGAAATTACTTAACGTCACGGTTGGTGGTGTTGGTGCGAGTTATGTGTAAGTCGCAGCAGACCGTAAAAGTGGCGAATTAGTGAGGAGTCGGGGGCGGGTAACGCTGTTCGCACGTCACATAGAAGCGTGACGGATATCACAGACCGCCGGCGCTTGAACGAGAGACAATCATTCTGGTGTGGTGCGTCTAATTGTGACCTGTAATTAAGGTAGTTGATTCTGTTGGCTGCCGCTAATTGGCGGGGGCGGGAGGACTTGGTTAACGTTGGCGGCGCAGCTTTCCAGCTGCGCTTTTTTGTGCAAGCAGAAAGATGGTGGAGGTAATCGAGTCGGATGACGGAGGTCAGAATCGAGTCGAGGGGTGAGAAAGAAGCGAACGGCGGGGGAAAGCAAGGGAGATGAAGAGGTAGGGTGTCATCAAGGCGAGGCGGGCGGCAGGGTTGGCGAAGCCATATTGAAGACAGCGAGGTATGGGGACAAGGGTTGGAGGAAGCGACTTGGTGAAGCGGCGGAATCAGCCTTTCTGGCGAAAGCGATCCAGATGGGATTCGGGGTCTCGAAACCATGGGGCGATAGTGACAGGTACGATTTTGTCGTAGACGCCGGGGGCCGATTATGGCGAGTGCAGGTGAAGTCGGCATATCGTTCGACGAAGGAAGGTGGTTATACGGTACACGCGTTCGGTAACGAGAACCGTGATCCGTATACAGCGGCGGACGTGGATGTGCTCGTCGCGTACCTGGTGCCGGAGGATGCCTGGTACGTGGTTCCGATTGCGGCGTTCAATCGGATCAAGTCGATGAAGTTGTTTCCGGCGAGTCGCAGACGGCGATCGAAACACGAGGTGTATCGCGAGGCGTGGGCGGCTTTCATGGGACAGGGGTAAGGACAGGATTTAGGGCGGTTTCGGTCCCGGCGAGACATAGCCGAAAACGTCCATTTCCTTCCGGGCCATCGCGTATTCTGGATGGGACCTATGGCTCTGGATTGGAAAACCTGTTCTGAGGCACGTCTGTCGCGTGATGTGCGATTCGATGGGAAGTTCTTCATCGGCGTGCTGACCAGCGGAGTCTATTGCCGGCCCATCTGTCCCGCTCGAACTGCGCAGGAGCGCAACGTTCGTTACTTCCCCACTGCCGCGGCCGCGGCGGAAGCCGGTTTTCGTCCCTGTCTCAGATGTCGTCCTGAATGCTCGCCCGGTACACCCGCATGGATGGGAACTTCTAACACGGTCTCGCGTGCTCTGCGTTTGATTGACGAGAGCGCACTTGAAGATGGCGGCATTGAAGCCCTGGCGGAGCGGCTGGGGATTGGTTCTCGACATCTGCGGCGTTTGTTTTTGACGCACTTGGGCGCAACACCTAGCGCTGTAGCCCAGACCCGCCGCCTGCAATTCGCAAAAAAGCTTATCGACGAAACCAAGCTTGCCATGAGCGAGATTGCTTTCGCGGCTGGGTTCGGCTCGGTGCGGCGCTTTAATGCGGCCATCCTCAAGACTTATTCACGAACACCCAGACAAATTCGCAGGCTCGCTCACCTGAAAGAGACGCAAGCGGAAAATACGTATCTGTTTCGACTTCGCTTTCGCCCGCCGTATCAGTGGGAAATGCTTCTGCAATACCTAAAACTGCGAGCGATTCCTGGGGTCGAGCAGGTCGAGGGCAACGTCTATCGCCGGTCGATTGCACTGGCAGGACAACATGGGTCGTTCGAGATGTCGCTCGACGCCACGGGCGCGGCGCTGTTGGCGCGAATTCAATTTACCGATCCGCGCGCGTTGTTCCAGATTGTGGAGCGAATCCGCAACATGTTTGACCTGAATGCGGATTGGCATGCGATTGCGGCGCGGCTGGCAACAGACCGTGCTTTGGGACAGCGCATTCGAAAGGCTCCGGGATTGCGGGTGCCCGGCTGCTGGGACGGTTTCGAGCTGGCGGTGCGAGCGATCCTTGGGCAACAGGTGACGGTGAAAGGAGCAACCACGCTGGCGGGAAGACTGGTCCGCGCATTCGGAGTTCCCTTCACGGGCGTAGAAGGCTTGACGCATCTGTTTCCTCAACCCGCGGCATTGATCGAAGCGGATTTGAAGTCAATCGGATTGCCGTCCGCGCGCGCGGAAACCATTCGCGAACTGGCGCGAGCTGTGGCTACCGGGACAATCCGGTTCGATGGAGTGATCGATACTGCGGCTTTTATGGCCAAACTGTGCGACGTCTCTGGCATCGGGCGGTGGACTGCGCAATATGTGGCGATGAGAGCGTTGCGCGAGCCGGATGGATTTCCAGCGGGCGATCTTGGATTGTTGCGCGGTCTCGGTTTTGAAAGCGAACGAGAATTGGAGCAGAGATCGGAGGCGTGGCGTCCCTGGAGAGCGTATGCCGCGATGTACGTGTGGAACGTTGCGATCGAGAAGGCTGAGCGCACCAATCGGGCTGCGGCCGCGGCGGTGGTCGGCAGTCGTGCGGAGCAGAGAATCTGAGTGGATTCTGAGGAGACACGCAATGGGTAGACGAGTGTTGAAACGAGTTGGGGCAGCGTCCCTTGGAGTATTTGCTGCGCTGTCTCTGGCGATGGGGGCGGGAGTTTCCGCGGACCAGGGAGATGTCAAGAAAACCGTTACTGATCTGGACCGGACCTACCAGGCGGCGGTTCAGAAGAATGACGCGGCTGAGATGGAGCGATTACTGGCGGACGATTTCGTGCTCGTCACCGGGTCCGGGAAAGTTTATACGAAGCAAGATTTGGTGAATGAGGCGCGTAGCGGTCGAATCAACTACGAACAGCAGGATGATACGGATCAGAACGTTCGCGTCTGGGGCAACACGGCTGTGATCACCGCTCGATTGCGTGCGAAGGGGTCTGAAGCTGGAATGCCTTTTGAATACACCCTGTGGTTCAGCGACACCTATGTGAAAACGCCGCAAGGTTGGAAATACGTTTTTGGACAATCATCGCTTCCCTTGCCGAAGCGTTAGCCGGTCGGACGTCGGTTCACTTAAGAAGACTGTGCGGAAGAGATACATGCTTCATGGAGTCGAGTTGCAGACTCCAAGAAGGGTAACTACGTTTTTGCAGTTGGCGGTTACGTCCGCCTATTACATTTTGGCGCACGGTGCTGGGATTCGACGTTAAGTTGGAATACGCGTCCGAGAATGTCCAATCTCACTCGCAAAGCTCTTCTAAGGTGATGACTCAGCACCGATCACCCGATCCAGGTGTTCGATAGGTGCTGATCTCGTGGGGATCTCTTATGTCGTTTATGGAAAGCATGAACTCATCCGAAAATGCGACGCGCACAGCTTCATCACTTCCTGACCCTCATGTCCAACAGGTCTTGCGGGCCGCATGCGAAGAGCTGCACTTATTGCTTGAGCGCCGGACGGAAATCATGAAGCGCATCGGGTCCATCAAGCAGACCATGACTGGGTTGGCGAATATGTTCGGCGAAGACATTCTTGGCGACGACACGCTGGACCTCCTTGATCGGGGGAGCGGAGGACGTCGATCGGGTCTCACCCGAACATGCCGCGTCGTCTTGATGGAAGCGTGCAGGCCACTGGGCATGAAAGAGGTGTGTGATCACATCGAAGCGAAAATCCCAACGCTCCTTGCCAGTCATAAAGATCCGAAATCATCTGTAACCACTGTCCTTAGCCGCTTAGTGGCTTACGGAGAGGCTGTGTCGACGATCGACCTGGATGGCCGCCGGGTATGGAAGTGGGTTGCGGAGCCGAAAATTAACCAGCAGGAACAGCACTGGATCGAATAAAGATCAAAGCGGCTTCCTGCATAGCGCACAGATTTCAAACGGACAAGCGCCAAGTACAACCATCCCCTTTATAATCGCGCGAATGGGTAGTTCCCTCTCCTTTCGGGCGGAAGATCAAGCGATCGCTTCGACGCAGGCGCCACACCCCTATCTGAGCATTCACGCGTACAACGTGTTCGTCAAAGACCAGCAAAAAAGCCTGGAGTTTTACCGTGATCAATTGGGATTCGAACTCGCTTTTGACGCGCAATTGCAAACGGGACAGCGCTGGCTTGCAGTCGCGCCTCCTGACGGCACGGCGGTTCTCGCTCTCATCACACCTGAGCCCGACTCTCCGCAGCACAAATTGATCGGGCAACAAACCGGAATCGTGTTTGTCACCGAAGATGTCCCAGCGAAATACATTGAATGGAGCAAGAAGGGCGTTCGATTCCGACACACGCCGCGATTGCGACGAGTGAAGTATCAACGGCAAGTGTCTTCCTCGCAATCACATCTCAATCCCAACACCGCGAATACACCGATTTGGGGCGGTGTGTTCACCCGCTTTGAGGATATCGATCACAACTCTTTCGCGCTGGTGAGTCTTGACGAGGTGACGCGCGAGGTGGAAGCCCGACGTCGTGCGATCGCGGAAAAGCTTGAACTCGAACGCCGAATCGCTCAAGAGATGGAGATTGCGAAGAACGTACAGGCTCGCCTGTTTCCACAGGCCCAACCACCTCTTCGCACGCTTGAGTATGCCGGCATGTGCATCCAGGCGCGCCAGGTTGGCGGGGATTACTACGACTTTTTGCACCTCGGCCAGGAAAGACTTGGCCTGGTGGTTGGAGACGTTTCCGGAAAAGGAATTGCAGCCGCGCTTTTGATGGCGAACCTGCAGGCGAATCTTCGCAGCCAATGTGCAATGGCCGTGGATAACCTGGATCGGCTGATGCAGTCGGTGAACCAGTTGTTTTACGAGAACTCCACCGAGAATGCCTATGCGACGCTTTTCTTCGCAGAATATGACGACAAGGCCCAGCGCGTACGCTATGCGAATTGCGGGCATCTCTGCGGACTGGTTCTTCACGATGACGAGACCATCGAACGGCTTGATTCAACCAGTACAGTCTTGGGATTATTCAAAGAATGGGATTGC
>Ga0207643_10001970_pt1 | contig 11333 bp, 16 predicted proteins | sample KBSMisM62_FD_184313 | JGI IMG/M metagenome (GOLD analysis project Ga0207643, IMG submission 184313) | Miscanthus rhizosphere microbial communities from Kellogg Biological Station, Michigan, USA - KBS Miscanthus M6-2 (SPAdes) (version 2) | ecosystem: Host-associated > Plants > Roots >...
GACTGCGAGCGAGCCCACGTAGCGCCAGACGAAGCGCGGACGCGGCGTCACAGCGCGAGTCGGAACGCTTCGACGAGCCGGTCGACGTCCTCCTCGTCGTTGTACGGGCCGATCGAGAAGCGCACCAACGTCATCCCTTCCCACTCGTACGCCGGAATCTCGACACGGTGCTCCTCGTGCAGGCGGGCCTCGAGCGCGACGGGATGTTGCTTCTTCACAGTGAGCGCCCGCATGAGCGGCGCACGCTCTCCGCGGAGAGGTCTCAGGCCGAGCTGCCCGAGGCGGCGCTCCGTTTCGTCGGCGAGGGCTCTCGATGCCTCACGATCCCAGGCCGCGTGAGCGTCGATCGCCGCAGGCACGGCGAGGTACGCGGACGGGTCACGCGTTCCCTGCCAGCCGTGACGCTCGCCGAATCCCGCATCCTCGCGATAGCCCCAGCTGACGATGAGCGGCTCGATCCAGTCCTGGTGCTCCGCCCGGGCCCACAGGAAGCCCGACCCCTTGGGAGCCCCCAACCATTTGCTGCACGTTCCCGCATAGATGTCCGCGCCGATGGTCTCGATGTCGAGCGGAATGTGCCCAGGCACGTGCGCGCCGTCGACGATCGAGAGCACCCCCGCCTTCCGCGCCGCCGCGCAGACGTCCGCGACGGGCAGGACGAGGGCCGTCGGAGACGTGATGTGGGACACGACGACGGCGCGTGTGCGGATGGAGATGTTCTCGATCAGCTCGTCCGGCTCCACGAGCACGACGTTCGCCCGGATGAAGCCGAGCGTGCGCAGGATCGCTCCGTACTCGTGCTTCGTGGTGAGGATCTCCTCCTCGGGCCGGATCTGCAGCGAGCGGATCACCGCGTTCAGCGCTGCGGTGGCATTCGCCGTGAAGACGAGGTCGCTCGGCGCGACACCGACGAAGCCCGCGAGCGCCGCGCGCGCATCCCACATCGCCACCTCGAACCGTCGGACGAAGAAGTCGGTCGGGTCGCGTTCGAGCTCGCGCTGGAGGCGCTGGTACTCGTCGAAGACGTCGACGGCGCAGGCGCCATACGCGCCGTGGTTGAAGTAGACGACGTCCGGGTCGAGGAGGAAGCCCCCGCGCATGCCCGGCTAGTGTCCCACGGTGCGCGGCGGCGTCCTCCGGACCTACTTTCCACCCCTCCCGCGCTCCGTTCTGACGCTCCAGCTGGGCGGTCTCGTGAACTCGTTCGGAAACGGGATGGTGATCCCGTTCATGTTCATCTACCTGCACAACGTGCGCGGCATCGAGCTCGGCGTATCCGGGCTCATCGTCGCGACGCACGCCGTGCTGAGCATCGTGGCCGGCCCCGTCTTCGGCTCGCAGATCGACCGCTTCGGAGGAAAGCGGATGCTCGCGCTCGCGCTCGTGATCCTCACCGTCGGGTACGCGCTGTACCCGCTCGTACACGAAGCCTGGCAGGGCTTCGCCGTGGCCATCGTCAGCGGGATCGGAGTCGGCGGCTTCTGGCCGTCGCAGTCGACGCTCATCACCGGCCTGACGCGTCCCGATCAGCGCCCGTCGGCGTTCGCCATGCAGCGCGTCGTGATGAACCTCGGCATCGGGCTCGGGGCACTGACCGGCGGGCTCATCGCCACGACGGACTCGCCCGGCAGCTTCACGGTCCTTTTCTTGCTCGATGCGGCGACGTTCCTCGTCTACGCCTGCGTCATGCTCGTCCTCGTGCCCGAGCCCGGACGCGGCGGAGGCCACGCCGAACGGTCGGGCTCGTATCGCGACGTGCTGCGCCATCGCGCGTTCGTCGCAGTCATCTCGCTGAATGCGCTCTTCATCTTCGCCGGCTTCTCCGGGTTCGACGTCCTGCCCGTCTACGCGAAGAACGAGGCAGGGCTCTCGGAGACGCAGATCGGCCTCCTTTTCCTGATCAACACGCTCGTCATCGTCTTCACGCAGCTGCCGACGGTGAGACTCGTGCGCGGCCGTCGGCGGATGCCGACGCTCGCGCTCTTCGGGCTGCTCTGGGCGGGTGCCTGGCTGCTCGTCCCGATCGCCGGGGCGGCAGCACCCCAGACCGCGTTCGCCGTTTTCGTCGTCGTGATGGTCGTCTTCGCATTCGGGCAGTGCCTGCACGGAGCGGTCGCGGCACCCCTCGCCACGGATCTCGCGGAACCGCGCCTCATGGGCCGCTACATGGCGCTGAACGCGCTCTCGTGGAACCTCGGCTTTGCGCTCGGCCCGGCGCTCGGCGGTGCTGGCCTCGCGGTCTCGCCGAACGGCGTCTGGATCGCGGCGGCCGCTCTCTGCGCGGCGGGGGCTGTCTGCACCATCGCGGTCGAAGCCGCGCTGCCGAGCCGCGCGCGGCGCACGCCGCTTCCTGCAACGGCCTCAGCCTGAGCAGGAGGCATGCCGATTACAATCCAGAACATGGCGCTGACGAAGGACGACCCGCTGAGTACCCATGCCGAGCCTCCCTCGCATCCGTCGTTCGCGCGCCCGTGGCGGGTCGCCGGTCCTTGCGCCGGCACCGGTCGTCCACGAGCTCACTGCTAGCGGGCTCACCTGGGTCAATGTCGTCTCGCCGGACGTCGAGACGGCTCAAGGGCTGGCGGCGCGTTTCGGCTGGCATCCGCTGGACGTCGAGGACATCGTCTCCAAGCGCCAGCGGCCGAAGGTCGACGACTACGAGGACGACGGCTACCTCTTCGCCGTCCTCCACTTCCCGTTCTACGACACCCAGGTCCAGCGACTGAACGCCGCGGAGCTCGACATCTTCGTCGGCCACGACTACGTCGTCACCATCCCCAACCACGAGCTCAGGCCGGTGACGCGCTTGTTCGCGCGCTGTGAGGAGGACGACCTGTTCCGCGAGCAGCTCTTCGCTCGCGGCTCGGGCCGGCTCCTGTACGAGGTCCTCGACGACCTCTTCGATTACTGCTTCCCGATCCTGGACAAGATCGCCCACAAGCTCGACGGCATCGAGGACGAGATGTTCGAGGGGCGCTCGCAAGAGGTCGTGCGCGACATCTCCAACGTGAAGCAGGAGATCATCTCGTACCGCAAGATCATCAAGCCCGAGCGCTCCACGCTCCGCGTGCTCGAGCGCCGCGTCGAGGACTTCCTGCCCGAGGAGCTCGAGCTCTACTTCGACGACATCGTCGACTCCGCGGAACGCATCTGGGACCTCCTCGACAACTACAAGGAGGTCGTCGACGGCCTCGAGTCGACGAACGAGTCGGTCCTCGCGCACCGGCAGAACGACGTCCTGCGGCTGCTGACGGTGATCAGCGTCACCCTTTTGCCACTCACGCTCGTGACCGGGATCTTCGGCATGAACGTCGGGTTCCCGGGCGAGGGCACGCACGGGGCGTTCTGGGTGATCGTCGTCGCGCTGCTCGTGGTCGCCGCGACGACGCTCGGTTTCTTCCGCTGGCGACGCTGGCTCTAGAACGACGAGGCCGGAACCCCCGCCGCATCGGGGCACCGGCCTCGCCTGCCGCCACTCGCTAGAGGAGAATCCTGAGAGCCGTCTCGGAAGGGCAGCCGCGGCGCGTGAGCGCCGACGCATCATGGAGATCGATCTCGACATGAGAGGCGAGAACGAGCGCTGATCCGATGTCGTACCCGGAGCGGACGAGCTCTTCGAAGCGCCACCGCAGTATCGCTTCTGCCTCCGTCTCGTCGATCAATTCGAACTGGGCCGCAGTCACTGCCGCCTCCCTCTTCGTCTACGACTACAGGGTCACAGTTCAGCGTCATCGGCTCCCGGCAGCGCCCGCTTGAGGTCCAGAGTCCACGCGCCGAAGGTCTGGGTTCCCAGTTCGAACGTCCCTCGTCCGAGTGACGACGTGCATGAGGAGGGCGCCGACTAGCTCGGATCGGCAGCAGCTCGTCGATGCCGGCGCGTCGCTCCTCGTCCTGCGAGCCGAGCAGAAGAAGGCTCGAGCGATGGTAGAAACGGCCCATGGCGAAGCCGCTCTGGGCACCATGGCGTCTCGAGTACATCAAGCAGGCGCACGAGCAGACGGGCTGCGTCTTCTGCGACGAGGCGGCCGGAGCACTCGGGTCCGACGAGTCGCTACTGGTCTTTCTCGGCGAGACGGCGCTCGCGATCCTCAACAAGTACCCGTACTCGTCAGGGCACCTCATGGTGGCGCCGCGACGCCATGTCGGCGCGCTGAGCGAGCTCACCGACGACGAGACGCTCGAGATCCACCGGCTCGCCGTCGAGGCGATCGGGACGCTGAACGGTGTCTACGGACCCGGAGGGTTCAACCTCGGCTGGAACCTCGGCCACATCGCAGGAGCCGGTATCGCCGACCACGTCCACCAGCATGTCGTTCCGCGCTGGTCGGGCGACACGAACTTCATGCCCGTGCTCGCCGACGTCAAGGTCATCCCCGAGCACCTCCTCGAGACCCGCGACCGGCTGCGCGACGCGTGGCGTCGCTGACTACGCGGCTCCGAGTGGCTCGAGCGCCTTCCAGGCACGCGGCGTCGTCGTCATCCAGTCGTACAGGCTGACACCGATCGTGCCTCCGTCGTCCTCGACTGCGGCCACGAAGCCGGCAAGCTCCTCGAGGCCCAGCCGGTCAGCAACGCCGCCCGCTACGTGGATCTGCACGTTCGGGTCGCCCGTGTTCAGGCGGAGAAGGCGCAGTGCACGCGTGACGTAGCCGTAGGTCGCGTCGAAACCCTTCAGCGCGCCGCCGGTGTACACCATCGGCGCGAACGCGTCGGCACTCGCCGCGAGATCGACCCAAGGGAACCGCGGCCACGTCGCCGGTCGACGCTCGAGCCCGCGGGGGTTGAAGGGGACGATCGCCAGCGGGACATCAGCCGCAGCTGCACGGAGCTGTCGGGTCAGCGCCACCGCGCGGCGCGACCGAAGCGCGACGTCTCGCAGCTTCGTCGACTCGATGTCGAGTGCGACCCCGTCGAAGGCGCCACCCGTCGCCGTCCGGAACGAGAGCATCGCCAGCGCGCGCCGCTGGTCCAGCGCCGGTTGGACGTGTCCGGGCAAATACCACGCAACCACCCGGACGCCGCGCGCGTGCAGCGCGTCGACGAACCGACCGAGCCGCACGGAGTTCACGACGTCGACCCGCGCTCCGTCGTTCGCCGTCTCGACCCACACGGTCCTCACCTTCCGTGCGGCAATGCGCTGCGCTGCAGATTCGGGCGAGGCATAGACGGCACCGTCGTAGATGTCGACCCACGTCCCGAGGCCGCCGAACACCGATGCGTCCGCTCGCTCGGCCGCAGGAGCGGCTGCAGCCGCGACGGAAACGACCGCGAGAGCGAGGGCGGCGACGGTCAGGGTGCGGCGCACGGCAGCACTGTAGGACGGGTTCATGAGGACGATGTCAAGGGCGGGAGGCGATGTCGCAGCTCGGCGCGCCCGACGCTGCGGTGCGTCTAGCTGCCCGTGAGCCGCGCGTAGTAGGCGTCGGCGATCTGCTGAGCCTGCTCCTGGGTGACCGTCCCAGGGCCGGTGTGACCGTGCAGGGTCAGCGTGTAAACGGTCGAACCGTCGGTGAAGCCGATCCAGTAGTCGTCCTGGGGCTGCTCGTCAGCCTTTCCGACCCGTTCGATGTCTTCAGCAGTCGCGACGCGGTGCACGCCACGTGCGTCGGGAATGCCGTCCACGTCGAAGCTGCTCCGCTTGACCGCACAGCTCTCGGGACACGGCTTCAGCTGATCCGTCTCGAGCCAGTCGAGAGCGCTCGTCGCCGCGTCGCCCGAGCCGAGCTCGATGAACGAGCTGAAGACGTGATTCGACGTCTCGGGCGAATGCGTCTCTCCGAAGAACCGAGCGTCCACGCCTGCGCTCTTGAACCCTGCGTCGTCGAAGACGTCCGCCACCTCGCCGCTGTCAGGATCGATCGATTGCTCCTTGAGCGCCGAGACGAAGGCGTCGTAGTCCGTCGTCGTCTGGCGCTTCTCGACGGGATCGGGTTTCGAGCCAGGGGCGTCCTCCGCCGAAACGAAACGCTGGGCGACCGGAAGCGGCGCAGCGGCTTCGTCGTCGCTCCCGTTGCAGCCCACCAGCGCAGTTGCGGCCAGACCTACCAGGAGCACGAACGCCAAGCGCATGGCGGAGGATCCTATGGCGTGGCGCAGCCGCCCACAAGGTGCAGCGCGCGGGGTTCCCCTCACCCGTCGTCGGGCGACGCTCGGCCGGCGTCCGAGCGGTCGATCTCGGCGTCTCGGCGGCGGCGCATGACGTGCCCAAGCGCGCCCGAACCGAGCAGGACGAGCGCCGAGGACGCGAGGACGACCAGTGGCACCGGTATCGACGAAGAGGCTGCCGTGCTCACGACCGGCGCGTCCTGCGGCTTGGGATGAAGGGTCCCGCTCGGTGGCCTTGGCGTACTGGGCGGAGTGATGACACCGAACTGGCGGGCGGCCTCCTGGAGCGCGCGAGCAATCACATCGTGAGCGTCCGTGTAATCGCGGATGTCGGAGGGTACGGCGTCGAGCGCCTCGTCGTAGCAGCTGAGTGGGTAGCTGTCGTCGACCCGCCCGTCCGCGTACCAGTCGGACAGAACCTGTTTCGCGCATGGACTTGCGGCGGTGGCCACGGGCACATTGATCCACGGGGCCAGGACGGCGAGCATGACGCCCGCGACAGCAAGGCGTCGACGGCTCGAAGCGCTTCTCCCGGGAAGCGATCGGACCGCAGGGAGCGCGTCGAACGAGCGGCAGGTCTCCTTCAACATCCATTTCTCCCCCGTCGAATCGTCACGCCAATGAAACGACGGCCGGCTCACGCGTCGCTCAAACGACGCTGGGCCGGAAAAGAGCCACCCGAGCGGGCGGAGCTAGCGAAACACGTTCACACGACCTCTCCGTACGCGTCGTGGTAGTTCCACCATCGATAGGGCGGCGTCTGTGGGTACCCCTCCGGCGAGTCCTCCCACTCCTCTTGTCGGCCGAGGGCGGTGATGTCGAGGTAACTCCAGGTACTGCCCATCGCCTCGTCGCCTCGGCTGTCCACGAAGTACGTGCGAAAGATCCGGTCGCCGTCACGGAAGAACGCATTCGTTCCATGCCAGTCGTCGACACCGAAGTCGGCGTCGAAGTCGTCGGTCAACGTGTACCACGGGATGGCTTCCCATCCCATGCGCTCCTTCAAGCCCTGGATGTCCGCCTGCGGCGCGCGTGAGACGAAGACGAGGGTTGTGTCGCGCGCATTCAGATGGGCGGGGTGCGCGACCTGGTCCGCCACCATGGAGCAGCCGACGCAGGCTCGGTCCGGGTACGAGCCGCCCTCCGCGTAGGTCGTGATGTCTGAGGCATAGAACGCGCGGTAGACGATGAGTTGGCGACGGCCCTCGAAGAGGTCGGCGAGGCTTGACGCCCCGTTCGGGCCGTCGAACTCGTACTGCTTCTCGACCGCCATCCAAGGCATCCGTCGGCGCTCAGCGGCGAGCGCGTCTCGGGCGCGGGTGTGCTCTTTCTCTCTCACCAGCAGCGCCTCGCGCGCGGCCTGCCACTCCTGCGGAGACACGATCGGGGGCGGTTTCATGGGCTTCTCCTTTCCGAGCTGCTCCCAGCTACCACCGGTGTCTCGTGCTCCGAGGTGGTAAGCATCAACTGCGGACTTCGCCGTCCCGGGCGAAGTCGACTTCGGCCTCCGAGTTGCGAGGCCGGCGTCCAAATCAGGATGACGTTTCGAGACGACCTCGTGTCGGCTGCTGCCTGTGTGCAGCCGGGCAGCACGGCCGGCGTTAGAGCGTCGCCCGCTCGACCCGCAGCGTCGTCGTGAACTCGTGTACGTCCCTGTCGCACCGCAGGCGGTGCACCAGGAGATGCGGGTGCCTTGCGAAGAGCGCCGGCAGCCGCCTGCGATTCTCGAAGCCACGCTTGACGGACGGCCAGATCAAATACCGAAGCGATTCAGCCCAAGGGCCCTCGCGGTTCCCGTGCCAGAGCTCCGTTCCGTGCTTCTTTCGGCGATACGTCCGCCGGAGAAGCCGCCAGGTGACGAGCCGTACAGGAAGGTCGAGCCAGGCGACGGTCTCCACGCGCTCGAAGACGAGCTCGCCGATCATCTGGTGGTACGTCCCGTCGGACACCCAGTCGTCACCCTCGGTCGCCACCATGACCCGCTCGTGGAGTTCCTCGGTGCTGCACGCCGCCCAGTTCGGTCCGTGGTGCAGCGCGTCGATCTCGATGTGACGAAGACCAAGGCTTTCGGCGAGCCGCGCTGACAACCACGTCTTCCCGCTCCCGCTCGGCCCGATGACCGCGATCCGCATGTCCGAAGGACAGCATGCCCGACTGTCAGCGTGCCGGAATGGCCCTTGAGACGCAGGTTAGTGTTCGCCGAATGAAGACCTTCAACCTGAACAGCGACGAGTGGGACGCGACGAGGGATCGCGACGGCTGGCGCTGTAGCGGCACGCTGGTGGGAGCACGGATCGGCGGCGAGCTACTCGGCGCGACCATGTCGCAGATCGAGCCTGGCAGCAGGCTCTGGCCCTACCACACGCATTACCTCAACGAGGAATGGGTGATCGTGCTCCGCGGCGAGCCGACACTGCGCACGCCCGAAGGTGAGCATGCGCTGGAGGAGGGTGACATCGTCTGCTTTCCGCGCGGCAAGATCGGTGCGCACCAGATCAGCAACCGAACGGACTCGCCTGTCCGCGTGCTCATGCTCTCCTCGATGATCCGGGGCGAGATCATCGAGTACCTCGACACCGGCAAGGTCCTCGCAAAGGACGTCGACGACGAAGACGTCATGTTCGCGAGGCCCGGACCCGCGGTCGAATACTGGGAAGGCGAGGACTAGACCCGCGCGACGCTCTCGTGTACCGATGCGCAGAACCTCGGTTCGAATGCGCGACGGGACGACTCCGCCGGCTAGTCCGCGGGAACGAGTACGAGCGCGCCTTCCTCGGAGCCGAGGAGGTCGCCGATGCTCTCCACGTCGGGCTCGACCGTCACGGTCAGCTGATCCCCTTCAGCGTCCTCGGTGACCGAGATCACGTGGTAGCGCACGTTGTCGTGCCAGATACCGTCGCCGACGTCGAGCGGGCGCTCGGGATAGCGGAACTCCCTCGTTCCATCCGGAAAGCGGACGATGAGCGCCGGCATCTGGTTCGCAGCGTATCGCCAGCGTCAAGCGTTCAGCGCATGCGGCGGAGCCTCGCACGTGACGAGCGCCCCGAGTTTGTGCTCCTCGACCTCCGAGATAAACCAGAGATCGCTCCCGTGAGTGACGTGATCGCCGACCTCTGGGAGGCGAGGCAGGCAGCGAATCTCTCTCTCGCTGTCGAACCGAAAACTCACACGAAACTCGTGAGACATCGCTCTCCTTCCGGTCGCCCGGGCGCGGTGGCATGGGGTGCCAAGCGTCAAGGCGGAGGGGAGCTGGTGGTGTGCTGACTGGGTTCCCTGTGGCGAGGTGCCTAAACAAGTCCCTTTACGCACGAGTTCCTCCTCGAGCGCCTAACCCCGTTTCGGGGCTTGGGTCGGGCATGCGCGCCAAGGGCGAAACGCCGGGACGCCGGTACGATGCAGGCTTCGCGGACGTAGCTCAGTTGGTAGAGCGTCGGCTTCCCAAGCCGTAGGTCGCGGGTTCGAGCCCCGTCGTCCGCTTCACGAAACACCCTGCATATCGGCCGTTTTTGAGTCCGCTTCCTCGGTTGCGCCCTCTCCGTGGCAACCTCGTGGTCACGAGATCCGAAGGCGAGGGCGATGAGCGACTCTCCGCGCTACTTCTTCTGGCCTTCGAGCACCCCGGCTTCGGAAGCCACTGATCTGGCCAGCCATGATGCCGTCGGTGACAACACCGACGGGTGCCTGCTCGAATAGGGGTCGAGGCTATGTTGGATTGTCTGCCCGAGTTCGCGGCGAGTCACCACCCGCGCCCATGGTCACCCGGTGAAGCCGCGAGAGACCACCAAGGCTATGCCTCGCCTGGGCGGATTCGTTGCGCGCACGCGATGCAGTACGCCATCTGTTGGAGACCGCAGCTCATAGCCCTCACTTGACTCGTTGTGCCTGCAAGTGAGAGGCTTCCGCGCCCATGACCCTGCGGGAGTTTGTCGTGGTTGGCGCCGCCATCGTGGTGGCGTTCAACGTCTTCGTGCTGGTCGTCCTGATGCTGCTGAACGCCTGGAGCACGCGCGAGGCACCGAACTACTGGGAGTAGCCAAGCTCCGTCCGGGGCGGTTTCTACCCACGAGTTCGAATCCTTCCGATTGGGTTATCGCGGCTGACCAACCAGTCGGAGAGTCGCGGATGACCCCGGGTCAGCGTTGACAGCTTTGAGCAAGGGCGCGGCATCTACGCGAACCGGCTCGAGGCGGATCCTGCGCGCTACGGCCTCGTGAATGGGTTCTGGTTCACGACCGGGCGCGTGATTGCGCCCTCCGAGCTCAGTGTCGGTTCACACTCACTCGCTACCGAGCTGCGGGATGCCGCGGGGAACATCTCACCGCAGCAACGTGACGTTTGTGATCGACCCATCAGGTGTCGGAGCGTGCGTCCGATCGTCGCGCTGCGCGATTCCGAAAGCACGCGCACGAAGAGGCGGGTAGGTCGATTCAGCCCGCCCGCCTCAAGCTCTCGCTCCATCAAACCCGCGCCCCCGGCAATGCCGCTGGGGGTCGCCGTCGTGAATGCCGCTCATGGTCGCCGCCGACGGCCCGCCCCCTCTCCCGGGAACTCGAGGAACACCAGGATCGAATGGCTCAGGTGGTCGAACGGCGTCAGCGAAGACCCGGCTGGTAAGGGGCTGGCTTGCTCCAGATTGCCCCGACGATCCAGACGAGCGGCATGAGGAAACCGACAAAGAACATGACCCTGTGGTTGTTCTTCCAGGTCAGCACCCCAGCCGAGACCAGACAGGCGAGCCAGAGGAGACCCAAGAATCCTCCCCACAGGTACCACGCGCTCATCGCCAGATACATGAACCCTCCTTCGTCGACGTTGTGTGCCGGACGCCCACGGGACCCTTCGTCGCGATGGAGGGAGCCACCGAAGTGCGGCAAGCCAGACCCTACTCGCGGGCGCTACAAGTGCAAGGCGGGCCATTCATCTGAGGCGAATGCAGATTGGACACACTCCGCAACGTTGGCTACCGAAGTCGCCATCGCGGAGACCCGCAGATGAGAACGGGCTCGCGACCCCGTCACGTACCTACTTGACGAGGTTGAGAACCTCGAACACCTCGGGCTCGCCTGAGAACTGGATTCCGATGTCCGACAAGATCGGCATTAGACGCTCACCGAAGGACTGGAACTGCTCCCTCGACGCCCAGATCTCGCTGACGCGCAGATCGTCCTCTGCTCCGAAAGCGACGTGCAGTTCTAGCCCATCGGGGTCGGGCCACAACCCGGCCTCTT
>Ga0207643_10001971_pt1 | contig 11331 bp, 7 predicted proteins | sample KBSMisM62_FD_184313 | JGI IMG/M metagenome (GOLD analysis project Ga0207643, IMG submission 184313) | Miscanthus rhizosphere microbial communities from Kellogg Biological Station, Michigan, USA - KBS Miscanthus M6-2 (SPAdes) (version 2) | ecosystem: Host-associated > Plants > Roots > Rhizosphere...
CGTGACTGACTTGACGTCCAACACCGTCCCGCCGGAGGTGGCGGTTGCCGTGATGACGTAATCTCCCGCGCAGGCGGGCACCGTGTAGCTGTTGCTTGAAGTGCGGGTCTCGCCCGGGCGCAACGTGAGCTTGACCGTGTAGGAATCCGTGAAGTTGCAGGGGCCGACCACGTCATAATTGACGGTCACTTTCTCCGACTTGGAGGAAGTGTTGGTTATAGAACCAAACACCGTCACCGTGCCGCCGGCGCTCACAACCGTTGGGGTCACGCCCAGCGACCCTTGGGCGGAGGGCCCAGACGTCTGCGCGAAGGCGGCGACGGATAATAGACTCAAGGCAGCGAACGCCGCCAACCACTTGAACGAAAATCTTGTCATCCGAAATATCTCCTCATCTGTCTTTCAACCAATCGCCCCACGCGGAACGACGGTTAGGTATTTAGTGCAAAGCCGCCTGACCTCGGGAAGTATGACGACCGGTTAGGTGAATGGTGCGAGCCATCTGACGTCGGGTAAGAAGTATTAGGCTGTGGCCTTAAGACCAACACTGCTCGCACTGTTCCTTACAGTGCAGCAGTGGAGACTGAAAATACTGTGGCTCAGAAGGAAATATTGTCACCATTCTGTTGCAACATAATCGTCACTTGAGTCGAAAAAAGCATGGCGCCGCTTTGGTATTGATCACGCTGAATCAAAGGCCAAAGCCGCGCCAAGTCGCCGCTGAACTGACTGTTAACCTCAGTTCTGCGTTCCCGCTTCCTTTCGTGCACGAAAGCTGGCGGTTTCTCTTTTCATGAAATCGATCAGCACGTTGACGTCGGCGTCGGCTAAACCAAGTCTGGGCATCTGCACCTCTTTGTACTGCTTGAACAAAGCTGTGGCGATCGGATCTTTCTCCGCTAACAGTTTATCCGGCTCGATGATGGTTCTGCGGAGCCAGTTGAGATCCCGCACACTGGTGACGCCGAGCAGGTCCGGCCCAATCTTGTCACCATTTCCGATTGTGTGGCAGGCAGCGCAGCGCGTGGCGAAGAGGTACGCTCCCTTATCAAGATTGAGTTTGACCGAACCGGCTTGTTTCGCGGACGCTGTGTCCACAGTCTGCGCGCTATAACCGATCAATTGTTCGATCTTCATAGAGAGGAACTTTGTGTTGTCGAGCGCCGAGTTTCTCATCCAAAGTCCCGTCGCGTCGTTGCCGATAAGCAAGTGTGGAGTGTGACCGTCCGGGTCATTCACATCCGGGAGAGAATCCAGTCCCAACTTCTTACTGATCAACTTTATGTCCGCTTCTTTTCCCGTCAGGAAAGTCCAACCCGGTCCAATGTGATACTTCGCGGCATAGGCCTTAAGTACTTCGGGAGTGTCTATTTCCGGCTCAATCGTGATCGAATAAAAGAAGACCTCTTTTCCCATCCGATCACCCAACAATTTCTGCAACTGCACCATACGCGCAGTCTCTAGCGGGCAGTTGTATTTGCAGGTGGTGTACATGAGCTCGATTGCCACGACCTTGCCCTTGATCAAGTCGTCGTAGAAGCGAACCTTTTTTCCGTCCTGAGTAATTAACTCCACATTGGGAAAGCGACTCGAGCCTGAGTTCACATCGGCGCTTGGTGCTGCTTCGCGCTCGGCCGATTTTTTCTTCAGTGTCATGCCGCACTTCGGGCATGAACCCGCTTTTTTCGACTTCACCTCCGGATGCATCGGGCAGCTGTATTCGAGATCTTGCTGCTGGGCGAAACTGCGTCCGGCGAGAAAATTGATTGATAGAGGTATGCTGAACATCAGCATCCCAAGCAAAAGCAGCTTCGCGTACTTGCGTTTCATGTTTAATTCTCCTTTCTTAGACTGCGTTGAGCTGAGCAACCCTCCAACTCAAACGGAAAGCGTACGGTTCCGTTTGGGAAGATTGCTCAGTCTCAAATCGCAGGCGCCGCGAAGCGCGATCAATTAACAGTGAAGGTGCCAACACCCGAGGAAGTAAACACGTTCGTCCCATAAGTGAGGCTTCCATTCGTCAGTTTCCCCGTGCTGACGTCGAAGGTGAGATTAGCCGTCGCCATGAATGAGCTAGCCGACAGCACATCCTTGGTGCTGTCGAAGTAGGGGATTGTGACGACGATTGTGTCTGATGCCTGGAGCGGCCTCAGTTCGGTAGCATGATTATCTCCGGTGACAAACGTCCTAAGATTTTTCCCGCTTCCCGTTGTACCCTTCAGCTGTGAAAAATCGAAGTCAAGCATGACAAGCGGAGTGGCAGTAGTCGCGGTGGTATCTATCACCCGCCTACATTTTATAGTCACGCTGCCGGTGACATTGACCGTGGTCCCTGTATCAGTCACCGTGCCATTGGTCGCAATCGTGATGCTACTGTCGACGATAGGCGCAGCAGTGGTCTGCGCCTGGACGGAAGGACCGCCCAACGCCAACATCACAACGACAGCGACTGAGAGCGTTACGAAGGTCGGGCTGAATAGCCGTTGCCTGGCCTTTACATTTACCTGTGTATTCATAATGGTCTCTCCTTGCCCTCTTATTTCTGGGCCTCAATCGAAAGCGGTCGGAAGTATGTCGGTCGGGGCCACAAAGTTGACTCCCTGCGGTGTCGGGATCGGAGTCGGCAGCGGTCGCAGGAACGGCGCGCCACCATCGTCGATCTCCCACCTCAAGAGCATCGCGTTGTCTTCGTGCATCGTGTTGTGGCAGTGCTCCATGAACATGCCGCCGAAGTCGCGGAACTGGAGCGTGATTTTCACTTCTCCGCCAGGTCTCAGTCGCCAGACGTCCTTGCGCCCGCGCTCCCAGGCGGGAACGTTAGCAGCACTTCCGTCGCGCGCCAGAGTCTGGCACTCCTCGAAGTGGATATGAATCGGGTGATCCCAACCACCGCCACCGTTCTTCAATGTCCATACCTCTCTGGTACCGAAACGTGGCGCCGCTGAGATCCGGCCAAAGTCGGCCGCGAGCGTTCCTCCCTGATTGTCAGTCTCAATGCCCCAGGGCCCGAAAAACGACGAGACCGGATCGTTGGTTGTCTGATTAGCGCCGCTGTTGAATTCGAAGATACGTTCGCGGGCGACGGGAATATTAGACAGGTCCGGGTTCGGGATCAGCGTAGATGGCACCTGGCTGATATCCGGCTGCGCAGGATTTCGAGCGATCCTGAACTCAAGGAATTTTCCTACACAAGGATCGTCCGAGTTGCCCGAGAGCGCCTCCGCGATACTGAGATCCTTAGACACCCTCCTGCCGTCCTGATGTTCTGCCAGATTCACCATCCAGACCTTCTGCCCAATGCTGTAACGAGAGAAGTCAATGACGATGTCGTAACGCTCTGCGATACCCTGCTCGTCAAGTTTGGTGAGTACCACCGGGTTCGGTAACAAATTACCGTCGTTGCCAATTTGGATCATCGGCGAGCCGTCACTCAGTGCGATCTTGAAGAAGCGCGAGACTGACCCATTCAGGATGCGGAAGCGATACTTGCGCCGCTCGACTTCCATGAACGGCTTGTAAGTGAGGTTTACGGTCATCCGATCGCCGAGGAACCCGTCGAATTCAAAGATATCCATGGCGAGCTGTCCGGCCGAGTCCCACGCCTTGTCGGCAAGCATGAGATTCACGTCATAGTCGAGGTTGCCCCACGATTTGCCGCTGACGCTGGCTCGTCCGCTCGGCAATCTCAGGTTGACGCCGTCGACGATGTCTTCAGCGCCCCGATCCAGGCCGCTGTAAATATTGAACATCCCGGCCATGCCCTTGTAGACGTTCTGCGCCGTGAAGCTGAACATGTGATCGTGAAACCAGTGGGTGCTCATCGTCTCGTGCCAGTCACCCGGGATCTTGTTTAGACCGCCGGCATCCGTGGGACCGGAGGCGCGAGCATCAGTGGCAGTCGTATTGATACTGTTGCGACCTGCGAGCACGATTGGATAGTGATAATCGTAAAACTGGTTCGGGAAGAAGAACGCTCCGGTAAAGCCGTCATTCTCCGCTCCGTGATGCCCGTTGTGTTCGTGCGTAGAAATCGTGTGGATTCCGAAGCCGCCGTTCTGGTTTTGGTTAACGGGGAGCTTGTTACGGAGGCGGAAGAGGATTGGCTCGCCATACCGCGCCAGCATGAGCTTGGGCGGAATGGTTCCGTTGTAAGTCCAATCCTTCAGAATGTTCTGGTCGGGCAGACCCGGATGAAACCTGAACGGGATTGGAGTGGCCGGGTTGATGCCGGAATTCTGGAGCGACGGAACGGCGGGATTATAAACATTATTGACCTTAGCGCCCTCCATCGTGGCCTGGATGGCTATCACGGGTGGGAGCTGGGTGAACTGTTGGTGCGCCCAGATCGGTCCCGGGGGCCGGCCCTCGATAGGACCAGTGCCGCCGCCGAGCGCGGGATCAACCGGTTGTTGTGTGGTGTTCGCCTGTGCGGTTGGCACCGGATTCAACACCGAAACCGGCTGGCGCGGCAACACGTCGAAACGTGGCATCGGCGTAGAAAATGCTAGCACCCCGAACAACGGACTTGGCGGAAGCCCGGTCGGAATGTTGGAGTCAGCGAATGCGCTGCTGGCAAAGGGACTGAGACCGCTGATTGGAAGCATTAGTCCGGCGCTGGTGAATAATCCCATCTTGATCAAGTCGCGCCGGCTGACCTGTCCATGAGAATGTGACTTGATTATATCCCAACGGTTTTTTCGAGCGTTCTCCGCCTCTCGCAACCGTGCTTTCGAGGCTTTGGGCGATAAAAAGAAGTTTCGGTCAGACATCTTTTCTCCTTATGTTGGTACAGAAATCTCGGGGGTTTCGCAGACAGTGAAACGATGCGGTACGTTCCACAACGCGACCCTTGATTTAGATCGGATCGAGCTGATGTGCCTTGTAGTGTGAATGACGCCGCAATGACGAGCAGGTGAGCCGTCATCATCAACCGTCAAGCGACTTCCAAATCCGAGTGCGTCAGAATACCCCTCAGCAGAAATCGGGAATAGCAATGAGGTTACAATTGGCGATGAACTAATCTTTCACGTGAACGCTTTTTTAAGAAATTGTTTTTTCTGACGGCGTATTTTTCAGACCCTTTCCCGCACTGTAGTCTCACAAAGAGCCCGACCAACAACTTGAAGCTCATAAGCCCAGAACTTGAGAGATGAGTTGCTCTCCTCTACGCAATATCTCTTCAAATTAAGCAATCATTGTCCTCGCAAATTAGGAGTGTGTCTGGAAGTATTTTTTTACGCACCCCTACGGTTAAGACAGTTGAGTGTTGTTACGAAAAACAGGCATGACCCAACAAACAGAAACTGCCTATAGTTGTTCCGGGCTTTCGTTTAAAGGCCCACTCCAGTTAATGAACGGAATGAGTCAGGAGGCGGTACATCGCTTCAACGCAATGGTGCGAACGACTAAACGCCGGCGTGGTGAATGGATCTTCGTGCTGGGCGATTCCGCCGACACCATCTACCTCCTGCGGGAAGGCCGAATAAAGATCACCGCCCTGGCTGAGGGTGGTCACGAAGTGTTGCATGAAATAATTAGCCCCGGCGAGATTTTCGGCGATACAAGTGCACTCCTCCACATCCCGCGCACGACTTCGGCTCAGACTCTCGAGGCTTCGCTGCTCTGTGAAATACAGCGAAAGGCCTTCGAAACTCTATTGAGCATGTACCCGGAGTTATCGTTTCAGTTGCTCAAATCCATGGGCCTAAGACTAAAGAAGGCCGAAGCCCAGTTGGTTAATGTGATCTGCAACGATATCTCGCTCAGGGTCAGGAACACTTTGATTGATCTGATAGTCAAAGAGTCAGGCACCATGCCAGACTGGCCGATAAAAATAATGATCACTCAGCAGGATCTCGCAAATCTAATTGGTGCGTCCCGGCAAAAGACCTGGCAGACTCTCAAAGAGTTGGAGGATTCAGGTGTGTTGCGACTCATGTATCGTAGTATTTTGGTGATAGCGCCACACAAACTCCGAAATGAACATATGCCTTATCGATATGGCGCCGAACGTGCCGTTGCCAAAGCGAAAACAGCGGCTCGATAATTTTACATAGTTGAGAGCACGGACATGCCGATCATTTGTCCGTCCATGGTCCTTCCCAATTCGCTTCACTCCCAAAACGGTCGAAGCTGGACCAGTAAATAAGACGGGCCGGGATGCTCCATGAGCTTCCCGGCCCTCTTGAGGTGTTCCGGTGTTTTGCTGCTGGCCCGTCCACCTCGTTTTTAGCTTTAAGCCGCCAGCCGTCTAAAAGCCGCCACCTGCCGCCGTTCCAGCGATGCCCTTGTTGACCATCAACCTGATTTCGACTCGCCGGTTCTTGGCCCGGCCCGCTTTAGTCGTGTTTTCACCTACCGGTTCTAATTCTCCGTAACCGAAGGGTTGGACCAGGCGGTTCAACGGCATCTTGTACTTGGTCACGATGTAAAAGATGACCGCGTTAGCCCGTCGTTCGCTGAGGTCGATGTTTCGAGCCGAGTTACCGGTGGTATCAGCATAGCCAATCACCGCCATCACCCATCCTCTCCTGTCCTGTGTCTTCACCCACGCGGCCGCATTGTCGATCTCAGTTTTGGCTTCGGGTGTCAGAGTGTCACTGCCGGTCTTGAAATAAACCGTGATCGTCTTGATGGGATCGAAATCACCAAGCCCATTAATACGATTGTTGGCGGTGTCAGCAGTCGTCTGCGCTTTCCTGGCAGCCTCTGCCGCAGCTTCCGCTGACGCCTGTGCTTGTGCCGTTAAGGCTCGGTTCTCTTCGATTTGGCCTGCAAGTCGCTCGTTCTCGGCTTGCTGCTTTTTCAAGTTCTCCTGTGCCTCGGCTTCTACCGGGTCCAGGGTGGCTTTGAGAGCTTGTGCAGTTCTTAAATCTTGCTCGTCGAAGCGGATTTTATCGGCCACGATCTGACCCTCGGCGTTTCGAGTGCCGTCAACCTCGAGCCGTAGCCCGCGCAGTATGTAGCTTGCTGCGTACTCCTTGGATCCTCGAAAGACCCCTTTCTTATGGCTTTTTACTTCCGTTTTCTCGGTCAGAAGAACCGTCGTCGGCGTCCCACCTGTCGTTTCCGACATGGTGAAAGAATCCGGGTCGCGCTTAATAACGATTCCTTTCAACTGCTTAACCTCTTCTTGAGGCGCCGTGCTTAGCGCCGGCTGTTTGTGGTTCGTCGTCCAGGATCCCGTGGCGAAAGCATTCCCAGCATTCGCTAACACAAGAAGGAAGGCCACTGTCACTAATCCTGTTACTTTGCTGCTGATTCCCATCTGTTTTGCTCCTTTTAGTTGTGTCAAACGCTAGTCAGCCTTCTATTTTCGAGCAACGCAGCTTCACCCTCATTTCGGGTCTGCGTTTGCCAGCCCTTGGGGCCGACTGGCTATTTCATTAGCAAAGGGCATCGTAAGGGTGATTAGTGGTCTTTAGCACTAGTACTTCTGACAGGACTTTCGGGAATACCAGGAAGTAAGCTCTGAAGCTGCAAAGGCATAGACGAAGCCATCATCCGAGCACACACAACATGTCATCAAGAGATAGATCGATCAGGGTCATTAAACGCGCGCGCAGAGAATCGCTCGTCGATCGAGAAACGCCGGTCGCTCCAGTGAAAACAGAGAGTCAAACCAAACGCGAGTTACTAAAGACAATTCAATCGTGGATTGAAGAGCAAAGAGAAACAAAGAAGGGCTAATACATCAGCGGCGGGCGCAAGCCGCCACCCCCAAGATAAGGTGAGACGATATGAATAAAGAAACAAAACTCAATGAAAAGGATTGCGACTGGCGACGGCCGTCGAATGAGCGATAAACAGGAGGTTACGATGGCTACAACTGTTCAGCAACTGGCCGGCGCAAAAGTGGCGCAATGGGAAGGATTCAACATCGGTCTCTGGCAAAACGAGATCAATGTCCGCGACTTCATTCAGCAGAACTATACGCCTTACGAAGGTAACGAGTCGTTCCTGGCGCCGGCGACGGAACGCACCAAAAAAATCTGGGATCGCTTGAGCAAACTGTTTCTCGAAGAGCGCAAAAAAGGCGTGCTCGATATTTCGCAGATCCCAAGTTCCATCACGGCGCATGGTCCGGGTTATATCGATCGTGAGAACGAAGTGATCTTCGGTTTGCAAACTGAAGCGCCACTAAAAAGGGCCGTCATGCCAAACGGCGGCTTCCGCATGGTCCTCAACGCGCTGAAGACGTATGGATACGAGCCCGATCCACACGTTGTCGAGGCGTTTACAAAATATCGAAAGACCCACAACGAAGGTGTCTTTGACGCTTACACAGCGGACATCAGGCGCTGCCGCAGTTCACATGTACTCACCGGACTTCCCGACGCATACGGTCGCGGCCGCATCATCGGCGACTACCGGCGCGTTGCGCTCTACGGTGTAACAAGGCTCATAGAACAAAAGGAGCAGGAAAAACAAAGTCTCGATTCAGCGATGTCGACCGACGAGATCATTCGCGACCGCGAAGAGCTCAGCGAGCAAATCCGCTCACTAAAAGAGCTGCAAGACATGGCCGCCAGTTATGGATTCGACATTTCGAAGCCGGCTCACACTGCGCGCGAGGCTGTGCAGTGGCTTTACTTTGGCTACCTGGGCGCAGTCAAAGAACAAAATGGAGCAGCGATGTCGCTGGGCCGGACCTCGACCTTTCTTGACATCTACTTCGAGCGCGATTTGAAGGCCGGAACGTTAACTGAAGAAAAAGCGCAGGAGATCATCGACGACTTCGTAATCAAACTTCGCATCGTCCGTTTTCTACGCACTCCTGAATACGACGAGCTCTTCGCCGGCGATCCCACGTGGATTACGGAGTCAATTGGAGGTATGGGAGACGATGGCCGTCCCCTCGTAAGCAAGACAAGCTTCCGGTTATTGCAGACGCTTTACAACCTTGGACCAGCGCCGGAGCCAAACCTCACGATCTGGTATTCGCCGCGACTGCCCGACGGCTTTCGCAGCTTCGCCACCAAAGTAGCCATCGACACCAGCTCGATCCAATTTGAAAGCGACGAAATTATGCGGCGCTCCATTGGAGACGATGGGGCCATTGCCTGTTGTGTCTCACCGATGATAACGGGCAAACAGATGCAGTTCTTCGGCGCGCGCGCGAACCTCGCGAAGTGTCTGCTTTACGCCATCAACGGAGGTCGAGACGAAATGACCGGCAAGCAGGTCGGCCCACGTGTTGACCCCGTCGCCGGTGAGTATCTCGACTTCGACGATGTTATGAAAAAGTTTGAAGGGATGATGGAGTGGCTCGCAGGCGTTTACGTCAATGCCATGAACGTCATCCACTACATGCACGACAAGTATGCATATGAACGTTTGGAGATGGCCCTTCACGACTATGCGCCCCTGCGAACGATGGCTTTTGGGATGGCAGGCATGTCGGTGGTGGCCGATAGTCTCTCGGCAATTCGTTATGCAAAGGTTCGAGTCATTCGCGACGAGACCGGATTGATCAATGATTACCAGGTCGAAGGTGAGTTTCCTCAGTTCGGCAATAACGATAACCGGGTGGACCACCTCGCTTCATGGCTGGTCAGCACCTTCATGAACAAGTTGAGGAAATACCCCACCTATCGACATGCGACGCACACGCAATCAATCCTGACGATCACTTCGAATGTCGTCTACGGGAAGAGCACTGGCAACACTCCGGACGGGAGACGCCAGGGCGAACCGTTTGCGCCGGGTGCCAACCCGATGCATGGACGAGACAAACACGGCATCCACGCTTCGGCAGCATCAGTCGCGAAGATCCCGTTTCGTGACGCCGGGGACGGCATTTCGCTCACCGCGTCGCTCATCCCGGGAGGTCTCGGAAGAGTGGTCCAGGATCGAGTCGTCAATTTGCGGAGCATGCTTGACGCCTTCTTTAGTGTCACAGGCTTTCACATGAACGTGAACGTGCTGAATCGCGAGATGCTTCTGGATGCGATGGACCATCCCGAAAACTATCCGCACCTGACCATTCGAGTCTCGGGATATGCCGTCAACTTCGTACGGCTGACGCGTGAACAGCAATTGGATGTTATTAACCGCACATTTCACGGAAGCGAGACATCGTTATGAGCACAGAGAAACAGGTGCAAACGCCTTCGCTCGAGGCAAGAAGTCCCTTCGAGCTTCGCGTAAACCTTGCCAATGGCTACTCGGAACCAGTGATAAAGAAAGCTCTTGCCTCAGGAGATATGGGGTTTCTGCATTCGTTTACCACAGGCTCTACTGTCGATGGGCCAGGCGTTCGGCTCGTGGCGTGGACGGCAGGCTGTCAATGGCGTTGCTTGTACTGCCATAACCCCGACACGTGGAACCTGATGAACGGGATGCCGGTCACTATCGAGCGCGCCGTAGAGGAGCTTGGCAAGTATCGTCATGGTCTCAAGGCCATGGGCGGCGGTCTAACTTTAAGTGGTGGGGAACCTCTCATGCAGGACCGTTTTGCGGTCAGACTCTTTACCGCCGCCAGGGCAATGGGAGTACACACGGCAATAGAAACCAACGGCTATTTGGGCGAGCGGCTGACCGACCACGAACTCGCTCAGATCGACCTGGTCATGCTGGGCGTGAAGACCTGGACTTCGAAGCGCCACCGCGAATTGACTGGAAAAGAGATTGGGCCAACCCTTGAGTTCGCCCGCCGTCTTTCGCTTCTGGGCCGAAAGATGTGGATTCGCTTTGTGTTGGTTCCCGGGTTAACGGACGACCCAAAGGATATCGAGCAGATCGCAAAGTTCGCGGCTGGCCTGGAAGTCGTTGACCGAATAGAGGTGCTTCCCTTTCACCAAATGGGCCGATACAAATGGAAGGAGCTCGCAATCGATTACACGTTGCAGGACGTTGAGCCTCCGACAAGTGAAATGATTGAGCGCGTCTGTGAACAATTCAGAGCCGTTGGGCTCACGGCGTATTGATTAGCAGGTGTAGTCAGGGAACCGGTGACGCCTCGCCGCCGGCAAATGCTACTTGCACACTAAGAATCACCAACGTCGCGATTAAAAGCGCACCTTGGTGATTGAGCTTAAAAACTGACGCTTACTTAAAACAAATACGCCGAAGGCGTTGGCTAATTTCAGCCCAGGGTTCGAGCGTAGCGAGAACCCTGGGTAATCGATTCGAAAAACCGTTCAACCCTGAAAGGGTTAATAGCGCGCAATGCCTAACCCTTTCAGGGTTTGTACGCTGTTTTTGTATTTATTCCCTGGTAGAGTGACTCCCAACTCTCTCGACATACGGGAAAATGGTAGGCGAGCCCGACATTGCCAGTACTAGCAAAACTGACAGTGGCGGGCCGGATGAATATTCATACTATTCATC
>Ga0207643_10001972_pt1 | contig 11330 bp, 10 predicted proteins | sample KBSMisM62_FD_184313 | JGI IMG/M metagenome (GOLD analysis project Ga0207643, IMG submission 184313) | Miscanthus rhizosphere microbial communities from Kellogg Biological Station, Michigan, USA - KBS Miscanthus M6-2 (SPAdes) (version 2) | ecosystem: Host-associated > Plants > Roots >...
CGTGGTGGACGGTGGTGAATCGTTGTCGCGCGCTGGAAAACATCGCCTACGTGGTGGCCGCGAACCAGGGCGCAAGCCTCAAGCACTATCCGCCTTACTCGTGGCCCGGCGGCAGTCAGGTAGTCGATTTCGATGGGCGCATGCTGGCGGAAGCATCACCCGGACCAGGCGAGCGGATTGTAGTTGCGCCAGTCGATATCTCCGCGTTGCGACATGAAAGAGCGACGCGGCGTGGTCATCACATGCTGGCCCACTTGCGAACGGAAGCCTACCCCGTCTATCAAAAACACCAGTATCCTCCGGAAAGCACAACGGAGCTGAGCTACGAGAGAAACAATCTCCTGATCGATGAAGCCAAACGCAGACTATCCACCGATTACACAGATTGATTTGTAGAATCTGTGTAATCTGTGGATTAGACCTTGAGGAAGATCTTTCGACTATAAAGAATCCACATCAGCGCCAGGCAAACCAGGACGAAGGTAATCGCGAAGGCGAGCGACGCGTTGACAGGCGAGGCCCATGAGGAAAACACGTTATTGTAAAGCCACGATCCGAGCGTCCCGTCCCCCACTTTGATTATCCCCAGCAGTTCCGCAATCAAATCCGCGACGACATAGAGCGCGATCGCATTGAGCCCAAAAACTTCAAACGGCTTCGCCCACCGGCGATAGCCTTTGATGTCGATAATCCAGTAACACAGCGCCAGGAACTGCAGCGCCAGGCCACCAGTAAAGAGTACGTATGAGCTGGTCCATAGCGCTTTATTGATCGGAAAGAACGCGTTCCACGCCCAGCCAATCGCAACGCAAACCGCGCCCACCACAAACATCCCCGCTGCTTTTTCAATGCGCGGTTTCTCACTCCGCAGCCACTGCCCGGTCAAAACTCCAATCATCGCCGTAGCGATCGCGGGAATGGTGCTCAAGAGACCTTCGGGATCGTAAACCTTCGCCTGTGCCCAAACATGCTTGCCGAAAACGACGCGATCGATGTACGACGGCAGGCTTCCGTCTTTCGTCAGATCGCCGGCGGCATAACCCGGCGCTGGAACGAGCTTCACGAGCAGCCAGTAAAAGATCAGCAAACCGATCGTGATCGCGATCTGTGTTCTGACTTTCGTGTTGAGAAATATGATCGAGGCGAAGAAGTAACAAACCGCAATTCGCTGCAACACACCCGGAATGCGCAGCTCGGCGAGACCGAAATCCGGAAACGCATTCAAAAACAGGCCAATCGCGAAGATGATCAGCGTGCGCTTGACGATCTTCACGTAAAGATCGCGCGTGCTGCCGCCACTTTCAAGACGTTTGCCAAACGCGAGCGGTATCGCAACGCCGACGATAAACACGAAAAACGGAAAAACCAGGTCGGTCGGTGTCCAGCCGCTCCATTGCGCGTGTTCGAGCGGCCAGTAGATGTGTTCCCACGAGCCGGGATTGTTTACCAGGACCATCCCGGCGATAGTAATGCCGCGAAATACATCGAGTGACACAAGGCGGTTAGTGTCGGTCGGAACAGTGGATGTTGGCATCGGCGGCGAATTCTGCCACAAAAAGGCACATAAGGCACAAAAAAAATCATTTGCGCCTTTTGTGCTTTTTTGTGGCTGATTTTCGGTCTAATTCTTCTCATTAATCATGACTCGGAAACCTTCAAAAAATGTCTTGCCTTTAAATACTCCACCACGTTACGCGGCGAAATCTCCGATGATATGAATGCGATGTGATTATCAGGTCTTAAGAACACACAAAACTCTTTCTCCTTTTCAAAAAGCTCGCTGACACGCGAATCAATCGGCAGCACCTGGCAGTCAGCTAAGTGTCCGAACTCACGCTCAAACTCTCCGCAAGCACCGGCGCGGTTATCATTTGAAAAAATCAGCAGGTGAAACTTCGGCGCGTTCAACTTGTCGAAGATGCTTTTCCCATCAACCAGGAAATACGGAATGCGATCGCCTGCGTGTACGTGTTCTGCTTCGTCGTCAGTATGTTGGCTGAGCGAATCGTCGCTATAGGTGATCCCGATTTGCGATATCAACGGAAACACTCGCTTGCTCACCACTTCAAGATTGGCCATAAAGCCGGCCAGCGGTGGAAAGATCGTGGTGCGAATAAAACTCATCAGCCAGGTTGACCCGGCGGCGAGCTCGAACATGCGGTCGGTTGTTTCAAGCAGCCGCTTCGCGTTCGCGAGTCGTTCTTCGTTGTAGGTGTCCAGGAGTGTTTCGTCTGCCTCACCTTTGATAACGAGCGCCAGTTTCCACGCAAGGTTGTAAGAGTCCTGAATCCCTGTGTTCATGCCCTGTGCGCCTGCCGGGCTGTGAATGTGCGCCGAGTCTCCCGCCAGAAAACATCTTCCTTCTGAAAATTTATTGACGCGGCGCGAGTGGACCTTGTAAAGCGAGAACCAACGCACGTCAGAGATCTCGAGCGACAGTTTGGCTTGCTCTTTTATCTCTCGTTCAATCTCCTCGTAGTCGACCTCGCCTTGTTCCTCGTTCTTGCTTTCGGGAAAGGTGCCGACGATTCGATAGCGATCTTCTCCCGGCATCGGGAAGAACGCGACGAACACCTCTTTCGCGAGACAAACGTGCAGCGCGTCGTGCGGAAACTCCCAGTCAACGCGTGCATCGGCGACGTAAAACAGCCGCTCAAAAGTGCTGCCTCCGAACTTCAATCCCAGTCCATGCCTGACCGGACTGCTCGCGCCGTCGCAACCGGCGAGATACTTCGCCTTGATCGTTTGCGATTCACCGGACGCGGTCTTGATCTGCGCCGTTACTCCTGTTTCATCCTGCGAAAAACTCTCGAGCTCTGTTTGCCAGAGAACGTCGCGATTGTGATTGCGAACGTATTCGTAAAGCAGTTCCTCGTTCTTGCTTTGTTCCAACATCAGCATGTAGGGAAACTGGCTGAGGCCCTCACCGAACTTTGAGAGGTGCATCTCACCGCGCACCTCGCCGCCTTCGATTAGCCTGACCCGGCTTGCAATCGTGCCACGCTCGATTGCCGGCTGAGCCAGTCCTAACTGGTCGTAAATCTCGAGTGTTCGCGCCTGGACACCGATCGCTTTCGAAAAAGGTGTCACCGTGGCGTTCTTCTCTACGACGACAAAATCAATTCCGTACCTGATGAGCTGACAGGCTAATGAAAGGCCCGTCGGCCCTGCGCCAATGATGATTACGTCTGTATGTAATGTCTTCATGTCGACAGGATACGAGGATCCGCCGGCATCGTCATGTGTGTTTCGCGCAGATCGGTGGACTGAGTGCTTGATCTGAAGCTGGTGAATGGGAGAAGACGGAGGAGACTATCGACGCCGCTCACGCGCCCGCTTCAGCAAATTAAACTAACCACAAAGGCACAAAGACTCTAAATGATCTCACTTCACTCAGAGTCTTTGTGCCTTGGTGCCTTTGTGGTTGATTTCGTTTGTTTTCCCGAGCGCTCGTATTCGGTGATGGCTTGCGCCTCCGCGATGAGCGCGTTGCGGAAAGACCCGAGCACCTTCAACAGCAGATCGAGTTTTCGCAAACTCTCACGCCGCGCACGCACCGTGCCCAGGAAAAACTCGAGTTGAATCCGTCGACGACAATCAGCGATCGTCAACATGTAATGGCCCCATTTGTACTCACCACCGCGACTCGATTCAACCTCTGCGAGAATGAAAGAAGTCGTGCCGGTAGATACCGAGGCGAGAAACATACGTTTGCGAAGTAGAAATTTGTTCATGTGAGGTATTGCCTCTATTGAATTATTAGGCCGAGTGCGTATAATACGTGGGCCTCAACTCCTTGTCAACGATATTAGTTAAATGTCGTCCTCATATAGGATGAGAAAAGAGGAATAGCAATGGACTGGCTCGACCACGTCGCAGCGAAAATCAGAGATCTGCGCGTCAGTTACAACAGTGGTGAAGGTCTGTCGCAGGAATCACTCGCAACTGCTTTGAAAGTTGCGCCAAACACGATTTCGCGATGGGAAACAGGAACATATCGTCCGGGCCTCAAAGACATCGAACGAATCTCACGCTTCTTCGGTGTCTCGATCATGTCGTTCCTTCCGGACGAGATGGTCGCCGACGATGAAGATGAAAATCTCAAAGCGCTTCTGCGCACCGCCAGACAGTTACACCCTGCCGATCTGGAAGAATTGAGAAAATACGCGGAGTTTCGCAGGGCCCGCGGCATTTACCAGGGAAAGACTCGACCTAAGCCTGGTCGAAAAGGGGGAAAACAGAAATGAACACTCAAAGTTATTACGAAGACCTCAAACAACTCGCGCGCCAGGTGCGCGCCGAGAATGGATTGTCCTCACCACGCGTTCTCCCCAACGACCTGATGAGGATTTACGCTAAGTACGATATTACAGTTGATGAGTGGCCCTACCGTTTTAGAAACGTGCGCGGCGCATTCATTAACGATCATTTGGGCCCAACCGTGATGGTGGCGAAAGGTCTGCCGCAGGACCCGATGGCCTTCACCATGGCCCACGAGCTGAAACACTTCTTTCGCGATCGAGACCTCGGTATTTCTTATTGCGATCAGTCAAATCTGAATAAGAGTATTGAGATCGGCGCCGAGATTTTCGCGGCCGAGCTACTCTTTCCCGATCGCGATTTTGTTGCGCACATGAGCCGGATGGGCATACGAACCAATCAGTGTTTGCCCAAAAATCTTGTTCAATTAAAACGACGGACCGGAACGACTCTCAGTTACGCCGGCCTCGCCATCAAAGCGGAACGACTCGGCTTTGCTCCGTCTCATTCGTTAACGACGATAAAGACGTGGCGCAAATTCGAAGCCCTGTACTGAGGCCACGGGCTTAAACAAATTCTCAACCACAAAGCACGAAGGCACTAAGTTTAATTACTTTGTGCCTTTCGTGCCTTTGTGGTTAAGTCATCTTCGCTTTGGACCGGGTCGGCCCGCCGCGCTGCCTTTGGTTGCGAGCGGACGAAAGATGGGTGTCAATTGGCCGCGCACTTTGGCTTCTTTAAAGGGAATGGAAATCGCCGGCGGCGCGCCCGATTCACCGTGAGAGATTAAGCGCAGCGTCTCGCCTCTCCGCTGCGCGTGGCAACAATAAAACCTGCTCCTGTACTCGATCAGATAAATAGGACGCTCAAACTCCGGCGCCAAACCACCGGCGATCGTTCGTACCTTCTGATCCAGCTGTAGCAGGCTACCCGGTGGCAACAACGGCCACATCATGCGATCCGATAACCCGATCAGGACTAAAGGACCGCGATCCCAATCGACATCGAGCATCAGGAGTACAGGAATATCCGACCAGACGCTAAAGAGGCGTCTCATCGCACTTGCCGGATCCTGCAAAACGGTAGTGAGTTCCCATCTATCCACAAATTCATCCTGCCGAGTTCTGAATCAAAGTAGCTCAAAGGCACTTCGCTGTCTAACATCACAGCAGTTTGTCCCAGATTTCGGACAATGTTGACATCTCTCTTCTGCGGATGTAGCATCCGCCGCATCTGTACCCCGCAGTAGCTTTCAGAATAATTGAAGCATCAGTAACCGAAGCGTTCAGTTTTCGTGTTCGCGTTTCAACGGGATGGGCGAGTTAAGTTGAGTGCACCCCGCATTCTAACATGTCCATGCCGGTAACAAGTGGAGGACAGCAATATGATGTGTTTGCGGTGATTTGATCGGGCCAGAGCCGTCTCACCGGGCTGCCTGTAGTCACCGCCGTAATAGAAGTTGGACCAGTTACTCAAAGACAGTTCGCAACTTCTATTACATCCGAACTCCCCTTAATGGACCTGAGTGGCGCCTACTCACTGTTGAGAGAGGCGCGACGGTGTATTGTTGCTAACTCACAGCCCTATCTCCTTCACTTTCAATAATTTAACGCACTTTCCTTTTGAGATCTCCTCGCATAAATACACATAATAGGTAGAAATTCTGTAGTGAGCCCAGAAGACGAATGCTCGATCAGCGCCGAGTAGCACAACCAGACGAGAAGCGTGAACAGTTGTTCACCGAGCGTTACGAAGGTTTGCTCGCGTGGGCAATGCGCTTGACCAACCAGCAGCGAGACGCCGCCGAGGATCTCGTGCAGGACGCGTTTGTGCAATTCGTGTTGGGCCGCACACGGTTGGAAGAGATTGAAAACATCGACGGGTACCTGAGAAGAATGTTGCGCTACATGTATGTGTCACGGTTGAGTCGCTCGACGCAACAACTGCAGGACGCTGCACTCTCAGTTGCCGACTACGACTCCTGCCGTCGTGGCTGGACCGCAATCGAGCCCGCACGCCGCATGCAAGCATTTGAAGAGCTCTATCAGATCTGTACTTACGCTTGTTCGAGAAAAGAATCCTCGAGAGCCGGCAGCGTTCTCATCCTGCGCTTCTTTCACGAATATTTTCCCACTGAGATTGCCGGCGTGCTGAATAGCTCGCGTCATTGCGTAGATCAGTGGCAGAGGTTGGCACGGCGTGAAGTTAAGTTGTTCATGAATGAGCCGGGGCGTCTGAGTTTGTTGAACGCGGGAAAGCCTACCGCTCGGCAGCAGATCAAATATTTGAGATCCGATTGCGATCTGATGCTCGAGCTACGGCAGATGATCTTCAACTCGTGCCAGTGTGATTGCTTGTCGCCGGCAGAGTTGGAAGAGATTTACGCCAGTGGCAATGCTGAAGCACTCACCACGGCGAGGCTCGCTCACATTGTCAGTTGCCCCACCTGCCTCGACACGGTGAATGCCCTGCTCGGTTTGCCGCTGCTGGCCCAACGTTACCGCAGCGAACCATCTGAACCGGAACCTCCGAGCGATGCGACCGGTGGTGGCCCATCAGGCGGCGGTACAGGCGATTTGACGCAGAAGTTTGCGCATCGACTACGCGAGACACACGAACATAAACCCAGTGAGTTGCGCATTGCGATTAATGGTTTCGTCGTAGGCTCGCTGAAAGTCAGCTCGGATTTGAGTGAGCTGGATCTCAATCTTGGGCAGGGTGATCCGATCGAGTTTGTCGAGGTTTCGAGCGAGCAGGGAGTGCAGATGCTTTTCTTTGGCATCGATCCGCTCGGGTCTCAACGCGAGCAATGGGCATGGATCCAACTCAGTGAAGGAAGATCTCTCGAGGCCTGTTTGCGAAATGAGGGCGGGCCGGCGCTTCACGTGGTGTACAACGATCCCGCGCCGGAAGCGGATTACGCAAGCGCGGAGCTGCCCAACATGAATGCTTTGTCCTCACCCCTTTTTGTAGTGCCTGGTGCTGACGCGCTGAAGGAAGCGAGAGTGGGGGCGCGAAGTGTCGTCTCCTATCTTCGCTCGTGGGCTAAGCGGTTTGTCAGCACCGTCGAGGATGTTCCTGAGAAGCCTCAGGCCATTAACCTATTGGGCGGGGCGGTACGCAGAGAACCGTGGCGGCCTCTCGGCTGGTTAATCGTGCTCGTCTCGATAGCTGTTATCGCCGGCTTCCTGTTGTTCAAAGCCAATTTGTCTCGAACGTTGAGCGCTGCCAGTCTGCTCGAGAAAGCAACCGTGGCGGAGAAGAGCGCTCAGGACACGATGGACCGCGTCAAACATCGATTCATCAATCTTGAAGAACGTCGCAGCGCCGAGGGAGCGATTGTGGCGCAACACAAGATCGAGATCTGGGAGAATGCGGCTAACGGCGCCCGCGCGCAAAGACTTTACGATCAGTCCAATCGACTAGTCGGCGGCGCGTGGCAAACAACAGACGGCGCTCGCACGATCTATCATCACGGATCCAAACCACAATTACAGCCTGCCATCACCAGTCCGGACGATCTGCTGCTCAACCTTGAAGACGTTTGGCAGATGGGATTATCGGCCCACTCGTTTGCCGCTTTGATCGAGCAACCAAGCCTGGCAAAGATTGAAGAGCGATCCGCGACTTACGTGTTGAGCTTCGACACCGGCAGGATGATCGGCGCCACTAATTTGTTAAGAGCCACGCTCACGTTGAGCAAGTCTGATCTGCATGCCATCGAACAGACCCTGCTCGTACAGCGTGGCGGTTTATTACGGGAATACCGGTTCGTCGAGGCAAGTTTTGAGTTGCTGCCTTTGAAGGACGTAGCTCCAAAAGCTTTCGAAGTTGAACCGGAACTGACAGGAGGGGCCGGAAAACCTGGCAGGCCCGGAGAATGGGAGCTCCGGGATCTCACCTCGAGCCGCGTCCCTCCTCCGCCCAGCACGTCGATGCCACCCATAGCTTCCGCAGAGCTGGAAGTCGACGTCGCATACTTGCTCAATCGGGCCAAGGCCGACCGCAATGAGCAAGTCAACCTCACGCGTAGTGCAGGTGGGTCACTGCGCGTTGAGGGAGTTGTCGATACCGCGCAGCGCAAAGACGAGTTTCTGAGAGCGCTGGCGCCGGTCAGTAACAATCCGGCAGTCAGGATCGAGATTCGCACGGTTGCGGAGGCGACCCGGAGTCAGCCTCAACGCGGAGCCGTGATAGTTGAAGAGGCTGTGGAGACAGCCGACACGATCGCGGCGGATAGGGATCTCCGAACGTATTTTGAGAAACGCGATCCGAATGGACCAACGGATGAAACGATCCGTAGTTACTCTTCGCGAACAGTCAATCGAAGTTATCGTGCGTTGTTTCACGCGATCGAATTGAAGCAACTCATAAATCGATTTGCCAATGTCGATATGCGGACGGTCGCTCCTGACGCGCGCGCGAAGTTCCTCGCGATGGTCCACGAGCATGCGATTGCCTTCGAACGTGAGAATGCCGTGCTGAGTCAGGAAATTGGACCAGTGTTTTTTCCGGGAACAGGTTTTACGGGTGCTGAAGAAGTTTCGATTCAGAGTGATGTCGATCTCGCTCGTGCTGTGGAGCGACTGCATAAGCTGGCTCTTTCGAATACGGACGCCATTCGCTCAGCGCTGACGATTTCGTCGCAGAGTTCCGCGACAGCGCTCCGGTCGCCGGCATTTTGGCAGTCAATTCAGCGGGCGGGGAAATTGGCGGAAGCAATCAGCCAGTATCAAGGCAACTAACAACTTTTTGAGCGTTCTTTGAAGACTATTAAGGTCTTTGAGAGCTACTGTCGAAGGTGCGGCAAAGAACTACTAGTGCGGGAACATGATCTCCATTGCGACCCCACAGTCGTGATGAAAAGCCAAAACTAAGTTGACACGTCTCGTCATCGCGCGGCGGGTGTGTCCCTATCAAGGAGAACTCAAGATGCCCCAACTCCCGGACCATCCTCAACGCTGTGCTACAACTATTCAGCTGGAAAAAGAAAAGACGGACATTCGTTTACGTTGCCATGTCACATACGCGTTGTTGAGCATCTTCGGCTTTAATACTCTTTCTGTACTTACATTTATCTTACTGGTAGGCGTAGGAGTAATGACTTTAGATATTAAAGTCGTACTCTCCCTTATTGGGGAGACTGTGGCCCATGCTGCTGGGATGTTCTATTTGGTCACACGATATCTCTTTCCGTGTGGATCTGGTTAAGAGTGGATACACTTTTCACATATTTATAATTATCAGGGTTAAAGATAGTTGCTTATTAATCTTGAGTCTCTAAGTGGAAGTTATGAGTCTTCTGCCAGATGACAAGTATACGGACCGTGTTTTATCGCAAACTGTGTTAACACATGGACCGCCAGACGAGCCTCCGAGCACTATTACGTCACTCGGTGCTGATCGCGGTTTGCTTGGTTTTGTTTGTCGCCCCCCACGACTCATTTCTGACTAAGTTGTCGCCAAAAGTGCAACCGCAACTCTCGCGGCAGAGTGACAGACGAGGCAGGGAAGGCCTAATGCCCGCGTGAGTATCGCGTTATCACAACGCACACGTATTTCAGAGATCTACGACCACCTATGCTGAAGGGAATGTTCCCTAAAAGTCTTCAGTTTGAGAGACTGGCCGGGCAAAGCCTATCTCGTAATTGTTGGCCCAATTCGATAAGACAATGTTGGAATGGATTTCCGGACAACGGTATTTCGCGGTTTACTGTCACACTTGCGGCTGGCAGTTTCCGATTTCCCGCACAGAGGACCCTTTGCATGAATGCCCGCTCAGACTCACATGCATTGACTGCGGTAAATCAGATCACTACTGTGCGAACGAATTAGTGAGAGTTCAGGCGAAATAGATTTTGGTGGTGCTCTAATGTGAGGTTTGGAATGAAGTTGTTGGCACGTTAGCTGTCGCTTTTTTATTCTAAATCCTCTCACCGTTGTGATATAAGCCGCTCGTTCCTCGCATATCTCAAAAGCTGGAGGCCCCATCATGCTTCGATTCTTCTCGGCAGTGCTTTTGCTCGTCTTTTCAATTTCTTCTCTGTCCGCAACTCCACCTAAGAAAAAGAAAGGCCCATGTGCGTCTAGTCTTGCGAAGTGCCCGGTTACTGGATGCGGTGGGACTATTGATAAGAACCTGAATAGGCGAAAGAACATCCGAACCGCGCCAACCGGGGCGGCAGAGGATATGACCATTGCAGATATAAAAACACTCGACGATCCGGTAGATGGATTCGCGAAGGGCGACAAACGCGATAAGTTGACGGCGTTGGGCGAAGGAAAGTTGATCAGGGTGGTAGCCCTTGCGTTGGTTGTGCGGCCCGGCAGCAAAGAGTCGTGTAACTGTGGTCTAACTGGAGTAGCGAACACAGACAATCACATCGTCCTGATCGATCCGGATGATGATTCGCCATCGCTGGAGGATGACGAACCGAATTCCGTGACGGCAGAATTTACTCCGCGAGTTCGCAAACGACTTCCAGACCTTTCGCGTGCCACGCTAAAGCCGCTGATTGACGAAGCCCCTGACAATGCCTTACGAGTCCGCGTGACTGGGCTTTTAATGTTCGACTCGGAGCACTCACTGGGCCATCATTTGAAGCGTCACAACAACTGGGAAATACATCCGATATTCGTCATGGAGTATTGTCCTGCCGGCAAGACCTGCTCCAATACCGGAGTGGCAAACTGGAAAAACATTGGGCAGTAAAAAAGTGGGAGCCCGTGGCTTTCGGTTGGAAAAAGCGATAGGACAAGAAGAGATACATCCTTTAACTTTTTCCCAAGCCACTCAGAATAAGTTTAATTAGTTCGTACCCCAATGCCAGCGTAGAAATTATACTCACCAGGGCTAACAGAACATCTTGGATTTTATGGAATGGGTTGTTGCAAGTGTAGTTTCTCACAGGGATGCCTCTCAAGATGGTCACCTTTGCCAAAGACAGCTATTTCCGAAACCTCCCTTCTGTTGTCCCCGGTACAAGCTTGAGTTGGGAAATATTGCAACCCAGGCTGAGACACAGAAGTCTCTTGAGAGGTGCCGCGTTAGCTCATTCTAACCTCTTTCG
>Ga0207643_10001974_pt1 | contig 11324 bp, 8 predicted proteins | sample KBSMisM62_FD_184313 | JGI IMG/M metagenome (GOLD analysis project Ga0207643, IMG submission 184313) | Miscanthus rhizosphere microbial communities from Kellogg Biological Station, Michigan, USA - KBS Miscanthus M6-2 (SPAdes) (version 2) | ecosystem: Host-associated > Plants > Roots > Rhizosphere...
GCCATCCTCGCCCGCGTGAGGCGCCGCTGAGCGAACGCGAGGGAGACCTGACGGGTATTATTGGGATGATGTCCGTTCCCGCGTCGATCCTCGAGAAGATTCCGCACCTCCCTGAATCGCCCGGTGTGTACCTCTGGCGCGACGCACAGGGGAAGGTCCTGTACGTGGGCAAGGCCAAGCGCCTGCGCTCGCGTGTGCGGAGCTACGTCGCCACGGATCACGCCGAGAGCGTCAAGACGCGAGCGCTGATGCAGCAGGCAGCAGCGCTCGACACGATCGTCGTGCCGAGCGAGGCCCACGCGCTCATCCTCGAAGCCAACCTGATCAAGGAGTACAAGCCGCGCTTCAACATCGCGCTGCGCGACGACAAGTCGTACCCGTACATCAAGGTCACGGTGCAGGAGCCCTTTCCGCGCGTGTGGGTGACGCGCCGGCTGCAGAACGACGGCGCGCGCTACTTCGGCCCGTACACCGACGTCGGCGCGATGCGGCGCTCGCTCGACGTGGTGAAGCGGCTGTTCACCGTTCGGTCGTGCAACTTCGACATGCCGAAGCAGATGCCCGACCGGCCGTGCCTGGACTATCACATCGGACGGTGCAAGGCGCCGTGCATCCTCGCGCAGACCCAGGCCGAGTATGCGGCGATGATCGACGAGGTGATCGACTTCCTGAACGGCAAGCCGGAGGAGGTCGAGCGCAAGATCCGCGAGCGGATGGAGCTCGCGGCCGAATCGCTCGACTTCGAGCGCGCCGCGCAGCTGCGCGACGTGCTGTCGCATCTCGAGAAGATGGAGGAGCCCACCGTCGTCATGAAGGCCGAGGGCGGCGACAGCGACGTCGTGGGTTACGCGCGCGACGGCGACGACGCGGTGGTCGCGCTGATGCGCATCCGGTCGGGCAAGCTGCTGGCGCGCGATCACCAGTTCGTCGAGAACATCGACGGGGAGCGCGACGAGGACGTCCTCGAGAGCTACCTCGCCGGACCGTATCGCCTGCTCCAGGAGCGCGCGCACGAGCTCGTGCTCCCGTTCGACGTCGACGACCGCGCCGTCGTGGAGGAGTCGCTCGAGCGAACGAAGATCCACGTGCCCCAGCGTGGGCCGCGCCGGGAGCTGATCGAGCTGGCGCAGCAGAATGCGCGTCACTTGCTGGAAGAGGCTCGTCTCACCGGCGAGGCCACGGAGGAGCGCGCCGGGGACCCCGTCTACGAGCTGCAGCGGCAGCTCGGGCTCCAGAAGGTCCCGCGGGCGTTCGTGTGCTTCGACATCTCGCACGCGCAGGGGACGGACACGGTCGCATCGTGCGTGTGGTTCCAGAACGGACGGCCGCACCGGGGCGAGTATCGAAAGTTCAAGGTCAAGACCGTCGAGGGGATCGATGATTTCGCGTCGATGCGCGAGGTCGTGGGGCGCTACTTCCAGCGCCGCCTCGACGAGGATCGTCCACTCCCCGACCTCGTGCTGATCGATGGCGGCAAGGGACAGCTCAATGCCGCCGCTGAAGCGCTTCAGGAGAAGGGACTCGCGTCGCTGCCGATCATCAGCCTCGCCAAGCGCGAGGAGGAGGTGTTCGTGCTCGGACGCTCCGAGCCGTTGCACCTGTCGCGCCGGTCGCCCTCGCTCCGCATGCTCCAGCAGGCTCGCGACGAGGCGCACCGCTTCGCGATCACCTTTCAGCGGAAGCGCCGGACCGTGCGCACGATCACGTCGGAGCTGTTGCGCATTCCCGGCGTGGGCGAGTCGAAGCGTCGGCTGCTTCTCACGACGTTCGGCAGCCTGCAGGCGATTCGCGAGGCGACCCCCGAGCAGATCGGAGCGCTCCCTGGCTTCTCGGTGAAGAGCGGGCAGCGCATCCTCGATGCGCTGCGTGCGTCGGATGCGATCGCGCCGGCTCCCGCGACGCCTCCGGCGACGACGATGGACGCCGAGCCCGCGCCGCCTAACGAACCGCCGGCGATCGCCGACGAAGCCACGGAGCTCGCGAGCCCGACGACCGACACCGACTCGCGATGACCGACTGGCATCTCGAGTGCTCGGCGTGTGACCATCAGTCAGGCGGGCGCGCGATCGCCGCGGTCTGCCCGCGGTGCGGCCAGCCACTGCTCGTTCGCTACGATTCGCCGTGGCCCGCGCGCGACCAGATCTCGGAGCGGTGGGACATCTGGCGCTACCGCGCCGTGCTCCCGATCGGCGATCACGAGACGCCGGTGTCGCTCGGCGAAGGAGTCACTCCGCTGCTCGAGGCGCCCACGTTGGCGACTGCCGTCGGCGTCGCGCGGCTGTGGATCAAGGACGAAGGACGGAATCCCACCGCGTCGTTCAAGGCGCGGGGCATGAGCGCGGCGGTCACGCGTGCGAAGGCGCTCGGCGTGCCCGGCCTCGTCGTCCCCACGGCCGGAAACGCAGGCGCAGCGCTGGCGGCCTACGGCGCGGCCGCGTCGCTCCCGGTTCGCGTCTTCGCGCCGGCGAGCACCCCGTCGCCCATTCTGTCCACGATCCGCGCGCTCGGGGCCCAGCTCGTCCTCGTCGACGGCCACATCGGCGACGCTGGCAAGCGCTCGCGCGCGTTCGCCGAGGAGGAAGGCTGGTTCGACATGTCCACGCTGCGCGAGCCGTACCGCATCGAAGGAAAGAAGACGATGGGGATCGAGCTCGCCGAGCAGCTCGAGTGGAGTCTGCCGACGCACATCGTCTATCCGACCGGCGGCGGCACCGGGTTGATCGGGATGTGGAAGGTGTTCGCCGAGATGATCGGCGGCGGCTGGCTGCCGGCCGACGCCACGCTTCCGCGCATGATCTCCGCACAGGCTGCCGGATGCGCGCCGATCGTCCGTGCGCTGGAGGCCGGCGCCACTTCGGCGATTCCGTGGGAGGATCCACAGACCCACGCCAGCGGATTGCGAGTTCCCGGCCCGCTCGGCGATCGGCTCATCCTGCGGGCGATTCGCGAGAGTAATGGGTCTGCCGCCGCGGTCTCCGAGGATGTCATCGCGCAGGAGACGCTGCGACTTTCGCGCATGACCGGCATCGATGCCGCTCCCGAAGGCGGCTGCGCGCTCGGTGTGCTCGAGAAGCTCGTGCGCACCGGCGTCGTGACGAGTGAAGCGGAAGTCGTGCTGTTCAACACGGGAAGCGGCGCCTCGTATCGCTTCTGATCTCGGCGGCGCCGCCCTATCTTCACCGCATGCGCACCGCCATCCTCGATCCGTTCAGCGGCATCTCCGGCGACATGACGCTCGGCGCGCTGATCGGCGTCGGTCTCGATCCCGAGTGGCTTCGTGCGCTGCCGGCGCGGATGGGACTTCCCGACGTGCGCGTCGACATCCGCGAGGTGCTTCGCGGCGAGATCGTGTGCTGGAAGGTCGACTTCGACATCCCGCTACAGCCGCACGGTCGCCACATCGACCAGATTCGCGCGCTCGTCGACGCGTCGGATGCGCCTGCCGCGGTGCGCGAACGAGCCGAGCGCGTGTTCTGGTCGATCGCCGAAGCCGAGGGAGAGATTCACGGCCTGCCTCCCGCCGAAGTGCACCTGCACGAGGTGGGTGCGGTCGACGCGATCCTCGACGTCGTCGGTAGCCTCTGGGGATTCGCGCTGCTCGGCGTCGAAGACGTGCGGTGCGGTGTGATCCGCACCGGCGACGGAACGGTGCGCGCCGCGCACGGCATCCTGCCCGTCCCTGCGCCCGCGACGCTGAAGCTCCTCGAGGGCCATCGTGTGAGCCCCGGGCCGGACGGGGCGGGGGAGCTCGTCACGCCGACGGGCGCGGGGCTCGTGCGCGAGCTCTCCACGGGCGCGCCACCGACCGAGTTCATTCCGCGGGCGAGCGGATTCGGCGCCGGGACGAAGGATTTTCCCGGCCGGGCGAACGCACTGCGGATCGTGCTCGCGGACGTGGATGTCCTCCTCGACTCCCCCGGTCGGCGCGAGACGATCGCCGTCGTCGCCGCGGACCTGGACGACATGTCGCCCGAGTACCTCGCCGCGGTCGTGGAGCGCGCCCGACTCGAAGGCGCGCTCGATGCGGTACTCGTGCCCGTCAGCATGAAGAAGGGCCGTCAGGGCACGCGCGTTGAGGTCCTGTGCCGGCCGGAGGATGCGTCCCGGTTCGAGGCGCTGCTTTTGCGCGAGACGAGCACCATCGGCGTGCGGCGCACGGAGGCGAGCCGCACCGTGCTGGCTCGAGAGGAGCACACCACGGACGTGCTCGGTCATTCCATTCGGGTCAAGGTCGTCACGCTCCCGTCCGGTGAGCGTCGCGCCAAGCCCGAATTCGACGACGTCCATCGCGTTGCACTGGCGACAGGACGAAGTGGTTTCGATATTTACCAGCTTGCCCTCGCGGCGGAACGCCGCTGACGGCCAGGGGGTAGCCTCTGCACACGCCGCTTCCCGGCGCGACCCGTTCCCTGGAGATCCTCAGATGGCTCTGTTCGTCAGAATCCTGCCGGCTGCTGCCCTGCTCGCTGCGACCGCGACGTCGTTGAGTGCGCAGAACCCCGCACCGAGCCCGCAAGCCGCCCAACCGGTGTGTGAAGCGTCCCAGCCCGGTGGCAGCGTCGGCGCCCGCGCCAACTTGAGCCTGCAGTTGGCGATGAAGGACCAGAAGACCAACCCGGCCAACGCCGCGAAGCAGCTCCAGGCGGCGGTCAAGACGCTCGAGAATCCCGCGAAGGGCGAGGAGCTCAACCGCGCCTACATGCTCGGGAGCGTGCTCGCTCTCTGGCTGAATCAGCCCAACGTGGGCTACACGCCGAAGCGCAGCGTCGTCGGCTTCTCGACGAACCCCGAGGCGACGATCAATCTGCCGAGCACGATCGACTCGCTGTTCAAGGTGGTCGAGGCGTCGAAGCCGGGCTGCTCGTACTACACCGCCTACTGGCGCGGCGGGCAGCAGGCGTACCTCGACATGGTCAACAACGCCATCGCGGCACTGAATGCCGACAAGCTCGACTCGGCGCAGTACTACGCGACGATGGCGAACACGCTCTACTCCGGCTCGCCCTACGGCTCGATGGTGCTGGGCAACATCGCCAACAAGAAGAACAACAACGACGAGGCGATCAAGCGCTGGCGGGAGGCGGCCACCGCGGCCGCGTCGGACACCGTCTATCGTGACGTGCAGCGTCAGGTCCTCGGCAACATCGCGAGCGTGCACATGGCCACCGCGCGCGACGACAAGACGCCCAAGGATGCGCGGGCCGAAGCCGCCAAGAAGGCGGCCGAGGTCTACAACGAGCTTCTCGCCGTTCCGGGCACGTCGGGCTCGATCGCCACGGGCGCGCGCCAGAATCTCCAGCAGGCGCTTCTCATCACGGGCGACACCGGGTCGGTGACGAAGAGCTACTCGGACATGCTCGCGAATCCGACGAACTACGACTACCAGGCGCTTCTCACCTCGGCCGTCGCCGCGGTGCGCGCCAATCGCAACGCGGACGCCGCGAAGCTGTTCGAGAACGTGCTCGTGGTGAACCCCTACAACCGCGATGCGTTGTTCAACCTCGCGGTGACCCACCTCAACATGTCGCAGTACGACAAGGTGCCGCCGCTCGTCACGCGCCTCGTCGCCGTCGATCCGGGGAACCCGGAGAACTACCTCCTCGCCGCGCGCGCCTACGTCGAGCTGGCGAAGACTCGGAAGGGCGCTGCCAACACCGCGACGAACGACACGACTCTGACCTGGTTCAACCGCAGCCAGAAGCTGCCGGTCGACGTCACCTTCACGGAGTTCAGCCCGGGCGACAAGCAGCTCGAGATCGCCGGCACCGTGCTGGATCGCCGCGACAAGGCGGCCCAGGCGGAGCAGGGTGGCACCACGCAGACCAGGAGCGCTGCAACTCGCGCCGCGGCGGCAAAGAAGGCTGCGCCGGCCGCTGCGCCGATGGCGCCGAAGGCCGTGACGCTCAAGTTCGAGGCGCTCGACAAGAGTGGCGCAGTGCTCGGGAGCCAGTCGGTGACGACCGAGCCGCTGCAGCCGGGCAAGAGCGCGCCGTTCCGCGTGAAGATCGACGCGGCGAATGCTATGGCGTACCGCTACACGATCGCCGACTGATCACGCGCAACCAGCGGGATTCGAAGGGCCCCGGCATTCGCCGGGGCCCTTCGATTTCGGTGCACGACGAGCTTGATATTTTGGGACAGCGCACGCGAGCGAAGTGATGGATTCTGCTTGATTTCCGCGCTTCAAGCTCCTAGATTGCATGAGATCGGGGCGCACCGCGTTTCGAGTTGTTCAAAGGGGGAAGAACCTCACGCTCGTGCGGTCTTCCCCCGTCGCTCAGACGGAGGCCTGTAGGCCCGAGGATTCATGGTTCGCGTCAGTCGAGTTCTACCGGGAAGCATCTGCGACGAGATGGGCGTCGTCGCCGGGACGGAGCTCCTGACGGTCAACGGCCGCGCGCTCGCCGACTTCCTCGATTGGGAGTTCCTCACCGCCGACGACGAGCTCGTCATCGAGGCCCGATCGCCCAGCGGCGAGGCGATCGTGTACGAGGTCGAGCGCCCGGAAGGGGAAGCACTCGGCGTCGAGCTCGAGCCGCCGACGGTGCGCCGCTGCGCCAACAAGTGTGAGTTCTGCTTCATCGAGGGGCTGCCTCAGGGGCTGAGGAAGCCGCTCTACATGCGCGACGACGATTACCGCCTCTCCTTCGCTTACGGCAACTTCGCCACGCTCTCCAACGTGAAGGAGCGCGACATCGCGCGGATCCTCGAGTATCGGCTGTCGCCGCTGTACGTCTCCGTGCACGCCACGCCGTGGGAAGCGCGCAAGATCCTGCTCAACAATCCGCGCGTCCCCAACATCATCGATCAGCTCTCGCGGCTCGCCGCCGGCGGGATCCAGTTCCATACGCAGATGGTGGTCGTCCCCGGCCTCAACGACGCCGACGTCCTCGAGGCGTCGCTGCGCGATCTGTGGGCGCTCGGCGATGCGGTGTTGAGCGTCGCCCTCGTGCCTGTCGGCGTGACCCAGTTCTCGCACCTCTACACCGGCCGTCCGATGGACGCGGAGAACGCCGGTCGCATCCTCGACACGGTCGAGCGATGGGAGGCGCGAGCGCTCGCCGAGCGCGGCGATCGTTGGGTGTTCGGCTCCGACGAGCTCTATCTCCTCTCCGAGCGGCCGCTGCCCGACGCCGAGCACTACGGCGACTTCTCCCAGATCGAGAACGGCGTCGGCGCCGTCGCGGCGCTCCGCGTACGCGTGCGCGAAGGCCTCGATTCCCTGCCGCGGCTCGACGGCAAGCGCATCGGCGTGGTCACCGGCGTCTCGATGGCGCCGCTGATGCCGGAGCTCCTCGACGAGCTGCACGAGCGCACGGGAGCGACGTTCGAGCTGTTGACCGTGGAGAACTCGCTCTTCGGGCCGACGACGACGACGGCGGGGCTGCTCGTGGGCGCGGACATTCGGCGCGCGCTCGCCACGCGTCACGATCTCGACCTCGCGCTGATTCCCGCCGAGACGATCAACGACGACGGTCTGTTCCTCGACGACGAGAGCTTCATCGCCGTCCGCGAGGAGCTGCCGATTCCCGTCTTCCCATCCTACGACTTCATCGACGTGTTGGCCCACGAGGGTGAGCCCGTGCTCAGCGGGAGACACGCGGCATGACGACACCAGTCGTCGCGCTCGTCGGTCGCCCCAACGTCGGCAAGTCCGCGCTGTTCAATCGCATCATCGGCGAGGATACCGCCATCGTCTCCGACGAGGCGGGCACGACGCGCGACCGGCATTTCTCCCGCGCGGAATGGAATGGCCGCGCGTTCTGGCTCGTCGACACCGGCGGTCTCTCCGACGATCCGCAGCTTCCGATGGACAAGGAGATCCGGCGCCAGGTCGCCACGGCCGTCGAAGAGGCGGACATGACGCTGTTCGTCGTGGACGCGAAGGTCGGCGTGCATCCGAGCGATTCCAAGGTCGCCGAGATGCTGCGCGCGACGGGGAAGCCCTGGCTCCTCGTCGCCAACAAGGTCGACGATCCGAGCAGCGTCGAGTTCTACGACTTCTACCAGCTCGGTGCCGGCGACCCGCTGCCCGTCTCGGCGCAGAACGGCAAGAACTCCGGCGATCTGCTCGACGTGCTCGTCGAGCGCCTCCCCGAGGCGCAACCGGAGGACGAGCAGGCGCTGCGCGTCGCCGTCGTCGGACGCCCCAACGTCGGCAAGTCGTCGTTCGTGAACCGACTGCTCGGTGAGGAGCGGCTCGTCGTGAGCGAGATCGCCGGCACGACGCGCGACGCGATCGACACGCCGATGACCTACCACGGCCGCAAGCTCATCTTCGTCGACACGGCGGGCCTGCGCCGCCAGACCAAGATCGACGACGGCATCGAGTTCTACTCGTCGCTCCGCACGCGCCGCGCGATCGAGCGCGCGAACCTGTGCGTCCTGATGATCGACGCGACCGAAGGGGAACTGCACCACCAGGACCTCAAGATCGCCAACATGGCGTGGGAGGCCGGCCGCGGCCTCATCCTCGTCGTCAACAAGTGGGACATCGCGGAGAAGGACGACAAGGCCTCGCACAAGTTCGAGAAGAAGGCGCGCGAGAAGGCGCCCTTCCTCAACTGGGTTCCCTTCCTCTTCACGTCTGCGCTCACCGGCCAGCGGGTGAGCAAGGTGCTGGATCTCATCCAGCTCGTCGACGAGGAGGGGCGCAAGCGCATCTCGACCTCGCAGGTGAATGACCGGCTTGCCGAGCTGCTGGCGCGTCGCCAGCCGTCGCAGGCCGCCGGACGCGAGGTGAAGCTCAACTATGCGACCCAGGTGAGCGTTCAGCCGCCGACGATCGCGGTGTTCGGGAATCATCCCGATCTCGTGGAGGAGCACTACGTGCGCTTCCTCCACAACGGCTTCCGCGAATCCTGGCAGTTCACCGGAAACCCGTTGCGCATCCTGATGCGCCGCAAGGGCGGCGGAGCATCGGCGGAGTAGCATGGAGCCGATCGTCGCCGTCGCGCTCTCGTATCTCAGCGGCTCGATCCCATTCGCCGCGATCGCGGGCAAGCTGCGCGGCGTCGATCTCCGGAAGCACGGCTCGGGCAATCTCGGCGCGACCAACGTGTTCCGCGTGCTCGGCTGGAAGATCGGGCTGCTCGTCTTCCTCGCCGATGCGTTGAAGGGCGCGCTGCCGGTCTACTTTCTTCCGCCTCGCATCGCCAGCCCCCGCGATCCGGTCGTCTGGGCCATCGCGTGCGGCATCGCCGCCATCGCCGGTCACGTGCGCCCGATCTTCCTCAAGCTCCGCAAGGGCGGGAAAGGCGTGGCCACCGCAGCGGGAGTGTTCTTCGCGCTCGCGCCGATGCCGATGGCCGTGACGTTCGCCATCTTCGTCGTCGTGGTGTTCGCGACCGGCTACGTCTCGCTGGGCTCCATGCTGTCCGCCATCGTGCTGCCCGCCATCCTGCTGCTCACCTTAGGTCCTCGCTCGCCGCTCTTCGTCGTGAGCACCATCATCGCGCTGTTCGTATTCTGGACGCATCGAGCGAACATCGGCCGCCTGCGTCGCGGCGAGGAGCACCGCTTCGGCAAGCGAGGGAGCGCGTGACCGACGGCGTCATTCACCAGGTCGCCGTCGTCGGCGCCGGGGCGTGGGGAACGGCGCTGGCGGATCTGCTCGCGCGGAACGGACATCCGGTCACGATGTGGGCGCACGAAGCCGACGTCGCGGCGTCCATCACACGAGAGCACGAGAACCCGCGCTTCCTCGCCGGCGCCCGACTGTCGACCGAGGTGCGCGCCACGACCGACCTTGGCGAGGCGCTCGACGACGCGAGCCTGGTCTATCTGGTGACCCCGTCTCACGTGCTGCGCTCGATCGTTCGTAACGGCGCGGCCCACCTCGCCCGCGGCGCGACGATCTGCGTGGCGTCGAAGGGCATCGAGGCCGACTCGCTCGAGCTCATGAGCGAGGTGGTCGCCGAGGAGGCGCCCGGACACCCCATCGTCGCGCTCTCGGGACCGAGCTTTGCCGCGGAGGTGGTGGCGAAGCAGCCGACCGCGGTCGTGGCCGCGTCGGACGACGAGGAGGCCGGCGCGATGGTGCAGGAAGCGCTCAGCAACGCACACTTCCGGGTGTACACGCACGACGATGTCGTCGGCGTGGAGCTCGGTGGCTCGCTCAAGAACGTCATGGCCGTGGCGGCCGGCATCGTGGAAGGCGTCGGGCTCGGGTTCAACTCGCGCGCGGCGCTCATCACGCGCGGGCTGGCCGAGATGACACGCCTCGGTGTCGCGCTCGGCGCCAAGCCCGCGACGTTCGCCGGACTCGCCGGCATGGGCGATCTCGTGCTCACGTGCACCGGCTCCCTGAGCCGCAATCGTGCGATCGGCGTCGCGATCGGAGCGGGTGCGACGCTGGCCGAGGCGCTGGCCGGCAAGGAAACCATCGCTGAAGGCGTGACGACCACCAGGAGCGCCCATGCGCTCGCGGCTCGCGAGGGAGTCGAGATGCCAATCGTCGCTACCGTGCACCGAATCCTCTTCGACGGCCATCCCGCGCGGCTCGCCGTCAACGAGCTCATGTCCCGCGAGCTGCGCGCGGAGCAGGACGCATGACCGCCGAACCGGTCCAGGAGTTCTTCAGCATCGGCGAGGTGTGCGAGCTGACGGAACTCAAACCGCACGTGCTGCGCTACTGGGAGAGCCAGTTCCGATTCCTCAACCCGGCGAAGAATCGCTCCGGCAACCGCGTGTACCAGCGTCGCGAGATCGAGCTGATCCAGCTCGTCAAGCATCTGCTCTACACCGAGAAGTACACGATCGAAGGCGCGCGGCAGAAGGTCGACGAACACCGGAAGGGGGGCGAGCTCAAGTCCGTCGCCCGCACCGCGCTCAACATGCAGACGCTCGATGCACTCGAGCACGACCTCAAGGAGCTGGTGCGCCTCCTGGCCCCGGACGAGGCGCCGTGACGCCTCGCTGCCGAGTGCACACCGTCCCGCGCCAAAGACGCTGAGTCCACGATGCGCTTCCTGATCACGAACGACGACGGCATCCTGGCGCACGGCATCGAGTGCCTCTGCGAGGCCGCGCAGCCACTCGGCGACGTCTTCGTCGTCGCTCCCGACCGGGAGCAGAGCGCGACGAGCCATTCGCTCACGCTCCACCATCCGTTGCGGCCGGTACAGCGCGCCGAGCGGCGCTGGCAGGTGGACGGTACGCCGACCGACTGCGTGATGCTCGCCGTCGAGGCGCTGATGGACGAGCGCCCCGACTTCATCCTGAGTGGGGTGAACCACGGCCAGAACATGGGGGAGGACGTGCTGTACTCGGGCACCGTCGCCGCCGCGATGGAGGGGCTCGCGCTCGGCATTCCGTCGATCGCG
>Ga0207643_10001979_pt1 | contig 11312 bp, 9 predicted proteins | sample KBSMisM62_FD_184313 | JGI IMG/M metagenome (GOLD analysis project Ga0207643, IMG submission 184313) | Miscanthus rhizosphere microbial communities from Kellogg Biological Station, Michigan, USA - KBS Miscanthus M6-2 (SPAdes) (version 2) | ecosystem: Host-associated > Plants > Roots > Rhizosphere...
TACTGGATCACCACCCGGACGTCTCGCTGGTCCTCACCGATGTCATGATGCCGGAGATGGACGGCTACGAGACCATGCGGCGCATCCGTGAAATCCCGGACTTCCGTCAGCTGCCGATCATCGCTTTGACTGCGAAGGCGATGAAGGGCGACCGTGAGAAGTGCCTGCAGGCCGGTGCGTCCGACTATGTCGCCAAACCCGTCAACACCGAACAGTTGTTGTCGCTCGTCAGGATGTGGTTGCAGCCATGAACGGATCAGCACGCGCCAATATCCTCATGGTCGACGACCAGCCGGCGCGTTTGCTCACCTATCGCGCCATCCTCGAACCTCTCGGGCACAACCTGGTTGCGGTCAATTCCGGCCTCGAGGCACTCGATGCGCTTATGAAGCAGGAGTTCGCGGTCGTGTTGCTCGACGTCAAGATGCCGGGCATGGACGGCTTCGAAACTGCGGAGCTGATCCACGACCACCCGCGCTTCGAAACCATACCCATCATTTTCGTGACCGGCGTGCACGTCACGGAGTTCGACCGGCTCAAAGGCTACAAGGCCGGTGCCATCGACTACGTGTACATCCCGGTCATTCCGGAGATCCTGCGCAGCAAGGTGGCGGTGCTCGTGGAGCTGTACGGCAAGCGGCGCGAATTGCAGGCGGTGAACAAGGAACTGGCGGAGTCCAACAAACGGCTCGCGGAAGCCAACAACTCGCTGCAGCTGGAGAAAACGCGCGAGCTCGAAGAGCTCAATGGCCACCTGCGGCGCGCGAATGACGAACTGTCGCGTTCGGAGAACATGCTCAAGGAAGCGGTGGTCAAGCGCGACGAATTCCTCGCCATGCTGTCGCACGAGCTGCGCAATCCGCTCTCGCCACTGCGCAATGCATCTCACATGCTCATGCAGGGCGACACGCAGGATCCCAAGATCGTCTGGTCGCGCGGGGTCATCGAACGGCAGCTCAAACACCTGATCCGGCTCGTCGACGACCTGCTCGACGTGTCGCGCATTGCGCGCGGCAAGATCGTGCTGGTCTCCGAGCGGGTGAACGTGGCGGACGTCGTGGCCGCCGCGTCGGAAACAGTCCAGCCGCTGCTCGAACAGAAAAGACAGAGCCTCGAGTTGAATAATGAGGCCACGGACCTGTTCGTGCGCGGTGACCCGGTGCGCCTCTCCCAGGTGGTCGGAAATCTGCTGCACAACGCCGCCAAGTACACGGGCGAGGCGGGTCGCATCGTGCTGACCACGCGCGCGAACGACGGAAGAGCGGAGATCTGCGTACGCGACAGCGGAATCGGAATTTCCGCCGACTCCATGCCGCACATCTTCGAGCTGTTCACACAGATCCCCAGCGAGCGGGTGAACACCAGCGGCGGTCTGGGTATCGGTCTCGCGCTGGTCCGCGCGCTCGTCGAGCTGCACGGCGGCGAGATCATTGCCGCCAGCGACGGACTCGACCGTGGCAGCGAATTCACCGTGCGGCTGCCGCTGTTCGCGAGCGAACCGGCCGCGGCCGGTGCGACGAATATCGTTCCCCCGAAAGACCAGGTGGTTCCCGTGCGACGCAATATCCTCATCGCAGACGACAACCAGGACGCGCTCGAAAGTCTGGCGCTCATGCTCAGGCTCGAAGGACACGAAGTGCATTGCGCGTCCGATGGCGAGGAAGCGCTGGCACTCGCAGGGCTTCAACGCCCGGAGATCGTCGTGCTCGATGTCGGCATGCCTAAGCTCGACGGCTGCGAGGTGGCGCGACGCATTCGTGCCGAGAGCTGGGGCCGAGGTGCCGTGCTCGTCGCGCTCACGGGCTGGGGGCAGGACGTCGACCGGCGCCGCTCGCGGGAAGCGGGCTTTGACATGCACCTCGTGAAGCCTGTCGATCCGGCGACGATCTGCGACATGTTAGTAAGCTGAGTTTTATTACTCAGCCCCACGGCCACTTCGGAAAACGCCGGCAAAGAACCGTCGTTCATAAAAATATCCGGAACATCTTCACAGTCCGCAGTCGCTGTGAATCTTCGACCCCGCGCAATTTGACCTAACCCGGGTTATCGTTGCTTCCATTGCTGGGAGGCAAACACCATGGCGCTGTATGCGTTCGACGGTACGTGGAACTCGGAGAAGGATGCTGGCGAGTACGACCGGAACACCAATGTGGTGCGGTTCAAGGATCTCTACACAGGCACGAAGTTCTTCTACAAGGGAGTCGGCACCAAGCACGGGTTGCTCGGGAAGATAGCCGGCGGGGCGTTCGGTGTCGGCGGCCACGAGCGCATCGAAGACGCGAAGAAGGACATGGCGCAGCGCTTCGCCAAAGATGATCGGGACATCGACATCGTGGGCTTCAGCCGCGGCGCAGCATTGGCGGTGCATTTTGCCAACGTGATCGCGGACGACGGCGTTCGAGTGAACGGTGTGCTCGAACGGCCGCCGGTGCGCTTTCTGGGCGTGTGGGACGTCGTCGCGGCTTTCGGTATCCCGGTGGATCTCGGGTTCCGCTTCAACCGCATCAACCTGGGATACAAGCTCGGCTTGTCGAAAGGCGTGAAGGCCTGCTACCACGGACTTGCGCTCGATGAAGCGCGGCAGGCATTCCGGCCGACGCGGCTGAAGGGCGGGTGCGAGGTGTGGTTTCGCGGCGTGCACTCCGACGTCGGCGGCGGCAATGACAACCATGCACTCAACGATATCGCGCTGCGCTGGATGCTGAGCAAGGCCATCGTCAGTGGCCTGCCGATGGCGGCCGACTGCATTGCGACGAGCTGCAAGCGCGCCAGTATCGACGGCAGGATCTCCGGGAACTTCGATCCGATCCACAACCGGCCTCGCGAACCCAAGGCGGATGACCGCTTCCACTACACAGTCGGCGCACGCCTGAAGCACGTGAATCCTCCGGACCCGTGTACACGCGAAACCGAACTACTCGAAACACAGGCGTGGACCGGCGCGTGAATAAAAACAAACCGGATTCTGAAGTCAGCGTTTTCGACGACATCCTGCTGAAGGAACGCCAGGCGCTCAATCTACCTTGTGCCGAGGGTGACCTCGCGGATCCGTGCGGATCGGCGCTGGCGATCTCCGGCGGCGGCATCCGCTCGGCCTCGTTCGCGCTCGGGGTCGTGCAGACGTTCTTGAACGAGAAGCCAGGTAATTCCGCCGCGGACTCGGACGAAACCTGCTTCGATCGCTTCGACTACATGTCCACGGTTTCCGGTGGTGGTTACATCGGCGGCGCGGTCACCTGGCTCAAGCATCATTTTGGCAAGGATGGCGACTGGCGATTGTTCCTGGGTGACCGGAACCTGGGTGCGCGCAGTGCCGAGTTTCGCGCCGACAAGATCGAAGGCGCGGCCGGCAGCAGTTTCACCTGGCTGGATTTCTTCCGTCAGCACGGCAATTATCTGAAGCCCTCGAGCATGTCGACCATGTCGTTGATCGGCGTGGCGATGCGCGGCATGTTGATCACGCTGTCGGTGTACACCGCGATCCTGGCCGCGATGCTCTGGGCCATGCAGGTCGGCGGCATCCTGCCCGAAGCCAAAGACCTTTCCGGATGGCAGGGGCAGCCGCAACGTATCGAATCGCTGCTGCTGTTCGTCGGGCTGGTCATCAGCGGCGCGTTCCTGTTGTTTGGCATCGCGAGCTGGTTAGGCAGTATTCCCACCAAGGCGGCGGTGTTCATTGGCGCCGTCCCGCCGATCCTCTTCGTGATCGCGGCGGTCTGGCTGCTGCGCAACCCCGATGGCAGTTTCTCGCTGAACCGGGATGATCTGCACTGGCGATGGCCTGTCAGTCTGGGGTTCCTCGTGGCCGCCGGCGCCTGTCTGGTGCTGTTGTGGTGGGCCAAGGACGACTACGACCAGGCGCGCAGCGGAACGCACGTGGTTCACAAGTGGCAGTACCGGGTACGCATCCTCTACCAGCAGGTGCTCGGCCCATTGCTCACCGGGCTCACGTTGCTGATTGCCGTGTGGAGCGTGCCGCACGTGTACCGCCTCATCGACACCCAGCTCGGCGGTCTCAAGGCCGGCGTCTCGAGTTCCGTCCTGGGCGTGATCGGCGCGGTCTACCAGTTCATCGCGGGCCGCGACAAGAAATCCACCTCGTCGGTGTTTTCGACCTTGCGCATCCTCGTGACGGCCGTGCTCCTGGTGTACGGCATCCTGCTGGTGGCGTACTGGATCGTGCAGAAGGGCGGCGACAAGTCCTTCCTGATCGCGGGGATCGACCTGCCGCTGCTCGCCATCGTGAGCTTCGCGGGGGTATTCGCGGGCTTCATCGTCAACGCCAACTACATCGGCATCGGCCGCATGTACCGCGACCGGTTGATGGAGCTCTTCATGCCGGACAAGGAAGCCATCCGCGACAACCAGTGGCGCCGCGCCGGGAATGCCGACCAGTTCGCGCTCACCAAACTGGTCGACGAAGCAGGAACGCCGCAACGTCCCATGCACCTCGTGAACTGCAACGTGGTCATGGTCGGTGCGCGCCAGGACCGGTTTCGCGGCCGTGGCGGCGACAGCTTCGTATTGAGCCCGCGATTCAGCGGCAGCAGCGCCACCGGCTGGATAGAAACCAGCAAACTCGGCGACGGCCAGTTCACGCTCGCGACTGCCGTAGCAGCCTCCGGTGCCGCGGCCAGCCCTCATGCCGGTGTCGCCGGCCGCGGGATCACGCGCAATCCGCTGGTATCGCTGCTGCTCTCGCTGACCAACGTGCGCCTGGGTTACTGGATCCGCAATCCGCGCGCCTCGCAGACGCCGAAGACCTGGCACAAATGGTTCCCGCCCAATCTGCTGGCGCCGGGCATCCGCCAGGGGTTGTTCGGCAGCGGCACGACCGAGAATGCGTTCTTCATCGAGCTCACCGACGGCGGCCATTTCGACAACACCGGCCTCTACGAGCTCATCCGCCGGCGCGTCCGCATCATCGTGCTGTCACAGGGCAGCCAGGACCTGAGCTTTTCAATGGACGATCTCGCCAACGCCATGGAGCGCGTGCGCGTCGATTTTGGCGTGCACATCCGCTTCACCAGCGAGACCTATCCACTCGGCGCGATGCGGCCGGCCGAGCTCGGCGCCGTTGTCAAACGCGGCTGGGCGGTCGGCACCATCAAGTATCCGGGCACCCGTTCGCAGGGCATCCTGCTGTACCTGCAGGCCACCCCCATCGCGGGCATGAACCCCGACACGGTCTCGTACTGGCGCCGCAATCCCGACTTCCCCAACCAAACTACCGCCGACCAGTTCTTCGACGAAGAGCAGCTCGAGGCCTATCGCGAGCTCGGCATGGGCATTGCCCAGACCGCGGTCCAGGCGTTGAAAGGCGAGTATGAGCCTTGGGATGAGCCCATGACGGCGCTGCGCAAGACCTTCGGCTGGTAGAATTCCCGCCGATCGGAATTCACGCGATTCGGGGGAGTTCAAAAATGAAGACTGTCATGACTCTGGCGCTGCTGATGGCGCTGGGTACGGGCGTGGCGCAGGCGCAGAAATTCGAAGGTCTCGCCAAGACCCCGCAGATGGGCTGGAACAGCTGGAACAAGTTCGCGTGCAACGTCAACGAACAGATGATCCGCGAGACCGCCGACGCCATGGTCACGAGCGGCATGAAAGACGCCGGATACATGTACGTGAACATCGACGACTGCTGGCACGGCGAACGCGACGCGAAAGGTTTCATTCACCCCAACGCCGAGCACTTTCCCTCGGGCATGAAAGCGCTGTCCGACTACGTGCACTCGAAGGGCCTGAAGTTAGGCATCTATTCCGATGCGGGCTGGAAGACCTGTGGTGGCCGGCCGGGCAGCCGTGGCTATGAGTTTCAGGACGCGCAGACCTATGCGGAGTGGGGCATCGACTATCTCAAGTACGACTGGTGCGAGACCCAGGGACTCAAGGCCGAAGGCGCGTACCTGACCATGCGCGAAGCACTGCGCAAAGCAGGCAGACCGGTGCTGTTCTCGCTGTGCGAGTGGGGTGACAACAAGCCCTGGGATTGGGGAAAGCCCATCGGGCACTCCTGGCGCACCACCGGGGACATCTGGGATTGCTTCGACTGCGTGGAGGATCACGGCACCTGGCAATCGCGTGGAGTGCTGCAAATCCTCGATCTGCAGGACGGCTTGCGCGTGCATGCCGGTCCCGATCACTGGAACGACGCCGACATGATGGAAGTCGGCAACGGCGGTATGACAGTCAACGAAGACCGCGCGCATTTCTCCATCTGGGCGATGCTCAATTCACCGCTGATCGCCGGCAACGACATACGCAACATGTCGAAAGAGACGACGGCCATCCTGACCAACAAGGCGGTGATCGCGCTCAACCAGGATCCGCTGGGTGTACAGGCGTTCCGCTATGCGGCACGCGATGGCGTCGAGTACTGGTTCAAGCCGCTCGAAGGCGGCGACTGGGCATTCATGGCGCTCAACCGGAACAAGGACGCCCGCAAGATCACCTTCGACTGGAAAGCGGAAAACGTGAACGACGATCTGTCGAAGCGCGACGCGGCCTTCGCGAAGACTCGCTACAAACTGCGCAACCTGTGGAACGGGCAAATTGTCGGCAATACCTCAAAAGCGCTGTCGGCCGAAGTGCCTGGGCACGACGTGCTGGTGTTGCGGCTGGCATCGCCCCGGTAGATAGAGCAGAGCTAGAACTCGACGTTCGCGGTTTCCTTCGGTTTCACGACAGCCGGCTTCGAGACGTTTGCACGACCCTTGATGCGAACTGTGTGATTGCCTGCGGGAACCTGCACGGCGTCTCCGCCGACGAGTCCGCTCGCAATCACCTGGCCCTGGGCATTCAGGACTTCGAAGCCCGGCCGCAGCGCTTCAGTAAGCGACTTGTCGAGGCCTGCGGCGTCCTTGGCATCGAAGAAGGCGCCGCCACCGGCGTCTGACCAGCGGCGGAAGGTCGTCGCCAACTTCTCATCGTCGAGCGCGAAACCGACGATGCTCACGCGCGTGCCGATGCCGGCCTTGCGAAGGCGCTCGATGGCCGCCGCCGGATCGCCGCCGCAGGTTTCCTCACCATCGGTGACCAGCACGATGAGCTTCTCGCCGGTGACGCTCTTCAGATCGTCGGCCGCCTTGTCGAGCGAGGCGCCGATCGGCGTCTTCGCGCCATTCTTCGCGACGAGAGCAGCGATGCGCTGGGCGACGGCCGCAGGATTCAAAGGGCCCACGGGCACATCGAGGTCCGTCTGGCAGGAATCCACTTCGCGTCCGAACACGCGGAAAGCGAATGGCGTGCCGGCTGGAATGGTGGAGGAGGTGAGCTTGGTCAGCGTTTTCTTGGCGATATCGATGCGTCGCTCACTGCCTAACTTCTGCAGCATGCTGCCAGAGGCGTCGAGGATGATCTCGATGGCGCCGCCGGTCTTGGTACCCGTGGCCAGGGCAACGGTGATTTTTCCCGGCTCATTCTTCGCCGGGTTGATCTGAATGGCGGCGCGGGCGAGCGTCAGGTATTTCTCGGCGGTGGAGTAGCGCAGCTCGTATTCGCCGGGAGCGAGCGGGGCGACGAGCGTGCCCGGCATGTTTTGCGGTGTCGTGTAGAAATACGACCCGGTGTACGCGCCCTCGCGCGCACCCTTCGGCACGATGGTGACGAAATTGCGGGCGTTGTCCGGGCCTTTCCACGACACCTTGAACGTCTCGCCGGCTATCGCCTGTGCGGGGCCGGTGATCGTGCCGCTGATCGCACCGACGACGATCGCGGCGCGCGCGAGTGTGAGATACGCCGTCCCGGTGGCATAGCGCAGTTCGTAGTTCCCGGGTTCGTCGGGCGCGATTAGCTCGAGCGTGGAGCCTTTGTCCGTGTACGCGTAGCGCTCATAGGTTTTCTCGGCCGTTCCTGCCTTGACCATGGTAATGAAGTCGCGCGGGTTGTTGGGTCCGCTCCAGTTCACTTTGAATTTCGCGCCGGCAGCTACCTGGGCTGGCGCGGTCAACGAGGCGGTCACGCCACCGATCGTGATGGGCTGGCGTGCGATGACGGTGTCACCCACGCCGAGGATGTACCGCACTTCATAGTTGCCCGGCTTTTCCGGCGCGGAAAGTTTCACCGGACTGCCTTCACGCGAGTACTTGTAGTCGAGATAGAGCCGGCCGCCGGGCGTGGTCTCACCGATGGTGACGTAGTCCCGCTCATTGTTGGGGCCGGTCCACTTGACCTCGAAAGTGGACCCGGCGGCAACAGTCGCTGGCGCGCTCACGCTGGCGCTTGCACTGGTGAGCTTGATGGGCCGCATTGCCATGGTTTTGTAAGGACTATTCGCTTCGCAGAGCCGCAGCTCGTAGTCGCCAGGCGCCGCCGGCATCACGAGCTTGAGTTCGCCGGGTTTGACATACACGTACGCCTGATAGCTTCCTTCGCGCGCGCCTTTCGCCACGACGGTGACGAATTCACGAGGATCGCCGGTGCCGACGGCTTTGAGGGAGATGGTAGAACCTGCTGCGGCGGTATCCGCAGCCGTGAGGGAAGGTGCGGCGAAGGCTGCGCTGCTGGTAAGCACTAACACGGCGAGGAGAATCGAACGCATGGGAGGGAGTCTCCGGGGAATACGAGGGCCGGAGTATAGTGCCCCGACAAAAAAGGCACGACTGATGCACGATGAACAACTGCGCCCGGTGCTCGATCGCCTGCTGGCGACCCGCCGCGCCAAGGCAGAAGACACACAGGGTGGCGCGCGCAAGGGGCTGCGCATCCTGTTCGCCGGCCATTCCGGCAAGAACAAACTACTCGCGGCGCAACTGTTTGCGCACGAACTGTCGGTTGACCTGATTCAGATCGACCTCGAACGCATCGTCAGCAAGTACGTTGGCGACACGGAAAAGAATCTGGACGCGCTGTTCAAGGCGGCCGAGGCTTCGGACGCCGTGCTCATGTTCGACGACACGGATCACCTGTTTGCCGGCGAATCTTCCACCGAGGATTCCGGTCGCTTTCCCGGCCTCAACGTCGCTCAGCTGCGACAGCGCATCGAAAGCTACGACGGCGTGGTCGTGTTAGGCACCGACGATGCCGCACACCTCGATCCGAAGCTCGCCAGGCAATGCGACGAGGTCGTCGAACTAGCCGACGATTGAGCGCCCGGCTTCCCACGGCTGTAATCCGCAGAGCCGACAGCCATGTGGTCATGCGCCTACGTGGTATTCGCACGCCACCCTGCATCTACGTTTTCGCATAACGGCAATGATGCGCTCCGCCGGCACCGACTTCCGGTGTCAACAACGCGGAGAAGACGATGCTTCATTACGCAGTCATATTTTTCGTCATCGCGCTCATTGCCGCTGTGTTCGGTTTTGCCGGCATTGCAGCGGGCGCAGCGGGAATCGCGAAGATCCTGTTCTTCGTTTTCCTGATTCTTGCAATCGTCAGTTTCATTGCCAATACGGCGCGGAGATAAGAGGTTCATATGCAGAAATCCAAAGGTTTTGTCAGTGCGGTCATGCTCGTCGTCACGATGGCGATGGTGGCGTGCGCCTCAACTCGTACGCAGAAGTCGGCTGGTGAACAGGTCGATGATTCGGTGACGACGGGGCTCGTCAAATCTGCCCTGATCGCCGATCCGGTGACGAAGGCGCACCAGATCGACGTGGAAGTGTTCAAGGGCACCGTCCAGTTGAACGGGTTTGTCGACTCGGCAGCGAGCAAGGAGCGCGCTACGGAAGTTGCCAAGACCACCAAGGGCGTCCACACAGTTCACAACAACCTTACAGTGGATACCACGCATCGTTCGGGTGAAGCGAAAGTCGACGACGGCGCGATCACCACGAAGGTGAAGGCGGCGCTCGCCGAGGATTCGCGGACCAAGGCGCACCAGATCAACATCGAGACCCACGAAGGCGTGGTGCAACTCTCGGGCTTCGTGGATACCGCCGAAGCGAAGTCGACGGCGGCAAGCCTGGCCGGTGCGGTCGAGCACGTCCGTTCGGTGAACAACCAGATCGACGTCAAGAAATAGGCTTCGGAAGAAGCTGACAGCAAGGGCCGGAGTGGTGACACTCCGGCCCTTTTGTTTTGGCCTACAGAAATCGGGCGCCGGTTCCGACGGCTCTATTTGCGGCCAGCACGCACACTGCCGCCTTCCGCGAAATCGCGGCCTTCCAACTGGAGACGGCAATGAAGTCAGAAAATCGAATCGAGCGCTTCACCACGCATTGGCAGCGCGCCTTCAAGGACGAGCCTTACTACAACGAGAAGTATTCCTGGGATGACTTCGATCCGGCCTATCGCTACGCGTACAAGTCATACGAAGAGAATCCACATGCGCGCTACGAGGATCTCGAGACGCGCCTTGAGGCGGGCTGGGACGTTGCCAAGGGCAAATCGAAGCTTGCATGGGTGGACGCCAAAGAGGCTATCCGTTCCGCCTGGCACAGCGTCGAACGTGTGCTCCCGGGTGATGCCGATCGTGATGGTCGTTAGATCTTCGCTACAACCAATACTGGATCGGTAACCACAACCATTCTTTCACGCGCTCACGCAGGCCGCGCTTCTTCCATGCGGCCTGCGTGATCTCGTGAGAGTCGGCGAGATCGGCGGCATACATGTGCTCCATCGACTCCGCGAACGCGCGGTCGATGACACACACGCTGATCTCGTTGTTGTGCACGAAGCTGCGCCAGTCGAAATTGGTGGAACCAATCGACGACCAGACTCCATCGACCACGATGCTCTTGGAGTGCAAGAAGGCACTCTCGAGCTCATACAGCTTCACGCCGCTTTTCAGCAGCTCGTCGTAGTGGGCTCGCCCGGCGTAGAAAACCCCGGAGAAGTCGCTGTATGAGGGCAGGATGATGCGCACCACGACACCGCGGCTCGCTGCGTCCGCGAGCGCTTTCTCGAGCGCGTCGTCGGGTACGAAGTACGCCATGGTGACGTCGATGCTGCGCCTTGCGTATGTGATGACCGATAGCAACGTGGCGTAGATCTCGTTGCTGTCATCGTCTGGCGTGCTCGCGACGACCTGGACCAGCGTGTTGCCCGCGCCCTCGCTTTCCTGGCGAAATGCCGGCGACACTTCTCCCGCGCATTCCGCTTCGTGCCAGGTCGTGCGAAACAGGCGCTCGAGTTCCCGGGCAGCCGGGCCGCGCAACGCAATGTGCGTGTCGCGCCATCCTTCCTCCAGTGACTTTTGTTTCGAGAGACCGCGTGTGCGTGCCTGACTGGACGCGATGCGATATGCCTGGCTGAAATTGACGCCGCCCGCGAAGGCGAGCGCACCGTCCACCACCACGATCTTGCGATGGTCGCGCTGGTTGACGCCGGAGAAGCGCTCATCGAGCGGGTTCAGCGGATTGAATGCA
>Ga0207643_10001980_pt1 | contig 11312 bp, 9 predicted proteins | sample KBSMisM62_FD_184313 | JGI IMG/M metagenome (GOLD analysis project Ga0207643, IMG submission 184313) | Miscanthus rhizosphere microbial communities from Kellogg Biological Station, Michigan, USA - KBS Miscanthus M6-2 (SPAdes) (version 2) | ecosystem: Host-associated > Plants > Roots > Rhizosphere...
CAGGGACTCGACTGCCGTGCCCCGCTGCGTGCCGGTCGCGGCGCGGCGCGAGGGCTGGCGCTCGTCCGTGGGCTCATCCCGCCGCTGACGGACGATCGCGTCCTCTCCGGCGACATCGCACGGCTCGCCGACGCGATCGACGCGGGCCACTTCGCGCCAGCGTTCGGAGGCGTGGCATGAGCACGACGATGGCCGGCCCGCGTCCCGTCCGCGCGCCCCGCGGACCGGCGATCAGCTGCAAGGGATGGCAGCAGGAGGCGGCGCTCCGGATGCTGATGAACAACCTCGATCCCGAGGTGGCCGAGCGTCCCGACGATCTCGTGGTGTACGGCGGCACCGGTCGCGCCGCGCGGAGCTGGGAAGCGTTCGACGCGATCGTCGACGCGCTCCGCGAGCTGGAGCACGACGAGACGCTGCTCGTGCAGAGCGGCAAGCCGGTCGCCGTGTTCCGCACGCACCGCTCCGCGCCGCGCGTGCTCATCGCCAACTCGAACCTCGTCGGACGCTGGGCGACGTGGGAGCACTTTCGCGAGCTCGAGCGCCGCGGCCTCATGATGTACGGCCAGATGACCGCCGGCTCGTGGATCTACATCGGGTCGCAGGGGATCGTGCAGGGCACCTACGAAACCTTCGGCGCGGTCGCGCGACGGCACTTCGGCGGGACGCTGTCCGGCCGGCTCGTCGTGACCGCGGGGCTCGGCGGGATGGGCGGCGCGCAACCGCTCGCGGCGACGATGCAGGGTGCCGTCATGCTCGCGTTCGACGTCGACGAGTCGCGCATCGACAAGCGCATCGCCACGGGCTACTGCGACGTGAAGGCTGCATCGCTCGACGAGGGGATACGGCTCGCGGAGGCTGCGCGCGGTGAGGGACGTGCGCTCTCGATCGCCGTGACGATGAACGCCGCAGCGGCGCTCGAGGCGCTCGTGCGGCGCGGCGTGCGTGTCGACGTGCTCACCGACCAGACGAGTGCCCACGACATGCTGCGCGGCTACGTCCCCGACGGGATGTCCCTCGACGAGGCGGCGGCGCTGCGCGCGAGCGACGAGCAGGCATACGTCGCCGCGAGCACGGCGACCGCCGTGCGGCACGTCCGCGCGATGCTCGCCCTGCAGCGGGCCGGCGCCGTCACCTTCGACTACGGCAACAACATCCGCACGGTCGCATCCGACGCCGGCGTGACGGACGCATTCGCGATTCCCGGATTCATCCCGGAATACATCCGCCCTCTGTTCTGCGAAGGGAAGGGGCCGTTCCGCTGGGTCGCGCTCTCGGGCGACCCGGCGGACATCCGCCGCACCGACGAGCTCGTACTCGAGCTCTTTCCCGACGACACACATCTCCGGCGCTGGATCACCCTCGCGCGGGAACGCATCCACTTCCAGGGACTCCCGGCGCGCATCTGCTGGCTGGGGCAGGGAGCGAGAGCGAAGTTCGGCGTCGCCCTGAACGACCTCGTCGCGCGCGGCGAGCTGTCCGCCCCGATCGCGATCGGTCGCGATCACCTCGACACGGGCAGTGTCGCGTCGCCCTTCCGCGAGACCGAAGCCATGCGCGACGGCACCGACGCGGTGAGCGACTGGCCGATCCTCAACGCCCTGCTCAACGTGGCGAGCGGTGCGAGCTGGGTGTCGTTCCATCACGGTGGTGGCGTCGGGATCGGCAACTCGCTGCACGCCGGCCAGGTGATCGTCGCCGACGGCTCCGACGAGATGCGCGTGCGGCTCGAGCGCGTGCTCACGAACGATCCGGGCATCGGCGTCGCGCGTCACGCGGACGCCGGCTACGAGACCGCGGTGGAGACGGCCCGCCGCGAGGGCATCGTCATTCCGATCGGCCGCTGACGTGCTGTCTGCGCGCTTCAAGCCCTATCACGTTCCGCTCTTTCTCGCCAAGTACGCCTGGCTCGTGGCGAGGCGGCGACCGGTGCTCGTCCACTTCGAGGTCACGCTGCGCTGCAATGCACGCTGCGGCTTCTGCGACTACTGGAAGACGCCGGCCGAGGCGCGCCACGACGAGCTCCGCTCGTACGCCGACGCGGCGCGCTACTTCAATCCGATGCTCGTCACGTTCACCGGCGGCGAGCCGCTGCTGCGCCGCGATCTCGAGGATCTCGTCGCCGCGGTGGACTCGGCGGTCCGGCTGAAGTACGTCACGCTGATCACGCACGGAGGGATGCTCACCGTGGAGCGCGCCGTCGCGCTGCGCGACGCGGGAATCAACCAGTTCAGCATCTCGCTCGACTACCTCGACGGACGCCACGACACCGCGCGTGGCATCCCCGGCCTCACCGAGCGGATCTTCCGCACGGTCGACGGCATGCGGGCGCGCGGCATCGACAACATCCGCTTCAACACGGTCATCAAGGACGACAACCTCGACCAGCTCCTGCCCATCGTCGAGCGTGCTGCGTCGCTCGGCTGCGGTGTGAACTTCAGCGTCTACACCGACGCGAAGAACGGAAACGCTCGCCACCTCGTCCGCGAGTCGCTGCACGCGGAGCTCGCCGACACCGTCGCCCGCCTGCTGGCGTACAAGCGGCGGCGCCGCGGCGTGATCACCAACTCCGACGCGTATCTCGAGCTCGTTCCGCGATACGTTCGCGGCGAGCTGACGGAGCCCTGCCGGTCGGGTGAGCGCACGATCCATCTCGATCCGGCGGGACGCGTCAAGCGCTGTCCCGATTTCCCGACGGACTTCCATTGGCGCGACTTCGAGCGGTACCAGCCGATCGATTGCAACGCGTGCTTCTACGCCTGCCGCGGCGAGGCGCAGGCGCCTCTGCGCCTGTCTCGCGTTCGCGACGTGATGGGGCAGGCGCGGCCCGTCGCGTGAGCCACGATCTGCTGTTCGTCAACGCGCGGCAGGTCGTCACCTGCGTCGGGCCGGCGCGCGCACGCCGCGGCCGGGAGATGGGAGACGCTGCCGTTCGCGAAGGGATCGCCGTCCACGTCCAGGCCGACACGATCGTCGACGTCGGGCTGGAGACGAAGTTGCGCGCCGCCAATCCACGCGCGACGATCGTCGACTGCCAGGGCGGCGTTCTCACACCCGGCTTCGTGGACTCCCACACGCATGCCGTCTTCGGCCGCGCGCGCTACGAGGAACAGGAGCTGCGCGCGACCGGCGTGTCCTACATGGACATCGCGCGGCGCGGTGGCGGCATTCACGCCTCCGTGCGCGACCTGCGCGCACGCGACGAGGACGAGCTGTTCGGACTCGCGGAGCCACGGCTCGCCGCGCTCGCCGCGTCGGGTGTGACCACGGTCGAGGTGAAGTCCGGCTACGGGCTCTCGCTCGACGACGAGCTCAAGATGCTCCGCGTGATCCGGCGTCTCGCGGAGACGATGCCGATGCGCATCGTGCCGACCTGGCTCGGCGCGCACGAGATTCCGCTCGAGTATCGCGATCGGGACGGCGGGCGCCGCGAGTACGTCGACCGCCTCGTTCACGAGATGCTGCCCGCGGTCGCCGGCGAGCGTCTCGCGCGCTTCGCTGACGTGTTCTGCGAGCCCGGCGTCTTCACGGTCGATGAGTCACGGGAGATTCTCACCGCGGCGCGCGCCGCCGGCCTCGGGATCAAGCTCCACGCCGACGAGTTGAGCGCCGGCGGTGGCGCCGAGCTCGCGGCATCGCTCCGGGCGACCTCGGCCGATCACCTCGCCGCCGTCAGCGAGGCCGGAATCTCGGCGCTCGCCGGCGCCGGAACGGTCGCCACGTTGCTTCCGGCAACCTTGCTCTTCCTTGGAAAGCGCGACCACGCACCGGCACGACGGTTGGTCGAGGCCGGCGTGCCGGTCGCGCTGGCGTCGGATTTCAATCCGGGCACGTCTCCCACGACGAACTTTCCACTCGTGCTGACGCTCGGCGTCAGCCAGCTTGGACTCCGCGTGGCGGAGGTGCTGGTGGCCGCCACGGTGAACGGCGCGGCCGCGCTCGGGCTCGCGGATCGGGTGGGGCAGCTCGCCCCCGGCTTCTCCGCCGATCTGGCGCTGTGGGGGGTGGAGGACGTTCGCGAGCTGCCGTACTGGCTCGGTGCGGGGCGTTGTCGCGCCTCGTGGACGCGGGGCAAACCTTGTCACCCCCGTGACTTAGCGCTAGCTTTTTCACGCTGAGCCCCCCTCTGACGAGAGGCAGGGGCGCCCTCCGCGGAGCCCGCCCCTCGCCGATGCCCGATGTCGTCAAGCTGAAGAAAAAGGCAGCCGAGCTCGAGCTGAAAAAGCAGTTCGACAAGGCCCTGGCGGTCTACGTCGAGATTCTCGACAGCTACGAGGGGACGGACGAGGAAGTCGACGTCGCGCTCTACAATCGGGTCGGCGACATCTACCTCAAGCAGGGCAACACGGCGGACGCGGTCGACTACTACGAGCAGGCGGTCGACCGGTACGCCGAGAGCGGTTTCTTCAACAACGCCATCGCGCTCTGCAACAAGATCCTGCGCAACTCGCCGGGTCGCGCCTCGATCTACTACAAGCTCGGCAAGATCAGCGCGCAGAAGGGCTTCATCAGCGACGCGAAGATCAATTTCCTCGAGTACGCGGACCGGATGCAGAAGTCCGGGAAGATCGACGAGGCGTTCCGTGCGCTGAAGGAGTTCGCCGACCTCTGTCCCGATCAGGACGACATCCGGCTGCTCCTCGCCGACCAGCTCTCCAAGCAGGAGCGCGGTCCGGAGGCGATCGAGCAGCTGCAGATGCTCTACGAGCGATATTCGGCGCAGGGACGCGAGCTCGAGGCGCGCGCGACCGTCGATCGCATGAAGGCGATCGATCCCGCCGTGAAGCCGCGCAACAGCGGCGCGATGTCGTCGCGAAGCAACGACCTCATCTTCCTCGACCTCGAGGAGCGCCGGTCGCGCAGCAACGCGATCATCGCGAAGCGTGCGACGCAGGGGCTCGACCTCATTCACACGGGCGAGTACAACGAGGTGCCTCCGGCGGCGGAGCCCGAGCCCATCGAGCCGCCCACACCCGAGCCCGAGCTGCTCGACAGCCCCGCGCCCGGCCCCGAGATCCTCGACACGCCGATCATGGAGCCCGCGCTGCTCGACGGCGTGACGCGGGCCGCCGAGTACGAGCACGAGGACCCCGCTGCCCTCCCCGGTCCGCTCGACGGACTCGATACGACGGCGTTCAACGCGCGCGACGCGGCGTCGCCCCTCGATTCCCCGGGGATGATTCGCGATCTCGAGCCGACCGACATCGGGTCGAGCTTCGCGCCTCCGCCGTCGCGCGAGCCACCGATGTCCGTGCCCGAGCAGCCGGCGTCGGTGGCGGACGACACGATGCTCGACTTCACGCTGCCCGAGCCGAAGGAGCTGCTGTCGCAACCGTCACTGAGCGACCTCCCGCTGATCGCCGAAGATGATACCGAGGTCGAAGCCGGGGACGCTGCTCGGGAGGCGGTCGAGGAGGACGAGCCGTCGATCGGCGGCGATCTGCTGTTCATCACCCCCGACGCGACGCCGGCCGAGTCGGTCGAGCCCCCCGCGCTGGATGACATCCCGTTGATGGATCTGTCGCTTCCCGCGCCTGGGGAAGCGATGGCGAGCATCACCAATGCTCCCGCCGACGCGAGCCCGACGATCGACTTCCTGGAGCTCGAAGACGCCGCGATGCCGGAGCGGGGCAACGCGGATGTGGTCGACCCGACGATCGAGCAGCCGGTGGACGAGTCGCAGTTCGTGGCCACGCCGACGCCTGCCGAGGCGCCGCATCCCGCGACGCTCGAGGCCGAGCACACGGTCGAGATGCTCCAGGCGCTCGTCGACGAGGTGCCCGACGACCACTTCAAGCGGCGGCAGCTCGGCGAGGCGATGCTGGAGTCGGGACACCGCGCGGACGGACTGCGCGAGCTGGAGGCGGCGATGATCGGTTTCGAGCGCAGCGACGAGCTGGAGTCCGCGGCATCGGTCGCCGACGAGATCGTCCGCGTCGATCCGGAATCCATCCGGCACCACCAGAAGCGCGTCGAGTACGCGTTCCGCACGAACGAGCGCGGACGGCTCATCGAGGCGTACCTGGCCCTCGCGGACGCGCTGTTCCGCAGCGGCCAGCTGGACAAGTCGCGCGCCATCTACCACCGCGTGATCGACCTTGCGCCGGACGACGTTCGCGCGCAGGCCGCACTCGAGAACTTCGCCGAGCCGGAGCCGACGCCGTCGGCACCGCTGTCGCGCGTCACGGGCTCGATCCCACGCGTACCCGCGGCCCCGCCGCCGCCGCGCGTGTCGAAGCCGTCACCGCTGCCGGACGCCGAATTCGTGAACCTCGGCGACTGGCTCCGCGACGACGACGCGCCGAAGGACACGCGAATGGTCGTCGAGGAGAAGGAGCCGACCGGAGACGAGGACGCGGACTTCCAGGACATGCTCCGGAAGTTCAAGCAGGGGATCTCGGAGAACGTCGAGGAAGAGGATCACCAGAGCCACTACGACCTCGGCGTCGCGTACAAGGAGATGGGCCTGCTCGACGAGGCGATCGCCGAGTTCCAGAAGGCACTCCGCGCCCCGAGCAACCGCGTGCCGACGTACGAGGCGCTCGGGCAGTGCTTCATGGAGAAGGGTCAGATCCCGATGGCGGCGACGATCCTCTCGCGTGCGCTGCACGAGAAGGGCGTCAGCGAGGACCAGCTGGTCGGGGTGCTCTATCTGCTCGGCAAGTGTGCGGAGCAGCGCGGGCAACCCGAGCAGGCGGTCGAGTATTATCAGCGCGTGTTCGTGATCGACATTCAGTTCAAGGACGTCGGCGAGCGGCTCACCGCGCTCGAGAGCGCGCGCTCGTGAGCGTCGTCGCGACTCGCGTGCGCACGGCCGCCACGTCGGCGCTGCGCGACATCCAGGCGCCGGTGCACGAGCGCCTCGAGGAGGTGGTCGTGGAGATGCGCCGCATCGTCACGGCGGATCTCCCGATGATCGAGCAGGTGAGCGGCCACCTGCTGCAGATGCGTGGCAAGATGTTCCGCCCCACGCTCGCGCTCCTCGCCAGCCAGACCGATGGCACGCCCGAGCCGCGCGTCGTCACCGTCGCCTCGGTCGTCGAGCTGATGCACCTCGCGTCGCTCGTGCACGACGACTCCGTCGACCACTCCGCGCTGCGTCGCGGCCTGCCCACGGTCAACTCGCTCTTCAGTCATCAGGTGAGCGTGATCATGGGCGACTTCCTCTACTCGCGCGCGCTCGAAGCGCTCGTCGCCCTGTCGGATCTGGATCTGCTGCGCGTGCTGACCCACGTGTCGAGCCAGCTGACGATCGGCGAGATGCGGCAGCTCGCCGCGGTGGAGCGTCTCGCGTTCACGGAGCCGGAGTACGAGTCGCTGATCGAGGCGAAGACCGCCTCGCTGTTGAGTGCCGCGTGCGAGACGGGCGCGATGTGCGGCGCGAGTCGTCACCGTGCGGCGCTCAAGCGCTTCGGCGCCCGGTTGGGCATGGCGTTCCAGGTGGCCGACGACATCCTCGACTACACCGAGACGGCCTCGGTGACGGGGAAGCCCACCGGCCTCGATCTCCGCGAGCACAAGGTCACGCTCCCGCTGATCGCCGCGCTTCCCAAGCTGAGCCCGGCGGCGCGGGGCAGTGTCGACGCGCTCTTCGCCAGCGAGGCACCGAGCGACGAGCAGATTCAGGAGGTCGTCGGCCTCGTCACCGAGGCGGGCGGCATCGACGCGGCGCGACGGCGCGGCGAGCAGTATGCACTCGAGGCCGACGCGGCGCTGCGTGGGCTCCCAGACACGCCGGCGCGCGCAGCGCTCGCCGACGCTATCCTCTACGTCATGGACCGGCGCTCGTAATGCCCCCTCGCGGATCTTCCAACCGTCGCCCGGTGTTTCACGCGGTGACGCTCGCCATCGGCTTCATCGTCGGCGGGGCGATGACGCAGGTGACCCGGCGCTTTCTTCCCGCCGGCCCGGTGAAGGAGTTCTTCACCACCGGGGTCACACCCTCCGCGGGACCCGTGACACTCGACCTCGTCATCCTCAAGTTCTCGCTCGGCCCGGTTGCGCTCGACGTTTCGCTATTGAGCCTTCTCGGTGTGCTCATCGCCTATCTCATCGCCCGGTCGCTCTTCTAGGAGACTCCCATGTTCGGCAACCTCGGTTTCAGCGAGTTGATGATCATCCTGGTCATCGTGCTCGTGCTCTTCGGCGCCAAGCGCATCCCGGAGATCAGCGCGTCCTTCGGCAAGGGCATCCGCGAATTCAAGAAGAACGTCAACGAGGTCGAGCGCTCGATCACCGAGCCCGAGCCGACGCGCTACGACTCGCGGCTGGCGGCGGGAGAGCCGGCGCGGACGGAGACGCCGGCGAGCGAGGAAGTGCGCCCCGAGCCCAAACGGCTCATCTGAGGAACAGGGCAAGCGACGAGGCCCGTCCGGTGCACACCGGACGGGCCTCGTTTCACGTGTCGGAGCGGTGCGGTCAGGTCACCGACTGCCGTCGCGCACGGGCCGCGATCTCCTTGCGACGATCCTCGATCTTCGCCGACTTCCGCAGGTCCGCGTAGTAGGCCTGTAGGCGCTGCTGCTTGAGCGCCTGCTGTCGCTGCGCACGGATCTCCTTCTTCTTCGCCTCGAACGCGACCTTGTCCGCCGGCTTCTTCGCGTCGACGCGAAGCACATAGACGGCGTCGGTCTGCCGGATCGGAACACTCACGGTGCCGACCGGCAGGGCGAAGGCGGCGCCGAGCGCCTCGCCGATGCTGCCAAGGGTGGACACCGCGGCGCTCCGGTTGACCATCCCCGTCTTCTGGACCGTCAGCTTGCGCGCGGCGGCCGCGGCTTCCAGCGAGCTGGCCCGCGCCGCCGTGGCGAGGTCGTTCGCCTGGGGCACGGCGCGCTCGACGGCGCGGTCCTGCGCCAGCTTCGCGCGGACGTCGCCCTTCACCGCGTCGAACGTCTTGCCGCCGGGCGTGATCGACTCGAGCCGCGCGAGATAGTATCCCTCGTCCGAGTCGAACAGGTCGCTGATCTCCCCCGGTCTCGCCCCGCCGAACGCCCAGGCGCTCGCGCTGGGCACATACTGGCCGTTGTAGATCGCCGGCTCGCCTTCGGTGACCGTGATCTTGAACGGCGTGAGCTTGAGCGACTTCGCCGCCTCGTCGAACTTGGCCGGCTGGTCACTTCCGGCCGCGATGCGCGAGAGCTCATCGGCCTCGCGGTCCATCTTCGCCTGAGACGAATCGGTCGGCTGGATGCGCAGCAGGATGTGGTGGGCCTGCGTCGTGTCGCCCGCGCGGGAGTCGAGCCGGATGAGATGGTAGCCGAACTGCGTCAGAACGGGCCCCGACAGCTCGCCCGGCTTGAGTGCCTCCAGCGCCTTCTCGAACTCGGGCACGAAACGACCCTTCGCGCCCTTGCCCAGATCGCCGCCGTTCGCGCCCGAGATCGTGTCGGCCGACTCGCGCTTGGCGACCTCCTCGAACTTCGCTCCTCCGAGGATCTCGGCGCGGAGTGCCTCGATCTTCGCTCGTACGGCCGCACTGTCGGCGGCCGTGATCACACGCGGGATCGCGAGCACGCTCACCGTCGCGCGACCGGAGCGCTCGAACTCCGACTTGTGTGCGTCGTAGTACTTCCGCAGGTCCGCGTCCGAGATGTTGGAGTCGGCCGCCGTGGGCTGGGGCCGGAACACGACGAAGCTCACCGACGCGCTGTCGTTGCCATCCTGATAGGCCCGCCAGAGATCGACGTCGGTCGCGAACACCCCCGCCGTCACCTGCTCGGCGAGCTTCTCCTTCGGGACCTCGCTGCGATAGTACTGCTCGAGCGCGATCAGCAGGCCTCCCTGACGCGCCTGGCTGCTCGCCAGCAGGCGCTGATACTTCGCGGGGTCGAACCGACCTTCGGTCTGAAGCGACGGATCGCTGGTGATCCACTGCGGCGGGGCGAACCGGGCGTAGTCGCGAAGCTCGGCGTCGCTGACCGTGATCCCGCGGCGCCGGTACTCCTGCTGGAGCAGGATCTCCTGCACCATCTCGTCGAACGCCTGGTTCTCGATCCGGGTGACCTCGTCCTGCGTCAGCGACCGGCCCGACTGCTGCTGTTGCTGCTGCGTGAGCTGCTGCGACCGCCGCAGCCAGTCCGTGTAGAGGATGTCGGTGCCGTTGACCGTCGCGACCGCAGTGGTCGGCGTGACCGCGCCACGATTCAGGAGCCCCGACGACTCGGCGAGCAGAAAGCCCCCGATGAACGCGATGGCGAGGATCCAGAAGACGAATTTTGCGGAGCTCCGCATGACTTGGAGCACTGGCCGGACTCCTTCTGCAACGGGGAAAACGGGAGGGGAGGGAAGCTGAAAAAGCTATCGGGCGAGAGTGGCTAAAATCAAGTGACGATGGCACTTCTGATTGACTTGTCCTCTCCCTCACGTATCTTATTCCGCTTCTCTCACCGCCGCCTGTGCGCCGCCACCGAGGCTTTGATGGCCAGCTCCGACCGCATCGACGAGCTCAAAAGGAAGTTCGACGAGAATCCCCGCCGCTACTTCGCTCCCCTGGCCAATGAATTTCGTAAGGGTGGAGACCTCGACCAGGCGATCCTGATCTGCCAGGAGTTCCTGCCGCAGCAGCCCGGCCACATGAGCGGGCACATCGTGTACGGGCAGGCGCTGTTCGAGGCCGGACGCATCGAGGAGGCGCGTGGAGTCTTCGAGACCGCGCTGTCGCTCGATCCGGAGAACCTCATCGCCCTGCGCCACCTCGGCGACATCGCCGACCGGCAGGGTGATCCGACGTCGGCGCGGCGCTGGTACGAGCGCGTGCTCGAAGCCGATCCGCGGAACGACGAGATCCAGTCGCTGCTCGCGAACCTGGGTGCCGCGCAGGCGAGCGAGGCCGGCGCGCCTGCGCCCGCCTTCTCGCCGCCCGAGCCGACCTCCGAGCCGGTGCCTCGTGCACAGGAGAGCGAGTCGCAGCCTCCGGTCGCCGTTCCGACGGACGAGCCTGAGCTGCTCGACCTCGACGTCGTGGTACCGGAGGAGTCGCGTCGGGAGCCGGAGTTCGCCAGCGCAGCGACCAGCGAGAGCGCGGTCGCGCCGAGCGATTACGAGCCGACGATCATCGGTGACATCGAGCCGCAAGGCTAGCCAGATCGAAAACGGCACGAACAACGGCAACAAGTAGAAGGGCAGCCGGGATTGGGCCAGGAGGAATATCGCCGCACCGATGGCGCACCAGGACACCGACAGGCGCCAGCCCAGCTCGACTCGCGGCGGGCGCCGACCGGGTGGTAGCGGGCGAACGCGCCGGGCCAGCAGCAGTGCCGACCAGGGCATCGTGCCGACCAGCAGCATGGGTAGATAGGCCTTGAAGATGCCCG
>Ga0207643_10001981_pt1 | contig 11312 bp, 12 predicted proteins | sample KBSMisM62_FD_184313 | JGI IMG/M metagenome (GOLD analysis project Ga0207643, IMG submission 184313) | Miscanthus rhizosphere microbial communities from Kellogg Biological Station, Michigan, USA - KBS Miscanthus M6-2 (SPAdes) (version 2) | ecosystem: Host-associated > Plants > Roots >...
CAGCACAGCGCGGCGGGGCGGCTCTTCCAAAACTTTGAGCAGCGCGTTGGCACCCGCGGGATTAAGGTCGTCGACCGCATCCACGATCGCGACCCGCCATCCCCCCTCTCCGGCGGTCGAGCCGAAGAACGTGATGGTCCGGCGGACGTCATCCACCTGGATGTCCTGACGCAGCTTGTTGGTCTTCTCGTTGATCGTGCGCTCCAGCACCAGAAGATCCCCGTGGCCCTGTGCCGCGATGCGCCGAATGACCGGATGATCGGCATCGACGTGAAGCGAGGTCGCGCTCTGCACCTCTGCTGCGCGCGGATCGGGATGAGCGAGGACGAAGCGGGCCATGCGGTAGGCGAGCGTCGCCTTGCCGATGCCGACAGGTCCCGCGATCAGCCATGCATGGTGGAAGCGCCGGCCCCGATAAGCTTCCAACAGTCCCCGCTCGGCCTCGCCATGGCCATGAAGAACGGTCGTCTCGCGAGGCGCCCGCGGCTCGATGCTCATTTCATCGGCATCGCTCACGATGCGGTGCCCGCATGCAACGGCGGCGTCCTCACTGGAGCAAGGCGTTCGCTCACGCTCTTCCAAATGTGCTCGGCAACTGCGGACTTCGGCTCGGTTGCGTCGATCAGCAGGCAGCGAGCGGGCTCATCGGTTGCGAGCGCCTGATAGGCGTCGCGTAGGGCCTCGTGGAACGCGCGCGCCTCCGACTCGAAACGGTCTGCAGTGCCCTCGCCTCGTCGCTTGCGTGCTCGCGCAAGCCCAACCTCCGCCGGCACGTCGAGAATGAAGGTAAGGTCGGGCTTGAGTTCCCCAACTGTCACCCGTTCGAGAGCGCGGATCAACAATGGGTCCAGACTGCCCAGAGTGCCCTGATACACCCTGGTCGAATCGATGAAGCGGTCGCAGATGACCCACGCACCCCGCGCGAGCGCCGGCTCGATCGTGGTGCGCACGTGATCGTCGCGGGCTGCGGCAAACAGGAGCGCCTCGGCTTCCACGCCAAGCGGTTTTGCCACCCCAGAGAGCAGGACGTGGCGAATCGCTTCAGCGCCGGGCGAGCCGCCGGGTTCGCGCGTGAGCACTACGTCGATGCCCAGCGCCTCGAGGCGATCTGACAGCAGGATCGAGTGGGTCGACTTGCCTGTGCCTTCGCCGCCTTCGAACGTTATGAAGCGTCCACGCATCTCGTCGCTTATGCCGAAGCTGTCGGAGGGCCCAGGGGCCGCGTTGACGGCGATCTCGTTCGCGCTGGCATCATCCGCGCTCCGCCAAGTGTTGAAGGCCGATGACGACCGGATGCTCCGCAATCGCGTAGCGTGCGCCGATCGACGTTGCAGCCATGCAACTATAGCCGCTGGAGGCCAGCGCGGAATAGGCCGACGACGAGTTCCGAGGCAGCGTCGAAGGCTCGCTGCGACATCGAGCCGGTGCCGATGCTCTCGGCCGCGCGTAGCGGAACTTCGAGAACCAAGGACTCTCCGCGCCAGACCTTGAGTGTGCCGATTTTCTGACCTTGCTGAACCGGCGCTGGCACCGGTCCGGTATAGACTACCCGGGCGATGACCTTCTCGCGCGAACCGCGCGGCACCATCAGCCGTACCTCCTTGCCGGCGACCAGTGGCACCTGCCCTTTATTGCCGCCATAGAGCTTGGCCTGGGCGATCTCCTGCCCGTCGGCGAAGAGCAGTCCGGATTGAAAACTGTGGAACCCCCATTCCAGCAACTTCTTCGCTTCGTCGGCGCGTTCTTTCTCAGATTTCAGGCCATTGACCACGACGATCAGGCGCAGTCCGTTCTGCACCGCCGAGCCGACAAGACCATAGCCTGCTTCCTTGGTGAAGCCGGTCTTGAGGCCGTCCGCGCCGATCGTGAGGGCCAGCAGCGGGTTGCGATTGTATTGGCGAATCTTGTTCCAGGTGAATTCGCGCTCGCCATAGTACTTATAGTATTCGGGATAGGTCTCGATGATGTGCCGCGCGAGCTTCGCCAGTTCGCGCGCGGTCATGAGCTGTCTTGGGTCGGGAAGACCATTTGAGTTGCCGAAGGTCGACTTGGCGAGCCCGATTTCGCGCGCACGCTTGGTCATCAGCTCGGCGAACGTGGACTCGTTGCCGGAAATGCCCTCGGCAAGTGCGATGGCGGCGTCGTTCGCCGACTGGATGATCACGCCATGCAAGAGATCATCCACGGCGACCTTGCTGTGGATCGGAATGAACATGCTCGACGTGCGCGAAGGAGCGCCGCCCCGGCGCCAAGCATTGGTGCTGACGATGAATTCATCGGTGGGCTTGAGGCGGCCCTGCTTGATCTCGTTGAACACCACCTCCGCAGTCATCAACTTGGACAGACTGGCGGGGGGAATGAGATCGTCGGCCCCCTTTTCGAACAGCACGCTGCCGCTGTCCGCTTCGATCAGGATGGCATGTGCGGCTGACGTCTGATATCCGCCGTCACTCGGCTTGGGGCCCGACACCGGATTGGGGGCCGCGATGGCCGAACCGATGGCGCCCGCTAGAAATGCGACGACGCCCCATTTCGCGACGGGGGTGGAGAACCAGCTGGCAAGCGCACGCAATTTCATGACAGAGGCAAGCCGTACGCGGCCCAGGCGCGCGTAGCCGAAACCCGCGTGGCCAAGGTCCACGCTCCCTTCCCTGCCCCGGCCATGCTTAGCAATTTCCGCCGGCCGAAAGCAATGCCGCCAGCGGTGTTGGACGCACTGGTGAACATCGCAGGCCTGCCGCACCAGGATCGAATCACGGGCGGCGTTTCAGGCCAAACAGCGCTCAATAAAGCCCGCGACCGCTCATGAGCCCGAGCGCATTGCCTTGCATGGGCGCAAATCCGGCCGCGGGAGCGGGGCTCGGTGCCGGCGATTCGGTTCTTGTCTCCGCGGCCGAGGCATAAGTCGGGCGGACGGCTGGTTTGCTCTTCGGCCGGTCGCCCGCGCTCGCCTCGTTGGTAGCTGCCGGCTTCGCGGGGCGACTTGATGCGCTGCTGAGCGTGAACTGACGCTCTTCCGATGCGGGCGAGCGCTTGTTGTCATCCGCGCTCGGGATGAAAGGCTTTGCAGCAGCGATCATGACTTTAGAGGGAGCCGGCGCGGGTGAGCCCTCGCGCAATGTCGCCATCAACATTTCGTCGTCGGTGCCCTCGATTGGGGCGCGCCCGACATACTCGACCCTTACGCGCGCCAGACCCCGGCTGTAGAAATCCAGGGCCTTTGCCGTTCCGATCGAGAGGTCAATCACCCGGCTGTGGGCGTAAGGCCCGCGATCGTTGACACGGACCACGATGGAGCGGCCGTTTTCCAGATTCGTCACACGCACATAGCTCGGCAGCGGAAGGGTGGTGTGCGCGGCTGAGATGCCGTGCATGTCATACACTTCGCCGTTAGCGGTCACCCGCCCGTGAAAATCCCGACCGTACCAGGAAGCGACGCCTTCGGCCCGGTAGGCCGGATTCTCCGCCGGGACGTAAGTGCGGCCGTTGATGTTGTACGGCTTGCCGACTCGATACATGCCGCCGCCCTTCGGCACCGGTTCGCCTTCCTCCACCACGCGCGGGCTGTACTCTTTGCTGGAGAACGAGCCCGAGCAATGAGCCAGCGCAAGGCAGCAAACCGCTGCGACGACGACCCGCGCGAAAGCACCCAGCTGTATGCCTGCAAGACGCCCCATTTAGCCCCCGTGTTGCGGCCATCCCTCGGCCGCTCCACTGAGCTAGGTGGAGGGCGATGAGTGCCGCAAACCGGCCGCAACCAAATCACCGGCAGCAACCGAACCCTGGTGAGCATATCGCAGCTTGATCGCGGCAGGAATGGGGCTGCTTCGTGCGGGCAGGAGCTAGGCTGGGGCTTGTGCACCGCTGTGGCCGGCGCGCCACGGTTAGAGCCGATTCGGGCCGATTCGTCCCCGCGTCGACCGGTGGAGTGCCTCCGAATCGCCTACTGGCCAAGTCAGAGCGTCGTCTTCAGTTTCAGATGGTCAAGGCGGTTGATCGACTTGATCTCCACCCGTCGCACTTGGCTGTCTTGCAGCACATCGATGGCGACCGTCGTGCCGGCGGCGCCCAGGGCCCAGACCTTTCGATAGAAATCTGCCAGGTTCTTGGGCGGCTCGCCGTTGACACCGACGACGACATCGCCGCGTTTGAGCCCTGCTTTCTCCGCCGGCCCGCCAGGCGTCACCCGGCTCACGAACAGACGTCCGCGCAGCTCGTCGGTGTTGACCCCGAGCCATGGCCGCCCCGGCCCGGCCACGCGGCCGTCGGAGATGAGGTCACCCAGGACGGGCAGCAGTCGGTCAATGGGCACGAACATATTGCCCGGGGTCTTGTCGCTCCCGCCGGCGGCGTCGCCCACGATGAGCGAACCGACTCCGACCAACTTGCCTTCCCGGTTGATCAATGCCGCCCCACTCCAGGCCGGATGCGGCGGCGCGATGAACAGGGCCTCGTCGAGCATGTATTCCCAATTGCCAGCGAACTCACGCTTGGCAACGACGTAGGCGCCCGCCACCATGTCGGGCCCGCCGAAGCTCGCGACCAGGACTGGATCACGTTCCTTGACGTCGGCGGATTTGCCGAGCGGCATCGGCTTGAGCCTGAGCGGCTCCATCGTGCGCAAGAGCCCGAAGCCGGTCTCGTGGTCGTAGCCAACCACACTCGCCGGCACGGTGCGCCCGCTATTGTCGACGACCTCCGCCGCATAAGCCTCCACCATGAGATAACCGATGGTCAGCACGAGGCCGTCGTTGTCGATGAGGATGCCGGACCCTTCGCGTTCGCGGCCCAAGCCTTCGACGGTGCGTCCTTCGGGATTGACGTGCGTCCTGATTCGCACCACCGCCGAAACCAATTCCTCGATTCGAGTGCTCTGCGCCAGGCCGGTGGACCCGGTGATGGCAATGGCTAACGTGGCAATCGCACCTATTCGTGCCCAGGATGCGAGGCTTGCGGTGCAAGCGCGGTGTGCGTGCGGCATCAATGCTTCCTGAGGGTTCGAAAGCTCCAGCGGCGTTTCCTCGCTTGCGTGTGAACCCGGACGCGCCATCTGGGCCGCCTGGGTTCGTGCGGTACGGAGACCGCCGCCCGACTACAGGAGATTGTCGCCTGCCGCGTGCTCCCCCGCAAGCCGTTGTTTCAGAGCTTTCGAGCCAGCGACCTCGCTCTGGGAGCCGCAATGGCATCGGCCGCATGGCATGTCTATATTTCTCCGATGCTGTTCTTCGAACTTCTGATCGTTGTCGCGTTGATTCTTCTCAACGGCGTCTTGGCGATGGCGGAGCTTGCGGTCGTTTCGTCGCGCCGCGCTCGCCTTCAGGCTCTGGTCAACCGCGAAGTGGTCGGCGCCCGTCGGGCGCTTGCACTCGCGTCCGATCCGGGAAGATTTCTGTCGACCGTCCAGATTGGGATCACGCTCAACGGCGTGCTCTCCGGGGCATTTTCGGGGGCGACGCTCGGACAGCGGCTGGTGCAATGGTTTGTTGCCGTCGGCTTGTCACCTGCGATCGCGGAAATCCTCGGCGTGGGATTGGTCGTCGCCGCGATCACTTATGTGTCGTTGATCGTCGGGGAACTCGTGCCCAAGCAGATTGCGTTGCGCGATCCGGAACGGGTCGCGGTGCGTCTGGCCCCCGCCATGACGTTGCTTGCGAAGGTCGCCTCCCCCGCGGTCTGGCTGCTCGACGTTTCCGGGCGCCTGGTCCTGCGAGCGCTCGGCTATGGCAGGCAGGTCGAGCAGCGAGTCACCGATGAGGAGATCAAGACCCTCATTGCGGAGGCCGAAACCGCGGGCGTCATCGAACCGAGCGAGCGCGCAATGATCGCCGGAGTCATGCGATTGGGAGATCGCCCGGTGCGTGCGGTCATGACGCCACGCCGGGACGTCGACATGGTCGATTTATCGGCCGATCCGGCGACTATCCGGCGCACACTCCTCGAGAGCGCACATTCGCGGCTGCCCGTTCACGACGGTGCGCCAGACGACATGCTGGGCGTGCTGCAGGCCAAGGATCTGCTCGAAGCATATTTGCGCGGTGAAGCGCCGGATCCGCGCGCGCGTGTGCGGCCCGCGCCCAATGTCCCCGACAACGCGGACGCTCTCGACGTACTGGAAGTGATCAAGGGGGCCCCGGTTCACATGGCTCTGGTTCACGACGAGTACGGCCATTTTCAAGGCGTGGTCACCAATGCCGACATTTTGGAAGCGATCGTGGGCGGTTCGCAAACGCATGAAAGCGAACCCGATGCCGTGCAGCGTGAGGATGGTTCGTGGCTGATCGCCGGCAGCATGCCGGTGGATGAGATGGCCGACCGGCTGGACATCGCAATTCCCCAGGAGCGCAGGTATCACACCGCGGCGGGCTTCGTGCTCGACTGGCTTGGCCACCTGCCGCAAATCGCTGAGAGTTTCGACACCCAGGGCTGGCGCTTCGAAATCGTCGATCTCGATGGCCGTCGCGTTGACAAAATTCTGGCAACACGCCTCGCGGGTGGACGCCGGCGAGCAGCAGCCTAGTTCGACCCGCTCCGGCGAGGCCATTCGCGGTCGTGGTTCGCGCCCTGCTAGTTGGCCGGGCACCGCTGGTAGTGGGTGAGATTCTGGAAATCAGGACCGGCCGACAGCTGGCCGCCCTCCTTCGGAAGAATAATGCGATTCAATTCTGTCTTCTCATCCGGCGCGGCCAGGCTGGTGCAACGCATATGGGCTGAGTAGATAGGCCCACTGCCGCCTGCGGTTTCGGTGAGCCATTGAATCTCGCAGCTGGCCTCTGGCGTCACGTAGCCCTTTTCCGACACGACGATTATGGACTTCTTGTCACGGCAAAGGTCGGGGCTGCGTGCCCACGTGCCCCAGAATCTCTCCGGGACTTGCAGGTGCCGCACAGTGTCCGCGAGCGACGACCCAGACAGAACCATGGAAACGAAGGCAATGAGCGTACGCATGATCTCCTCTCGCAGTCGAGCGCGCAGCTTACCCCGAATGACCGGACAAGTTCCAGCGCGCATGACGGTTTCGCGAGTTTTCCTGCGCCATCGCGTTCCGCGGCGCGCGCTTTGAAGCACTTGAACGCGACCCCGCCTGCTCGGGAGCCGTTTCACCGCCGCTTTCGGGGTTCGAACCGGGCGATGGTTTCGCTATGCTGGGTCAGTCCTGTTCGCTGAACAGGACATTCCGGCCGGTCGGGCCGATCTCACTTTTATAAGGGCCCGCGTCATTCGCAGGCTTGGTTTGGAGAATGTCATGATCGTCGTGCGCGACCCCATTCTGCAGCCCATCTCGATAACCGATCTGCGACCGACCCAGATGACGGTCGGTATGCGGGAGGTGAACCAAAAGCGTGACCATCTGCGAACGCATGTCGCGAAGAAGATTGGCAAGTTTCTGGGCGATCATATGATTCCGGTCGTCATGGGTCCACGAGACCGGTACTACATCATCGATCACCATCACCTCGCTTTGGCGCTCCATAAGGAAGGCCTCGAGCACGTGCTCGTCAGCGTGGTCGCGAATTTGAGTACGCTGCAGCAGGATGCCTTCTGGATCGTGCTCGATCACCATGCCTGGGTGCATCCATACGATGGGAAGGGGCGTCGGCGCGAATTCGCAGATATTCCGCGCTCCATCACCGATCTAGGGGATGATCCGTTTCGCAGTCTCGCGGGCGAGTTGCGCCGGGCCGGCGGCTTCGCCAAGGACGTCACGCCATTCAGCGAATTCCTGTGGGCGGACTTTTTGCGCCGGCGCATGAAGCGCGGTCAAATCGAAAAAGACTTCACCGGCGCGCTCGAGCGGGCGCTCATATCGGCAAAAAGCCAGGATGCCCGTTACTTGCCGGGATGGTGCGGGCCAAATCCGCCGTAGTCGGCGCCATCGACCGGCTTTCGATCGGGCACGGCGGCTCCTTTGTGGCGCACGACGAGTGCGATTTCGTCCCCAGCGTGCTGGATAGGCGAAAGCCGAGTTCAAACCACATGATCGGGCGCGAGGTGGCAGGCTGAATCCTCGCTGATCTCGATCTGCAATGTTGTGTGATCGATTGCAAATCGATGCCGCAACTCGCTTGCTGCCCGCAGGAGGAATTCATCACCGGGATGGCCGGCGGGAAACACGAGGTGGGCTGTCAAGGCGCTCTCCGTCGTGCTCATCGCCCAGATATGAAGGTCATGGACGGACGAAACCCCCGAGCGGCTCTCAAGGTATCGTCGAACCGCTTGGGGATCGATCTTGCTCGGCACCGCATTGACCGACATCGCAAGGGAGTCTCGCAAGAGACCCCACGTGCCCCACACGATCACGCCGACGATGACAAGGCTGGTCAGTGGATCGAGCCAAACCCAACCGGTGTAGAGAATGGCCAGGCCTGCCACGACCACGCCCGCGGACACGGCAGCATCCGCGATCATGTGCATGAAGGCGCCGCGAATGTTCAGATCGCCCTTGCGGCCGGAGGCGAATAGCCAGGCGGTCGCACCATTGATGAGGATCCCGACGGCGGCCACGATCATTACCGTACCGCTGGCCACCGGCTCGGGATGAAGCAGTCGCAGGATCGCCTCCCAGGCGATGGCGCCCACCGCGACAAGCAGGAACACGGCGTTGAACAGCGCGGCGAGGATCGATGAACTGCGCAGCCCGTAGGTATAACGCGACGAGGGAGGCCGCCTGACCAGGACGCTGGCGATCCAGGCAATGACCAGCCCCAACACATCGGAGAGGTTGTGACCCGCGTCCGCCAGCAACGATACGGAGTTCGCAAGCACGCCGAACACGAACTCCACCGCAACGAATGCGACGTTTAGGCCGATGCCTATGGCAAAGGCCCTGCCGAAGCTTGCCGGGGCGTGAACGTGACCGGCCCCATGGTGATGTTCATGGTTGCGGTCACTGAGTTGAGCTTGCGCGGCAGGGTCGTGAACCACGGGCAGCCCTTTCACCGGGTGTAGGACACCGCAGCAGCGTCCTTTGACTGCGACTGCGCGTGAGCAGCGTGGCGTTGATAAGCCCTCCGATGGCCAAGGTCGCAATCGGTTTCTGCATAGCGGGCTCAGTTCCTGTGCAAAGGCGACTGGCGCAAAGCTGAGGTGGCGCCACCAGCGTGGTCACGTTTCACAGGACGCGTGCCAGGGGTGAAAAAGAAAAGCCCCGCCGAGGCGGGGGTAAGTTCGTCCCAGTTCGGCGTAATTTTCAAGACAGCCGGGGATCGGGGGGGACCGGGTAGCCGTCCAGCTTCGCCTTGCCCTGTTGGACGCAATCCAGGTGCCCGGGGTTCAAAGCAAAGAAAAATAGTACAATTGTACCTCTTGGCGACCGTTATCTGGCGGAGGGGTGTCCGCCCCATCCTCAGCAAAATCAGAGATTTAGCAACAAAGCATCGAGATCTCCCATAAATTGCCCCACAGCTTGCCTCGTGCCTGCGGACTCGTGGAGCAACAGCCTTTTAAGCTGAAGGTCGCTGGTTCGAATCCCGCACACTTGCCGAGGTCTGAGCGTCTCGAAACACAATTGAAACCGTTTCTTTGTCCCGACGAAACAATTGTCACGCCAACGTGTGCGTACTCTACAACCGATAACGGCTAACAATGTTCCATCACATAGGCGCATGAAGTGTGGCCCAGTGGTGATCAGGAACACGGAGTTGTCAGGCTATGACGATGTTGCGGGAAATCACACCCCACCAAGGTAGGCCAAAGAAATTCACGCCGGCCAACCTGCAAAAAATTAAGGATTGGGTAGCAGAAGGTATTTCACGTGAAGAAATTGCTAAATCGCTTGACGTGACTATCGGCTCCCTGCAAGTGACATGCTCACGGTTGGGGATTAGTTTACGGGCACCAAAGATGTTTGAGCGCCGCAGGCGTACGGAAAGTCGTCCTTACATTCCAAATCATCCGCTGATGGTCGGGCATATTGGACCCGAGCCGCAGTATCCGCGGTTTCAGATTATCTTTGAGTACAATGGCTTGCAGCAAGTGACCGATGTGTCCCTCGCGGGCCCCGACGTGGCGCGCCTCGCGCTTGAGGCCGAACTGCAAAATCTCGGAACGACGCAGTTTCTGACGCAAGCCGTGACAACCGCGATCAAAAAGGACCTGATCGACGAGATTTTACGTGGGTCTTCCCAAGAGCCTGCTCCGCAGACGCATCCTGAAAGTTCAGTAGCCGCGCCGAGCGACCGGACCTTAAATGGGCATCAGTCCATAGCCCCGATATCGAGTCGGGTGTCGTAGACCAACCAATACGGGGATCGCGAGCCAACCGCGTCACAGCGAAAGGAAGCGTGCAAGGCGTTCACCGCCTGGGTTGCCAGCCTCAAGCCAGCACGTCGCTAAGCCGCTCGCTGCTCTGCCCTCTCAGGCTAGTTCCTGCACCATGATCCGGTTGCGCCGGATTTCGTCCAGACCAATCTGGACCGCTGCGGCCGCCTTGGCCGCCGGGCGAGGCGACCAGCGTCGTTGCAGCGAGCGCAAGCCCGGCGCGCATCAATTCCCTCCGTTGAGATCGGAAAAGAACTTGTCATCGAGAGCGCGCACATAGTCTTCGTATCGCTTGCGCGCCTGGGCATACCGCATGTTCGTCTCTGTTTCGTGCGGGCAACTAAGCCGCGTGATCTCGACGCCGAAATCGACCACCAAGAGCGTCTGCTCGCCGACGATGCGCTTCACGATCAGCCACGTCTTTAGATCAAGATCGGTGTGGCAGATCGAGCCATACGGAAAATAGGTGGTCAAATTTTTGACGCCCCCATCGTTCTTGACCACGATCACCTCACCGTATCGCGTCGGCAAGCGCGCACCGATCTCCAATGCACATGCGGGCACGGGCACGAGCAGCGATGCTGCGACGACCAGCGCGCGCATCATTAGTTTCCAACGTTGAGATCAGAAAAGAGCTTGTTATCAAGGGCACGCACATAGTCTTCGTAACGCTTGCGCGCCTGCGCATACGGCATGCTGGTCTCGGTGCCGTGCGGGCAACTAAGCTCTGCTACCTGATTGTTGAGATCAACCGTCAGCAGCACGCGATCAGCGACAACACGCGTCACGACCAGCCACATCGGCAATCGCCATTTCACAGGACAGGTCGCGCCGTAGGGAAAATAGCTGCTCCAATTGCTGATGCCGCCATCGTTGCGGACCATAAATATTTCGCCGTATTTGATCGGCAAGCGCGCGAGCGGCATCAGTGCAGCGCCTGGTGGGCGATGGCGGTCACCGGTCACGCGGCCCGATGAAGGTACGCTGCAGTTCGTTGTTGGCAGAGGACAGCTTCGTCACCGTTTGCGTTATGGCGCCAACGCGTGCGGCCAACT
>Ga0207643_10001986_pt1 | contig 11301 bp, 7 predicted proteins | sample KBSMisM62_FD_184313 | JGI IMG/M metagenome (GOLD analysis project Ga0207643, IMG submission 184313) | Miscanthus rhizosphere microbial communities from Kellogg Biological Station, Michigan, USA - KBS Miscanthus M6-2 (SPAdes) (version 2) | ecosystem: Host-associated > Plants > Roots > Rhizosphere...
ATAATTCAAACAGGTTAAACCGCCATTATTACCAGCTGCAAAAACATTTTGAAGATTTGGAAGATCAATTGCCATCTGATCAAGTACACGACTCTGCAGATCATAATAACCCATGTAATCACAATTGCCAACAACATCGCCATAAGAATTATTGGTAATCACCATTCCAAAATCTGCCACATAGGTTGGTGCATTTGAAAGAATTTCTGAAAGATTTTGTACCACCATTGTTGATTTTGGAGCATATCCCTTGAATAATTCGTATTTGTTACCTGCGCCTCCAACAGTACCATATACGTGAGTTCCGTGATAAGTATATGCAGCAGGTCCAAAATCAATAAGTCTTCCATTAAAATCAATATGATATTGCGGATCCGAATCATCACCAACACCAATAACAACTCCGCTTCCTTCCAAATTATAGCCACCAACGCTTGTTGCTGCATTTAATACATTTCCTTTAGAATTGTTTCGTGATTCATAATTCAGTAGTTGATCGCCGTGCGGAGCCGGTTCAATATATTCTATAAATGGAAATGAAGCAATTTCCTGGAGACGGTTGCGAATTATTCTTAATCCAATAACATGATACCTGCCGTATTGAGTTGAAGCGATCTCGATATTTTTTGATTGCAACAAATCTCTTATCTCATCAAAAGAAATCGTTTTCGGAAAGCTGATCCATACATCCACCATACCGGGAGTTTTTATCGCCCATGATGGAAATATTCCTTTTGCCATTGCAGGGTGCATCTTTTGTAAGGGCGATAATTCAAGAATTGATCTTGCTCCTGCTTTCTGCAAAATTGCATGGTCGATATTTTTTGTAATGCAAATTGTATATGCATTTCCCGAAATGTATTCAAGCAATTGGATCCCCGACGCAGCTAGTTCTTCTTTACTTGATTCGGAAGGCAATTGTTCGAACTGTAAAACAGCAAATGACTTTCCGTTTATTTTTTGCAATTGCTCAGCAAAGCCTCTTACTTTCTCTTGTGTAATGTTTTTTTCAGGAAAAAATTTACCGCTACGAAGTTGCAACGCAGAGCTTGTATCTTTTTGTGAAAAGGAAATAATCGAAAAAAGACAAAACAGGATGGTGAAAGGAATTGGATGGATTCTCATAGCCAGATTTATGCTTTTAAAATTAACACATTTGCGTAAATAAAACAGCTGTGTTTTACCAACCTGAGGTTAGTAAATCCATTTTAAGGCTTTTACATTATTGCTCTAAAGGCAAAACTGATGCATTTTTTCCAGGAACCGGTGCATCTCTTCCATTGATTTTACATTATCAACTATCATAATGAACAATCTTCCACTTTGTTTGAGTTTAGCTTTGTTTGTTCCTGTTTGTATAAACGAAAGTATTTGCTGGAAAGTGTGCGATTCAAAATAAGGAGAATCGGGTCTATTGATAAAATAACAACGGAGAGTTTCCTCCTTCAGGCTCATTTTTTCAAAGCCTAGTTCAACGGCCAATTTACGGCAGCGAACAGTGACAAAAAGATCATTCACGGGCTGCGGCAATGCGCCAAAGCGATCTTTCATTTCTTCAGCCATCAATTGCAATTCTTCTTCCGTTTCCGAATTATCCAATCGTTGGTATAAGGATAATCTTTCTGTGATGCTTTCCACATAATCATCGGGTATCAGGATCTCAAGATCGGTATCAATGGTACAATCCTGCACAAAATCATCCTGCTTTGAAATTTCTTCTTTGAATAATTCTTTGAACTCTGTTCTTTTTAATTCACGTATTGATTCATCCAGGATCTTCTGGTAGGTTTCAAATCCAATATCCGCCATAAAACCACTTTGCTCACCACCAAGCATATTACCAGCGCCACGAATATCAAGATCACGCATAGCAATTTGAAAACCGCTACCGAGTTCACTATGCTGTTCCAATGTTTGCAATCTCTTTCTTGAATCATCAGGCAATGTGCTCATGGGGGGCGACAATAGATAACAAAATGCTTTTTTATTACTGCGTCCTACCCTTCCTCTTAATTGATGCAGATCGCTTAAACCGAATTGATGGGCATTATTCACAATGATTGTATTCACATTGGGAATATCTACTCCGCTTTCCACAATATTGGTGCAAACAAGTACATCATACTTTTTATCAATAAAATCAAGAATATGTTTTTCCAACTCATGTCCCTCCATTTGACCATGCGCAATACCAATACTCAGATCAGGGCACAATGCCTGGATGATATTGGCCATTTCCGGCAAACTCTGCACACGATTATAAATAAAAAAAACCTGGCCGCCTCTTTCAGTTTCATAATAGATCGCATCACGGATCAGGTCCTCATTATAAGCATGCAATTCAGTTTGGATTGGCTGGCGGTTAGGCGGCGGAGTATTAATGATGCTCAAGTCTCTTGCCCCCATTAATGAAAACTGCAGTGTTCTTGGAATTGGTGTTGCAGTTAATGTCAAACAATCAACTGTGGTTTTAATAGTTTTTATTTTTTCTTTGTGACCAACTCCAAACTTCTGTTCTTCATCAATAACCAACAAACCCAGGTCTTTATATTTCACTTCTTTTCCAAGCAATGCATGCGTACCGATGATTATTTCGATCTTCCCTTCTTCTAAATTTTTTAATGTTTCTTTTTTTTCCTTTGCTGATTTAAAACGATTGATATAATCAACGGTTACAGGAAAATCTTTTAACCGCTCACTAAACGTTTTATAATGCTGAAAAGCAAGAATGGTTGTTGGAACTAATATGGCAGCCTGTTTACCATCAATACAAGTTTTAAATGCTGCACGAATCGCAATTTCTGTTTTGCCAAAACCCACATCTCCGCAAACTAATCTATCCATTGGTGAAGATGATTCCATATCTTTCTTTACATCAGCGGTTGCCTTGCCTTGGTCCGGAGTGTCTTCATAAATAAACGAAGCTTCTAATTCGGTTTGCAGGTAATTATCTGGTGTATGCTGAAAACCCTGTTGCGCTTTTCGGCTTGCATAAAGTTTTATCAGGTCAAATGCGATCTCTTTAACCTTTGCTTTCGTTTTATCTTTTAATTTGTTCCATACATCACTTCCGAGCTTATTTACTTTCGGCACTGTTCCTTCTTTACCTGTGTATTTAGCGATCTTATGTAGTGAATTGATATTGACATAAAGAATATCGCTGTCTTTGTAAATAATTCTTACTGCTTCCTGCAGTCTTCCATTCACTTCAATTTTTTGCAGACCACTAAAAGTACCTACGCCATGATCTATATGTGTTACAAAATCTCCCGGTTGTAATTCGCGAAGTGTTCTTAGAGTTAGCGCTTTGCTTTTATTATAGGCCTGTTTTACACGATACTTATGATATCGTTGAAATATTTCATGATCGGTATAGCAAACGATCTTCAGATCCTCGTTTATAAATCCTTCATGAATAGAAGCAGTAATTGGATTAAAAACAATATCCGATTTCAGATCTTCAAAAATTATCCGCAATCTTTCCAATTGCTTTGGATTTTCAGCAAACAAGTAAACATCAAATCCTTTTTGTTCCCAATTTTTCAGATCCTGTATCAGCAGATCAAAACGACGATTAAATGCCGGCTGAACGAGAGTGTTTGATTGCAGTGTAAAAACAGAAGTTCGATTAACCGGTTCGTCGCCAAAGAAAATACAGGAACGATTTTCAATTTGGTTTTCAAGATCAACGGATGAAATAAAATCTGCTTTGGTAAAATTTACCTGTGATGATTGTTCTGAGTTATCTTTTGCTTTTTCGTTGGCATTCTTGTTTGCAAAAAAATATTCCAGTTCTTCTTCACAATCTTTCAGTTTTTTATACACCAGTTCTTCTTCACGTATCCAGACAATCATATTCTCCGGTAAAAAATTCAACAGCGAAATTTTTTCCTTATCAACAAATTGTGTTTCGATATTTGGGATAATACTTACCTGCAATAATTTTCTTTCACTCAATTGCGTTTCCGGATCAATGATCCTGATAGAATCAACTTCATTTCCAAAAAGCTCGACACGATAAGGTTTTTCATTTCCGAAAGAATAAATATCAAGTATGCCGCCGCGGATGGCAAACTGACCCGGTTCATAAACAAAATCAGTTCTTTCAAAACCAAAGTCAGCAAGTTTTAAAAGCAATGCACCCGTATCAAGCGTATCACCGTTTTTTATAAAAATAATATTAGAAGAAAGCGTATTTGAAACCACTACTTTTTCAAACAAGGCTTCCGGGTAGGTAACAAGCACCTTTTTATTTACAGAACCAGTGACATTTATTTGCGAAGCTATTTTTGTCAAAGCTTCAGTTCTTAGCATCACATGGCTGCTATTAAGCAGGCTGAAATTCTTTCTTTGCTTAAATGAAGCGGGGAAATAAAAAATGTCCAGCGCCCCGGTCAGATTTTCCAGTGTGTTATGAAAATAAGCGGCATCTTCGGCGTCATTTAATACGATAAGGTGATTAAACTGTGAGCAGGAAGGATGTTCAAATATGGCAGCGCTGAAAAATTCGGGTGAGCTTCCCCGCAGGTTTTCCAGATATATTTTTTGAGTTTGGGAAAAAGAAAGCCTGTCCGCCAATTGAAAAAGACGGGGGGAGTTAATGAAACCATTCAGCAAAGCCTTTACACTCATCCGAAAAACAAAAATATAAAATTTGTAGTTGAGTTTTACACGAAAGTCTTTAGAAGGGTATATTTAGTAAATTGCAATTTTGTAAAAGTGAAATAATGAAAATTAAGGTTATCGTCTCTGTTAGTTTTATTTTGTTGGTAGCAGTAGGTTTTCGGTTTTTTTTAAATAAATCCAGGGGTGATCAAAAGCCTGGTAACGAACTCTTCGAAGAAAACGAAGAACATGAAGCTACTTATCAATATTTGCGTTGGAAATACGAGGCTGACATGGTCAAAGATCCTACGACCGGCGAAGCCTTGTTTGGTTTGCGTAACCAGGAAATTGAATTTGCAAAAACGATCCCCGAAAGAAACAACATAACAGGCCTTGCAAGATTAACAACACAAAATAATTATTTACCCGCTGGCCCAAACAATATTGGTGGCCGAACAAGAGCTATTGCTTATGATGTTCGTTATAATGGTACAACAAATAGAGTCTTGATAGCAGGTGTTGTCAGCGGCGGGATATTCAGATCAATAGACGGAGGGGCTAACTGGACAAGGGTAACTCCGGCAAATGAGGTGCATAATGCCGCATGCATTGCCCAAGACCCCAGGGATGGCTTTCAAGATACCTGGTATGCTGGTGGTGGGGAATATATTGGTAGCTCTACTGATGCAACTGGCGCAGGCTATCTTGCTTATGGAATATTAAAATCTACTGATAATGGAGCAACATGGACGCGGTTGCCATTAACTAATATAACCGACTTCAATGGTAACGCAATTGGAGCTGGTGTACCCGAAAGATTTGATCATCCATTTGATTATGTACATAAGATCTCCGTTAATCCGGCAAATGGCGATGTGTATGTTGCTTGTCATAGAAAAATTGTTCGTTCTTCAAACGGTGGTACTACATTTCAAACGGTGTTCGGAAGTGGTGTTACCGGGTTCGCTGCAGGAGGTCAAGGTGATGTCATTATTTCACCAACAGGAATTGTATATGTTGCCGTGACAGGAGCTGCATCTGATCTTACTTTAAGAGGTATATGGAGGTCAACAACAGGTAACTTTAATTCCTATACAAGATTGGCAGGCGGTTCTACTTTAGGTGTTGACTCGGTAGATGGTTGGCGTGGGAATTCTTATAGCTTTACTGATTTGGGTGGCTCTAATTTTTATGATCCAAGAAGAACATTAATTGCATTGGCTCCTTCAAATGAAAAGATACTTTATGTACTGTATGAAAATGGACTTACAAATACAAGTTCAGGTCGCAATAAAGAAGCAGACCTCTTTAAGTTAAATATGACTTCAGGAAATGTTTGGACAAATCTTTCTGCAAATCTTCCTGATTTTCCCGGTGGTGACCTTGACGCAACGGATCCTTTTACAATACAAGGAGGGTATGATCTATTTATTACTGTAAAACCCGATGATCCAAATTTTGTGATACTTGGCGGAACAAGTTTGTATCGTTCAACAAACGGATTTGCCTCTTCCGCCGCAACTTCATGGATAGGTGGTTACGGAAATACATTGCCAAGCCTTACTTTTTACGGGCAAACGAATAACCCTACTGATGCAAGCAAATGGAGTCATCCAGATATTCACAACCTGGCTTTTAATCCATCAAATTTTAATGAAGCTATTTGTACAAATGATGGGGGAATGCAAATAACATCAAATATTACTGCTACCGCCGGAACCGAACCTGTTTCATGGAATATTATTAGAAATTATCAAACACTTCAATATTACAGGGTGGCTATTGATCCGGAAATTGGTGCTAACAATTTTGCAGGAGGTGCGCAGGACAACGGAACTCAATTCAGAGATAAAACAGGTATTCTTAGCTTGCCGGCTTCTGACAGTAATAATCATCGTCGGGTTATTGGCGGTGATGGCGGGTCCGTAGGTATTTCAAAAAGGAATGCTGGTGTACAATATTTATATGGTACAGTTCAGTTAGGCAGTTTGAGACGTGGACAATTACAAGCGTCTTTTAATCCAACTGAAATTCGTCCCAACGGATTGACGCCATCTTCCTCGGGATCAACCACCGAGTTTGGTGAGTTTGTTACCAATTTTAAACTCAATCCTGATAATACAGAAGATCTGTTTTATATAAATTTCAATCGCATGTTCCGTACCACAAGTGCATCAACGGTATCTTCTTCATCGGGCTGGACGGAATTGACTGGTGTCAGCAGTGCAGTGAATTCAAGCAATGGAACAACCATTGCGATCAGGGCAGTTGCTTTCAGTCGTGGGAACTATGGTTCATTACATTCAATGTATTTTGGCACTACCGATGGAAGAATATTTCGATTAGATGATCCAAGAAATGCTTCGGCAACTGCGACTCCGGTAAATATTACACCCACTATTACCGATATGTCAGGATTGAATGTTCAGGATATTGCAGTAAATCCAAATAACGATAATGAAATAATTGCAGTAGTAACAAATTATGGAAGAACCGTTGGAGCTAATCTTAATAATGTAACTAATATACTTTGGACCAATGATGCCAAAAGTGCTTCACCCACATGGAGAGTTGCAGAAGGGAATCTTACGGGGAACAACACTTCAGGTTATATTTCTGCGCGAAGCTGCATGATCACAGTAAAAAAAGACGGATCGGGTACCCCCGTCACTGAATATTATGTAGGAACAGCGGCTGGTTTATTTGCAGTAGAAAATTTGGGAACAACATTAATAGGTGGCGGTTCGCCAACCTGGCAACGTGAAGGATCGGCAACATTAAATTTTGCAGTAGTAAATTCTCTTGCTTACAGACCTGATGATAATGTATTACTTGTTGGCACACATGGCAACGGTCTTTATTATACTTTTTTGGGTACGCCGAATCTTGTTACAGGAATTAATAATCCTGTAATTAACGATAAGGATTTTATTACAAAGGTCTATCCCACAATAAGTCAAAGCACGGTTCAATACCTTGTTGGTAATAAACCAGATGTAAAAAAGATATCAGTTCAATTATTCAATATGCAGGGCCAGGAACTTTACAGGCTGGAAACTGGCTATCAAAGTGGAAGTTTTAACATTAGCAGGTTTGCAAAAGGCGCCTACATATTGAGTATCTACAGTGATAACAAAAAGTATCGACACGTTCAGAAAATTATGCGATAGTAAAAACCCCTCTAACGAGAACTTTTCTTAACAGATCTTTTTGTGTTAAAGAGTTGGTTATCGCATCTTCAATACATGGATAAAAAAATATTTATACCAGTATTCCTTTTGATCGTTATTGTTTCAGGATTTACACAAGCATACCCACCAGCGAAAAAAATTTATGGGTATAAGCAGGCAAGTATTCCTGGCATTTTACCAAAGTATTCGGAAGAAAATAACAAACAACCATCGGGTAAAACAAAACCCAAACAAAATTATAATTACTGGTTTTATCTTGAGTTCCCAAAAACTGAAAAAATAAACATAACAGGGCTTTGGATCTCCGGCATTCGTCACGATATAAAAACAGATACGATAACTGATCTGCCAATAAGAAAGATCATTATTACAGGCCTGGGAAAAAATGATACCACGACCTTGGTGCCGATTACAAAAAACAAAATAATTCTTATTTATCCTTCCGGTGAAAGCAAGAATAATGAGTCAAAATATGAATTAGATCTTGCCCGCCTAAATGAATTAGTTGTTCGTTATGTTTGGAAAAACAAGATCTATTATACAACTATGAAGCATTTGAAAGAACTAGATCCTGATGTTCGTCAATAAAATATATTTGTCACTATCGAAAAATTTTTTACTTTTAAAAGTTCGATTGCTTGCCATAAGCAAAAAGGCGGTGCTAAGGCTCCGCCTTTATTTTTTACCAACCCCTATAATTTAAATAATATACAGCAAGCAATACTTCTGCTATGTTTTTGTATTTTGAAGAAATTTTATAATTATGGCGCTTCAACCCTGGCGAACCGGTAAGGTGATTCGCATAGAAAATGAAACACCAAATACCAGGCGTTATTGGATACAGATCCCTGAACTGGAAAAATTTGATTTCATACCCGGGCAATTTATCACTCTTGATCTGCCCATTCACGAAAAACCAAATAAAAGAATAAGAAGTTATTCGATCGCCAGCTGGCCAGACGGAACAAACGTTTTAGAGCTTGTTATTGTATTACTCGAAGGTGGATTAGGAACAACATATCTTTTTAATAATATAGTCGTGGGAAGTGAATTGACTTTGCGTGGCCCGCAGGGAGTCTTTACGTTGGATGATGAAGACTTGCAAAAAGATATAATTATGATCTGCACCGGAACAGGGATCGCTCCTTTTCGCAGCATGGCTACTTATATCAAGTTGCATAATATTCCGCATAATAATATTTACTTGATCTTCGGAACACGAAAGAAATCCGATCTTTTATATTATGAAGAAATGAAAAATCTTCAGTTGGAAAAGTTTCATTATATGCCAACACTATCCCGTGAAGAATGGGACGGCCGAACTGGTTATGTCCATCCTATTTATGAAGAGATATGTGCTAACAAACAGCCAGCATTATTTCTTCTTTGCGGGTGGAAAGTAATGATCGATGAAGCAAAACAAAGAATTCTTGCAATGGGTTATGACAAAAAATCAATTCACCAGGAATTGTATGGTTAAAAATCACTTTTAATCTTGATAAGTCTCATGTTCATATTTCATTCACACTTGCTATATTCGTAAAAATCTGAATTTCCCTATGGGTGCATCTTCACTCATTGTTCTTGCAATTTCTGCTGTGGCCTTTTCCGGCATAGCCATTCTTATCTCCAAAGTAGTTTTAAAAACAACAAAGAATAAAGCAAAGGGCGAACCTTATGAGTGTGGTGTTCCAACAACAGGGCCTAGCTGGATACAGTTTAATGTGGGTTACTACCTTTTTGCCTTGATATTTTTAATTTTTGACGTTGAGCTGATATTTCTATACCCCTGGGCTGTCGTTGTTAAAAGTGTGGGCTGGGTCGCACTTATAGAAATTGTGATTTTCTTTTTCATTCTGTTTCTGGGGTTTCTGTATGCACATAAAAAAGGGGCATTAAAGTGGCAGTAGTTATTATATGACAGATAAATTTCAATCTGAGTCTACACTTGCTTTTCCGGGAGAAGTTCATCAAACTCCTTCGGGTGGAGTATTGGTTAGTAAGCTGGATGATGTGATCAATTGGGCAAGGTCAAATTCATTATGGCCATTGGTATTTGGTACCAGTTGCTGTGCCATAGAAATGATGAGTACCGCAGCCGCAAAATATGATTGGAGCCGGTTCGGATTTGAAGTAGCAAGAGCCACTCCACGACAAGCTGACGTAATAATTATTGCCGGCACTATTGTAAATAAAATGGCGCCGGTATTAAAAAGATTATATGATCAAATGGGGGACCCAAAATATGTAATTGCAATGGGAGCATGTGCGACAAGCGGTGGACCCTTTTTTTACAACACTTATTCTGTAGTAAAAGGCGCTGATCATGTGATTCCTGTAGATGTTTATGTAGCGGGTTGTCCGCCCCGGCCTGAAGCATTGATAAATGCATTGATGTTATTACAGGAAAAAATAAAAAAAGGATTAACAAGGGAACAAATAAGAGAAGAAAGTAAACTTCCAACACCGCTAGCCAATAAAGAACAAGGAGCGTTTTATAAATGACAAAAGAAGAATTAAAAATAAAACTCACAGAATTAATTCCCACCGCAACCTTTGATGAAAGCGGTGAATGGTTAAATATTGTTATCACACCTGGCGACTTATTGACTTCTGCAGAAATTCTTCGAAACAAACCTGAATTGAATTTTGATTACTTGTTTTGCCAGACATGTGTTGACTGGAAAACACATCTCACAATGGTTTATCATTTAGAGTCGACAAGATATCGTCACCAGGTAGTATTGAAAATACAATTAGACAGGAACAAACCCGAAATAGAAACTCTATCGCATATCTGGAGAACAGCAGAGTTTCATGAAAGAGAGATCTATGAATTGTTTGGCGTAAACTTTTTGAATCATCCCGATCTGCGAATATTAATATTACCGGATGGCTGGGAAGGAAAAAATCCTTTGCGAAAAGATTTTGAAGACCCTGTTAACATGATAAAGCTGTAATGTACCGCGAAACTGAAATATTAAAGCAACCTGGTTTCGGAACCCCGGATGTATTTGGTGATATGATCATCAATGTAGGTCCACAACACCCCGCAACTCACGGAGTGTTGCATTTGGTAATTACATTGAACGGAGAAACTATCAAAAAAGTAGATCCGCATCTTGGATATATTCATCGTTCTATTGAAAAAATGTGTGAGAGTTTAAGTTTCCGTCAATTTATTTATGTTACCAGTAAAATGGATTATCTCTCATCACACATTAATAATCATGGTTGTTGTTTGTGTGTTGAGAAAGGAATGCAAATTGAAGTTCCTCCGAGAGCACAAGTGATAAGAGTGTTGATGGATGAATTAACAAGACTCGCATCACATCAACTTTGGTGGGGTGCAGGAGCAATGGATATAGGTGCACTGACTCCATTCTTCCATGCATTTCGTGAAAGAGAAATGATCAATGATATAATGGAAGAAAGTTGCGGAACCAGGTTAACGATGAACTATATGGTGCCTGGTGGTGTAATGGTTGATGTTCATCCTAATTTT
>Ga0207643_10001987_pt1 | contig 11300 bp, 11 predicted proteins | sample KBSMisM62_FD_184313 | JGI IMG/M metagenome (GOLD analysis project Ga0207643, IMG submission 184313) | Miscanthus rhizosphere microbial communities from Kellogg Biological Station, Michigan, USA - KBS Miscanthus M6-2 (SPAdes) (version 2) | ecosystem: Host-associated > Plants > Roots >...
ATGCAGGCCGGGACCACCACCGTCGCCACGTCGACGGGTTCCAAGACGATCGCCGACCTGCTCGGTCGTGCCGCGGAGCAGTACGCCGACCGTGTCGCCGCGCGGCACAAGGTCGACGGCGCATGGTCCGACGTCACCTATGCGCAGGCCGGCGAGATCGTCCGCGAGATCGGTCTCGGCCTCATCGCCCTGGGCATCCAGCCCGGCGAGCGCGTGTGCCTCCTCGCCAAGACGCGCATCGAGTGGACGTACTGCGACTTCGCGATCGCGAGCGCCGGCAGCGTCGCCGTGCCGATCTACGCGACGAACTCGCCGGAGGAGTGCGAGTGGGTCGCGGGTAACTCGGAGTCGGTGGCCGTCATCTGCGAGGACGCGACGCAGGTCGCGAAGATCGTCGCGGTCCGCGACCGCCTGCCGGGCCTGCGCACGATCGTCGTGATCGACCCCGCGGGCGACATCGCCGATGCCGTGCCGCTCGACGAGGTCCGCGCCCGCGGGCGCGAGCGGGACCCGGCGGAGCTCGAGGCGCGGAGCGCCGCCGTCACGCCCGCGGACACCTTCACGATCATCTACACGTCCGGGACGACCGGCCCGCCGAAGGGCTGCGTGCTCACCCACGGCAACTACCGGCGCACGCTCGACATGTGCGAGACGCTCGGCGTCCTGCGCGGCACGGAGGAGATCTACCTCTTCCTCCCGCTCGCGCACGCCTTCGCGCTGCTCGTCCAGCTGCTCTCGTACGACGTCGGCGACACGATCGCCTACTTCGGCGGCGACCCGAACCAGATCGTCGCCGAGCTCCAGGAGACCAGGCCGACCTACCTCCCGAGCGTCCCGCGCATCTTCGAGAAGGTCTACACGCTCGTGATGGCCTCCCAGCCCGCGGAGGCCCAGGCGCAGATGAAGGCCGCCGCCGGGCTCGGCGTGAAGGTGCGCGACATGGTCGCCCACGGGCAGCCGGTGCCGCCGGAGCTGCAGGCGAAGTTCGACGAGGCCGACGCGAAGCTCTTCCAGAACGTGCGCGCGGTCTTCGGCGGCCGCATCCAGCACGCGGTCTCCGGGGCCGCCCCGATCGCGCCCGAGATCCTCGAGTTCTTCTACGGGTGCGGCGTGCCGGTGCTCGAGGGCTACGGCATGACCGAGACGTCGACGGTGTCGACGTACTCGACGATCGAGGAGCACCGGTTCGGGTCCGTCGGCAAGCTCCTGCCCGGCGTCGACGGGCGCATCGCCGAGGATGGCGAGCTGCTCCTGAAGGGCCCCAACATCTTCAACGGCTACTACAAGAACGACGACGCGAGCTTCGGCACCGTGGTCGACGGCTGGCTGTACACCGGCGACATCGCCCGCATCGACGAGGACGGCTACGTCTTCATCACCGGGAGGAAGAAGGACATCATCATCACGGCCGGCGGCAAGAACCTCACGCCCGCGAACATCGAGAACGACATGAAGCAGACCCGCTGGGTCTCGCAGGCGGTCATGTACGGCGACCGCCGCCCGTATCCGGTCATGCTCGTCACGCTCGACGAGGAGCAGGTCGTCCCGTGGGCGCGGGAGCAGGGGATCGAGGACACGAGCGTCGCCGCGCTCGCCCGCGACGAGAAGGTGCGCGAGCTCATCCAGTCCGAGCTCGACCGGGCCAACGCGAAGTACGCGTCGGTCGAGCAGGTCAAGCGCTTCTTCATCCTGGACCACGACCTCTCGCAGGAGACGGGTGAGCTGACCCCGACGCTCAAGGTCAAGCGCAACATCGTCAACGAGAAGTACGCCGACGCGTTCGACGCGCTCTACCGCGACGCAGGCTGACGCACCTCGCGTGATCCCCGTCTTCGACGGCCACAACGACGCGATCACCCGCGAGGACGCGGCCGACTTCGCGACGGGCCGCGACGGCGGGCACCTCGACCTCCCCCGCGCCCGCGCGGGCGGCCTCGCGGGCGGGATCTTCGCCCTGTTCACGCCGACGCCGGGCGCCGATCGCATCGACTTCGACCGAGGCGGCGGCCGGATGGAGGTCGAGCTCGCGGCGCCGATCGGGCCGGAGATCGCCGCGGCCACCACGTCGCAGGCGGCCGGGCGGCTGCTCGGCCTCGAACGCGACGGCAAGCTGCGGATCGTCCGCACGATCGCCGATCTCGACGCGGCCCGCGAGGACGGCGTGCTCGCCGCGGTCATGCACCACGAGGGCGCCGAGGCGATCGATCCCGGGCTCCAGGCCCTCGAGCTCTGGTACGCGGCGGGCCTGCGCTCGCTGGGGCCGGTGTGGAGCCGGCCGAACGCGTTCGCCCACGGCGTCCCGTTCATGTTCCCCGCCTCGCCCGACACCGGGCCGGGGCTCACCGCCGCGGGACGGCGGCTCGTGCGCCGCTGCGCGGAGCTCGGGATCGCGGTCGACCTCAGCCACCTCAACGAGGCCGGCTTCTGGGACGTCGCGCGGCTGGACGGCGCGCCGCTGATCGCCTCGCACTCCGGCGTCCACGCCCTGTGCGCGTCGACGCGCAATCTCACCGACGCGCAGCTCGACGCGATCGCCGCCTCCGGCGGGCTCGTCGGCATCGTGTTCGCCGCGCCGTTCATCCGCGCCGACGGCGCCGACGACGCCGACACGCCGCTCTCGACGATCGTCGCCCACATCCGCTACGCCGCCGACCGCATCGGGGTCGAGCACGTCGCGCTCGGCTCCGACTTCGACGGCGCGACGGTGCCCGACGAGCTCGGCGACGTCGCGGGGCTGCCGCGGCTCCTCGACGCGCTCGCCGCCGCGGGCTTCACCGAGGACGAGGTCCGCGCGATCGCGTGGGACAACTGGCGCCGCGTGCTCGCCGCCGCGTGGCGCGCCTAGGCCGCCGTACCCTTCGACGCAGTGCGCACGGACCCGACCGACACCGGCGGCCTGTTCGTCGGCCGGCGGCCGGGCACCGCGCCGACCCGGTACGGCGCCCCGCCCGAGCGCGGCGGCCGGGGGCGGCGGCGCGCGGACGCGCTGCTCGCCCACGCGCTCCTCGCGCTCATGGTCGTCCTGAACCTCCTGTTCTGGGGCCCGATCCCGGCGGGCGCGCTGTGGATCGCGTCGCAGGTCCAGTACCGGACCGGCAGCGTCAGCTGGGGGATCCTGCTCGGGTTCTGCGCGCTGCTCGCGGCGCTGTTCGCCGGGCTCGCGGTCCTCAAGCGCCTCGACCGCGCGTGGATCCTCGTCCGCCGCGCGGCGGGCATCGACCAGCGCGGGGGCGTCCTCGGCCGCGTGTTCGGGACGACCGCGATCGTCGGCGCGATCGGCTTCACCGCCTGGCTGCTGCTCATCGGCGGCCTCGGCCCCACGCTCGCGCCGCGGTGAGGCGGCTGCTGCGCTACTACCGCCAGTTCGAGGGCCTGAGCGAGCAGGAGGTCAACGCGCGCCTGCGCGAGGATGCGACCGAGCGGCGGGCCGAGGCGCTCGCGCGCATCGAACCGCTCGACCTCTCGCGCACGACCTGGGCCGAGTACCCGCCGTCCGCCGTCGTCAACGCGATCACGTACGCCGCCCGGCGCGGGCTGCATCGCTACCTCGATCCGCACGCGGCCGCGCTGCGCAGCGAGCTCGCCCACCACCTCGACGTCGAGGAGGAGCGGCTCGTCGTCGGCGGCGGGATCGCCCAGCTCATGGGCGCGGCGGCGCAGGCGCTGCTCGAGCCCGGCGACGAGCTCGTGACCCCCTGGCCGTCCTATCCCCTGTATCCGGTCATCGCGCGGCGCTCGCGCGGGCACGCCGTCCCGGTCCCCGGCTTCGGGGCGGAGGCCGTCCTGCGGGCGGTCAACGACCGCACGCGGATCGTCGCGCTCTGCAACCCGAACGACCCGACCGGCGAGCTCGTCGCGGCCGCCGACCTCGCGGCGCTGCTCGAGGCGTTGCCCGAGCGCGTCGTCGTCCTCGTCGACGAGGCGCTGCGCGACTTCGTCGACGCCGAGCCGCGCGACGCGGCGCTCGCGCTGCTCGCCGACCACCCGCGGCTGCTCGTCTTCCGCACGTTCTCGAAGGCGTGGGGCCTCGCCGGCCTGCGCTGCGGGTACGCCGTCGGCGGCCCGGGCGCCGAGGCGCTGCTGGCGCAGCTCGAGCCGGAGCTCGGCCTCAACGAGCTCGCCCAGGCCGGCGCGCTCGAGGCGCTGCGCACCGCGTCCCGCGTGGTCGCCGGCCGGGCGGCCGCGGTCGCGGGCGAGCGGGCGCGGCTCGCGCCGGCGCTGAGCGATCGCGGCTACGACGTCGCCGCGAGCCAGGCCAACCTGCTCTGGATCGGCGCTCCGCGGCTCGACGGCGCGGAGCTCGCCCGCCGCCTCGAGCGCACCGGGCTGATCGTCGCGCCCGGCGGAGCGCTCGGCGACGCCACGCGCATCCGCGTCACGGTGCCGCCCGGCCGCGACGACGCCGACCGCGCCCTGCAGGCGCTCGAGGGCGCCATCCATGCCCGCCGGGGATGAAGGCGAAGGGTGGCGCGGCACCGCGACGGGTACGCCTCCCTCATGATCATCGGCGCCGTCATCGTCATCTGCATCATCCTGCTGATCCTGGCGTTCCTGGCGCCGCGGCTCTCGCGCGGGCCCCAGCGGGGCGTGAACAAGACGTTCGGCACCGGCGGCAACGTCGCCGGCAAGGCCCCCGGACCGCTCGGCCGCTGGTTCCGCAAGCCGTTCGACACGTCGAACAAGGCCGCGAACAAGAGCGCCGCCGCGGGCCGCAAGGGCCGCGACAAGACGCCGGTGTAGCCGGTCGCCGGGCGCTCCTTTCGGTGCGCCCGTCGTGTTCTGTCCTGCGTGCTCCTCCTCCCCCGCGGCCGGACCGCACGCCTCACGCTGCTGATCGCGACCCTGCTGTGCTGGGCCTGCGGCCTGCTCGCGACCGCCGCGCCGCCCGCCGACGCCCTCGACGCGACCGCGCTGCGCGCGAGGCTGTCGCGCGAGATGCTGCGCGGCGGCTTCCCCCTCGCCGGCGCCTACGTCCGCGACCTCGACACCGGGACAGCGCTGTACGCGCACAAGGAGGACGTCGCGCGGCCGCCCGCCTCGATCGAGAAGCTCTACACGACGTCGACGGCGCTGCTGCGGTTCGGCCCCGCGACGCGGTTCCACACGCAGGTGGTGGCGACGGGGACGCTCGACTCGCAGGGCGTCTGGCGCGGCGACCTCTACCTCCGCGGCGCCGGCGACCCGACCCTCGGCCAGCCGCAGATCGTCACGCTCGCGCAGACGATCGCGGCCCAGAGCGGGATCCACCGCGTCGCCGGATCGATCCTGGGCGACGAGTCCGTCTTCGACAGCCTCCGCGGCTCCTCGCGCACGGGCTACGCGGTCGACCGCGACATCGTGGGCGTCCTGAGCGGCGTCGCCGTCGCGCGCGGCTTCTCCCGCGACGGGTCGCCCCCGAAGGAGGCCGCGCGGCGGCTGGCGAAGGCGCTGCGCGCGGCGGGCGTCGCCGTGGACGGTAAGAGCGGCGCGGGCACCGCCCCGGCCGAGGCGCCCGAGGTCGCGGGGATCGACTCGCCGCCGGTCGGCGACCTCATCCGCTTCACGAACGTCCCGTCGGACAACTTCGACGCCGAGATGCTGCTCAAGCGGCTCGGCGCGAGCTTCGGCGGCGCGGGCACGACGCAGGCCGGCGTCGGCGTGGTGCGGTCGCAACTCGCGACGTTCGGCGTCCACCCCCGGATCGTCGACGGGTCCGGGCTCTCGCGCGCCGACCGCACGACGCCCCGCCAGGTCGTCCGGCTGCTCGAGCGCATGTCCGGCACCGAGGTCGCGACGACGTTCCAGGCCTCGCTCCCGGTCGTCGGCCGGACCGGGACGATGCGCCGCCGGATGCGCGGCACGGTCGCGCAGGACCGTTGCCAGACGAAGACCGGCACGCTGCGCGCGGTCAGCGCGCTCGCCGGCTACTGCCAGACGACCGCCGGCCGCAACGTCGCCTTCGCGATGCTCATGTCGACCCCGTTCATCACCCGGGCGCACCGCATCCAGGACCGGATGACCGAGGCGATCGCGACCTACGGCAGCTGAGGGGGGAAGTCCACGCGCATCAGCGCGCCGCCGAGCGCCGAGTCGCCGACGGTGATCTCGGCGTCGTGCAGGCGCGCCTGCTGGGCGACCAGGGCGAGGCCGAGGCCCGAGCCCGTCCGGTCCTCCGCGCCGTCCGAGTCCACCCGGTGAAACGGCTCGAAGACGCGCTCGCGCTCGGCCTCGGGGATCCCGGGCCCGTCGTCCTCCACGTCGATCGACGGCCCGTGCCCGTTCACCGCGGGGCGCAGCGTCACCCGCACGCGGCCGTCGGCCCGGCCGTGGCGGGCCGCGTTCTCGACGAGGTTGGCGACCAGGATCCGCAGGCCCGGCTCCCAGCCGCGGTAGGCCACCGCCTCGTCGGGCGCGTCCGCGGTCACCGTCGTGCCCGGGTGGCGCGCGGCGACCGCGCCGACGCTCGCGTCGACGACCTCGGCGAGGTCGACGTCGCCGCGCTCGAGCGGGGCCGCGTCGCCGCGCGCGAGCGCCTGCAGGCTGTCGAGGAGCTCGACCAGCCGCCGCTGCTCGGCGAGCGCATCGCGGGCGAGGTCCCCGCGCTGCGAGGCGGGCATGTCCGGGTGGCGCGCGATCGCCGACAGCGTCGCCCGCACGCTGGTCAGCGGCGTGCGCAGCTCGTGCCCGGCGTCGGCGGCGAAGCGGCGGGTCGCGTCGAGCGCGCGGTTGCGGTCCTCCGCCGAGCGCGCCAGTCGGCCCAGCATCGCGTTGAAGCTCCCCGCCAGCGCGCGCAGCTCGGCCGGGCCGCGAACGGGGACCGAGCGCTCGAGGTCGCCCTCGGTCTCGATCCCGGCCGTCGCGGAGCGCAGCCGCCGCAGCGGGCGCAGGACGAGGTCGGCCGCGAGCCAGACGCCGGCGGCCGCGACGAGCAGGACCGCCCCGCCGATCAGCGCGAGGCGGCGGCGGAGCGCGGCGCGGCGGCTCTCGAGGTCCTCGAGGCTCGTCGCGACCTCGAGGCGGACGAGGCCGCCCAGGCCGGGGTCGCGCAGCGTCTCGGCGTAGGTGCGATACCGGGCCCCGCCCACGGCGGCGGTGTCGAACCCGAGCGGCGGCGGCCGGTGCGGGTCGAGCGCGACGCCCGAGTCGAGGAGCACCGTGTCGCCGATCGCGAGGCGCAGCGAGCTCCGGGTCGCGCGCAGGACGGCGTCGAGGCGGCGGTCGGCGTCCGGGAGCCCCTGCTGGACCGCGGTCACGGCGGTCGCGCGCGAGAGCTCGGCCGTGCGCCGCAACCGGTCGTCCAGCCCCTGGCGCTCGGAGCGGTCGACCTCCCGGGCGACGACGACGCCCGCGACGACGAGGACGACCGCGAGCACCGTCGTGATGCCGAGGGTCAGCCGTCCGCGGAGCCCGCGCATCGAACGTCAGGGCCGGAGCACGAAGCCGACGCCGCGCACGGTGTGCAGCACGCGCGGCTCGCCGTCGGCCTCGAGCTTGCGGCGCAGGTAGCCGACGAAGACGTCGGTCACGTTCGTGCCCGGATCGAAGGTGTAGCGCCAGACCTCCTCGTGCAGGCGGCGCCGGTCGAGGACCTCGCCGGGATGGCGGACGAAGAGCTGCAGGAGCTCGAACTCGCGGCGCGTGAGGGCGAGGTCGCGGCCGCCGCGCCGCGCGGTGAAGCCGGCCGGGTCGAGCTCGATGTCCCCGGCGGCGACGCGCTCGTCGGCGGCCAGCGGGCGGCGCCGCAGCAGCGCGTGGAGGCGGGCGGAGACCTCCTCGAGCGCGAACGGCTTGACGACGTAGTCGTCGGCGCCGGCCTCGAGCCCGCGCACGCGGTCGGAGACCTGCTCGCGGGCGGACAGCACGCACACCGGGAGGTCGTCGCCCGCGGCGCGCAGGCGCTCGAGCACCTCGAGGCCGTCGAGGTCGGGCATGGTGAGGTCGAGCAGCATCACGGCGGGCTGGACGGCCTTCACGGCCTCGAGCGCCGCGCGGCCGCCCGACGCACAGACGACGTCGAACCCCTCGAGCTCCAGGCCGACCGTCATCGTGCGCCGGATCGCGGCGTCGTCGTCGACGAGGAGGACGACCGGGCGCCCCGCGGCGGCGCGCGCGGGCGCGGCCTCAACCACGGCGGACCCGCTCGCAGTCGCGGCCGACCTGGTCGCCCGGGTCCGCGCGCACGGTGTCGCGCCCCGGCCCGCACGAGACGCGGTCCGGCGACCCGTCGAGCGTGTTGATCGTGTCGTTCCCGTTGCCCGCGACGATCACGTCCTGGGCGTCGCCGGGGGTCGCCGCGCTGATGCGGTCGTTCCCGGCGCCGCCGACGAGGACGTCGCCGCCGCGGCCGCCGATCAGCGTGTCGCGCCCGGCGTCGCCGGCGAGGAGGTCGTTGCCGGGGCCGCCCACGAGGCGGTCGTTCCCCGCGCCGCCGACGAGGCGGTCGTCGCCGCGCCCGCCGTTGATGCGATCGGGGCCGCCGCCGCCCTCGAGCACGTCGTTGCCGCCCCGCCCGTTGATCGTGTCGGCCCCCGGCGACCCGACGAGGTGATCCGGCCCCGGGCCGCCGTTCAGCGTCGCCGCGACCGCCACCGAGACGGGCACGAAGGCGACGGCGAGGACGATGAGCGCGGCGGTCAGGCGGGACATGGCGATGCACGATGACGGGCGCGGCCCATGGTTCCACAGCGTCCGGGGCCGAACTCTCACGGTCCTCTCATGAAGCGTGAGAAGTGCGTGAGAGCGGTGCCCCACCGCACCCGCGACCGGTCATACAGGAGGAACACCACCGACCGACCCGAGGAGCGACCACGCCACATGCAGACCTTCAGTCGCCGTAAGGCCGCCGTCGCGGCCACCGCCGCGCTGGCCCTCGTGCCCGCCAGCGCGTACGCCGCGACGATCCAGGGCGGTCCCGGCAGCGAACGGCTCCGCGGCACCCGGGCCGCCGACGTGATCGACGGCAACGCGGGCAACGACCGCATCCAGGGGCGCGGCGGCGACGATCGCCTCACGGGCGGCCTCGGCAACGACCGCATCTTCGGCGGCGCCGGCAACGACACGATCCTGGGCGTCCAGGGCAACGACTGGCTCAACGGCGGGGCCGGCAACGACACCATCTCCGGCGACGCGAACGACACCGGCGACCGCACCTCGTTCGACCGGATCTTCGGCGCCGCCGGCGACGACACGCTCCACGGCGGCGACTCGCGCGACCGCATGCTCGGCGGGTCGGGCAACGACACCTCCTACGGCGAGAACGGCAACGACCGCATGGCCGGCGGGACCGGCAACGACCTGCAGATCGGCGGGGCCGGCGACGACACGATCTTCGCCAATCTCGGCCAGGACGTCACGCAGGGCGGCGACGGCAACGACGACCTGTGGGCGCTCGCCCGCGGCGACGTGACGCCCGGCCCCGGCGGCGCGGTCGACCAGGTCGGCGACACGCTCGACGGCGGGAACGGCAACGACACGTTCCACACCCGCGACGGCGAGGTCGACCGCATCACCTGCGGCCCCGGCGTCGACACCGCGCTGCTCGACCAGGTCGACGTCATCACCGACGCGACGGCCGCGAACCTGAACGGCTCCTGCGAGCGCGTCGTGCGCAAGGCGCCCAAGCCGCGCGAGTCGCGGACCGAGGACGCGCAGCAGTCGCCGCGGGACGAGCACGTCGGCTCCTGACTCCTGACGGGACGGCCGCGGACGCGCGGCGGCGATCCCGCAGGCACCGCCCGCCCCGGCCTCCCTCGCGGCCGGGGCGGGCGGTCCGCGTTCAGCCCGCGACGGGGACGGCCGCCAGCACCGCGGCGCCGGCCGCCGCGACGACGACCGCGGCGGCCAGGAGCACGATCGGCCGGTGCTCCGTCGTCCGCGCCGGGTCGCCGATCCGGCGCCGCGCGTAGAGCCAGATCGCCGCGCCCACGAGCCCCAGGACCGCCGCCGGCGCGAGCAGCCACGGCCGATGGCGGTGCGCGGCCGCCGCGAGCGTGACGCCGGCGAGCGAGGTGAAGCTCAGCGCCATGCGCTGCCACGACAGCGCGGTGCGCTCCCGCGCGAGGCCGCGATCGCCGGGCGCCTCAGGGGTTGAAGGCATCGATCACCACGATCACCGCGACGAGGACGGCCACCGCGCCGATGCCGACGGCGAGCAGGCGCGGCGGGCCGCCGAACGGCAGCGGCTGGCCGAGGCGCATCGCCCGCTGGTTGGCCTCCCAGCGGCGGTAGCTCGTGAACGCGAGCACGGCGCCGAGGACGATCGGCGGCAGCGCGACGATGACCCGCGCCGCCTCGCTCTGGAAGTCGATCAGCTGGCTGGCCGCCAGCCCGCCGCCGATGAGCGCCAGCGACGTCCGGATCCACGCGAGATAGGTCCGCTCGTTGGCGAGGGTGAAGCGGACGTCGGGCTCCTCGCCGACGTCGTCGACGTCAGGACGCGCCATCGAGCAGTCCGAGCAGGCCAGGTTCGTCGAGGACCGCAACCCCGAGCCGCTCGGCCCGCTCGAGCTTCGACCCGGGGCTCGCGCCGGCGACGACGTAGTCGGTCTTCTTGGAGACCGACGAGGTGACCCGCCCGCCCGCGGCGGTGATGCGCTCGGTGGCCTGCTCCCGGGTGAGGTCCGGCAGGCTGCCGGTCAGGACGAACGTCTTGCCGGCCAGCGGGCCCTCGTTCGGCGGCGGGCCCTCGCTCTCGAAGTGCAGGCCGAGGTCGCGCAGCTCGGCGATGAGGTCCTGCATCTGCGGCGCGGCGAGCTGCGCGGCGATCGACTCGGCCATCTTCGGTCCGACGCCGGGCGTCTCCGCGATCTGTTCGGGCGTCGCCGCCGACAGCGCGTCGATCGTGCGGAAGTGCTGGGCGAGGTTGCGACCCGTCACGTAGCCGACCTCCTCGAGCCCGATGGCGAACAGCACGAGCCCGAAGGGCCGCTCCTTCGACGCGGCGATCGCGTCGACGAGCCGGGTCGCGCTGATCTCGCCGAAGCCCTCGAGCCCCGTGAGCTGGTCGACCGTGAGCCGGTAGAGGTCGGGCGCATGGCGGACGAGCCCCGCGCGCTGCAGCTGCAGGACGCGCTCCTCGCCGAGGCCGTCGATGTCCATCGCGCCGCGCGAGGCGAAGTGCTTGAGGAGCTGGAACTGCTGGCCGGGGCAGCCGGCGCGGTTCGGGCAGCGCGTGAAGACGGCGCCCTCGTCCTTTACCGTCGGCGTGTCGCACGACGGGCAGCGCTCGGGCGGCCGCGGCGGCGCGGCGCGGTCCCTGCGGTCCACCGCGTGCGGCGCGGGCGAGAGCACCTGCGGGATCACGTCCCCGGCGCGCAGGACGA
>Ga0207643_10001996_pt1 | contig 11253 bp, 10 predicted proteins | sample KBSMisM62_FD_184313 | JGI IMG/M metagenome (GOLD analysis project Ga0207643, IMG submission 184313) | Miscanthus rhizosphere microbial communities from Kellogg Biological Station, Michigan, USA - KBS Miscanthus M6-2 (SPAdes) (version 2) | ecosystem: Host-associated > Plants > Roots >...
CGCCGGCGAGCGCCTCGGCTTCAAACAGAGTGAGGTGACCTTCACGGGTCACGCGATTGAGTGCCGAATCAACGCCGAAGATCCCGAGACATTCGCGCCGTCTCCCGGCGTCATTCACGCATTCAGCGTGCCCGGTGGCCCGGGCGTGCGTATCGATACTGCCGCGCATCCCGAGTGCACAATCTCGCCGTACTACGATTCGATGATCGCCAAGATCATCGTGCATGGCCGAGATCGGCAGGAAGCTATCGCCCGGATGCGGCGCACGCTCGAGATGACCGTCGTGGAAGGAATCAAGACGACCGTGCCTGTGCACTTGAAGATCATCAACGAACCGGATTTCATCGCCGGGAAGTTGAGCACGGCGTTCATGGAGCGCTTCGCGCCATCGAAAAACGCAAGCAGTTCTCTGGCGGAAAGCGCCTAGCTACGAGCCGCCTGCACGCCATCGTCGACGTCGATCTGGCCGCGCGAGCCGGCTGGACGCCGATCGATCTTGCGCGTGCGTTCCTCGACGGCGGCGCCACGCTGATTCAACTCCGCGTCAAACCGCTCGGTTCAGCGGCGTTTCTCGATCTCGCCGACGAGGCGGTACGGCTCGCTCGTCCCTACGGCGCGACCGTCATCGTCAACGACCGCGCTGACATCGCGCGCTTGTCCGGTGCGGCAGGCGTTCATGTCGGTCAGGATGATCTGCCACCGTCGGCCGCGCGTCGGTTGCTGGGCGAAGGAGCGATCGTCGGTTTGTCCACACACACCGTTGCCCAAGTCGAGGTCGCTCTGCGCGAACCGATTAGCTATCTAGCGGTTGGGCCGGTGTTCGGCACCCGCACCAAAGATACGGGTTATACCGCGGTCGGTCTCGACCTCGTCGGTACGGCGGCGCAGTTGGCCGGGACGGCGCCAGTTGTCGCGATCGGCGGCATCACGCTCGAAAACGTCCGATCGGTGATCGATGCGGGCGCCGCAGCCGTCGCCGTGATCAGCGATCTCCTCCTCGGTAACGATCCGCGTGGCCGAACGCAGGCCTTCCTTCAGAGACTGACGTCCTAAATCGCGTATATTCTTCGCAGCCGGTTAGTGGTTGGTTGTTCGTGGTTTGTCGCCCACACCTACCCAACCACCGACCACAACCAGGAGGCAGAGTGGCTGGCTCACTGTTCCGAACCAAATCAATCGACCAGCTCCTCAGGGATGCCCACGCACCCGAAGTGGGCGTTCACACGCCAGATGTCGTTGCGCGTGCGACGGGCGAACACACGCTGCGTCGGACGCTCGGTCCATGGTCCCTGGTGTCGCTTGGCATCGGCGGCATCATCGGCGCGGGCATCTTCGTCCGCACCGCCGCCGCGATTGCGGAACGGTCGGGACCATCGGTGACGCTCGCATTTATCGTGGCCGGGGTTGGATGCGCCTTCGCGGGACTCTGTTACGCGGAGTTCGCGTCGATGATTCCGATCGCGGGCAGCGCGTACACGTATTCCTACGCGACGATGGGCGAGTTCATTGCGTGGATCATCGGGTGGGACCTCATCCTCGAATACGCCATCGGTGCGGCCACGGTTGCTATCGCATGGAGCGAGTACTTCAATCGAGTACTTGGCTACGTCGGATGGGACATTCCGTACCAATGGCGACATTCCCCGTTCGAGACCATGGACGGCGTGTCCGGCGTGATGAACATCCCCGCAGTGTTCATCCTGCTGCTGCTGTCGGCGCTCCTCATTCGCGGCACCCGAGAATCCGCCCTCGTCAACAATCTGATCGTCATCACGAAGCTCTCGATCGTCGTGATGGTGATCGTGTTCGGCTGGAGCTTTATCAATCCCGTCAATCACACGCCGTTCGTTCCAGAGCCGACGACGTACACCACGGCCGAAGGCGTCACGCACGCCTATGGCGGCGTCATGGGGATCCTCGGCGCGGCCGGTGTGGTTTTTTTCGCCTTCATCGGCTTCGACGCGGTTTCGACGGCCGCGCAGGAGACCAAGAACCCGAAGCGCGACATGCCTATCGGCATCCTCGGTTCACTCGTCGTCTGCACAGTGCTCTACGTGCTGTTCTCGTACGTCCTGAGTGGCGTCGCACCCGTGCAGTTCTTCCGGACGGAGGGCAGTGAAGCGTCGGTGGCGGCGGCGATCACGACCTACATGGCCGGCTTCGAATGGCTGTCGCGCCTGGTGACGGTCGCCATTCTCGCCGGCTTTTCGTCGGTCATCCTGGTGATGCTGCTTGGTCAGTCCCGTGTGTTTTACGCGATGAGTCACGACGGGTTGGTGCCGAAGGTCTTTTCGGACGTGCATCCGCGGTACAAGACGCCGTGGAAGTCGAACATCATCTTCTTCGTGTTCACCGGGCTATTTGCCGCCTTCATTCCCGGCGACATCGTCGGCGAGATGACCAGCATCGGGACGCTGTTTGCGTTCATCCTCGTCTGCATAGGCGTCTGGATCATCCGGCAACGCCGCCCCGATATTCCTCGAGGGTTCACGGTTCCGGCGCTGCCGGTCGTATCGACGCTCGGAGTGATCGTGTGCGGCGCGATGATCTATGGCCTTGGGTGGACCAACTGGATGCGGCTGGCGGCCTGGCTCGTGATTGGGCTGGTGCTCTACTTCGGGTACGCGAAATCGCACAGCAAGCTCGCCGTCGGCCGGCGGCAGTTCGCGAATTGACGGATTTTGTCGGGAGCTTCTCTGCGGGGACCGCGACTGGCGGTTGCGTTGCTGGTCGCCATCCTGGCCGGCGGCACCGCCGGCTACATGCTCGTCGAGGGATGGAACGTCTGGGACGCGTTCTACATGACCGTGACGACGGTCGCCACGGTCGGCTACGGCGAAGTCCATCCGCTGTCACCGCGCGGCCGGCTGTTCACGGTGGCACTGATTTTCGGCGGCGTCGGAACGTTGTTTTACACCGTGACGCTGCTGGCAACCATCATTGTCGAAGGCGGGCTGCATCAGCGGCTGGAACGGCGCCGCACCGCGCGTATGCTGGAACAGATCAAAGACCACTTCATCGTCTGCGGCTATGGACGGATCGGCAGCATCATTGCCGCCGAGCTGCATCAACAGGGTGTCCCGCTCGCGGTTATTGAGCGCGACCCGGAACGGGTCCGTCAGGCCGTCGATCGAGGATGGCTGGCGCTCGAAGCCGACGCCAGCCGTGAAGAAGTGCTGGCGAAGGCCGGCATTCACCGCGCCCGTGGCCTCATCACCGCCGTCGGCACCGACGCCGAAAACGTCTTCACGGTCTTGACCGCGCGCGTCATGCGGCCCGACCTGTTCATCATCGCGCGCGTCGAGTCCGACGATGCGGAGCACAAGCTTCGGCGCGCGGGTGCGGACCGCGTCATCTCGCCGTACCAGATCGGCGCCACACAGATGGTGCAGACGGCACTCCGTCCCGCAGTCGTCGACTTCTTTCACCTGGCTACCAGCTCCGACCGCCTCGACCTCTCAATGGAGCAGGTCCATATCAAGGACGACTCCCCTCTGGCGAATCAGACCATCGTCGATGCCGGCATCCGTCAGCGGTTCGGTGTGATCGTTGTCGGAATCAAACGCGCCGGCGGCGGAATGGATTTCAATCCTCCTCCCGAAGCCGTCATGCGATCTGGAGACGAACTCGTCGTGCTGGGGCGTACCGAAAGCGTCAAAGCACTCGAGAAAGGTGTCGTCGCATGACCGCGCGGACACTGGACGGCCACGCGCTCGCGAAGGCACTGCAGGAAGAGATTCGGCCGGAAGTCGCGGCGTTCACCGCGCAGCACGGCCGGCCCCCCGGCCTTGGCATCGTACTCGTCGGTGACAACCCAGCGTCAGAGGTGTACGTTCGCAACAAGCTCAAGGCCGGGGCTGAAATCGGCTTTCGGGCGGACCTCGAACGCTTGCCCGCGTCAGCCACCGTCTCCGACACCATCGCCCTCGTCGAACGGCTCAATCGCAGCGACGTTCATGATGGCATTCTTGTTCAGTCGCCGCTGCCCAAGGGAATGGGGGCGGGGGCAGAGCAACGCGTGTTCGACGCGATCGCACCCGAGAAGGACGTCGATGGGCTGACGCCGGTCAACGTTGGCCGGTTGGTCCAGAAGCGGGCGATCCTCGTCGCGTGCACGCCGTCCGGGATTATCGAGCTGCTCGATCGGGAGAACATCCCGATTGCAGGCCGGCACGCCGTCGTCATCGGACGCAGTGACATCGTGGGCAAGCCGATGGCGTTGCTGCTGCTGCATCGTGATGCGACCGTAACGGTCTGCCATTCACGGACGCCGGACCTGGCGGACATCTGCCGCCAGGCAGACATACTCGTCGCCGCGGTGGGGAAGCCGGGCCTCGTCACCAACGACTTCATCAAGCCGGGCGCAGCGGTCGTCGACGTCGGCATGAACACGGTGACGGATGCAGCTGTTGCGACGTCGCTGTTTGGCGAGGGACATCCTCGGCTTGCGCTCTTCCGTTTGAAGGGATCCGTCCTGGTGGGGGACGTTCATCCCGAGGTCGCCGACGTCGCCGGCGCCCTGACGCCTGTTCCTGGAGGCGTCGGGCCATTGACCATCACGATGCTGATGAGAAACACGCTGCGCGCCGCGAAGACGCGCGTCGGTCAGCCGGTCGGCTGAGCGCGCAGCGTCGACGCGATCTCGTCAACCTGTCGATTGGTATCGTCGAGCGATCCGTCGGTGCGGACCACGTAATCGGCCTTGGCGACCTTTTTCTGCAGCGGCCACTGTGCCGCGATGCGCTGACGCGCTTCTGCTTCGCCGAGTCCGTCGCGCGCCATCAGGCGATTCAGCTGCGTCGCCGGCTCACACGCGGTCACAATCACCGCCTCGAAATCCGCCTCGCGGCGCCCTTCGAACAGCAGAGGGATGTCCGCCACCGCAAACGGAACGCGTTGTGGGTCGAGCGAAGCGAACCAGCGTTCCGTCATCTCGCGCACATATGGATGGACGATCTGTTCGAGGTCGCGCCTCGCCTGCGGGTCGCGGAACACGATGGCGCCAACCTTCCTGCGGTTCAACGTGCCATCGGCGTCACAAACCTCGGTGCCGAACCGGTGAACGACTGCGGCCAGTCCCGCACTGCCGGGAGCCACGGCATCACGCGCCAGGATGTCTGCGTCGACCGTCGGAATGCCGAGGCTCTCGAAGCGTGCGCGCACGTGGCTCTTGCCGGTCGCGATGCCGCCGGTGAGCGCCACGCGTCGTACACGTCGTCCGGCGATCTGTTTCCGCACGATTCGTGGCAATTGTCTGCGGCCGTCAGGGCTCGGTCGGTTCGAGTTCCGCGGTGGGCGAGTCCTTGGCGGGCGACAGCCGTTCCTCCACGAAGGTATTCCACTCGTGGCACTGCGGGCATTGCCAGAGGAGCTCCGTGCTGCGGTACCGACACCTGGTGCAGACGTGCGGATCCAGGTAAAACACCGCGTCGCTCGTGAGCGTCGTATAGCGCCGGACGAGCGAGGGCTCGAGGCCGAGCGCGGAGAGTGCCTGCCAGACCTGCTCGTGGATGGCGAGGCCGTGCGGGTTGTGCGGGAGGGCGTCGAGCAGCAGCTCGAATGCCTCACGGTGGCGCGATTGCGCGGCGAGATGCTTCGACAGCGCAAGGCGCGTCCGCCAGTCCTGCGGGCTCTGTGAGATGAGCCGCTGGCACAGTTCCCCAAACCGTCTCGGCGCCCCAACCTGTGCGTACGCCCGCTCGAGACGCTCGAACGCGAGATGCGCGCGATCGGGAACTTCGCGCGTGAGCGACTCCCACGCCTCGATCGCTCCCGTGATGGTGCCTTGCTGCTCTCGAACATCGCCGAGATTGAGATACGCCGGAGCCGTACGCGGATCGATGTCGATCGCCTCGGCAAACGCGCGACCGGCCGCAGCCGCATCGCCGTTGCGGTTTTGCGACATGCCGATTTCGTTGGTCAGGAACGCGAGAATCTGCTGATCTTCGGTACGATGTCGGCCGTCAAGGCGCGCGATGTCGCTGCGGACGCGCAGGGCTTCGGACCACTGGTGCTGCTCTTCATAGAGCTTCTGCAGGTTGACCAGCGCATATCGATTGTGCGGATCGAGCCGTACGACTTCCTGAAATGCTTCGAGCGCGCGATCGACGAATCCGCCATGCCGGAAATCGAGCGCGAGGCACAGTTGCACGTAGGCCTGTTCGAGCTTGGTCAGATTCGGCCGTTGCAGCAGCGATTGGTGAAGGGTGATCGCGCGGCCGACCTGCCCTTTTGCGCGGTACAGGTTGCCCAGAATCATCTGGATCTCGAGCGCATCGGTGCCCGTGCTCGCCGCCTGCGTCAGCTCGTCGATCGCCTGATCCACGTGGTTGTCGACGAGGAAGTTGAGACCGAGCATGTAGTGCGGCGTTTCCCGCAGGCGTCGGCGGTCGATCCAGCGGCCGTCGCGCAGCTTGTAGCGCTCCCACCCCTTGCCGACGATCAGGCCGAGCAACAGCGCGAACAGCGCCGCGAGAAGTGGCAGGTAGTCGCGCATGCCACCACCTAGAAGAGTTGCGTCCGCCAGAGGTCGTGTAGGTGTACGACCCCCTCGACGTCCTGCGACGATCCCACGACGACGATCGAGGTGATCTTCCGCTGTTCCATCAGGTGGAGCGCTTCGACCGCCAGCATGCCGCGGGTCACGGTCACGGGCGTCCGCGTCATGACTTCGGCCGCCGTCTGCTCCAGAATCGATCGGCCACCACTCTGCTGCGCCGCGATCATGTGGCGCCGCAAATCGCCGTCGGTGATGATGCCGACGAGGCGATCGCCCTCAACGACGCACGTCATGCCGAACCGTTTGCGAGACATCTCGGTCATGACGTCGGGCATGGGGGTGGCTGGCGACACCATGGGCCGCTGATCGCCGTCATGCATCAACTGTTCGACCCGCATGAGCCGCTTGCCGATTTTCCCGCCCGGATGGATGTTCGCGAAATCGTCCTGCCGGAAACCCTTCGCCACAAACAGCGTCATCGCCACCGCGTCACCGAGGGCCAGCGCCGCGGTGGTGCTTGCCGTCGGCACGAGATTCATCGGGCACGCTTCTTCGGAGACCTGACAATCGAGGGCGACATCCGCAGCCTGCGCCAGCGTCGACTTGCAGTCGCCGGTTATCGCGATCATGCGTGCGCCGAGTCGTTTGATGGTTTCCAGCAGCCGAAGGAGTTCCTCGGTTTCGCCGCTGTTCGACAGAGCCAGGATGACGTCGTCGGACTGCAGCACTCCAAGATCGCCGTGGATCGCTTCGGCCGGGTGAAGGAAAAACGCAGCGGTTCCAGTGCTCGACAGTGTCGCGGCGATCTTGCGCGCGATGATGCCCGACTTGCCCATGCCAGTCACGATCACTCGGCCGCGGCAGTCCAGCAGAATGCGGATCGCGTCCTCGAACCGTTCGTCGAGGCGGTCGACGAGTGCCAGGATGGCTTCGGCCTCGGTCTGCAGGACCTTCCGCGCGAGCGCGAGGTCGATGCCGCTAATCCGGGTCACGCGCGCGCGGCTCCGGATGCGGTCTCGGCGGTTTCTCGCGCCGCCGCGTCAATCCGCTTCAGTTTCAGAATCAGCGGTTCGAGGCGGTCGAGCCGAAGAGCGTTCGCCGCGTCGCTTTTCGCCTGAGACGGCTCGGCATGAACCTCCATGAACACCATGTCGACGCCCGCAGCCACGCCAGCGGATGCGAGCGGTTCGATGTACTGCGCCAGCCCCGCGGTCACGCCATTGCCCGCGCCAGGAAGCTGCAGGCTGTGAGTCACGTCGAAGATGACGGGGTAACCCAGCTCGCGAAGCATCGGCAGCGCGCGCATATCGACGACCAGATCGTGGTACCCAAAGCTGACGCCGCGCTCCGTGACGAGCACCGACTCGTTGCCCTCCCCGGTGACCTTCGAGATGACGTGCTTCATGTCCTTCGGCGCGAGAAACTGGCCTTTTTTCACATTGACGGCTTTCCCGGTGCGGGCGGCCGCCACAATCAGATCGGTCTGGCGTGAAAGGAACGCCGGAATCTGCAGCACATCGACGACCGAGGCCGCGACCGCAGCCTGTGCCGGCTCGTGAATGTCGGTGAGAATCGGCAACCCGGTACGCGCGCGCACGTCGGCAAGAATCCGAAGTCCTGCATCGAGGCCGGGGCCGCGAAACGAGGTAATCGATGTGCGGTTCGCTTTGTCGTAGGACGCCTTGAAGACGACCGGCACCCCGCAACGGGCGGCAACCTCGCGCACGGCTGCAGCCATTTCGAGCGCATGAGAGGCGCTTTCGATGACACACGGCCCGAGAATGAAGGCGAGTGGGTGCCCGCCGCCGACGGAAAAGGGACCGATTCGGACCGGTTTCACCGCCCTATTCTAGCGGTTCGCCGCAGCTGTGACGTTCACCGTATCGAGTTGACCGGTCTTGTGCTTGTAGCTCGCCTCGATGAAGCTCGCAAACAGCGGATGCGGCCGCAACGGCTTCGACTGGAACTCCGGATGAAACTGCACGGCGACGAACCACGGATGCGACGGGAGCTCCGCGATCTCGACGAACTTTCCGTCGGGGGAGCGGCCCGACACCTTCATGCCGTTCTCCGACAGCGCCGGCTCGTACAGGCAGTTGAACTCGAAGCGATGACGATGACGCTCGTAGATCAGATCCTGGCCGTAGAGGCGATGTGCGACCGAGCCCGGAACGAGCTCGCAGGCGTAGCGCCCAAGCCGCATCGTGCCGCCGAGCTCGTCCACACCGAGTAGATCCCGCAGCTTGTAGATGACTTTGTGCGGCGCGTTTTCGTCCACTTCGGTCGAATCGGCGCCATCCAGCGCGCAGACGTTTCGTGCGAACTCCACCGTCGCCCATTGGAAGCCGTAGCAGATCCCGAAGAACGGCACGCCATGCGTCCGTGAGTACTCGGCGGCCTTCATCATTCCGCGCGTGCCGCGCGAACCAAAACCGCCGGGCACCAGAATGCCGTCCGCGTCGGCGAGCAGCCGCGTACCGTGCTCTTTCTCCAGTGCCTCGGCCTCGACCCAGTTGAGGCGCACTCTGACCTGATTCGCGAAGCCACCATGAAACACCGCTTCGTTGAGGCTCTTATAGGAGTCCTCGTATCCCGTGTACTTGCCGACGATGTGAATCGTCAGTTCGTCTTTCGGGTTCTTGATGCGATGGACGAGCTCCTGCCAGGCCGCCGTGCGCGCTTCGGTCTCGGGCAGGTGAAGGAGTTTGAGAATGATCCGATCGAGTCCCTCTGCCGAGAGGACGAGCGGCACCTCGTAAATCGTTTCGACGTCCTTGGCGGTGATGACCGCCTCCTCGTTGACGTCGCAGAACAGGGCAATCTTCCGCTTGATGTCGGTGTCGAGAAAGCGATCGGTGCGACAGAGCAGGATGTCCGGCTGGATGCCGATCGACCGTAAGTCGCGAACGCTGTGTTGTGTCGGCTTCGTCTTCAGTTCGCCGGCCGTGCCGATGAAGGGCACGAGCGTCAGGTGGATGAAGATCGTGTTCTCGCGCCCGACGTCGAGGCGGAACTGCCGGATCGCCTCCAAAAACGGCATGCTCTCGATGTCGCCGACCGTGCCGCCGATTTCGACGAGGACGACGTCGACGTCGCGCGCGGCCACACGAATCGCATCCTTGATCTCGTTGGTGATGTGCGGGATGACTTGCACGGTGCGGCCCAGGTAATCGCCGCGTCGCTCTTTCTGGATGACCGAGAGATAGATCTTACCCGTCGTCCAGTTGCTGTTGCGCGACGCCACCATGCTCGTGAAGCGCTCGTAGTGCCCGAGGTCCAGATCCGTTTCGGCCCCATCGTCGGTGACGTAGACCTCGCCATGCTGATAGGGGCTCATCGTGCCCGGATCGACGTTGATGTACGGGTCGAACTTCTGCAGCGCCACCTTGTAACCGTGGTCTTCGAGCAGCCGTCCAATCGAAGCGGCCGCCAGTCCTTTGCCGAGTGAGGAAACCACGCCACCGGTCACGAAGATGTATTTCACGGGCCGTCCCTCAGGTCGATGTGTCATGCCGCCTCATGTGCGCGCGGGTTCCGCCATCAACATGCGGCGAACGCGCTCGAGATCCTCAGGTGTGTCCACGCCAATGGAGTCGTATCGGGTTTCAACCGTCTGAATGCGATAGCCGTGCTCGAGCGCGCGCAACTGCTCGAGCGACTCGGTGCGCTCGAGCGGCGTCTGGGCGAGCGCGGCAAATTTCAGAAGGAAGGTCCTGCGATAACCGTACAGGCCGATGTGCTTGTAGGGGCCGGCTGTAGCCGGTCCACCGCTTTCAGCCGCACCGCTCCGAAAATGCGGAACCGACGCGCGCGAGAAGTACAGCGCCAGGCCCCTCCGATCCTTGACGACCTTTACGACGTTCGGGTTGTCGTAGTCGGATCGATCGGAGATGGCGACGCAGACCGTCGACATCTCGAGCATTGGGTCGCTCATCAGGGGAGCAATCACCGCTTCGATCGTCTCTGATTCGATGAGCGGCTCGTCACCCTGAAGGTTCAAAACGATTTCGCATGGGAGACCGGCCGCAACCTCCGCGATCCGATCGGTGCCGGTGCGATGCGCCGCACTCGTCATCGCGACGACTCCGCCAAAGCCTCTTACCGCTGAGGCGATGCGCTCGTCATCGGTGGCGACCACCACGGCATCGACGCCGCGAGACGCAGCCGCGCGCCGATAGACATGCTCGATCATTGGCCGCCCCGCGATCTCGGCGAGCGGCTTTCCGGGCAGACGTGTGGCCTCGTATCGAGCGGGGATGACGGCGACGACTTGTGGCGGGGGAAGTGTTCTGTCGAACGGATCAGGAAATCCGACAGGGTGCACGACGAATCATAGCACGCACCCTCGGGGTGTAGCCGCGGGCCGGCGGGACCGAAATGTTAAAATAGACGTGTTTCTTTCGAGCATGGATTGGAAGTCGACGGCGGTCATTTCGGGCGCCGGCATTCTCGCCACGTGGTTTTTCTCGATGCCGCCGACCTCGGCGCCGGCGCGTGCCGTTGCGCCCGTCGCACGTGTGCCGCAGGTCAGCACGTCGCAAATCGACATCGAAAAAGAAGCCGCGCGTCTGCAGGTGCATCGGGCCGACGAGCCGCGCTACACGGAGCCGTCGCGCAATCCATTTCGCTTTAACGCGCCCCGCGAACCGCCGCGCGCGACAGTGGGCGTTGCCCCCGCCCCACCGCCCGTCGTCCTTCCGCCACCCCCCCCACGCATCACGCTCGACGGCGTGGCCGCCGACACGATGGATGCG
>Ga0207643_10001997_pt1 | contig 11253 bp, 9 predicted proteins | sample KBSMisM62_FD_184313 | JGI IMG/M metagenome (GOLD analysis project Ga0207643, IMG submission 184313) | Miscanthus rhizosphere microbial communities from Kellogg Biological Station, Michigan, USA - KBS Miscanthus M6-2 (SPAdes) (version 2) | ecosystem: Host-associated > Plants > Roots > Rhizosphere...
AAGGCTACGGAGGGAACAACCGGTATAGAACTCGAGGTTCCGAAGTCTGGGACGTGGACCAAAGAGGCGCTTCTCAAAATGGACGCTCTCTGGAAAACGTTCGTCGAGCCGATTGGAATCGCCACTTTCGATAGCGGCTCGGCGTCAATCGCCGGTGACATTTCTGCGCTTAAAAGCGCCTGGCGAGAAGTCGACCAGGCGAAGATTGTCTGGGGTGCAATTGCCAGCAGTGGAGCAGCGTTGAACGACGGTGAAGCAGTTGCCACCGCGAGGCTATCCACTCTCGGATCGCAACTTGATGAGCTCGCTCCAACAGTGCGATTGGATGTCCTGCCGATGGTTCCGCCGGCGTTAGAAAGCCCCGGCCTCGATGGGATAATCATTCTCCTCGTCGGCAAGAGAACCGTCACTCAAGAGGAAGTCAGACTTCAAAACAGTGGAGTCGGAGGAAGCAACGTGTGATGCTCGTGGAGACGAAGAGCGGGGGCAAGCCCCTCTTCCTGACTTGTTCATTTTTCGAATGCGCCCTACGAAGAAACGGCCCGTTTTTTCCAGGTCGTCAGGGGGAAGGAACAAGTCAGGAAGAGGGGCTTGCCCCGCTCTCCGGATCAATTAGAGGAGCATTAAAATGCGTGCAGTGTGGTCGTTCTGGAGCAGGCCATTCACCAGTCATCACCACACGCACTGGGCCAAGCCGGTGCATCACCTGTTCTCATGGGTGATATCACTGGAGACTGCCAGAAAACATTTCTCTCGCACGGTATTGTATACAGATGACGACGGCGCGCGGCTCCTCGTCGATCAGCTCAGACTGCAATTCGATGAAGTCTCAACCGATCTAAACGCACTGGCGTCTTACGATCCCGCCTGGTGGTCCTTGGGAAAAGTCTGGACCTATCGCGCACAGCACGAACCCTTCATTCACATCGACAGCGACGTGTTTCTCTGGCAACCATTGCCGCCGGAGCTCATCTCCGCGCCGTTGTTCGTTCAATGCCCCGACTTTTTTGTTCCCAACGCCTCCTTTTACAAACCTGAGTTGCTGGAGAGCACAATCAGCCGCGGTGGTGAGATCTGGCTGCCCGCGGAGTGGGTTTGGTTTCGCGCGAGCGGCGCCCGGCAACGCGGTGAATCATGCGGCATCTTCGGCGGTAGCAGGATCGACTTCATCCAACACTACACCAACCAGGCGTTCAAGCTGCTCGAGCATCCTGCCAATCAGCCAGGCTGGTCCTATATTGAAAACAAGAACGACCATAACATTCTTCTCGAACAATACCTGCTCGCCGCTTGCATCGACTATCACCGCGACCGTCCTGCCTCACCATTCAGCGACATCGAGATCAAATACCTGTTCAACTCCCTTGACGACGCCCTTGCCTCCGACGATGCAACACGATTGGGCTATACGCACTTAGTCGGAACGGCCAAGAAAAATCCGCAGATCATCACACGCCTTGAACAACGAATGATGCGCGACTATCCCGATTACTACGAGCGCTGCCTCAAGATTGAGGAGGCGCACCTCGTTAACGATAGGCGGCGCCGTTCCAGTGCATGATCTTTCGTGTAAGTGTGCGGCCGTTGTCGTCGATTTTTCCGTTCGCGTCGTCGATGTAGATCGTGAAGCTCTTAGCGAGTGTGTTGGCTCGTACGATCTTCAGCGGCTCGGATGCGGGTGTGGCGCCTAACAACATCGCCGAGGAGATCTCGTTTGTTGGTCCATGATCGCCTCGGAAGAGATTCTTTGGGACAGCGTGGCTTGTGCGTGGTTCGATTGCGAAGTAGTAATTGGTCAGACTTGGATTCAGGCCGCCGCTGCCGGTTGAGATTTCGATGATCTGCTGTCCGTTGAGCGTAGCGAGAGTAAGGTTGACGGAATTGTCTGCGCGCGAGAAGTAACCGTCTAACACCTGCGTGACGACGACTCGTCCGCCATTGCGGTAGAGCAAGAACGCGTTCGAGCCGCCGTACTGAGTTTGATAACAAGGATCGGGTAGCAACACGAGTCGAATGCGATCGTTGCCGAACAACCAGAATAAGTATTCTCCATTCAGAAAATCGTGGCGCTGATCGCGTGTTAGAGCGCCGGCTTTCTGCGTGAAGTCACAAACGCTCAGGTCGACCGCATCCGCCGCCCACCATGCATTGTCCGAGAACGACGTGAGCTCCGTTGTCAGGGTTTTGATGGCAGCCAGTCGAGCCGGAAGTTTCAGAATCTTTTCGTCCCAATCGTTCGCTTCACCGTCACACGGATAGCTGAGCTCCGGCTTCGTCTTCAACGCCGCGAGCACTGGTCTTTTGCAAACAAGAGCGGCTTTGCGTTGTTGCCCAAACGAGGTTGAAAAGCTCAAGAGAAGCAGGAAACTCACGGCGGCACGGATTAGGGGATCGCGCATGCGGGCGCATTCTATCGCACAACTATTTTGTATGTCAGCGTACAGAGTTGTGACTGACCGCAACAAAGTATCCACAGATTACACAGATGATAGTTGAAAAAATCTGTGTAATCTGTGGACGTGAAATTACTGAAGTACCCAACTATCGCAAACTCCAATACCGATTCCGAACTCGAGCGTCACGTGCAGCAACTAACCCTGCTCGCAAAAGCCCTGGCGAGTGAAATCGAGGCTCTGCAAAGAGAGCTCTCCGATGATCGCGGCCGAGACCGCCAGATCGACTTCGATAACGACGGCATCGACTTCTACGACGCAGTCGAACGCTACGAGATCGAGTTGATCAAATCCGCGCTCGACAAATGCGGCGGCAATCAATCCCAGGCAGCGCGACTCCTGCGGCTGAAATCGACCACCCTCAACGCAAAGATGAAGCACTATGGTCTCAACCCGGTGCGGTCGATCACGTTACAACAAGCGTAAAACTTGAAGGATTTGGATCGACTCAAACCTTTGGATCGCACGCTTCCATTTAAATGGTTATTGAAAAAAGTCGTCAGGGTTGCCTGAGACTTTATCTCTCAACACTCACGCACCTTCGACACTCATCGCATTCCAAGGCGCGCAATGCGAGTCTCCAATGTTTTGTAGATCTTCTAACTGGCATTTTCATTGCTTCTCCCAATGCGCGTGAAGAAGTTGTTCTTCATACCCTCCCCCGTCTCCCCGTTATTCGTTTCGGAAAGTGAGAATACCAATATGAAAAAACTCTGGTCCTTATTAGTAGCCTGCTGCCTCAGTCTTGCGGCAGTGAGCGTACTTGGCCAAGACGTACAAACAAAAGGAATGATCGGTGGCACAGTCACTGACGCCACCGGCGCCGCAGTTCCCGGAGCCAAAATAGTAGTGACAGGTCAAACGGGCGAAAGAACCGAAACGACCAACGAAAACGGAATCTTCAGAATTGAAAATCTGGAGCCCGGCACCTACACAGTGCGTGTTGAGCAAACCGGCTTCAAAAGTTCGGTCGCGAACAATGTCACTGTTTTCGTGGGTCGTGAATCAACGCTAAACCTGAAACTCGAGCCGGGAGAAATAACGGCAACGGTCGACGTCACTGCGACAGTTGGTGGCATCGATCAACAAAGCACCTCGACAGGTCAGAATCTTAATGACCAACTCTTTCAAAACGTTCCCGTTCAGCGACAGGTATCGAGCCTGTTTTACCTCTCCCCGGGAGCGACCGACAGTATCAACGGCGGACGCGACAATCCATCCGTCGCCGGCGGTTCCGCACTCGACAACCTCTACATTGCCGACGGCGTGAACATCACCAACTCCGCGTTCGGCGGCATCGGAACTTTCTCACGTTCTTACGGAGCGTTGGGAACCGGCATCAACACGTCGTTCATCAAGGAAGTTCAGGTGAAGACGGGCGGGTTTGAGCCGCAGTACGGCCAGTCGATCGGCGGTATCGTGAACATCATCACTCAATCAGGAGGCAATGACTTTCACGGTGCGCTCTATGGCTTTGCGCGGCCGAGCTCGTTTGAAGCTACTCGCCGCCAGGCCGACGACACTCGCGTCAACAAACAAGGCAACTTGCTTCACGAAGAAAATTACGATGTCGGTGTAGACGTGGGCGGTCCCATCGTACGCGACAAACTATTCTTCTTCGGCTCGTTCAATCCAACTGTTCGTCGCGAGATCGTGACGGGCGTTCGTGCAAACGAATCCGACATCGCCGCCGGAAACGGTGACATCGTCAACTCCGGATTGTTCCTTCAACGCGGCGAGTTCGCGCGGCGTTATCGCACGCTGAATTACGCCGGCAAACTCGACTGGGTGCTGAGTCCCAGTCACCAGGTCACGTTCTCGATCTTCGGAGATCCGACGAAAACAAATCTCTCGTCGTTTGCTTTTCTGAACATCGACAACAACACTGCCGATAGCGTTCTCGACTACGGCACTCGCAACTGGGCGGTCCGTTACAACGGCTCGCTCTCGCCAAGCTGGACGCTGAACTCATCGTTCAGCAAGGGCTTTAGCAATTTCAACGAAACGGGTTTCGCGGACGTTAACCAGATTGCTATCAGGTTGCCGATCGATCCGATTCGTGGAAACTACACCGCGGTTGGTCGCGGCTTCTTTGAACCGACGGAGAGCTCAAACTGGAAGTGGGACATCAACACCGCGAAGATCTGGAACATGTGGGGCCAGCACACGATCGGTCTTGGGTACACTTATCAGCGCTCGCTCTACTCCGGTACCAGAGAACGCAGTGGTCCACGTTTTCCGATTCCGTCAACGAATGTGATCGGAACGCCCGCGGACGAGCTCGGTATTCCGCCGAACGCGATTGGGCAACCATTCAACGTTCAGTGGCGGCTGCGTGCGCAGGGCGAGGACTGCACGTTGTGTCCGTTGTACAACGTTCGCGGCGAGCTCGTGCCGGTGTCGTTGCAGGTCTTCCGTGGTGAATTTGGTCCACCCAACTTCGACACTCGCGGAAACTACAACGCCGGCTACATTCAGGACACGTGGCGCATCAACCGCTTCGTGACCGCGCTGCTCGGCCTGCGAACAGAACAAGAGAGAGTTATCGGCAGCCCGAACGCCACGACCGGCGATCGATACGCCTATAGCTTTACGGGTCAATACGCGCCGCGCCTCGGCGTCACCGTTGATCCAACTGGAAACGGCAACATTAAGGTCTATTACAACTATGGACGCTTCTTCGAATTCCTGCCTCTCGACGCAGCGGAACGATCGCTGTCGCAGGAGTTTGACTTCACGGGAGCTCGCTTTGCTCCCGCATTTACGGTCAATGGTGCCGGTCAACGGATTGTCACGCTTGACGCGAATGGCGCTCCGATACCGGTTATCGACGCCGCTCACTTGCTCAGCGGAGCTGAAGATTTTGGCGGGTTGACGAACGGGATTGCCATCTCGGCATCGGATCTCAGCGCCATCACCGCTGGTACCAAGCTCGGCTTTCAGGATGAGCACATAATCGGGGCTGACTTTCAGCTACCGAAAAACTTCGTGCTTTCGGTTCGCTATCAGTATCGAAACCTGAAGAGAGTGGTCGAAGACATGGCAGTTTTGTCGCCTGAAGCGGCGAACGCCAATATCGGTCAAACCTTTTTCATCGGTAACCCGAGCTCGCGGCTCGATGCAGCCACTAACCTGGTGCAGTTTGCGTTTCCGATTGGCGGCACGGCACCGGCCGGTTGCACTTCCGGGTTTGAAACGGAAGTGACCGATCCGATAACCGGAGCGCCAATCTCAAACGTGTGCTTCGGAAGTGTAGGCATCGATCCGATCACGGGCGCGTCCATCAACAGTCCCGACGGTATACCTGATGGTTTCCGCGATCCGGTGAGAAAGTACAGGGCATTCGAGTTTGAGTTGAACAAGCGTTTCTCCGATGGTTGGCAATTGCTGTCTAACTTCCGCGTTGCTTCCTTGCGTGGCAACTACGAAGGTCACTTGCGTAATGACAATGGTCAAACTGATCCCGGCATCAGTTCACTATTCGACTTCACGGAAGGCGACTTCAATCTGCTCGGCGATCAATTCCAGGTTGGATACCTGAATACCGATCGCCGGTTCGTCTCAAACATCTACGCCAGCTATGCGTTCAGCAAAGATCGCACGGGCTTCGGCGGCAGATTCTTGAACGGACTCAACCTCGGTCTTGGTTTCCACATGGAATCGGGAATTCCGATCAGCGAGTATCTACCGCATCCCGTTTACCTGAACGCTGGAGAAATCCCGGTGGGCGGACGCGGCAAGCTCGGAAGGACGCCGTTCTTTAATCAACTCGATCTGCACGCGGATTATCCGTGGGTGATCAATGAGCGCGCTCGCATCAGCTTCATTGCTGATTTCTTCAACGTTACAAACAACAGGCGGCTGCGGCTGCCGGATCAGTTCCGCCAGCTTGATCTCGGCGCAGAGAATCCGGACTTCCTGCAACCGTCAACTATTAATTTGACCTCTGGTTTCCACTTACCTTTCTCCGTACGATTGGGAGCTCGTTTCGAGTTTTAGGGCTTTGATCGGGAGATTGTTTTATGGGAGGGAATCTATTCCCTCCCATTTTTGTTTGCAGTAGAATCAGCGGCGAATAACGCCGAAGGCGTTGGCTAATTGCAGCCCAGGGTTGGAGCGAAGCGACAACCCTGGGGAACCTACACCCAAACTAACCGAAACGCTGAAAGCGTTCGGCAAGCGCGAAACCCTTACAGGGTTCAACGAATCTTTTGCATAAGTAACCCAGGGTTGTCGCTTCGCTCCAACCATGGGCTGCAATTAGCCAACGCCTTCGGCGTTATCCCCGAGAGCCGCATTCTTCCCAACATTCGGAGTAACGCAATGATCAGCACGAAAATTTTATTGCTGTTAGTGAGCATCGTTGCGATGACGCTTTGTCAGTTTGTGATCCGCGCGCAGGTGCAAAATACGCCCGCCGTGGTTGAGATTAACGGTCAGGTACGATTTGCTGAGGGCGGCGCGCCGGCGGCGAATGTTGTTGTGCGGCTCGAAAGTTTTGACGGCGGTGGCTCTATTACTGAAGCCTTCACGGATCGCCTGGGTAAGTTTCGGTTTACTGGTTTGCCACCGGCGCAGTATTCAGTTCGCGTCCACCAGTCGGGTTATCGAGATGCACAGCAGAGCGTTGACATGACAACAACTGCGCGCGGCTTAGTGATGCTTCAGCTCATGCGCGATAGTTCAACGTCTACGACGTCGTCGATGGCGGGAAGTATCGACGCCAATGTTCCCGCGGCGGCGCAGAAGGAGTTTGATAAGGGTGTCGCGGCGCTGGCTGAAGGTAGTAAAGACAAGACTGAGTTTGCGGTGCGGTGTTTCGAGAAAGCGGTTTCGATCTATCCGCAGTTTGTTGAAGCGCGGTTGAAGCTCGGGACGGCGCACATGGATCTGGCGCAGTGGGAGAAAGCGGAGAAGGCGTTGTTAGCGACGATCGAAGTGGACGGGAAGGCCTTCAATGCGTTTTTCGCGCTGGGGGAAGTTTATTTACGTCAGAACAAGATCATTGACGCCGAGGAGGTGTTGACGCGTGGATTGGCGATTCAGGATGCATCGTATTTGGGTCACTTGAATATGGCGCGAGTCTACTGGGAAAAGGCGCGCGAGATTAAAGACCTGACACAGGCTAAACCCGCGCTTGAAAAATCTTACGAGGAAGTGAAACGCGCGCTCACGTTGAATCCCGATCTCGCTACCGCGCATTTGTTGAAAGGCAATCTGCTCCTGCGCGTCCAACGCACCGCCGACGCGCTCATCGAATTCGGCGAATACCTGCGCCTCGAACCCAACGGCCCCTTCGCCACCGAAACGCGCACCCTCGTCGAAAGAATTGGCCACAAAAAGGCACAAAAGTCACAAAATTAAATCCAGGAACTGAAAAGCATTTTTTGTGCTTTATGTGCCTTTTTGTGGCTAACGATTTTTTCTGGTGGCGGCGAAGAGGGCGAGGGCTGAGCCGCCGACGAATAAGAGCGCGCCGCCAACGACGCGCGCCTGGTTGGGGAGCTCGCGAATGCCGGTCTCGGTAATCACCACGGCCGCCCTGGGCTCGATGTAAAGCGCGCGATAAGTGATCACGCCACCAGCAGTGGCAACCAAAACGCCGATGAATAGGAGGAGAGTTTTCATTTCCCCTTGAACGCGGGTTTGCGCTTCTCGAGAAATGCGCTCACGCCTTCGTCCTTGTCTTCAGTCGAGAAGCAGAGCGCGAAGAGATCGACTTCACGTCGCAAACCCTCGTCGAGATTCGAGCGCGATGCCAGCTTGACTGCTTCTTTCGCCAGTTGCAACGCAATCGGACTCTTGTCGGCGATACGATTAGCAATCTCCATCGTCTTCGCTTCGAGCTGCTCCGCCGGCACAACGTGATTCACCAAACCAATAGAGAACGCTGTCGTGGCGTCGATGATCTCGCCGGTGAGGATCATCTCCATCGCCTTTCCCTCACCAACCAGACGCGTCAATCGCTGCGTACCACCGCCACCCGGAATGATCCCGAGATTGATCTCAGGCTGACCAAACGACGCCGTCTCGCTCGCCACGCGAATGTCGCACGCTAATGCCAGCTCGCAACCACCACCGAGACAGTACCCATTGATCATCGCAATCACCGGCTTTGGAAAACTGTCGATCGCGGTAAACAACGAGCGTCCCATCATCACGTCGCGCTGCGTGATCGAAGTGCGCCCGGCAAACTCCGCAATATCAGCGCCCGCAATAAAAGCTTTGTCGCCAGCGCCGGTAAACACAACCACGCCAACCGAGTTGTCGCTGCGAAGTTCCTCGAGTAGCGCCGCGCCTTCTTCGCGTGTCTTGATGTTGAGTGCGTTTCGTTTATCAGGACGGTTGATTGTGATGATAGCGACGCGTCCGCGTCTTTCGAGCAACAAGGTCTCGTAAGTTTCCGGCATTTACAACTCCAGTATCTGTGATTTGTTTAAGCTTGCTCGGTGGGAGGAGCATCAGGATCGCTGGTCACCGGTTGCTCGTCGGCAACCCACGACACGAACAGCCGGAGCCAGTTTTCGGTGGGTTCAGCGATCTGTACTCCGACGCGCGCGGTCCCGTAAATGGCCGGCGCAACGCGCACCACGAGCGCAGTCGCTTCTATCGGCGTGCCGTCCGGACGGTGCGCGCGCAGGTAAAGCCGTTCGCCGCGAGTCACCTTCTGGTTCAAATGAAAGAGCGCGCCTGAAGTGGAAATGTCGTCAGTTTCCGTGGGCTCACTCCAGGCAGATCCGTCTTCCGCGCGACCGGAAATCACGATCGGCAGTCGCAATGACATCCGTAAAGCAAACCGTCTCTCTTCGTTGTTATAAGGCGTACTCATCGTTAAGCAACACCGCGGCTCCAGTCGTAAAACCCCTCGCCTGTTTTCTTTCCCAATTTCCCTTCACTCACCATCCGCCGCAGTACTTCAGGCGGTCTGAACGCTTCCGAGCCGAGCTCTCGATGCAGATATTCCGCAATGCTCAGCCGCACATCGAGACCGACCAGATCGGTTAACTTCAACGGTCCCATCGGGTGGTTGTAGCCGAGTTCCATCGCCGTGTCGATGTCCTGCGCACTCGCAACTCCCTGCTCAAACATCCGCATCGCTTCAAGACCAAGAACCACGCCCAAACGACTCGAAGCAAAGCCGGGAACGTCTTTCACGACGATCGGCTCCTTGCGCATTTTAATGCCGACATTCTTGACTGTCTGTACAGTTTCAGCGCTGGTCTTTTTCCCGACGACGATCTCAACCAGCCGCATTATGTGGACCGGGTTGAAAAAGTGCATGCCAATAACGGCTTCGGGGCGTTTCGACGAACCGGCTATCTCAGTAATGGACAACGACGAAGTATTGCTTGCGAAAATGAAAGGGTGGTCGGACGCGGATTCGAGTTGCCGGAGAACCTCTTTCTTGAGCTCGAGTTTCTCGGGCGCGGCCTCTACGATCAGATCTGCCGCGGCACACTCTTTCAGGTTCGTTGTCCCGTGAATCTGCTGCAAAGTGCGATCGCGGTCGTCTTCAGTCAACTTTGCGCGCTGAATTCCTTTGGCAAGGTTGGTCTCGATCGCTGCAACCCCCCGCGCCAGCGACTCGCGATCCACATCGTTCAGCAGCACCTTAAATCCAGCCGCCGCGGCCACCTGGGCGATACCATGACCCATCGTGCCGGCGCCGATCACGGCAATGGTTTCAATCGTTTGCGAACCGCTACCTGGGCTACTCATCTTGCGGAGAACCGGGCTCACACACCAGAAGCCACACGGTTCGACTACCCCAATATCCGTAGTTATACTATACGCTCAACCGAAAAGGCTATAGTTCTTGTCCCGAACATGCACGAGAAACGGACCTCAACCTAATGGCAAACGAAACAATCAAAAGAGATGTCGTCATCATCGGCTCCGGGCCCGCCGGGCTTACGGCGGCGATTTACACTGCGCGCGCCAGCCTGAAACCACTGCTCATCGATGCTCCGCCGGACGCGGAAAAGCAGACCGCGCCCGGCGGCCAGTTGATGATCACGACCGACGTGGAAAACTACCCGGGATTTGCCGCCGGCATCCAGGGACCGGAACTGATGCACGAGTTTCGCCAGCAGGCGGAACGGTTTGGAACGGAATTCATGGAGGCGTGGATCAGGGAGGTCGATCTGTCGGAACGTCCGTTTCAGCTCTACACGGACACGGGAACGATCTCGGCTCAGACTCTGATCATCGCTACCGGCGCTTCGGCGAAGTGGCTCGGCATTCCCGGCGAGGCAAAGGTGCCGGACGGTTTTGGTGGTAACGGCGTTTCGGCGTGTGCGACGTGCGATGGGCCGCTGCCTGCGTTTCGAAACAAAGTTTTGGTGGTGGTTGGCGGCGGCGATACGGCGATGGAAGAGGCCACTTTTCTGACTCGCTACGCCGGTAAAGTTTACGTTGTCCATCGTCGCGACAAGCTGCGCGCCTCGAAGATCATGCAGGAGAAGGCGTTCAGAAACGAGAAGATCGAGTTTATCTGGAATACGGCGGTTGAAGAGATCCTCGGCACGCCGGAACATGGCGTGACTGGTGTTCGTCTGCGCAATCTGCAAACCGGTGAGGAGAGCACGTTTGATTGTGCGGGCGTGTTTGTGGCCATTGGTCACAAGCCGAATACGGATTTGTTCAAGGGGCAATTGGACATGGACGATGTTGGATATCTGAAGACGTCTGGACACTCAACGGCGACGAACATTCCCGGCGTCTTTGCGTGCGGCGACGTGCAGGATTCAGTTTACAGGCAGGCGGTTACTGCGGCGGGAACGGGTTGCATGTCCGCGAT
>Ga0207643_10001998_pt1 | contig 11251 bp, 9 predicted proteins | sample KBSMisM62_FD_184313 | JGI IMG/M metagenome (GOLD analysis project Ga0207643, IMG submission 184313) | Miscanthus rhizosphere microbial communities from Kellogg Biological Station, Michigan, USA - KBS Miscanthus M6-2 (SPAdes) (version 2) | ecosystem: Host-associated > Plants > Roots > Rhizosphere...
GACGCCGTCGGGTCTGCCGGCACCCTCGGCGGCGGCAGCAAGTACACGTATCAGATGGATCCGGCGAATTCGAACGAGGCGCTCCGCGAAGTGTGGCTGGATCTGGCGGAGGGCGCCGACATGATCATGGTGAAGCCCGGGCTTCCCTACCTCGATATCGTGCGCCGCGTGAAGGATGCGTTCGGCGCGCCGACCGCGGTCTATCAGGTCTCCGGCGAATATGCGATGTTGAAAGCCGCCGCGCAGAACGGCTGGCTCGACGAGCGCGCCTGCGTGCTCGAGACGCTCACCGGCTTCAAGCGCGCCGGCGCCGACGCGATTCTCACGTACTTCGCGCTCGCCGCCGCGGAGTGGATCGCGGCGTCAGGCTGAGTCACCCGGCTCTTCCTCGATCAGCGCGGAAAGGGCCCCAGCGCTCAAGCGCGGCTCATCGTTCTTCCGTGGACGGTTGCGCCGCTGCGCGGGAGTGAGGATCGCGATGCGGATCGCGCCGCGGGGTGAATCGATCCGAAGGTGCGTCGCCGCGTCGGTGTCGCGCGCGGGCAAGGCGGCATACGTGACGCCGTGACCGGCGAGATCCATCTCCACGGCCTTGGGATCGTCGGCGACGAGTTCCAGACGGACATCGCTGTGCTCGGTTGCCCATCCCGCCGCGACGCCGCCGACGAGCAGCGGATCCCACGGCGCAAGTCGACGCATCCACCCGAGCGCCTGCTCCCGCTGGTGCCGCAGGTTCGCCGCGTGAGCGTCGCCGCCGAACAGCGCGTGGTGCTCGGTGAGCGCGGCTTCGATCTCTTCGTTCGAGGGCAATGCGGTCGAGTCGGGCAGCATCAGCTGCCGAAGCGCCTTGCGCTTGGCGAGGGTCCAGTCGGCGAGGCCGTGCTCGACGATGAGCCGGGCCGCGACCTGGGCGATACGCAGGCGATCCCGCTCCCTGCCGAGGCCGTCCCTGCGGCCGTGATGGCGCGCGCTCACTGCTAGAAAAGCTGGTCGCGTATGTCCTTGCCGGACTTGCTCTGGATCATGCTGTCGTCGCGCTTCCGCGGCGGGAACTCGGAGAGAAAGTATTCGGTGAGGGTTCCCGACTCGTCCCGAAGGCCGGTCTCGGCGCTGATCGCTGCCGTGACGATGCCCTCGGGCATCGGCCGGTTGGCTTCCTTCGTGCCCTTTAGCGCCTTTGCCATGTACGAAATCCAGATGGGCAGAGCCGCGTTGGCGCCTGTCTCGTTCGCGCCCAGCGTCTTCGGCTGATCGAAGCCGATCCACGCGACTCCGACCATCTCCGCGTTGAATCCGCAGAACCAGGCGTCGACGTTCTCGTTCGTCGTGCCGGTCTTGCCCGCGAGATCGGCGCGATTGAGCGACAGCGCGCGGGTCGCGGTTCCGGCCCGCACCACATCCTTCAGAAGCGAAGTCATGATCCACGCGTTGCGGGGGTCGATCGCCCGCTCGGCCGTTCCCCCAGCTTCCGCGGGAGTGGCTTCGGAGATCACGTTGCCCCGGGCGTCGATGATCCTGGCAATGAGGTAAGGCGAGATGCGATAGCCGCCGTTCGCGAAGATGGAGTAGGCGCTCACCATCTGCATCGGCGTGGCTGCGCCGGCGCCCAGCGCCATCGGCAGGTAGGGGGGATGGAGCTTCGGGTCGAAACCGAACCGGGTGATGTAGTCCTGCGCATACTGGGGGCCGATCGCCTGCATCACGCGAACCGTGACGAGGTTCTTCGACTTCGCGAGAGCGGCGCGGATGCGCATCGGGCCGTCGAACTTGCCGTCGTAGTTCTTGGGCTCCCAATCCTCGCCGCCCCGCTCGCCCGGCACGAAGAACGGTGCGTCGTTGACGATGGTCGCGGGGGTGAAGCCTTTTTCGAGCGCGGCCGAGTAGATGAAAGGCTTGAACGCCGAACCCGGCTGGCGCTGGGCCTGGGTGACGTGGTTGAACTTGTTGCGCTCGAAGCTCCAACCACCGACCAGGGAGAGGATCGCGCCGTCCTGTGCCCGCACCGAGACGAACGCGGACTCTGCCTGCGGCAACTGGGTAATCTCCCACTTGCCCTTGGCATCGCGGGCGAGGCGGATGATCGCGCCGGACCGGATTCTCGTCGCCGCCGCAGCCTTGTCGCCGAGCGACCGGGCGACGAACTTGAGGCCATCGCCGGTGATCTCGGCGACTTCGCCGTCGGCCAGCACCGCCTTGACCAGTGTCGGCGAGGCTTCCGTCACGACGCCGGCGACGAGGCCGTCGCCGTCACCGGTATCCGCGAACACCTGTTCAAGCGTCGTTTCGCGCTCGGCCGCGTCGTCCGGGAGGCGGACGTAGGCCTCGGGACCCCGGTAGCCGTGCCGGTGGTCGTAGTCGATCACGCCGCGCCGCACGGCGAGATACGCCGCTTCCTGGTCGGCCCGGCGAATCGTCGTCTGGACGGTCAGGCCCTTGGTGTAGGCCTCTTCGCCGTAGGCTTCGAAAACCACCTGCCGTGCCATTTCCGCGACATATTCCGCGTGGGTCGGGAGGGTCTCGCGAAGGCCCTGGCGGACGGCGAGCGGCGCAGTCTGCGCTTCCGCGTATTGCTCGGAACTGATGTACTTCAGGTCGTGCATTCGCCTTAGTACATACAATTGGCGGGTTTTCGCACGTTTGGGGTTGCTGACCGGGTTGAAGGTCGACGGGGCTTTGGGCAAGCCGGCGAGCATCGCCGCCTCGGCGGGCGAGAGGTCGCGGAGCTGCTTGCCGAAATAGATCTGCGCGGCGGCCGCGAAGCCGTAGGCGCGCTGCCCGAGGAAGATCTGGTTGACGTAAAGCTGGAGGATCTCGTCCTTGGAAAGATTGGCTTCGATCTTCCACGCGAGCAGGACTTCGCGCAGCTTCCGGGTGATCGTCTTTTCGCGCGTAAGGAAGAAGTTGCGCGCGACCTGCATGGTGATCGTCCCGGCGCCCTGCTGGGTGCCCGAGGACAGGTTGGACGCCGCGGCGCGCATCACGCTCAAGTAGTCCACGCCCCCGTGCGAGTAGAAGCGCTCGTCCTCGGCCGCGAGAATCGCGTTTATCATCACGTCCGGCACGTCGCGAATGGCGACGATCGCCCGCCGCTCCTCGCCGAATTCGCCCAGGATGTCGCCCTCGGCGGAAACGACGCGCAACGGGATCTTGGGGTGATAGTCGGTGAGGCTTTCGAGGGAGGGAAGCGTCGGATACAGCAGCGCGAGAACGAATGCGCCCAAGAGCCCCCCCACGAGGCAAAGCCCGAGGAAGACCGACCCTACGTAGAGGAGCCACCGCCTTAGCATATGGGAATATAACTTACCCGTTGGGAGGGGTGAATCCCGAATTATAGGCGGGCTTACAACAAAGGTATCCCCGGAAGGAAAACAATTTGACAAGGTTCATACTTGCTGCCAATCTTTAATGTAGATTATCAGCATTGGGCCCGAAGGCTGCGCCATGCTTGCAGATAAACTCAATTCCGTCCTGGACGCGTTCAAGACGAAGTACCCGGCGCTAATCGGCGTCGACGTCAGCTCGACGGCCATCAAGCTGGTCGAGCTCGCCGAGGCAGGCAAGGGTACTTATCGGCTGGAGCGCTACGCCATCGAGCCGCTGGTCAGGGACGTGGTCACCGACGGCAACATCGCTAACCTGGATCTTGTCGCCGACGCCTTGAAACGGGCCCACAAGCGCCTCGGCACCCGAAACCGCAACGTAGCGCTCGCCCTGCCGGCGGCAATGGTTATCACCAAGAAGATCATCGTCCCCTCCGGCCAGCGGGAAGAAGACCTGGAGCTCCTGGTCGAGGCCGAGGCCAACCAGTACATTCCCTTCGCGCTCGACGAGGTCAACCTCGATTTCCAGACCATCGGCCCCGCCCCGAACAATCCCGAGGAGTCCGAAGTACTGATCGCCGCCTCCCGCAAGGAAAAGGTCGAGGATCGGGTGGCCGCCGCGGAAGCCGCCGGTTTGAAGCCGCGCGTGATGGACGTCGAGTCCTACGCGATGCAGCAGGCTTTCGAGCTCATTTCGCCGTCGCTGCCGGCGAGCGGGCGCGACCAGAACATCGCCCTGGTCGACATCGGCGCCCATGTGACGCACTTCTACGTGCTGCGCAATAACCAGTTTCTGTTCTCCCGCGACCAGGCGTTCGGGGGCAACCAGTTGACCCACGACGTCCAGCGGGCGTTCAACCTGACGCCGGACGAAGCGGAATCGGCGAAGAAGAGCCAGGGCCTCCCGGAGAACTACGACACCGACGTGCTCCAGCCGTTCATGGAGACGCTGGCGCTCGAGGTCACCCGCGCCCTCCAGTTCTTCTTCACGTCGACGTCCTACAACCAGGTCGACCAGATCGTGCTGGCGGGTGGCTGCGCCCTCCTGCCGGGCATCGACGAGCTCGTCGCCAAGCGGGCGGGGGTGACGACGGTCATCGCCAATCCCTTCGCCAACATGGCGGCGTCCGACCGCATCCGGCCGCGGCAGCTCGCGCAGGACGCGCCATTGCTCATGATCGCCTGCGGGCTGGCGCTGCGGAGCTTCGAATGATCCGCATCAACCTGCTGCCGCACCGCGAGCAGAAGCGCCAGGCTCGCCAGCGGCAGTTCGTCTCGCTTTCGATCGGGCTTGCGATCCTGGGTCTGGCGCTGGTCGGGCTGGGATGGGTCGTCCTCGACCGGCAGATCGAGAACCAGGAGAATCGCAACGCCCTGCTCAAGTCCGAGATCGCGAAGCTGGACGAGCAGATCAAGGAGATCGACAAGCTCCGCGAGCAGACGCAGGCGCTCCTCTCCCGGAAGCAGGTCGTCGAAACGCTGCAGTCCAACCGGACCGAAGCCGTCCACGTGCTTGACCAGATGGTGCGGCAGCTCCCGGACGGGATCTACTTGAAGTCGCTGAAGCAGATCGGAGCCAAGATCACTCTCGTGGGTTACGCGCAGTCGAGCGCCCGGGTATCGACGCTGATGCGCAACCTCGACACCTCGCCCTGGCTCCAGAATCCCGAGCTCGTCGAAATCAAGCTGGTCGCTTCGCCGCTGGCGAAAGACCTGCGGGTGAACGAGTTCACGCTCAACGTCAGCATCAAGCAGCTCGCGGCGCCCGACGAAGGAAAGGCGGCCGCGGGCGGTCGACCCACGCCCGCGGCGCCGGGAGCACCGGTGACGCCGGCAGCAGCACCGACGGCGCCGGCAGCAGCACCGACACCGCCGGCAGCAGCACCGGCAGCATCCCCGCCGCCCGGCAAAGCAAAAGGGGCGAAAGACGTATGAACCTCGACGACATCCGCCGTCTCAACATCCGCGAAGTCGGCAACTGGCCGATCCTGCCAAGGGCGGCGCTTTTGCTGTTCATCCTGATCGTCATCGTCGCGGCGGGTGCCGTGCTCGTATGGAAGGATCAGTACGAAGCACTGGACCGCTCCCAGCAGGAAGAGGTCAAGCTGAAGGAGCAGTACGCGACCAAGAAGGCCAAGGCGATCAACTACGACATCTACGTGCAGCAGCTGAAAGAGATCGAGCAATCCTTCGGCGCTCTCTTGAAGCAGCTCCCGAACAAGGCGGAGATGGACGCGCTCCTGACCGACATCAACCAGGCGGGGCTCGGCAGGGGGCTGCAGTTCGAGCTCTTCAAGCCTGCGGCGCAGGAGCGGATGGCCGACTTCTACGCCGAGCTGCCGATTGCCGTGAAGATCACCGGCAACTATCACGACATGGGCGCGTTCGCGAGCGACGTCGCGCAGCTGCCGCGCATCGTGACGCTCAACGATGTCGCGATCACGAACGACAAGGGAGTGCTGACGCTCGATGCCGTCGCCAAGACGTTCCGGTATCTCGACGAGGACGAGCTCGCGAAGCAGCGGAAGGCGCAAAAGGATGCCAAGGAGAAGGCCAAGAAATGAAGCGCTGGATGGCCTTGGCGTTGGGCGCGGGCGTTGCGCTCGCAGGGTGTGGCGGCGAAAGCCACCAGGATCTTCGCGCGTGGATGGCCGACCAGGGCAAGGGCGCGCGCGGGCGGGTCGATCCCCTGCCGCAGATCAAGCCGTACGAGCCGTTCGCCTATAACGCGTTCGACCTGCCGGATCCTTTCAAGCCGCGCAAGATCGAGCCGACGAAGGGCGGGAGCAAGCTTGCGCCGGATCTCACGCGCCGGCGCGAGCCGCTCGAAGCCTATCCGCTGGAGTCGCTCAATATGGTAGGAACGCTGCAGCAGGGGAAGTCGACGTACGCGCTGGTGCGCACACCTGACAGGGACGTCTACCAGGTGACCACCGGCAATTACCTCGGGCAGAACTTCGGCGTGATCCTCGCCATCAACGAAAGCGAGATCCGCCTGAAAGAGCTCGTGCAGGACGGCGGCGGCGATTGGACCGAGCGAACCGGGACGCTGCAGCTGATCCAGGCCGACACGAAGACACAGGGAGCGAAAAAATGAGCGCGTTAGCTTTCTTCGGCAATGTCGTGACGGGGGCGCGATCTGCCCGCGGCGCGCGCGCGTGGCTCTTGGCCCTGCTCACCCTCCTCGTTCCCGAAGCCGTGCACGCACAGGCGAACAGCATCGATTCGATGACGGTGTCGAGAGGGGCCTCCGGGCGGACCATCGTCAGGTTCATGCTGAAGAACGCGCCGGCCAATCCCCCCGCGGGCTTTGCCATCGCCACGCCGCCGCGCATCGCCCTCGATTTCCTCGACACCGGCAACGGCCTCGGCACGACCCAGCGGGCGGTCGAGGACGTCGCGCTCCGCAGCGTCAACGTGATCCAGGCGGGCAGCCGCACCCGTGTCGTCTTCAACCTCAACCGGCCGCAGACGTTCGAGACGCAGGTCGAGGGCAACGCCGTGACCGTGACGCTCATCGACCAGAGCGAGCAGCTCGAGGCCAAGCAGCAGACCGTGCAGCGTTTCGCCGAAGCGCGCACTGGCGACACGCAGCACGCGTTGCGCGACGTCGACTTCCGCCGCGGCACGAACGGCGAAGGGCGCATCGTCGTCGATCTGTCCGACGCCGCGGCCGGCATCGACATCCGCCAGCAGGGCAAGGTGCTGATCGTCGATTTCGCCAGGACCTCGGTGCCGAAGAACCTGGAGCGCAGGCTCGACGTCCAGGACTTCGGGACGCCGATCGTCACCGTCGACACGTTCGCGCAAGGGCCGAACACCCGGATGATCATCGAGCCCAAGGGGCTGTGGGAGCACTCCGCTTATCAGACGGACAACCGGTTCATCCTCGAGGTGAAGCCGATCGTCGAGGACCCGAACAAGCTCGTGCAGGGAACGCGCCAGGGCTACAAGGGCGACAAGCTGTCGCTCAACTTCCAGAACGTCGAGGTGCGGGCGGTGCTTCAGGTGATCGCCGATTTCACCGGGCTTAACATCATCACCAGCGACTCGGTGAGCGGCAGCCTGACGCTGCGCCTGAAGGACATTCCGTGGGATCAGGCGCTCGACATCATCATGCAGACCAAGGGGCTCGACATGCGCAAGAACGGCAATGTCGTGCTGATCGCGCCGCGCGAGGAGCTCGCGCTGAAGGAGAAGCAGCAGCTCGAGGCGCAGAAGGACATCAGCGAGCTGGAGCCGCTCGTTTCCGAATCCTTCCAGTTGAACTACATCAAGGCGCAGGACCTTCTCAACCTCATCACGACGAACCGCCAGCAGCAATTCGGCGCGGGAGCGGGCCAGACCGCGACCACGGGCGGCCAGGGATCGTTCATTTCGAAGCGCGGGGTCGCGATGGTCGATCCGCGGTCGAACATTCTCTTCGTGCAGGACATCCCGTCCAACCTGGATGAAATCCGCAAGATCATCCGCCAGATCGACACGGCGATCCGGCAGGTGGTAATCGAGGCCCGCATCGTGATCGCGAGCGACAAATTCGGCCGCCAGCTCGGCGTGCGTTTCGGAGCGCAAACCGGATTCCGGATCAACAACAGGTATGCGGTGGGGCAGGGCGGCAGTCTCAGCACGCAGCCGGTCGTCACGACGAGCGGCACCACGGTGACCCGCGACACGAGGACGCAGACGCCGTACGAGCTCGCATCGGGGATCACCTATGCCGGGTACTCCGATTCGCCGCAGCTCAACGTGAACCTGCCGGTGTTGAACGCAGCCGGCAGTCTCGCCCTCACGCTCATCAACCTCGGCAGCGGCAATCTCATCAACCTCGAGCTCTCGGCGCTCGAGTCCGACAACCGCGGCAAGGTCGTGTCGAGCCCGCGCGTGGTCACCGGCGACAACCAGAAGGCGCATATCGAGCAGGGCACGGAAATTCCGTACGTCACGCCTGGCAGCGCCAACAATCCGGCGACGGTGCAGTTCAAGAAGGCGGTGCTGAGCTTGAGCGTTACGCCGCAGATCACTCCGGACAACAGGATCATCATGACCGTCGAGGTCCGCAAGGATTCCGTCGGCCAGATGGTGAACCTGGGCGGTGGATTCCAGGTGCCTTCGATCGACACGCGCAACGTCACCACGCAGATCTCGGTCAACAACGGCGATACCGCGGTGATCGGCGGGATCTACGAAGAGACGGTCAACAACACCATCGACAAGGTGCCGTTCCTGGGCGACGTCCCGGTGCTGGGCTACCTCTTCAAGACCACCGGCCGCACGAGCGAGAAGCAGGAGCTCCTGATCTTCCTCACGCCGCGCGTGATCAGGGAATCGCTCAACGCGATCAAGTAACACAGCCGCGCAGCACTGCGTGCGGCGCAGTTCGGTGCGCGCGCTGTCGCCCATACCACTGCTGTAACGAGCGTCCCGTCACGCATCGCGCTCGCGCGATCGTGCGTGCAGCGAATCCACTACAATGCGCGGGTGCATCTGCATCGAGGCAATCTCTATCTGGTCGGACTGCCGGGCGCCGGAAAATCGACGCTCGGCCGCCAACTCGCGCGACGTCTCAACAAGACATTCGTCGACGCCGATGCCGAGCTCGAGCGCAAGCTCGGCGTGACGATCCCCACGATTTTCGAGATCGAGGGGGAGGCGAGCTTTCGCGACCGCGAGGAAGCGGTGCTCGCCGAGCTGACGACACTCACCGACATCGTCCTCGCGACCGGCGGCGGAGTCGTCATCCGGCCCGCGAATCGCGAGCGCCTGAAGCAGAACGGGACAGTGATCTACCTTCACGCGATGCCGGAAATGCTGCGGGAGCGCACCCGCCGAAGCCGGCACCGGCCGCTCCTCAATGCGGCCGATCCGGTGGCGCGCCTGGTGGAGCTCTACACGGCTCGCGATGCGCTCTATCGCGAGGTCGCGGCGACCATCATCGAATCCAATCGCGACGAGATCGCGCAGTTCTCGCGGCAGCTCGAGGCGGCACTGCAGAATCCGCTGCAGGCATGAGCGCACCGGGTTGCCTCGAGCGCAAAGTGCTCCCCCTCGGAGGGGAATCGCGCAGCGCCAAGCGTGCACCATGAGCGCCAGGCATACGCAGCGTGTCGCGCTCGGCGAAAGAACCTACGCGATCCACATCCGTCCTGGTCTTCTTGCCGATACGGGGAAGCTCCTCGCGCCGTTGCTCCCGCAACCGCGGGTCGTCGTGCTGACGAACCCGGTCGTCGCTTCGCTCTGGCTTGCGCCGCTGCGCGATAGCCTGGACGCAGCCGGGATCGGGAGCGAATCGATCGTCGTCCCCGACGGCGAAGCTTTCAAGTCGTGGTCGACGCTGCAGGATGTTCTCACCCAGCTCCTCGAGCAGAAGGCGGAGCGGGCGACGACGCTCGTGGCTTTGGGGGGCGGCGTCGTCGGCGATATCGCGGGGTTCGCGGCAGCCATCTATCAGCGCGGCATGCCCTTCGTCCAGGTGCCGACGACGTTGCTCTCGCAGGTCGATTCGTCGGTCGGCGGCAAGACCGGCATCAACCACCCGCTGGGCAAGAACATGATCGGCGCCTTCCATCAGCCGCGCGCGGTCGTGATCGACACCGATTGCTTGAAGACGCTGCCCGATCGCGAGCTCGCAGCCGGGATCGCGGAAGTGATCAAGACCGCCGCGGTCCGGGACCGCGCGTTTTTCGAGTGGCTCGAAGCAAATGTTTCGGATCTCGTCGCGCGCGACGACGATGCGCTGGTGCACGCGGTGGGAGAGAGCTGCCGCATCAAGGCGGAGATCGTCGCAGCCGATGAGCGCGAAGCAGGCGAGCGTGCGTTGCTCAACTTCGGCCATACGTTCGGCCATGCGATCGAAGCTGGCGTTGGCTATGGCGGGTGGCTGCACGGCGAAGCAGTCGCAGCGGGCATGGTGCTCGCAGCGAAGTTGTCCGAGCGGCTCGGCATGATCTCCAGTGCCGATGTCGAACGGCTGCGCGCGCTTCTGCTCCTCGCCGGATTGCCGGTCGAGGCCCCGCCTCTCGGGGTGGAGCGTTACCTCGACTTGATGGGTCGTGACAAGAAGGTGACGGCGGGATCGCTGCGATTTGTGTTGCTCGACAGTGTCGGCGCCGCGCGCATTCGCGCCGACGTTCCGGACGCCGTGTTGCGCGCAGTGCTGGGCTGATCGGCGCATTCGGGCGCCCGAAATTCGAACGGCGCCCTTTCGAGCGCCGTTCCTTGAGGCTGGACGGCAACCAGGTCGCCGACGCCTATGCTGCGACTACGAGCAGCTGATGGTCGCCGGGATGCTCATCGGCGGCGAACTCTGGTCGACCACGCTAACCGTGGTATCGCCGGAGCCGGTGGTGAGGCCGGAAACCTTCACCTGGTTGCCGGTGACCACCGCGGTCCCGGACGGGTTCACGATTGCTGAATAGCCAGGCGTCCCGCCGGTCACGATAAAGGTGAACGTCTTGCCGGTGCAGGCTGCCGAGCTCACCGACGTTGGCGAAATGGCGATAGGCGCGGGCGCCGGCGGCTCCTCCGTCCCTGGGTTGTTGTTGAGTGTCGCCGTGGTTTGGCGACCGGTCGCGTCCACGATCGAAAATACCAGGGGAGACACGCAGGTGCCATTGGTGATCGCCCTGAAGGATCCGCCGTTGGTATTGACCACCGAATTGACCAGCGTGACGGCGCTTGGGAACGTCGACGAGACACGATAGGGAGGCGTGCCGCCATAGATGAAATAGTCGATCGGGAATCCGTTCGAGCACACGCCCTTGAACGCGCCCGTGATGGTCACCGTATCCGGTACGATCGAGAGGACGGCTTCGCCGTTGGTGTTCTCCACGATGGTGAAATTGCCGACCAGTTGCTGTCCGGACGCGACATCGGTCACCCTCAACTGCGCGAACTGCGTCGGCGCATTGGCGTTGACCAGGAGGATGACACTC
>Ga0207643_10002000_pt1 | contig 11248 bp, 8 predicted proteins | sample KBSMisM62_FD_184313 | JGI IMG/M metagenome (GOLD analysis project Ga0207643, IMG submission 184313) | Miscanthus rhizosphere microbial communities from Kellogg Biological Station, Michigan, USA - KBS Miscanthus M6-2 (SPAdes) (version 2) | ecosystem: Host-associated > Plants > Roots > Rhizosphere...
TGAGCAATACATCGCTCGACTTGTCGAATACGCTTCCCGCTGAACAAGTAGACATCATTCGGCAAGTTGTGCACGCCGCGGAGAGTCAGCGGCTGCACTTATTCATCGTTGGCGCGCAAGCGCGAGATCTTCTCTTGCAGTATGTCTACGACTTACCGGTTCATCGCGCTACGAATGACATTGATTTCGGAATCATCGTCGAAAGCTGGGATGAATTCACCAAGCTCCGAGACGGCCTCGTCGTCACCAATAAGTTCCAGACACACCAAACCATGAAGCAGCGGTTACTCCACGAAAGCGGACTCTTCATTGATCTCGTTCCCTTCGGAGGACTGGAGGAAATCAGTGGCCAGATTTCCTGGCCTCCGGACTTCTCCATCGTTATGAGCACGGTAGGATTTCGCGAGGCCTATGATAATTCAGTTGAAGTTCGCATCACTGACGATCTTATCGTGAAAGTCGCATCACTGGCCGGCCTCGCGTTGATGAAGATTGTTGCTTGGGATGAAAGACGCTTTGAACGTGACGCGGAAGACCTTGCTTTGGTCATGCGCCATTACTTGGATGCCGGCAATCAGGATCGCATTTACACCGAAGAAGGAGATTGCTTCGATCTACTCGACGAAGAGTTCGATTACGAACGGGCCAGCGCGCGCATTCTTGGTCGTGATGTAGGCCGGCTCTTGACTAAGACTAGTCGACCGACAGTAGAGCGAGTTCTCTCACAGGAACCGGATCAAGCGAATCTTGACGCTCTGACGACTGTAATGATCACGAATAGCACCAACTACTATGGCGATTACGAGATGGCCTTATCAATGTTGACTGAGTTGCGAACTGGCATGGCAGAGACGGATGGATCCTAGCTGCGTGCTGATCAGGAGATTTCATTGTTCAAGATTCTTATCGATACCTGTGTATGGCTTGACCTAGCGAAGGACTATCGCCGTCACGCGGCCCTTGGCGTTATTGAGGAGCTTGTTAGGTACGGCCGCGTGGATATCATCCTGCCGCGCACTATTGTCGATGAGTTCGCGCGCAACAGGCAACGCGTCACAGAAGAGAGCGGGCGCAGTCTCTCCCGGACATTGAAGAGTGCTAAAGAGGCCGTGAATAGGCTGGGAGATGCAAAGCGCAAGCGCATCGCGCTGCAGTTGCTGAACGATGTGGATTACAAGATCCCGAGTCTTGGAGAGGCTGCAATCGAGACGCTCGGCCGCGTCGACCGTTTATTCAGCGCTGCAAGCGTCATCGAAACGGCGAATGACGTGAAGCTGCGGGCGGCACAGCGCGCCATCGATAGGAAGGCACCTTTTCACCGCCAGCGGAACAGCATCGATGACGCTATATTGATCGAAACCTATGCGGATTTGGTAAACGCCCGTACTCCCGGTGATCGCTTTTCCTTTGTCACGCACAACACCAAAGATTTTAGCCATCCGAACGCGAATGAAAGACTTCCGCATCCAGACATTGCTGCCTGTTTCTCAAGGATCACTTCGCGCTATTACATAAATTTGGCCGAAGCCCTTCGTCGTGTCGAGCCTACGCTTGTTTCGGATTTGATGATCGAGCAGGAATGGGACCAGGAGCCGCGCCGTATGGGCGAGATCTCCGACGCCATCGGTGAGATGCTGGATAAAGTGTGGTACAACCGGCATCAGGTTCGACTCGAGAGAATCGAGAGCGGTGAAATAAAGCTTGTCGAAAAAGAAACCCCGGAAAACAGGCGTGGCCCTGAGCGCACTTGTCAGCGCGACATCTGGGAAGGCGCTAGGAAGTCCGCGCGCCGAGTTGAAAAAAAATACGGCCTCGATAATCTGGGCCCTTGGGATGACTTCGAATGGGGAATGCTGAACGGAAAGTTGTCCGCACTCCGCTGGGTCCTCGGCGATGATTGGGACATGCTCGATACGTGAAGAATGGCACAAAATAGGAATGCATCGAGCACCGACCTCACGGTCCCGAAACCGGCAACCTGACAGTGCGCCTGTTACGTTGTGACCACTTTTACTAACATTTATCGCGGATCGTAGCCCGTCACGATTGCATCAGTTTACACCTATAAGCGGCTCTTTCCATTCAAGACCGACACACTTTTCCCCACACTAAGCAGCGATCGAATGTACTTAGAGATCCGCGAGTCGTGGCCGTCGGCGGCGCGGACTTAATTTCAAACTCGCACGATTTGGCACATCGTCCAATAGCGAAATCCGAAGAAACAAAAACATCGGAACCGACAATTCCTTGAGGATTGGTCGATCAGTGTTCCATTGCCTCTTATAAGCGGCCAACTCAGAGTTGAGTGGGCGCGGCAATTATGTCGATGAGAATCATAAGCTTCGCCGACAAAAGTTGTATGCGATCAATAGATATAGCCACAAGACATGAAGAACTACGATAACTGCGAAAGTCCTGGGTCGAGTTCCAATGTAAGTACTCTCTTTCTTCAACTCCTCACGCAAAGCCAACATCGATTGCCAATACCCGAGAAAGGAGGTGCTGAGTACCTAAATCACAAGCGACGGTACTAAATACTGTTTAGTAGAATCGTTCAGTTCTTTCAGATATCGTCTTCATATGATGGGATGAGATCCTTTCGGCGAAGACCAAGGTGCTCTTCGCAATTCATCAGGTGAACAAACTTTCGGCATTCAAGCTTTCGGTGGTGCAACGATATGAGAATTCCGAAAAATGCGACGAGTACAACCAGAATTGCCGCAGCAACCGTTGCGACGGGATTTCCGAATTGAGCATCTACGGTCACTAAGCCTGCGCCCAGAACGGCAACTATCTGAACAGCTTTCCATGTCTGGTCTCGTGCGTGGTGATGGTCTCGCCAAGCGAGTTCCATCGCAAGGCGCACAGTATCTTATCGATGGCTTGCGCAGAGGTTGCCTGAGACTGATCCATTCGATTCTCCTAATGCACGCTAGCGTCGTCAGGTATCGGCACAGCTGACTTTGTATCAACACGGCACGCCATCATCCTTAGCCATCTTCATTCCGTTTCGGATTAGAAAACGGTTCTTTCCCATTTGTTATTAGTGCCTCACTGCGATGTGCTTCGCATTCTGTCCACAAATTGGCGACAAAACGTTTGGGGTGAACATCTATGAAGTTATTGAAATGCCCAACTGTTCTCAACCTGAGTGGGATAGCCGCACACAGCGGCTGCTCAGCCGGGCGCATCACACGAACTACAGCTAAGTTGCAATTCCACTTCCATCGCGAGCACCTCGCGATTGAAATCATCCATCACGTTTAAACGCCGGTTTTCTTCTTCCAGCTCACGCAAGCGGTGAATGTCTGAGCCTTCCATGCGGCCGTACTTGCTCTTCCATTGGTAATAGGTGGCTCGTTAATCTCGTGTCCGACAACGTCTCTGACGGTGCGTCCAGCTTCCACCGCTTCAAGATCGTTATTGATTTGATTCGCTGAATTTGCGCTTCCCCACTCAGGTTTCCTGGCGTAAAAACTCGCCCGGAAACCCCCATTTCAATGGTGGTTTTAGAAAGCCTTACACCTTTGTCAAGAAAAATGTCTTTCTGCGGCTAAGAGTGCAATAATCTGAAATCTTGGAACGAGATTCTCTTGCGGGAATCAGCTTAGCGAGATCTTGAATTACTCAACAACCCTTTTCGACCTCAGCCGCATTTTCAACTTACTCTTATGAGTGATGAATGCAACTTCAAAATTCCCTCTGCCATGGGGAACGGCGTCTATTTATTCTTAAGCTATAACAGCCACGATCAAAGAGTGATTCAAGGTATTCAAAAATCCCTGTCACGGCGTGGCATTGCTACATTTCTCGACCGCGAGTGTTTGAGACCGGGCCTTCCCTGGGTTGAAGCACTACAGGAAGGAATTGATAACTCCTGCGCCGTCGCAATATTCATTGGGAAGGAGGGATTGGGTCCTTGGCAAAAGCGTGAGATGGAATTGGCACTTCAGCGCCAAGCAAAGAAGGAAAGATCAAGAGGCAGTTTTCCAGTGGTTCCCGTGTTGTTGCCTCAGGCTGACATCGACAAGGCCCCAGGTTTTCTTCTTCTCAACACCTGGGTGGATCTGCGTGCCAGCGTTAATGAGATTTCCCTGGATATGCTAGCTGAGGTTGTACGAGGTGATATTGTCTCAACGCCACAAATGCCGCATGCCTCACTGTCTCCCTACCGTGCATTGCTGGCGTTTCGCGAAGAGGATGCGCAGCTGTTTTATGGACGTGAAATTCCCGCCGAGAAACTGCTGAATAAAATACTGACGCATCAACTCGTGGCGGTTGTCGGGCCTTCAGGAAGCGGAAAATCTTCGGTCGTACAAGCCGGTCTTTTCCCATTACTTCGCCGTGAACCTACGCCTTCCTGGGAGATCATTTTATTCACTCCGGGTAATCACCCTTTCCATAACCTTGCGGCCGCTCTTCTTCCTTTATTGGAAACAGATATTGATAAGACTCAAATCCTCATTAAGGCCGGCCAATTAGGCGACAGTTGGAAAAACGGCGTTCCGTTGGAAATAGCCATTAAGCAAATGTTGACTGGCCATTTAGGAACAGACCGGTTACTCCTGTCTGTGGATCAATTTGAAGAGTTGTTCACTCTTACGCCGGGAACAGAGCGCCTGGCTTTCGTGAATGCGTTGTTGGAAGCGATTGCCGCAACACCAACTACGCTATTGTTGACGTTACGTGCTGACTTCTATAGCCAGGCGATTGGTTTGAGCCGTGAACTGAGTGATCTTATCCAACAGGGTCTCATTAATATTGGACCCATGATAAGGGAAGAACTGCGATGTTCAGTTGAAACCCCTGCCACGTTGGTTGGCTTGGAGTTCGAAACGGGACTGGTAAATCGCATACTTGATCATGTGTCCACTCAGCCTGGTAGTCTTCCATTACTCGAGTTTGCTCTTACGGAACTATGGAAGAAACGTGAGGGGAAACGGCTGACAAATGCAAAGTATGAAGAGATCGGCGGCGTCGACGGTGCAATCAGCAAACGAGCTGAAGAATTGTTCAGCAGTCTATCCATCGAACAGCAAGAGGTGTCTTTACAATTACTGACCCGATTAGTGCGAGTGGCTGGACCCAATGAGGAAGGCACAGATACTCGACTTCGCGTCAAGTCGAGTGATCTCGACGCTTCAATGCGATTAGTAGCGCACTCGTTCGTTCTAGCTCGGCTGTTAGTAGTCGACCGTGATCCAACAACAAATGAAGAGACTATTGAAGTCGCGCATGAGGCACTTATTCGAAGATGGGATCGCCTCAATAAACTGTTGAATCAAGATAGAGAGTTCATGCTGTGGCGGCGGCGGCTCAGATTGAGGTTGAGCGAGTGGCAGCGAAGTAAAGGAGACGATGAAGGGCTTTTACTACAAGGTGCTGGATTAGCTGAAGCAAAACAATGGCTCCAAGAACGGAGAAAAGACTTAATTGCAGATGAGGAAGAGTACATAAGAAACAGCTCCCGGCAAGATCCAAAGTCTGACACATGGCATCGTCAGTTTGACCTGACAAATCAAGCGATCGTTGCGGCCACCGCCACTCTCATCTTCACCTTCAGCTCTCCGAACAACCCACACTTTGTCATTATAATTAGCGCTCTGTTGATTACTTTCCTTCTGTTTATGGAAGCCAGCGCCTACCGCCTCTGGGCGGAGGCCCTTGCGGAGGACCTCGGTTGGTCCACAAGTTCGATGTCTTTGTGGGAAGCGGTGAGATTACGTTTGCGTCGCAATTATCTGTGGATCTTTGCCGTCCTGTGGGGAGGTTGGATGCTGAAGCTCTATCTCTCGCCGCTACCCGCCCGCGACTTCGATGTCTTCGTCCAGCGTGCCACTTTTGGCATTACCCCAGGCTTTCTGGTCATAGTATCAAGTATTCTTTTCTACCTCGGACTGGTGCTCTGTGCACTCACCAGTATTGGCGCAACGAATAAAACCGAAGAGGGCCACAAAGCTTTATCGCCAAGTATTGAATTGGCTGAGGCAAAAACGAAAGTAACCCAGTGGCTCGAAATGATAAATTATGCCGTCCTCACAACTAGTGCGACCTGCGTTTTTGCTTTCAGTTCTCCGAATAATCCAAATTTTGTTTTCATAATGAGTTTTCCGTTCATGACTTACTTTCTGATCAAAGAAGCCAGCTACTACCGCGTATGGTCCAGAGGTCTGACGAAGAACGTAGCGTCTGGATATTCAATATCCTGGGTCGAGTCGGTGGGCCTACGTCTCAGGACCAATTATCTTGGCATCTTCGCGATACTAGTAGGTGGATGGATCCTTAAGGTATATCTCTCTCCGCTGCCCGCACGCGAATTGGAGAGCTTCATTGACCGCGCGACCGTTGGAATCATACCTGGCTGGATTCTATTAACATTCAGCATTTTTTTCAGCGTTGGAGTTCTGCTTTTAGCGTTCCTTACAAAACGAACTGACGATGAGTCGCTACTACCATGTATTCCTTTAGCAGAAGCAAGACAGTGGCTTGAGAAAACAACCACTTATGCCCTACTCACCACCGGTTTTACGATCCTCTTTGGCTACAGCTCCCCGAACAATCTAAGTTTTGTTTTTCTTATAACTTCGGTGTTAGTCGGTTTCCTTCTCTTTAGGGGAGCCAGCTATTACCGGCTATGGTCTAAATCGCTGATGGTGGACTCGACTGCGTCCACGTATACAAAATTCGGATGGAAGGCGTTGGGTCTACGTTTGCGTAGAAGTTATCTATTGAGCTTTGTTTTGCTATTCAGTTGCTGGGCACTAAAACTCTATTTCTCTCCTTTGCCAGCACGCGACTTTGACGCGTTCGTTGACAGGGCCACTTTGGGGGTTATTCCAGGCTGGTTGTCTTTAATATTGACTCTTATTCTCCACGTAGGGCTCTTCGTTTTTGTCCTCGGCGCGTTCCGCTTTGGAGCGCAAAGGCAGAAGCTCGGAAACGATTAGGACTGAGGACCTACGAAGATCTATTCTTTCAAAAAGCGATTGAGTCTAATCTGTCAGCGCAGCGGTGCTGCGAGCACTAAAACGCATATCATGGACCGTGTAACGAACGAAAACGACTTAAACAGCGATTGCTGACGAACAAGCACGATTGAGTCTGTATGATCATGTTGGGATTCTTAGGCCTGATATTCACTTCCTGTCATTTGGAAGAAACTGACACACATTGAAGAATAAATACTACCGCCTTTTCTTTACCCTCAACAGCAGAAACGTGCTGGGCGACATGTCAATGACGATTTGATATATAGATTTGCCACCTACTGGTAAAAAATGACGCTCTCGGAAGATTTTGCTGAGAATGCCCCCGAGGCCGAGCCACATCACCTCCAAAGAGTCTATTCGCTAGGCCATGTAGAATTCTTTCTGTTATATTTTCATCCTAGCTAGAAGCCTCATTATTGATCTAATCTCTGCCGCCATGGCCGAGCAAACTCGTCACTTCCTAACTCCAGATTCGCTAGCGGGGGCACGTGTCTGGTTATCTGGAGCAATTCCCGAAACAGAGGGGATTACAGAAACGCAGCGTGATGCAATTCTCGATTTTGTCCGAAGGTTCGCGCGCCGGGTGTTCGAACGCGGTGGACATATTATTCATGGCAGTCACCCGAGTTTCACGCCGACACTCCTTAAAGAGGCACGAAGCTATCAAGAGCGGGGCGGCCGCAAAGACTGCCTCATCTTAGCGGTATCACGCTACTGGTCAAAGTATCCGAACCAAGCGCCACCAGAGGAATGGCGCAAGGTGGCGATTGTTTACGAGACACCTGAAGCTTCGGGAGAGCGCGCTCGTGACGAAAGTTTGGAACTGCTCCGAAAGTGGATGGTGTCGCGGTGCGACGCGATCGTTGTGGTTGGAGGCAAGTGGTGGCAATCCGTCGCCGGGCGCGCCGGCGTTCCTTTGGAACTCGGGCTCGGAATTCAGCGAGGCATTCCATGCTTTCTCTTGGGGGGCCTCGGTGGCGCAGCTCGGGATTTTGTTGTGCAACACCCCGAAGTCCTGACACAGCTCAAGAACGGACTTGATCAATCAGTCAACCGTGAAATCTCTACTAAGCAAGATGTCGGAAGTCTTGCGGAAGAAGTATGCATTCAATTGGAGAGGCTTCCGCTCGTGCGCGGACGTGGTTCTGATGGTGTGTCCTTCCGAATTCTCGCTCTCGACGGTGGGGGACTGAAAGGTGCGTTTACAGCTTCGGTTCTTGCGACTTGGGAAAAGCAAACTGGCCTGCGAATCATTGATCATATCGATCTTATTGCGGGAACCTCTACTGGCGGAATCCTTGCTATCGGTTTGGGACTCGGTTTGTCGGGACAGGAGATGCTTGATTTTTACCGACAGCGCGGGCCGGTAATTTTTCCGGTGATGCGTTTGCGCGGTCGCGCCTTCCACACGGCTAGGCATGTAGTCATTCCAAAATATTCGCAAACAATATTGCTTCGTGAGTTGGAAACTGCATTCAGTCGCTCGGGGAACCGCCCACGCTTGAAGGATTCAAGGTGTCGTCTTGTGATCCCCGCTTACCATGCTGTCGGGGGAGTATCTCACCTGTTCCGTACACCACACCATCCGGACCTCACAGCCGATGCTGACACCGAAGCTGCTCATGCAGCGATGGCTACTGCGGCCGCGCCAACGTTCTTCAGTGCGGCTAAGATAGCTAACATGGTCGCAGAAAGCAGCTACTTTGACGGCGGTGTATGGGCGAACTCGCCTGCGATGGCCGCAATCGTAGAGGCCACCTGCTTCCTGCGAGTTCCGTTGGAACGCGTCGACGTACTCAGCGTTGGGACTACTGAAGAACCACTTACGTTTCGAAAGCAGACTCGAGCCGGAGTCATAGGCTGGCTTCGGAAGAAGAGGATCTTGGATCTTCTAATGAACGTACAGCAGGAGTCTTCGTTGAAGCTCGCACGTCACCTCGTGAGCGATGCCCGTTTTCTCAGAGTTAACCGAGTGACCGCGCCAGGGACCTACCGTTTAGATGGACCAAAGGAAATAGGTGAATTGGCAGATCTTGGCAACCTAGAAGCCTTGCGAACTGAAGTTCTCGGTCAGGTGAAATCGCGTTTCCTGAACGGAGTTTCCGTGACGCCATGGGCATCGTACGAGTAGATAAAAGTTCGGATTGGGAACTGCGTGGACCACATCAGATTGATGCAAAGAGCTGAGAGTTTCAGTGATCGGTAATACGCGATTCTCAGGCAGCATCTTCAATCCAACTGCTTAAGTTGTTGTATCCATCATCATCGACGTAATCATAGACCTTAGCAATTTGGAAGAGGTAAACAGGTTGTCCGTTTTTGTCCTTTCCCAACTCGCCAAATGTCGTAGAACCCTTTGAACAGGTCTCCCCATCTTTATCCTTGCAGTTGTGTAGATGCACTCCAACTATTCCGTTTCCCCCCTTACATAACTCTTCTGAAGCTCATATTGCACGTATGGACTGTTACTTGTATCGCTTCCGATCAGCACAAGTGTTACCTTAGTTCCTAACAGTTGATCATCAATCCATCTCTTGATGGTACGATCGTCTTTTCTTAATTCTTCAAACTCGGCAGCATCAATAAAGCCAGCTGCTTCCTTACCCTGGGTGACCCAGCGATTGAGGATTTGGTTCGCGCGCCATAGGGGTAATGCTCATTCAGTTGTTGCTAATTTCAGGGAAATGCCTACGCGGCGCTGCGCCTAGAGCTTCTCACGTGCAAATCGAAGATCCCTCTGCATACGTCGGATCCCCGTTAATGCCTTAGGGTGACAATTCCCTATTGGACCAGCCTTACTACAGAAGCAACTGAAGTTACCCTTGATCTTACCACGCCGTCTCAGTAGTGGTTGAATTCGAACCCATGAACTCAGATCTGTCACTAACAGTTCCAGACACCTCTCGGCCTTGGTTGGATCATTCTCGTGCAGATACGCCTCGAGCAGACCGACGACCCCGTGGGCGTACTCTGCCCAAGGCCATCGGCCTTCACGTGAGAAGAACAGTTGCCCGTAGAGGAAGGGGATAACGAGCTGCTCAAAGAACCGGATGAAATCGAGTCCACTGTCCAAAAACTCGCCCTCGCGAAACGGACTGCAGAGACAGGCGCTGCAGTCTAGTTGGCCAAAGTGACGGTCGGGGATAGGGTCAAGGTCGCGCACATAGAGAGCGGGCAGGCGAGATGTCGCGGTGTTCGTGCGGTCTTGCAGACGGATGCGGAAGCACCCCACGAGGCGTAGCCCTCCGGCCTCGTCGGGCGCGCCCTCATAGAGAATCTGAAATCGGCCCGTTTGCTCATTATAAGTAGCCGAGATTTCGACAGTGCCCGTTATGCCATCCGGCTCCACCGACATACCAGGCTGTGTTTGGCGAAGCCACCGCAGCTCGGTATCACTTATCAGCATCAGGGCACCACGGCGCATGCGGAACGAACGGTGCGGAGGGGGTATTGATCGCCACAGCCGCATACGAAGAACCAGACTCCTCTGTACTATCGACGATGACAAGGTCCAATCCGAGCTGCCGGCGCGCATGGTAAGCTGACTCAATCCAGCTCCCGAGGTTGTTCCGGCCGTCGTCGGTTACCCAGTCGTACACCGGACACACTTCCGACAGCAGTTGGCCGTCAGACAGCCGAAGCTGTGCGAAAGGATTTCGCCCCGGAGCATCTGTGTCGCGGTTCTGGTCCCTCATGTTGTGAATGGTCACACCCACCAAGGCGTTGCCGCGCTTCCAGCTCTCGGTTATCTCATACAGTACCCAGCGCCGCTCCGAGGTCTCGGCTCCGATGAGCACCACGGTGACGCTGGTTCCCTGCATCTGCTCCCTTATCCAGCGCTCGATCGCGGCGTCGCCCTGCCGCGCGATCTGCTCCCACTCGACGGCGTCGATGAAGCCGTACTCGTCTTCGTTCGGAATTAGGTCGCAGTTGCGGACCTGACCAGCGCGCCAGGCATCGCGCTCGTAGTGAAAACTGAAAAAACTTTTGCGTGTCATAGTAGTTTAGAGAAAGCTCCCAATGATTACGTGAATGACCAGCAAACCACCGTAGAAGACTAGCAGCGTGCTGGAGAACGCACTCGAGATCCACGTTCTGGCTCTCGTGAATTGCCGTGCGCTCATCGCGAAGTCGATTTCTGACTCCCCCTTCTTCCGAACCTGATTGTACAGGCAAACAAAACCGCGTTCGCGCGAGAGATAGTAGCTGTCTAGAACCCAGAACAGGGTGAGCACAACCACAGAAAATGGAAAGATACC
>Ga0207643_10002004_pt1 | contig 11233 bp, 11 predicted proteins | sample KBSMisM62_FD_184313 | JGI IMG/M metagenome (GOLD analysis project Ga0207643, IMG submission 184313) | Miscanthus rhizosphere microbial communities from Kellogg Biological Station, Michigan, USA - KBS Miscanthus M6-2 (SPAdes) (version 2) | ecosystem: Host-associated > Plants > Roots >...
ATATTGTAATATTTATTTAGACCATCTATTTTGGATCTGCTAATTTTTGGCAACTCCAACTCATAGGCATACATCGCACACACACCCTCATGTAACGAATTCTTTGTTAATTCCAAAAGGGAGTTAACTGCTTGCTTTGTACGTCCGTCACATGCGTGATTCAACAATTGCTCTCTTTTTACGCCAATTGAATTCGCAAATCTTACCCAAAGTTCTATATGACTAGTTTCCTCTTTCTGACTTGCTTCAACTGCATTTCTTGATTTTGATTCCTCGAGATTTAGCTTGATGTTGTTAACCATTTCTGGGACTACTTTCACCAGTTGAAAATATTCCAGTGAATAACCTCGCAGTTGATTCAAGTTTAATTCGCCGTTCGACCACATCCTGTAAAATGGATGCTTCAATAGACTCATCTCCTCTACTGCTTGATCAATTTTGTAAATCAATTTGGTCATCATGAACTTTCATCACAAACCTATAATAAAACCTTGTGCGAGAATGTCCGCGTTTCTGAATTTCTCGTTTATCAAATAATTGAATCAACTAATTTGTAAACCAACATAGTAGAATTTCATTAATATTAAGAAACGGTTCGAGTATCTGGCCGTAAACTATTATATTGTGATTTATACATCATCCTAGTGGCTCCGGTGGTGTAGGAATCGTAAGTTAATATACCGATTACACAGTCCGGTCAAGCATTGTGGCCTTTCGAGTCGCAGATCCCGGGTTCAAATCCCGGCCGGAGCACTACCAATATCTCACCGGATTCAAATCTAAAATACTCACCCCGTATCAATAAAATTCAATTGAAAAATGAGTACTATTATCATATGATCTCCCTTTGATAATTTTGTAAAAGAATTAAATAACAATGAATGAACACTAGTCTAGGCTAGATTCCATTCTTGGATAGAAGAAATATTGAAGCAAACCCCCTATTAGAGCAGTTTAGTTCATATTTATCAAAAATTGACGAATATCTTGCAAGAGAATTAGATCTGTATTCATGGTCAGAGTTTTATACTCCATTAAGATATGCATCTGAAGGAGGAAAAAGGATCAGACCGCTTATTCTAGTGTTGTCGACTGAGACAATATTGGCCAATAAGCAGGTCAATACGGACATTACTGAAGATATGTTCTTGGCCTCCTGTGCAATAGAACTGCTGCATACAGAATCTGTAATTCATGATGACATTATTGATAAAGAAGATTTTAGGAGGGGCAAGCCATCATTTCACATAAAATACGGATACAACAGTAGTATTCTAACTGCCGATTTTGTTCTCGGAATTATTCTGAGTATATGTACTAAAATTAATAATGCAAAAGTGTCCGCAGAGCTATCTACTGCAGCAACAAAGATGAGCGAGGGAGAAATGATGGAAATAAAACTCACCAAAGACCCTTACCTAAAAGAGGACGATTACATAAAAGTTGTGGAACACAAGACAGCCTCGTTATTTGAAGCGGCGTCAAAAATAGGTTCACTTTTAGGAGGTGGCACAGACGAAGAAATTTGTGCAATGGGGAGTTTCGGACATTTACTTGGAATAGCATACCAGATACATGATGATATAATGGATTGGAATAATGAGGATAGATTATTTAACATATTGGTACGGAATAACAAACAATCTGCAGAGTTTATCGACAGGATGGAACAACTATTTATTTCGTACTCGTCCAAGGCAAAAAATGAATTAAAGAAAATAAATGATTCTGTTTCAAAGAAACATTTAGAACATTTAACAGATTTGACTTTCTTACAATTCTAATTTCTAAACTCATTGGCGTTGGGGCTTGTTTAGCTGAACTTCAAGACGATATGTTTGAACAAATCTCATTGCAAAACTATCAGCCCCTTTTTCTGAACCTCTATGCTCCATCCCCCTATATCGTAAGTGATGATAAAATTCATGTAGGATTACAAAGGGATTGTAAAATATATCCGAGTTTGTGGCGTAAATGCGTTGTTGCTTTTGTACATATACAGCACGCACAGTTTTCCTTTTCCCCTTAATAGTACCAACCACAATTTCAGGAGGTTGAATATTGTAGTATTTGGAAAGCAATTGCAGCGATTCCTCAGTTCTTTTATTCAAGATTAATTTAACTACCAAGACCTGGGTTTGTGTATCTGGAAATTCCGCGTCACTAGGCAGCCCTTATTCACCACCATTATTCTATAGTATGAAGACGACTCATGCTCTGAGGACAACAAGAAATCCTTATTCTTTTAATATCATATTTCCTAGTCATTCTGAACCTCAACACCATCATCTGCATCCTCTGCAAAATCATCTTCCAAATCTTCTTCGAACTCATCTTCGACATCCTCATCCGTTGGAATATTATCGCTATCCTCCGCTTTAGTTGGCATTTTTTCTGTCAATATAGTCTGGGATAACATTGTCAATAGACTATTTAATAATTATTTGAAATACTACATGGACATATTTGTTTTCAATTTTATCGTCATGACTTCAAAACGACATGAAGTCGGCAAATTGCTATTTGACAAAGCGTTTGCCACGGATTAGTTCATAAATAAACAAAAAATACAGTCGATTGAAGATCAACTTTATAATTATTCTTTGTATGAAATAATGTCAGAAATGATTAATTCAATTGGAGGCGTAGTTATCATGGTTTCAGATCAGGCACAGGCGGTAAAATTTTATGCTGAAAAAATGGGCTTTGATATAAGGCTTAACGTTCCATTTTTTGGAGGAAAGTGGATCGAGGTTGCTCCGAAAGATTCTGAGTGCACCTTAAGTATTATGGAACCTAATCCAAACATGATGTCTCCGGAAGAGACAGAATTAGCAAAAAAAAACATAGGTACAAACACAGGAGTATGGCTTTATTCGTCAAATATTCAATCCACTTATGAAGATCTAAAGTCGAAGGGCGTCGACATTTCAGTACCGCAAAAACAGGAATGGGGCGGCGTGATGTCTCTTGTAAAGGATCTGGACGGAAACATTTTCACTTTACTATCTTCACCAGAAGGTTAATACGATTCTAAATTCATTAAATTAAATTTGCAACAATTCATTATGCAAAATAAACTATATCAAATAAAATTTGATACTTCTCAACATACCAAGCCTATTATTATCTAGAAATTTCTCTTTAATTTTTATTTGTTTTGAATCAAAATCACAGTAGTATTATCATGTCCTCCATTATTGTTAGCCTCACAAATCAAGGTATCACAAGCGTATTGAAGCCCCATAGAAATACTTTCATTTAATAGTGAAAGCATGTCTTGTTCATCAATCATATTGGTAAGACCATCTGAGCAAAGCAATATACAATCCTCTTTTCTAATATTACAGTGAAGTGTTTTGTGCAACTCCAATTCGTTCATTCCTAGATAACGGGTAACTATATTTCGCAGAGAATGGGTTCGCAATTGATCTTTACTTATAGTCCCACGCTTTACCATTTCCATCGCCAAGGAATCATCAATGGTTAATTGAGTAACCTATTTTGTTCCTTATTATAATGATAAGCCCTACTGTCACCCAAATGGGAATAGTAAACCAAGTCATCAATGAACACCGACAGTACAACAGTTGTACCCATATTCATCAACTTAAAATTCTCCTTTTTCATGCGAGTTAGTTCCTCATTGGTTTTGCGGATAGACGTATCCACTATATATTCAATTTTAAGTTCTTGTCTGTGCTGAAACAATGATGAAATATTTTTTCCCAAAGTCTGGACAGCCATATTACTTGCTATCTCTCCACCATAGTGCCCTCCCATTCCATCAGCAAGAACATAAACACCTAACTTGTCGTTAACATAAAAGGAATCTTCATTATTTGCTCGAATTAATCCTCTATCGGATTTAGAACCTGAAACAAGCAATACTTGAAATGAGACGAATGTTATTTAAATGGATATCACTTTTTAGAATATTTTACCTTCCAATTGAAAATAATATCTCGGTAAAGGTTTTTCCATCAAGAAAGTTGCCAACAATTTTTGCTTCAAAATGAATATTTTAAAGCTCAACAATCCAACCAATATTGTGAATCTTAACTAAAATTGCAATGAAATTTCTCTTGAACACTTTGATAGGAGCCTGATGTGTAAATTGATTCTATATTAAGGTACATTTTTCGTCTTTATATTTCAAATTATATTCTCTATCAAATTCTGGCTCTAATTTCTTATTTTCAATGAATTTCATATCATATATAGTGCCCAGCCCATATCTATAATCCAACTTTAATTTTGCATATTTTGAATTTGCGTCGTCTTCAATTTTTTGAAACAAACTGCCACTTTTATTCGGAGTGGATGCCATAATTGTTTTACAATTTCCCTTTTCTGCAAATTTAGATGCTTTCTGTTCTAATGCTGTTTGTTCTGGATACCCCAGATAATCTGCTTCATCTATAAACAGGTACGCAGTATCACAATTCTCAATGTCCGAAATATTCCTTTTTGACAGAATCTTGATCCATGTGTTTTTAAGCCAAAAATCAGTAAACAATGAGTCTACTTTAACTAATGGAAACCTTCTGTTGAACAAGTTCTTTAACTTTGAAACTACTGCGTTTAGAGATTCATCATTACCCGTGATGATGTATATGGACTTGTAGTCCATTTCATTTGATAAAAGTATTTTCCAGGCAAGATATCGAAGAACGAAAGTAGTAAGACCTATTCCTCTTGCTTTCTTTATCCAGACGTTTTGATTTTGTTCTAAAATACCAAAAATAAGTGATTGAAATTTAAAAACAGGATATTCTATCCCACCTTTCATTGGGAGGGATAAGATATGATTAAAGCAGCATTGACCATTTGAGTTTACAAAATTGTATCTATGTAATGAATCATTCCAAATCCAAAATGGCTTGTCCAGGAACAAAGACATACTATCTTTACCACGTGTAAAAATTGAAGGATCTAGACCTTGCATTTCTGTTTCTTTCTTGCCTCCTCTATTTTCGCATTTAATATGAGTTCCTAAACAAAGTTTACCCAATTGTCTAGTCTTCTTGGCTTTTTTACACTTTCGTCCATTAAATGAGCAATTTTTCCAACACGATATATCAAATTAAAGATAATAATGAGCAAAGGTGTTTTGTTCAGCTGAATTTTGATCTTTTGCAAATTGCCAATAAATTAACTGGCCATATACTACCAGGTCCCTAGCTAGCATTTCCATTCGTGATTGCAATCGACTGCTCAGGACTTTACTTTCTGGGTCGAGGTCTTCTCGTTCATTTATCGAAATTCCATAGGGCAGACTCCAAGCATAGCACTGTCTTACAGCTGTCCTCATTTGATCCATGACCGTCAAGCCTTTTTCATGGGATGAAACTATGTATCCAAAAGTTTTACCTGAAAATTCTTTCCAAAAAAAATCCAAAAAATTTTTCATTGTCCCGGACATTGAGCCGTGATAATCAGGAGATGCAAGAACAAACACATTCGCCCAGTTCACATCGTTTGTAACTTTACTAACGCTTTCATCATCAAACTTTGTGCCCGGTCGATATATTGGCAGCTGGGTTTCAAACAAGTTTACCAATCGAACTTCTGTTTTGTACTTTTCTGAGATAATATCAAGCACTTTTCTTAGAGTTCTAGTACTAAAGGAATTCTGTCTCATACTGCTACCGATGCCCAAGACTTTGACTTTTTCTTCCGTACGTCCTATTCATCCAGTGGAATATATAAAATATTTTTTTCAAATATGCATACATGAATAATATGACTATTAAGACGTAATGAATTAACTATTCTTTAGAATTATGCCAGTAATAATAAGGCCCGACCCGGAATTTACTAATCTTCTCAAAAGCAATCTGAGGCTTAGATACAACAGCAGGAAGAAAGATAGGATCGGCTTGGCTCCCATTCATGTATCCGATATACTCCCTAGCTCTTGTTTAAGAAAGCAATATTATTCGCGTACATTTCCTGACGAAGATCCTGTGACGGATGAATCCATACATCATTTCGTCAGAGGAGAGGCCAGTGAATTTGCTATCACTCAACTTGCCAGAATAGGAGTAGCACAAGCAGAATTACAAATGGATGAGATTATCGCCCATCCGGATATAATGGATAACGCAGGTGAAAATAAGGTCATAATAGAGCTTAAGGATACAATTAGCGGTAAAAGACTAGACATAAACGATTATACATTTCGTTCCTATTTGAGACAATTACTGTATTATCTTACTATGACCGGAATTGAAAAGGGCGTTCTCTCGATTAGGTACAATATTAGAGAACTCAAACTTCTAAAAAAAGATGAGTCAGGAGAATATTTCTTTAGGCCCAACAATTCTAAAAATCCGGGTATAGAGAGTTGGTCCATTAATCTGCCTAAGGATGACATTTTGAGGGAAATTTTGAGAAACGAAATGGTCTTGAGAAAGAATATCTTCTTAACTGCACTTGAAAATCATGATGTTGCCAATCTCCCTAGATTGACAGAACCATTAAAATCGATTAAATGTCCAAATTGTCCCTTCTACAGTAAATGTTATGAAGATATGGAGAATCAAAAGGCTTTAGATATTGCGCAACAAACAGATATCTTTAACATTCGTGGCACATTAGACTTTAAACCGTTTTGAATTCATAGTTTATTCGTAGATTACTCTGTTGGCATTGATAATATCAGGATAAATAAATAATGGCACATTAACCTTCATGAAGTATTTCGCAATCTTTGCTTACTATATCCTTATCCATGCTAGTATTAAGCCATACCTCATCGTTACCATCTCCGCAATAAACGATATCTTGGGCGCCATCTGATTCTGTAGTGTTCCTGTTTGCAGTATAAATTTTATCGTCATCGGCCCCTGAACTGATTTCATCTATTCCATGACCTCCGACTATGAAATCTTCACCAACTCCCGCCATGATTGTATCAGGACCATTACCCCCTAAGATGGTATCGTTACCTTCGCCACCTATTATTTCATCAGCACCATAGCCGCCTGTAATATTATCATTCCCAGTGCTTCCGATTAATGTGTCTTTGTCCCCGCCACCGTGAAGTACATCGTTACCTGCTCCACCTACCAATGTATCACTTCCATTATATCCGATTAGATAATCGTCACCGAAGAGACCTAACATATAATCGGTTCCTTCAAGACCATTCATCCTATTAGAATTCTTGTTTCCTACCAATACATCCGTCTTCTCCGATCCTTTGCAAAACTTATCCTCATTCTTACACATTATGGTTTCGGCACTAGAAATATTATATTGTGATAGTAAAAATAAAACAAGAATTAAACCTGAAAATAAAACAATTCGTTTCAGAGTCATATATGGAAATAAACCCATAATCAAATTGCCTTTCTCATCAACCATACTTGGTAATACCTTTTTCATTTTCACTTGTAGCGACGAATAAAACCTATTTTTCATTAATTGTGAATAAAAATACACATGTTGATCAAAACACAGAATGGATGATCGAGAATGTGGACGTAAAATATTAGATTTAATATAACAAAAGCACATAAGATTCATTTACATCCATCGGACCTAAATTTTTTAACAATGATTATTTCCTAATTCAAATAAATGACTTGAGATACGATAGTTTAGTTGAATAGGCAAATTATTGCGATAAGTCTCATCATGGCATCTTTAGCCTTGTCTTCAATGCATTTATTTGCAGGGAGACTTTATGCAATCGAACAACCAAGCAAAATGGAAGGTCTAAATGAGCAAGAATGTAACAAAATTATCAATTGTAAAATAATTTCTAAAGATGTTCTCAAATATCCAGATATTGTGAACCCGTTTGCTAACAATGAAGAAATTGCCAAGACACTCGTGAGTAATGCAAACGATGCCAAGATCATGTCAGAGCATCCATGTCAAAAATTGATGGATGTAGATATCGTTAAGAAAAAGGATCAGCAAATTGGCGAGCAACTCCCAAAGTATCTAGTATGTTTGCCTTGAGACAATGGTGCATTCTCTGCTGAATTAAATTGTTACACTATTAATTGCAGATTATATTTTAGATTCTAGAATATAGGTCGGAGTAAATTACCTTTCAATGTTCAGGTCAGATAATCTGTCATCCTTGTCTGTTTGTTATTTTTGATAGTAGAACTGTTTCTTACCCACTCTATTTCCGACAAAGAAGTTTTGGAAATCCCATACGAAAGGGCCGAATGAAAAGTTTCAAAAGCCATCCCATTCTTTCTGAGACATTCTCTGATCCCTTCTCTAATCTGCCAAACTCCAAGTGATACGAAGTATTCAGGGCGTATTTCTCTCAAAATCAGTACTGATGCTTTTTTTCTAATCTTGAATAAAAATTCAGCCACAGCAAGTCTTGCTGCAAAATATGCACCGGCAATTGAGGGATAATGATCTATACTTTTTCCGGATTCATAATCTGAACCTATGTGTATCCTACCGTTAGTATCAATCCATGACTCAATCATTTCAAAACTCCAAACTTCATCGGGAATCATGATCAAGGAGTAATAATTATCTAGATGACTAAAGTCAAATACATAATAGTTATCCAATGGAGGATTATCTTTGATTTTGTCTATCAAATATTGGGAAAGGATATCATCAGATGCGGTAATGCTCCATTTCGTGGGTACCAGTTTACGATTTTTTTTCCTGCCAAGCATACCCATGCTTAGAACTTTTGATATTTGACTTACATCTACACTATTTTCGTAAAGATCAACTATCGCATCAGATGCATACATGTCATCATCGTAATATTTTTTTTCAATATTTCTGTCTGAAGTTGATGAAACAATTTTGAAATCAATCACTGGCGCGGAAAACAATGTAGGTATTTCTTCAGATTTCTTTAGTGTTAACCCCGATTCATCCAAGTGCTTTGGAATCTTTTCAAGAGTCATAGTACTGTCAACTACTTTTTTCGAAAGGGACATTTCCTGAAGATATTCAAGATAACGGCCCGAAAGTTGATCCACTTTTTGTATCTTTGTTCCTTTTAATAGATTGATCCGATAGTTGACAATTTCTTCCAACGACTTTCCTGTCCATAACTCGGGCCTGTCTAAAATTGCAGTATCTCCATGATAGGGAGGAACCATTGGTCCAATTCTTACATTTGGGTATCCAAATTCTCCCACAAATACTGATGGGGGCGAGGATCCGTCTATTACATTGTTGGAAAATTTAATGGGATTAGAATTGATGAACTGATATAGATTACTCTTTATTTTTTTCTTTATTTCATCTATTGAGGACATTGATCTCTAAGTTAAATTTATTTCATCCAACAGGTATTAAAATATAGATGGAAAATTATCTTGTAGAGGGAATATGGATTGATGAGATAGTAATCCTCAATCATCTAGGCTAGAATTCAATTTGAATTTATATCATCTTTAATAGTGCAAAATCAAATATATTGATCTTTGGACATTAGTGTGAACAACTTGATAATCATTGTTTAGGAAGAAAAATAGCACTCATTCAATTTGGATAACACTTGCAATTCTCAGTTCCATTGCTACCATATCTATGTACACAGAAACGATGCTTCTTCCAGCCCTACCTCATTTGATTCATGAATTCAATTTATCATATAATACTTCATCTTGGATACTGAGTGCTTATCTTGTCGCAGGAGCGGTTATGACGCCCGTAAGTGGAAAACTATCAGACGTATATGGAAAGAAAAAAATCATGATAATCCTCATTTCAATATACACGGTTGGTCTCATAATTTCTCCATTCTCATCTAATTTTATAATGTTACTAATATCTAGAATTTTGCAAGGAATAGGTATTTCTGTATTTCCGGTAACTTTCGGACTTGTCAGAGAACAATTTCCTAAAAATAAACTAGCTGTAAGTCAAGGTATTATTAGCTCCATGTTTGCAGGTGGCTCTGTACTAGGGCTAGCAATTGGAGGGACTATAGTTCAATATTACGGATGGAGATTGACATTTTTTTCAATTATCCCAATAGCCATAATCCTGATTTTCATAATATTGAGATTTATTCCAAAAGAAAAATATGCACATGAAAATATAAATACCAAAATAGAAAAATCGGAACACAAATTTGATGTAAGAGGAGCAATATTGTTAGGGGTTACCATTACTACGTTCCTTTTATTTATAACATCACTCAGAAATGATAGTTTTAATGAAGGTGGTAATCAATTAACTCTATTTGGGATTCCAAATTCAGCCGTAATCTTTTTTATGATTTTTGTTGCAAGCTTTGCTTCTTTTTTTCTGTTCGAAAGAAAAACCAAGGTTCCTCTTATTACTCCACAATTATTCCTTGACCGCAGGATATTGTCTTCAAATATAATTTTACTAATTGTAGGAATGTCAATGTTTACTATTTTTCAAACACTTCCCATATTAGCTCAAAGCCCAGTTCCTGTCGGGTTTGATAATAGTGCTATCCAGATGTCGCTAGTGCAACTACCGTTTGCAATTGTGCTCTTAGTATTGGGTCCTCTGGTAGGCGTAATCATAACTAAAATTGGGCAAACGACTCCCCTTGTGATTGGTACTATTGCCATGTCCCTAGGTTTTTTCTTGCTTTTTTTTATTAGGCCAAATGAATTCTATATATCATCATATTTAGTAATAATATCTATCGGGATCTCCTTAACTAATGTGAGTAGTACTAATATAGTGATGATGCAAAGCTCATTTAAGCAAATTGGAATCTCACTAGGTATTAGTAACTTACTGAGAATTATAGGTAGCTCTATAGGTCCTACAATTGCAGGCCTATTCATGCAAACTCATTTATTTCCAATTAACTCGCATGACAACCAATTTCACTATTTTCCATCGTCATCAGCATATGATCTTATTTTTGGTACAATGTTAGGACTTTCATTATCTGCGTTGTGTATCTCGCTTTTTCTAGTTAAGAATCGGCTCAAGAACAAGAATTACTTTACTGCAGATAGTAATTAACCTCCAAGATGCTCTATCGTCATTTGTTTCCGGTGTTTGAAAATGTTACCTATTTTGATTATAACTAAAGATTCCAGCATTTTTCCTAGGAATCCGTATGGTAACTCAAACTGAATTTTATCGATTACTTTTGTCTTGTGATAGCCAATTTCCTTGAATGTATGTCTATGTTTCCAAATTTTAAAAGGTGGATCTCGATTTTCATGTTGAATCATTTCATCCACGTACTCGTATTTATCAAATAAAGTTATTCTTGAGCACCACTCTGCATTTA
>Ga0207643_10002005_pt1 | contig 11233 bp, 6 predicted proteins | sample KBSMisM62_FD_184313 | JGI IMG/M metagenome (GOLD analysis project Ga0207643, IMG submission 184313) | Miscanthus rhizosphere microbial communities from Kellogg Biological Station, Michigan, USA - KBS Miscanthus M6-2 (SPAdes) (version 2) | ecosystem: Host-associated > Plants > Roots > Rhizosphere...
CATCACCGGCCATGACCGGTGTCGGTGTGCTGCTTGGCACAGCCGCCTACATGTCACCGGAGCAGGCGAAGGGAAGGCCTGCCGATAAGCGCAGCGACATCTGGGCGTTTGGCTGCGTCGTCTTCGAGATGCTCACCGGAAGACGAGCGTTCGCGGGTGACGAGGTGAGCGATACGCTCGCCAGCGTGCTGAAGTTGGATCCGTCGTGGAACCAACTTCCAGCTGACGTGCCGTTGGGAATCCGGCAAACGCTACGCGCGTGCTTGCAGAAAGATCCGAAACAACGTATCGGCGATGCGCAGAGCCTCCGACTGGCGTTGAACGGCGCGTTCGAGACTCCGATATCTGACGAGTCCGTTGTTAAGACGATTGCACCAGGCCGACGACGCACTCCGTGGATCGCAGCCGTTGCCATGCTGATAGCCCTTACCGCGATCGGCTTCGGTGCGTGGATGTTCATGAGAACGCCGCCGCAGCCACCCGCCATCATGCGCTTCACGGTCGCGTTGCCGGAAGGAAAGATACTTTCGACAACCGGACGATCGAACATCGCGATTTCGCCGGACGGGTCAACGATCGTGTATGCCTCAGACAACAGACTGTTCAGTCGGCGACTAAACGACTTCGAGTCAACACCCATACGTGGAACAGAAACCCCGCGAGTGTCGGCTGCGGAAGGTATCAGCACTCCTGCCTTCTCACCCGACGGACGGTCCGTCGCCTTCTTCTCGCCTGGAGATGCCACGCTGAAGCGCGTAGACCTTGACGGTGGTACTCCGGTGACGATGTGCGCCGTGGATCCGCCGTTTGGCATCACCTGGGACTCAAGCGGGCTACTGATCGGCCAAGGCGCGAAGGGTGTCGCTCGGTGTGCCGGCATCGGAAGTTCGCTCCAACAGCTCGTGGCCGTGCGAGAGGGTGAAGAGGCCCACGGGCCTCAACTCCTACCTGGAACTGACCTGCTGGTGTTCACCGTGAGCCCAACACGGGATGGTGCTGACCGATGGGACCGCGCCAACATCGTCGTTCAGTCGCTCTCCTCCGGCCAGAGGACGACGATCATCCGCGGCGGCAGCGATGCGAAGTATCTTGCAAGCCGTCACCTCGTGTACGGCGTTGGCGGCACCATATTCGCGGTCGCCTTTGACCCTCGGGATCCTACACACGTCGGCGAACCCGTGCCGGTTGTTCAAGGCGTGCAGCGAACGATTACCGGCACTACAGGCGTCGTTCATTTCGCCACCTCACAGAACGGCACGATGGTTTACGTTCCGGGTCCAGCAAGTCCAACACTCACGCGCGAACGGGCGATCGCAATCGCGACTCGCGAGGGCTCGGTGGAGCGCCTCGCGCCGCCCAATGGGGCGTATGTTTCCGTTCGAGCCTCCCGCGATGGGAGTTTTCTCGCTGTTGGATCGGATGACTCGAAAGAGGTGAATATCTCGATTTTTCCGTTGGACGGCACGACCGCGATGCGCCGGCTCACGTTTGCAGGACATAACCGATTTCCCGTTTGGTCGCCTGACGGCGCGCGCGTCGCCTATCAATCTGATCGCGACGGCGATGCCGCGATCTTCGTGCAGCGTGCCGATGGCACCGGCATAGCGGAACGGCTCACACGGCCGGCGAAGGACGAGGCGCATATACCGGAGTCGTGGTCACCGGACGGCAGGACCCTCTTGTTCACCGTTCGGCAGGGTCAGACGTTCTCGGTCTGGACCCTGTCGCTTGCAGATCGGCACGTACAACCGTTTGGAGACATTCGATCAGGCCAACCCATCGATCCAATCTTCTCCCCTGACGGACTATGGATCGCGTATCGCATCTCGACTGCGGATCCCGCGTCGGCCGGCGTATACGTTCAGCCATTTCCTCCAACTGGTGCACGCTACGAAGCTCCGCCCGTGATTGCGGACTTTCATCCCGTGTGGACTACCGACGGTAACTTTCTGGCATACGTTCCGAGCGCAGCATCGGGCCAGCTCGCGGTTGTACGCGTAACAAAAGGAACGAGCATAACCTTCGGCGTCCCTGTGATTGGGCCGGCGGTCGTTACCGGACGGGCGACCTCCAGCAACCCGCGGGTATACGACGTGCTGCCGGATGGCAGGTTTGTCGGTCTCATCATCCCAGGCTACGAATCGAGCACAACAACGTTCTTCTTGGGCGGAAATCAGATTCGAGCGGTCGTGAACTGGGCCGAAGAGTTGAAGCGCCTCGTGCCAACGAAGTAGCACCCCACCGCACAAGCCTTCTGGACCGAGCTCGAACGCGCACGAAGACAGGTCGGTCTGCTACGACAACCGCCGGCTAGGCGACGGCGGCGCACCGGAGAGATGCGCGTCACTACCACCGAGCGTCGTGCGATACAGGCGTTTCACCTGCTGTACGGCGAGAGCTACACGGCATTGGCGCGTCGGTTCAGACGCGATCGGCAGCACATGCGGCGCTGGATTTGGGAGCCGCGATCCTGCGCCTTCCATGCGTATTACTGGGGAACGAATGAATCAGAACAACCTACAAGCGGAAGCCCAAAAGCTGATGGAGTTGATGCGGGAGGTGCCGCCGCATGAGCTGGGCGAGAAACTCCGACCGATCGATGAAGCTACCATCCTTGGAGGTGGCCGGCTGCCGGAAAGTCGCAGACCGAAATCGCACAAATCGTGGGCTGCCATCAATCGACTGTGAGCCGAACACTCGCCGAGTGGGCCGACAGTCGTGGGCTGGCGCGGAAGGATGCGGAGGCGAAGTCCCTCGAGATGATGAAGCGCTTCGTGAGTGAAGCGTCACCGGCTGACATCCTCAAAATACAGGCGAAGCTGGATGTCGTGCGCGAGGACAAGGAAGTGGCGAGCAATTCGGGAATCGTGATCAACATTGGGGCGCCGGGGAACCCGATCCGATTGCCGGACATTGACATTTCGCCAGTCTCACCGACAAGACCAGCCCACGCAGTGACGGAATAGCCGAACGAAACGCTTTGAACCTCGGTAATGCGTGCCGAATAGAGCCCCGTAGCTATGACGCGGATCTCGTTGCGACGGCGTCCGTAAAAAGTCTATGGAAATGAAAAGGGGGCCGCAATCCCGACGTTTGAGTGAGAGCGTTTCCGCTCTCCGTCGGGCCCTTGGCCCACTCTCAGTCTAACGCGATGCCATCCCGGCAGCTAATTGCGTGGCTTACTTCCTCGGTGTCGACAGTACTCCAACGGCGATCGCAAATGCAGTGACCCTGAGGGCGACGTCCGGCACCGGCGCGAAGGCCGCGGCATAGTAGAGAACCCCGATTATGAACAAGATGTGCTGGGGACGACACACCTGCGGCAGATAAACGGGACACTCTATTGTGAGAACCCTAAAGATCGTCCGCACTCGGTAAATCGATCGATCTTTAGGCGTCATCTGTTCGGAAACTAGTGGTACCAGCGCCAGCGCGAAGATCCCAAACACGGCGGATACAGCGAGGCACCACAGCGCAACTTGGAACCTGAATGGGTTGTCTTGGGGAATCGGGGGAACGTCTGGGGCTTGCGTCATTCCCGTGGCGATCCAGCCCACCGCAGCAACGGTTGTTACGAGCAAGTAGTTGCTCCAGTCCTTGAACGACACGAGGGCTTGGACACGCGGATCACTCGTTTCCGCCAGTTGACCGTTGGCCATCGGACCCTCCTTGTTTTGTAGAACAGAGGCCATACGGTACGTCACATCCTGGTCACTCGTCCTCCCGCGCGGTTTTCGCGAACAGTCGCCGGAGAATCTCGCGGGCCGAGTGTCGCGAAAGTGACGAATCAATTCATGAATGTCTCAGCGCCGCGTCATGACGTGTGGGGAATTTGTGGGGACACCTGATACCGAACGGTACGATTCAGTGTTATTCGGCGTACGCCAGAAATAGCTCTAACTACCTGATTCCGTTGACGTGGTACGACTCGGTGTCACGTCGTACGAAAACGTGTCGTCTGGCCACGAACCAGGAGGCCGCAGGTTCGAGTCCTGCAGGGCGCGCCATTCGCATCATGTGAATTCTCAGGACTCGGATGACACATTCGGCTCTCCTCTTTAGGTTATTGGGCCTTAGGTGGAGACGTGATGACGAAGGCGGAGCAAACCCGGTTAACAGCCTGGCGACTGCGGGTGTTACAGCAGGCGGCGGATGACGGAAACGTCGCCCGCGTGTGCCGTCGGTTTGGGATTTCTCGCCAGTCGTACTACAAGTGGAAACGGCGGCGCGCCGAGCACGGTCACTGCCGCGTGGCAGATGTCGTGGCTGAGCGCTCGATGGTCAGGACGATGACTTTCTTATTCTTGCTTCTCGCCGTGTGTATCGAGCTGCTGCCTGCGGCAGACAGAGCCGATGCCCAGGATCTTGGCCACAAGCTGCCAGGCTTGATCGGACTCGAGGCGGGAAAGGTTCCTCCGCCGGGACTCTACCTCATCGATCGTCTCGTCTCGTACGAGGCCGACGAGTTGCGCGATCGCAGAGGGACGCTCATTCCAGTTGCGGATCTGCAGCTGCTGGGACGCTCAAATGCCGTGGGTCTCTCGTATACGATCCAGCTTCCGCGCCGCACGACGTCGTTCACGATGACGGTCGCGGCACCGCTCGCTCGCTTGAGGCTCAACATCCACGATCGGCCCGAAGCAAGCTTCGACCGCTTTGGGCTGGCAGACATCTACATCCAGCCGGCACTGCTCGGATGGCGTCTCGAACGTGTGGACCTGGTCACCTCGTACGGTCTGTATCTTCCAACCGGCACCTCTCCGTTGGCGGGCGGCAAGGGACTGAGCACCGGCCAGGTCACGCACCAGTTTTCCGTGGGCGGCTCGATCTACGCCAACACGGACAGGACATCCTTTGTGACTGCGCTTGCGAGCTACGACGCCAATCTTCGCAAACGCGGGATCGACATTACGCGCGGCGATACATTGAACATTCAGGGAGGAGCAGGCACGAACCTGTTCGACCGCGTCGTTGAAGCGGGCGTGGCGTTCAACAGCCTGTGGCAGGTTCGCGCCGACCGCGGCGCGGACCTTCCCGTTGTGCTTAGTGGAGCCCGCGACCGGGTCTATGGACTCGGCCCCGACGTCGCCGTGATGATCAAAGCGATTCAGTCCCAACTGCGGATTCGCTACGAATGGGACATGGGCGTCCGATCGCGTCCTAAAGGCAACGTCTTCGTCGTAGGACTCAATATCACGCTTCAGCGTCCACAGCAGCCGGCCGCACCGCTGCACGGCCCGTCAACGCTGCGCTGGGCATCCAACGAATGAAGACAGCACATCGCTGCGGAGGTCGTCGAAGCACTAGAGCTCGTGAACCGATGGAGTACCCATTGCACCCTAAGTTGCGTCGGCGGTTATGGATACGCTCAAGCCATCGCTTGGAGACACGCTCAGAAACTTGGATGATCAAATTACCGAAACCCGACATCTGTGCGAGCGCATCAATGCGGCGATCCAACGCGAATATGACGCGCCGTACTTTCCCGAACGCCGCGATCGTTACGAACCCCACGACCCGGATCGCCGTTGCCACCAATACTGGTCTGTAGTCGAGGCGCATCTAAACAATAAAGTCCGGACCGCAGCGCTGCGATTGCTCTTCGCATGAGTAACTTGAAAATGGAATTCACTACACAACGTCCGACCTGCTCGACGAGGCAGCGTGCTCGGGCCGGAGATACGCGAGCGACATCTCACATCCGGTGCAGTGCGGAGGCGCAGACGAACCTGGACGTCGTCAGTGACCAGAAAAAGGATCGTTGCGGTGGTACGTGTCCTCAACGCTAACGAGTTCGAGGAATTCGGTGGAGATCCTGCGGCACCGTTCGCGCGATGTGGCGGTGTTGCGGCGAGCCTGATCCCGCAACTCGTCGGCGAGAACCAGGATTCGCACGAACCTCATACCGATGGCGTCCACATCGAAACATGCTCCGCCACCCGACGACTTAGGCCGCAGCCGTCGCGGTGGGTACCCTCGGAAGTTCGATCGTGAAGATGCAGCCTTTACCAGGCAGGTTGCGGGCATGAACGTTGCCGCCCAGTGTTTTGATGGCGCGGGCGACGATGGACAAGCCCAGCCCCGTCCCGGGACTTCGAGTGGTGCCGCGAGCGAAAGGTATGAACAAGGCGTTTGCCATACTCGCGGGAAGGCCGCCACACTCATCCTCCACTTCGATGACGAAGCGGTCGTCCAGGCCGCGTGCACGTAGGTGGATGTGTCCCCCGATCGGTGTGTACTTCAGACCATTCTGCACAAGGTTCGACACAGCCGAAGTGAAGAATTGCCGATCGGCGGGGATTTCGAGGTCAGGGTCAACCTCGATCTCGAGGCTCTGACGTCGCGCCTCAGTGTCCGGATAGACCATCGCCGCGATTTCATCGAAGACCTCTGTCACTCGGAGCGGCTCCATGATTGGGGCGGCACCCTTGCGAAGACGGACTTCGGCCAGCGTTCGGTCGAGCAGGTCGCCCATGCGTCTCAGGCTGCGATCGAGTGTGTCAGAAGTTTGGCCGCTTGTGCCGACAACCCCGCGCTTGATCACGGTGAAAGCCATTACGGCAGCGGACAGAGAGTTTCGAAGCTCGTGAGCGAGGGCACCGATGTGCTGGAGCTCTTCGTCTGAGGTCGCGTTGGTTCGTTGTCGCTGATGCTCGCTGACTGACGCGGCTATTGCCACGTCAAGCACTCTGTTGAGCATTTCGAACTCGTCGTTCGTAAAGCTGAAGTTCAGTTCCTGACCAACCTTCGTGACGGCTTCGCAGATCGTACCGTATGCGCGGACGAGCTCTCCGATCGTAAACCCGCGTGCGAAGAGAAGACCTCCATATTTCGTCGCCACTCTCGCGATCTCGTCCTCCGAGGCGCGGTCTCCGCGACGAAGCGTCTCCACGAGCTGATCGATCAAGATCGAGATGCCATCGTCTTCCCTTAGAACGGCCTTCGGCCCTGGGAAGCCCTGGAACAGCTGGCGAGTCCGCGCCTCAATGAGCTTCCGATGGTTGGTCACGAGCTCGAGCATCGAGGTCAATATCATTCTCCTGACTTCACGGACATGGCGTCCAAACGCTCGAGTTGCAGATTCGCTGCCTAGGCGGCTCGGTGACCTTCGAGAAGGGACGACCCGCTGGGCCCCGACGGTCGACCCTGTTCGGGGGTTGCTTGCGGAATCGTAAAGAAGAAGGTCGTGCCACGAGGCGGAGTGCTCTCGACCCAGATGCGACCGCCGTGAGCCTCGACGATCCCTTTCGTGATTGGCAGCCCGAGTCCGGCGCCCTGGCGTCCTGTCCTTGTAGCTTGCCAAAATCGGTCAAAGACACGGGGCAGGTCCTCGGGAGCGATGCCAGAGCCCGTATCCGCAACTCGGAAGATGACCTCGTGATCCCGCGAGCCCGCACCTACCGTGATAGAACCGCCAGCCTTCGTGAACTTGATCGCGTTGGCGATCAGGTTCTCGAACACTTGAAGGAGCCGATCCCGATCGCCCCAGACCTCGGGAACATCGGAATCCGAATCGATCCGAAGCTCGAGAGACGACGAAGATGCGAGCGGCCTCTGCATATCTGCCACCTCGACAATCAATCCAGGTGCAGATAGCCGCGCTCGCTCGATCGTCAGCTGCCCCGATTCAATTACCGCGACATCCAGGAGATCTTGAATCAAGCGGTTCATGCGTTTTGCCGCGCGTTCGATCACCTCCGCGGGCTTCACAGATCGCCGGTCGGGTTCCGCGTCGTAACGCCTCAGTGCCCATAACTGCGTCAGGATCGTGGAAAGCGGATTTCGAAGGTCATGGGCCACGACGCCGAGCACCTGATCACGGAGTTGGGTGGCGTGAACCGAAGCCTCGTACAAACGTGCGTTCTCGATCGCCACGGCGGCCCGGTCCGCCAGCGCCTCAGCCAGACGAAGATCGCTCCGTCCATAGCGGCGAGACTCCGTCGAAGACACAAAGGCAAGTATGCCCAGGAGCCGTCCATGCCGCAGGAGCGGAACCGCCATCAGCGATGTGGGATTTACGGCGCGCAGCGCTTGCAGGTGCTCGGGCCCTTGCGCAGCGGATTCAATATGCTCAGAGGTGACGTGTTCGATGAGGAGCGACTGTTTTGTCTCGAACACGGGTCGGATGAGATGAGGGCGTTCTCGATCGATCGGCATCTGTTCGAGAGTGGCGCAAAGGTCCGTCTTCGACGGATCCCTGGCAACGATCTTTCGCCTCCTGATCGGCTCACGTTCGTCGACGACCTCGACCAGGCACCAGTCGGCGACATCCCGAACGACCAGATGAGCGACGGTCGCCAGTGTCTGCTGATAATCGAGCGACGCAGCCAGCACGGCTCCCGCTTCGGCCAGAACGTGCTGGAATTGGGCGGCGTGCACCGAGGACCGGTAGAGGCGTGCATTCTCGATCGCTACGGCGGCCCGATCCGCCAGGGCTTCAGCCAAACGAATATCGCCGTCTCCGAAAACGCGAGACCGCGTCGAGGAACCGAACATGAGTACGCCAAGCGGCTGTCCGCGCATCGCGAGCGGCACCGCGATGAGGGATATGACACCAGTGTCGAGAAGCGCTTGCAGGTGTTCCGGCGTCTGCGCGAACGATTCGACCCACTCCGACGTCACGTCCTCGACGAGGATGGGCCGTGCACCCTCACTCACAGACTGGACGAAGTGAGGGAGATCTCGATCTGGCGGCATCTGCTCGAGTACCGCGCACAGCGCAGCGTTGGCAGGGTCTGCGCTCGCGACCTTCAGCCGACTGAGTCGCCCATCCCCATCGATCACGTCGACGGCACACCAGTCGGCGAAATTCTGAACGACGAGCCGAGCCAGGTTCGCCAGCGTCTGGTCGTAATCGAGCGAGGCGCCCAGCACGGCTCCCGCTACGGTCAACAGCTGCTGCTCTTTCTCGAAGCGCGTGCGTTCCGTGATGTCTCGCATCGCTACGGTGAGGATGGTTTTGTCGCCGACCTGCAGCTTGGAGATCGCAGCCTCCGCCGGGAATTCGTCGCCGTTTTTGCGTAGACCCACGATGGGGATGAGGCGATCTCCCACCCGACGGGCGGCCACAGGTCCGGCCGCAAACCGCTCGACGTGCTGGCGATGAATCTGGCGAAGGCGCTCGGGCAGTAGATTGCCGACCGGAGTCCCGACTGCCTCGGCCTTCGAGTAGCCAAAGACCTGCTCCGCTCCATCGTTGAATACGGTGATTCGCTGCTCCTCGTCGATGGAGATGATGGCATCGGGAGACATCGACACGATCCCGGAAAACTTCGCCTCGGATTCCTGAAGCCTCTGTTCCGCGACTTTGATCTGTTCGATATCGGTGCACGTCCCGAACCATTTGCCGATCTCGCCATTCGCCTCCAGCAGAGGTACTCCGCGGATCAACCACCACTGGTAGATGCCATCGGCGCGCCGCAAACGGCATTCAAGCGAATAGATGTCACGGTGTTTCGTCGCACGCTGCCAGGCATCCCACGCGCGCTGCCGGTCGTCGGGGTGGAAAGGAGTGATCCAGCCTTCGCCGTAGCTCGCTTCCAGGGTGAGGCCGGTGTAGTCCACCCACTGCTGATTGAAATAGATGTTCCATCCATCTGCCGTCGTGGCCCAGACGATCTGGGGCATGGCCTCGGCCAACTGGCGAAACTCGCGTTCGCTTCGCTGCAGCGCCTCCTCTGCGCGCTTCTGCCCGGTGACGTCCAACACGGTGCCCATCATTCTGACGGGGTCGCCCTTGGGATTCCGATAGACGCGACCCTTGGCCGAGATCCAGTGAATGGACTCGTCCGCCCAACGTATTCGACATTCCATATCGAAGTCGTCGGACACGAACGCCTTTTCGAAAGCTCGTTTGGCAACCTCTCGATCTTCGGGGACAACATGAGTCATGAAGACCGCTGCTCCCCATGTCGGAACGGCCGCCGAATATCCGAATATCTGGTCATGCCTGAGTGAGCGCACGGATGTATCGGTGAGGAGATCCAGATCCCACATGCCCATCTGGGCGGAATCGAGCGCGAGGGTCAGGCGCCGTTCACTGTCTTTCAGCGCTGCTTCTGCACGTTTCCGTTCTGTGACGTCTTCTATTTGAGCGATGTAGTAGAACGGCCCGCCCTCTCGAGTACGAAGAATCGACACGCTTAGTTCGATATCGACGATTGTGCCGTCCTTGCGGATGTAACGCTTGCCGAGCTGATATCGGGGAATCTCTCCACGAGCGAGTTGACCTCGAAGTGCGAGGTCCGCGTCAAGATCATCGGGATGGGTGATCGCCTGGAACGTGAGCCCCGTCAACTCGGCGGAGGTGTAGCCGACAATGTCGCAGAGCGCACGATTGACACGAACGAAACGCCCATCGAGCGCAACCAATGCCATCCCAACGGGGGCTTCGTCGATCGTGAGCCGAAATCGCTCTTCCGATTCCTGCAGAGCCAGTTCGATGTGCTTACGCTCCGTGATGTCGACGTTGACGCCGATCATGCGCAGCGGTTCGCCTTGCGCGTCGTAGAAAATGTGACTGCGGGAGTAGATCCACCTTTCCTCGGCTGGATCGGCGCTCGTCATTCGATACTCCGCCTCCCAGTGATCGTGCTTCTTTCTGAGAGTCTCTTGAATGCTGGCCTCACAAACCAGCCGGTCGTCCGAGCGGACTCGCTTGGCCCAATCGTCATACACACCGCGAGATGCTCCCGAAGGCCGGGCGAATGCGGCTTTGGACTGTTCCGTCCAGACGACCGCGTTGGTACGGATATCCCACTCAAAGGTCCCGATCGCGCCTGCCTCCATCGCCAGCTCGAGCCGCTCTTCACTCTCATGTAATGCGTCCTCGATCTGCTTGCGCGTGGTGATGTCCGTGTGCGTGACGACAGCGCCACCGCCTCCACCACGCAGCGGTGTGACCGACATCAGGAACCAGCGCTTCTCACTCGGCGAGTGGCAGGGATATTCGAGTTCGAAATTGTGACGTGTGCCGTTGAGCACCGCCTCAATCCCATTCAGCGCCGCCCATCCTCCATTCCTACTGTTCGGGGCATCGCTGCAGACGTGCAGGTAATTCACGCCGACACTGTCCGCGACAGCCGCGCCATCGTTTTCATAGGCAAAGCGTTTCCATGCGTCGTTGACGGCGATGATGTTTCCTTCTCTGTCGATCACGGCGATGTTGGCCGCCATCGAGTCCAGGACAGCCTGGTTGATGCGGTATTTCTCCTCAGACTCGCGCAGTTGCCGG
>Ga0207643_10002009_pt1 | contig 11225 bp, 10 predicted proteins | sample KBSMisM62_FD_184313 | JGI IMG/M metagenome (GOLD analysis project Ga0207643, IMG submission 184313) | Miscanthus rhizosphere microbial communities from Kellogg Biological Station, Michigan, USA - KBS Miscanthus M6-2 (SPAdes) (version 2) | ecosystem: Host-associated > Plants > Roots >...
CAACGACTCTGACCCCTTGATCGGATCAACGACTCTGACCCCTTGATCGGATCAACGACTCTGACCCCTTGATCGGATCAACGACTCTGACCCCTTGAAGAGCGGCGTCCAGGCATTCGTGGGGCCGGTATGCCAGTCCGGAATACGGCGTCGTACGTGGTACGACGTCGTACGGCAGTGCCGTACCTAGCCGATCCACCCCTCCAACCTCTCCTCGACGAACCGATCATCCGTGAGATGGGGATGCTCGCGCAGCACGCGGTCGATCTCCTCCCGCTGTCCGCGTGACAGCTCCTCGTGCGGATCGAGGCACCACGTGCCGCGCAGCAGGCCCTGGCGGCGCAGGACTTCGTGGATCCCGGGGATGCAGCCGGCGAAGGCGTTGGCGGCGTCGAAGATCGCCGCGTTCGCGTCGGTGAGCGCGGCGCCGTCGCGCAGCAGCGCTGCGTCGATGCTGCCCGCGTCGCGCATCGTGCGTGTGCGGTCCAGCAGCCGCACGGCCGAATGCGTCCACACGGCCCACTGGCCGAGCAGCCCGCCGACGATGCGACGCGGTGTGGTGCCCTCGACGACGGGGAACGGGGTCACGAGGTCGGCGACGATCGCGTCGTCGTTGCCCGTGTAGAGCGCGAGGTCGGTGCGGCCGGAGTCGCCCACGGCACGCACGACGTCGAGCGTCCGGTACCGGTCGAATGGGGCGATCTTGATCGCCCACGCGCGGTCGATCTCGGCGAAGGCGCGCCAGAAGCGATAGCCGAGCACGCGCCCGCCGACCGCCGGCTGCAGGTAGAAGCCGAACAGCGGCAGCACCTCGGCCACGGCGCGACAGTGGGCGATCAACGCCGCGTCGCTCGCGTCGCGCAGCGCGCCGAGACTCAGCAGCACCAGGTCGTAGCCAAGCGACGCGGCGGTCTCCGCCTCGGCCACCGCCTGCGCGGTCTGACCGATCGCGCCGGCGACGAGTGCGACCGGCGCGCTCGATTCGTCTCGTCGAGCGCGCGCTGTCTCCGCCGCCAGCTCGAGCACCGGCCGATACAATCCGTGCTCGGGCTGGCGGATGGCGAACTGCGTCGTGTGCACGCCGACCGCGATCCCGCCCGCCCCCGCATCGAGGTAGTACCGCGTGAGCGCGCGCTGATGGCGTTCGTCCAGCCGACGCTCCGCGGTGAGGGCGAGCGGGTGCGCGGGGATCACCACGCCCGCGCCGAGTGCCGCGCGCAGCGCGCGCTCGCGGTCAGAAGCGGCCATCGCGGCGCTCGAAGCTCGTCGGCTTGTGGAGCAGCGGGCCGCCCGAGCGCACCCACCCCGAAACCCAGTCGAGCAGCGTGTCGACCGGCAGCAGCGTGTGGTCGAGCAGGTCGCGCATGCGCGACGCGTCACTCAGGAGCGCGTCGATGCCCTCGGTTCCGGCCAGCACCGGCTCGACGCCGAGTCGCTCGCCCAGCGCGCGCGCCAGGTCGGCGACGCGGAGCGTCTCCAGGCCGGCGACGTTGACGACGAACGGATCGGGCGTCGCGGCCTTCGCGAGCGCGGCCAGCGCGAACGCGTTCGCGTCGCCCTGCCAGATGACGTTGACGTACCCCATGGCGAGGTCGATCGGCTCGCCGCGCGCCACGCGCTGGGCGAGGTCGGTCAGTACGCCGTAGCGGAGATCGTGCGCGTAGTTGAGCCGCACGATCGCGACCGGCGTGTGATGACGAACGGCGGCCGCGCCGAAGATCCGCTCGCGCGCGAGACACGAGAATGCGTACTCGCCCACCGGTGCGGCCGGATCGCTCTCGCGCGACCCGCCGCGCGCGGGCGGCGTGAGGGCGTAGACGTTGCCCGTGGAAAACACCACGGTGCGCGCGCCCGCGAAGCGCTCGGCGACGAACGCCGGCACGGCCGCGTTCATTGCCCAGGTCGCGGTCGGAGCGCCGGTCGTGCCGAACTTCTGTCCCGCCATGAACACGATGTTCGGCGCATCGGGCAGCGCGGCGAGCTCGCGGGGCGACAGGAGGTCTGCGCTCATCGTCTCGACGCCGTGCGCCTCGAGCGCGTCGGCGGCATGGCGGTTCGACCAGCGCGACACGGCGACCACGCGGCGCGACGGATCCGCGCGCCGCGCCATGCGCGCGAGCGACGGACCCATCTTCCCTCCGGCACCGAGCACCAGCAGGTCTCCGGGCACCGACGCGAGCACGGCGGTGAGCGCTGCGGTGGGCCGAGAGAGCCGTTCCTCGAGATCGTCCTCGTCGCGCGGGACATCGGCCGGGCCGCCGCGCGCGGAGAGTGTCACGCCGGCTCCGCGCCGAGCTCGCGCTGAAGTGCACGGCGCGCCGCGTCGATCGTGGCGCGCGTCCGATCGCGCAGTGCCGCCGCATCGGCGAGCGTGAGCCCGTCGGTGGAGATCGGCGCGAGCACGCGCGCCTTCGCGTGCGCGTGGCGCCAGGCGAAGCTGCCCTTCGCCATGCAGTCGCGCGTGCCGGCGATCGCGATCGGCAGGATCGGCACGCGGGCCTCGATGGCGAGGCGGAAGGCGCCGTTCTTGAACGGCAGCAGCTCGTCGGTGCGGGTGCGCGTGCCCTCGGGGAAGATCATCACGCTCACGCGGCGCGCGAGGCGGTCGCGGCACTCGGCCAGCGCGGCGATGGCACTCTCACGCTCGCCGCGGCGCACCGGCACGTCGAGCGCCATGCGCATCATCCATCCCATCACCGGGATCTGGAAGATCGTGTGCTTCGAGAGCCACTTCATCTCCCACGGGAAATGGGACACGAGGAAGATGTCGGCGTACGACTCGTGATTGGAGACGACGACGTACGGCCGGCGCGGCCCCTCGGGGGGCAAGCCTTCGGTCTCGAACCGCCAGAGTCGCGTGAGCGCCACGTGCGACACGGCGAGACGACGCAGCGCGCGCCCCGCCTGATAGCGTCCGGGATCGAACGGCGCGGTGACGAGCCAGATGGCGGCGACGTAGAAGAAGCCGATGAGCACGAGCAGCACGGCCGCCACCCACGCCCAGGCGCTGAGCAGGCGCTCCATCACCGTCGGGAGCGGCGAGCGGATGCGCGCGCTCAGGCGCGGACGTAGTCGGGACGCCATTGGCGGACGGCGCGTTTCACGGCGTCGGCCGTGGTCAGCTCGCCGCGCAGGCAGCGCTCCACGAGCCCGGTCACTTCGGCGTCGCCCGCGTAGCGGAGGCCGACGAGCTGCTTGATGTCGAGCTCCGGGATGCGCTGGCACAGCTCGACCGGAAGCACCGTGGCGAGCCGCAGCCGCATCTCGAGCCCGATGACGCGATTCTGCACGATGAGCGTCGACGCGCGGTTCGCGACGACGGCCGCGACGAGGCCGACCGCGACGACGACCATCCAGAACGTCCAGAGCGTGGGCTCGCGGAGCGCACCGACGAGCGTGACGGCGACGTGCGCGAGGAGGACCGGCAGAGCGAACAGGTGATAGAGCGGGAAGACGCGGCGGTGATTGGCGTAGCTCTGCGTCGTCGCGGTCATGGCGGGTCGCGGTGTGGAGGTGCGCCAGCATTCGCGAGGGCCAGCTGCGCATGGCGCTTGAGGCGCGTGGTCATCGCGTTCAGCCCGGCCTCGCGGCCCGCGAGGCCGATGCCTTCCATCACATGCCGCACGAAGTCCGACGGGATCGCGAGCGTGGTCTCGGGCGAATGCCCATTGATCGCCGAGAACAGGATCGCGAGGAAGGCGGCGACGGTCGGCGACTGCCGGACGTTGACGTCGGCATAGAAGTAGAGTTTGCCATCGCGCACTTCGGGAAACAGATCCACGTGCGTCTGACATTCGGGCACGTTGAACGTCGCGCGGTCGAGAGCGAGGAACCGCTCCGGGACCGGCTCCAGCTTCTTCGCGTAGTGCAGCAAGGCTTGCATCTTCTCCTCGCGACCGAGGGCGCGGAACGTGCTCAGGACGCGCGCCACGGACGGCGGGAGCGAGAGCTCAGCGGCCGATTCCGTCATGGCTGGACATAAACCGCGCGGGTGTTGGGGCGTCAAGCGCCACGTCCGCGTGCACTGCCACGTCACCCATCATGCACGAGGAGTCGAGACGATGCCGACCAGAAGCGCGACCGCCACATGGAAGGGCGGTCTCAAGGGACAGGGCGAGTTCCGCGGCCAGACCGGGCTAGCCGGCCAGTACACCTTCAGCTCGCGATTCGAGAATGGACCGGGCTCCAATCCGGAGGAGCTGCTCGCGGCGGCCGAAGCGGCCTGCTTCAGCATGGCCCTCTCCTTCGCGCTGGAGAAGGAGCGCTACGAACCGACGAGCGTCGACACCACGGCGGAGTGCTCGGTGGAGAAGCAGGGCGCGGGGTGGAAGGTCACTCGAATCCTGCTGCGTACACGCGTCGCCGCCGCCAGCGGCGATCGTTCCAGGTTTCAGGCGATCGCCCAGGCAGCGATGGAAGGATGTCCGATCTCAACTGCCCTGAAGGGCAACGTCCAGCTCGAGCTCGACGCCCAGCTCGTCTGACCCGGCCGGGACCTGCACGGGACGCGGCGGTGGCCGCAGCAGGTCCCGCTGAATCACGAGCCAGATCGCCAGACACGGCAGCACGAGCCGGCACGTCGTCATCCCCGGCGTGCGGAGCCACGCGCCGGGGATCAGCGTGGACATCACGGGGATCGTGAGCGCCGCGAGCGCATAGAGCATGGTGCGCGCTCGGCTCTGCGCCTCAGCCACGAACCAGATCGTGGCGCCCGTGAACGCGATCAGGTAGCTCGCGCGCTCCGCCTGGTGATTGAACAGCACGACGTAGAGCAGCACGGAGCACAGGTACGACAGCCGGAAGCGCGCCTCGTCCCATCGATCGCGCCGGATGGCGAGCGGCGCCAGCAGCGCGAGGGTGCCGAGGAGCTGCAGCGGCCAGTTCGGCCACGTCGTGCCGGTGACGCGGTGCACGAGCTCCATCATCGAGAACCAGCGCTGCTGCGCATCGCTCGCCTCGACGCCGCGCCAGGAGCCGTACTGCGCCACGAGCGCGGCCGGCGACAGCAGCGCGAGCGGCAGCACCACGAGCCCCAGCCCGAGCACGCCCGCCGCGACGCCGGTCTGCACGGCACGTCGCCGGGGAATGGCGAAGGCGAGCGCCGCGAGCGGGAAGATCTTCACGCACGCGCCCAGCGCGACGGCGAGCGCGGCACGCCACGCGCGATGTCGCTCCAGCGCCGCGAAGGCGAGCACGATGAGCGCGGCGACGAGCGCGTTGCTCTGCGCGTTCTGCATCCCGCGGAACACCTCGAGCAGGAGAAGGCCCACGGCGAGCATCCCCCGCCTTCCCGGGAGCACCCGCTCGACCGCCACGAAGAGGGCGAGCGCATTGAGCGCGCTCCAGAGGAAGAGCGCGAGCGGCCAGGGCATCCACGCGAGCGGCGCGAACAGCAGCGCGAAGGTCGGGCTGTACTTGAAGCGATCCGTGTGCTCGGCGGGATACTCGGCGTAGAGATCCCGGCCGGCGAGCAGATGCCGCGACGAGGCGCGGAAGATCTCGAAGTTGCCCGACGGCCGCGCGGCGTGATCGAGCTGCGCGCGCGCACGCCCACCCACGAGCTCTCGCGCGATCGCGTTCACGCGCGGGCTCGCCGCGAGCGCCTTCCCCGTCGCGTCGGCGGCGGCGACGAGGAGGTACAGCACGAGCAGCGTGCGCCGAAGCTTCGGCAGGGGGACCCTGCCGAGTCGCATTCGGAGGCGTTGGATCGACGCTGGCGTGCGGGAACGGGTGGTCACGTACCGGCGTGCACGTTCAGTGGGGGCAATCACGTGCGGGCGTGCGGGTCAGGCGTTGTGGTATTCCCGTATGCACAGCGTCACGACGCGCTGCAGCAGGCGCGCCTGCTCGTTGGGAACCGTGCATCGCGTGGACCCTCGGCCGAGAGCTCCACGTCTCTTCGAGTCTGACGAACAACTGCTCGGCAAGGATATTTCGCGCCGCGCCTCGGCAGCGATCGACTGCAGCGACGCCTGGAGCGCGCTCGCGCCAGTGACGGCTGAGCCAGCCGCGCACGCGACGAATGTCTTATGAACCGGCAGCCTCAGTCAAGAGCGAGCTGATCGGCGCCGCGCGGCGGCCCGATCAGGTGCGGGACCGACGCACTCGCGCCGCTCAGGCCAGCGCGACGGCTCTCCGCGTGCGCTCCGCGTAGGCACGCTGCGTGTCGCACGCGTCGCAGTTGCCGCACACCCAGTCGGGCTCCGCAGGCTCGCCGAAGTACTCCAGCAGGAAGCGTGTGCGGCACTGGGCGCTCTGGCAGTACGACACCATCGCCTGCAGCTTCGCGCGGTCCTGGACGCGGCGCTGCTCGTAGTCGGTGAGATCGGCGCTGAGGTCGACGGTGGTGAGTCGGCTCTGCAATCGCTCCCACCCGCCGCCGCGATGCTCGCGCACGAGGCCGTGCCGCTTCAGCAGGACGAGAACGATGCGCGCCTTGCGGCGCGCCACCCCGGATCGTTCCGCCAGCGTGTCGAGCTCCACGCGCTCGCCGAGCGGATACTGCTCGAGCAGGATCGCGACCTTCGCCGCCTCCTCCACGTCGGGATACTTCCCGCCGAGGAAGTACGACTGCACGCGCGAATCCTCGACGCGATAGAAGATCGAGCAGGTCGCCGGCTCGCCGTCGCGTCCAGCGCGACCCGCTTCCTGATAGTACGCCTCGACCGAGCCGGGGAAGTGATAGTGCAGCACGAAGCGCAGGTCGCGCTTGTCGATGCCGAGCCCGAACGCGTTCGTCGCGATCATCGCCGTGATCTCGTCGGCCATGAACGCGTCCTGCGACGCCTTCCGGTCCGCGGGCGCCATCTTCCCGTGATAGAGCCCGACGCGGAAGCGATGCCTGAACTGCTCGTACAGCCGCTCGGCTTCCTTGATCGTCGCGCAGTAGATGATGCCGCTCCCCGTCGCCTCGGTGAGGACGCGCTCCACTTCGACGTCCTTGCTGGCGACGTTCACCGTGCGGCGCACCTCGAACCGCAGGTTCGGGCGAGCGAAGCCGGTGATCGTGACCTGTGGCTCGCGCATGCCGAGCTGGCGTGCGATGTCGGCGCGGACTTCCGCCGTGGCCGTCGCGGTCAGCGCGAGAGTCGGCGGCTTGCCGAGCCGCGCCACGACCGAGCCGAGCGTGAGATAGTCGGGACGGAAGTCGTGTCCCCACTGACTCACGCAGTGCGCCTCGTCGACGACGAAGAGACTCACCGTGCGCGTGAGCAACCGGTCGAAGAAGTCGCGGTCCTTGAACCGCTCCGGCGTGAGATACAGGATCTCACCCTCGCCCTCCTCGACCTGACGCGCCGTCTCGCGCGTCTCGCCGGCGGACAGATGCGAGTGCATGGCGAGCGCGTCCACGCCGTGCGCATGCAGCTTGTCCTGCTGGTCCTTCATCAACGCGATGAGTGGACTCACGACGATGGTGAGTCCCGGAAGAAGCAGCGCGGGAAGCTGATAGACGATGGATTTGCCGCTGCCCGTTGGCATGACGACGAGCGCATCGCGGCCGGACAGAGCGGCTTGTACCGGCTCCCACTGACCATGGCGGAAGTCGGTATGCCCAAAGCGCTCGCGAAGGACAGCGCGAGCGCGGGCCTTGGTTACGACCTGAGTCATGCCCGCCGCATGTTGGCAGGAAGTGGGCCGCGATGCGCGTCGCGTCGTGCGACCATAGTCGAAGGGCCGGCGCGAGTGCGCCGGCCCTTCGCGTGGTGTGCAGCGTGCGTCAGCCCTGGATCTGCTGCTGCTCGCCGTTCGCCGACGCGCCGCGGATCGTGATCTTGCGCGGCTGGGCGGCCTGGGCCTTGGGCACGGTCACCGTGAGCAGCCCGTTCGTGAAATTCGCGTCGATCCGTTCCGCATCGACGAACTCGGGCAGGCGCACCGAGCGCTCGAAGCTGCCGTGCACGCGCTCGGCCGCGAATACGCGGACCTCGCCTTCCGCCGCGACGTCGAAGCTGGCGGGCTTGGTGCCGCGGATGGTCAGCACGTTCTGCTCGAAGCTCACGTCGACCTGATCGGGGCTGACCCCGGGCAGCTCGGCGTGAATGACGTAGGCATCACCGCGCTCGGCGACGTCGAGCGCCGGCACCCATACTCGCGAGCCGGTCACGCCGTTGAAGGCCTGATCGAGGGCACGGTTGAGAGTGAGCATGCGATCGAGCGAGGTGCCGAGAGAGCGAGTGTTCAACATGGTCGTGGTCTCCATGGGGGATTTGAGGTGACATCGGTCCGCCATGGCGGCGGCGCTTCCTGAAAAAGCAGCCCGCGGACCACTCGATTTCTGCCAGCTTGACCGGGAATCCGGGGTGGGAGAGCGCGGGTCTGTCAGACGCTCTGCCATCGTTGCAAACCACCGTCGCGCGCCGGGTTGGCCTCGATTAGCCTTGCCTGATGACGACGCACCGGAAGCCGACCAGCAGGCCGAAGCCACCCCCGCCCGCAGCGCCGCCGAGACAGCTCGAGTGCTTCGCCGCGGTCGCACCCGGCCTCGAGCCGCTCGCCCTCGCGGAGGCGCAGACGCTCGGCATCCCGGCTCGCGCCGAGGAGGGTGGTGTGGCGTGGAGGGGCGACGTCCGGAGCGTCATCGCGGCGAACGTCGGCTTCCGGATCGCGTCGCGCGTGCTCGTGCGGGTCGCCGAGTTCGAGGCGCGGAGCTTCATCGAGCTCGAGCGTTGGGCGCGCCGTATTCCATGGTCACTGTCGGTGGCGCCCGGTACGAGCGTGCGCTTCCGGGTCACCTGCCGGAAGTCGCGGCTCTACCATTCGGATGCAGTTGCCCAGCGTCTGGCCGACGCGGCGTCGCGCGCCGTCGCCGGCGTCCGGACGGAGGCGGACAGCGCCGGCGACGACGAAGCGCTCGATCGCGAGGATTCCTCGCTGTTCGTCGTCCGGTTCTACCGGGATCGATGCACCGTGAGCGCCGACGCGTCGGGTGCGCTGCTGCACCGGCGCGGCTACCGGCAGGCGACGGCCAAGGCTCCGCTGCGCGAGACGCTCGCGGCGGCGCTCGTCGCCGCGTCGGGGTGGGACGGGGTCGCCCCGCTCATCGATCCGATGTGCGGATCAGGGACGATCCCGATCGAGGCCGCGCTCACGGCGCGCCGAATCCCGCCGGGTGCGCACCGTGGCTTCTCCGTGGAGCGGTGGCCCGGCGTCTCGTCGGAGGTCGCGCGTGCGGTCCGAGCGGAGCTCGGCGCGTCGACGCTCGCCACCGCTCCCGGTCCGATCGTGGGGAGTGATCGTGACGCGGGCGCCATCGAGAGCGCCCGCGGCAACGCCGCACGCGCCGAGGTGGCCATCGACGTCGAGCTCGGGGTGCACGCACTCTCCGGGATGCAGCTGCCCGACTCCGAGCGGGGGTGGGTCGTGAGTAATCCGCCGTACGGGGTCCGGGTCGGTGACACCACCCGGGTGCGGGATCTCTGGGCGCAGCTCGGCAACGTGCTGCGGCGCCGCGCTCCCGGGTGGCAAGTGACGCTCCTGTCGCCGGACGCGGCGCTCGAGCGGCAGCTGCAGATCCCGATGCGCGTCGTGGCGCGAACGACGAACGGCGGGATACCCGTGCGGATCGTCAGCGGAACGGTACCGGGACGCGCCGCCGGCTCGTAGGATCGCGACGGCACTCCGCATCCGCGGGGCGGCGAACGGGCGAACGACGGAACACGGATCTGGAACGGCGATCTCGCGGAAAGGGCCGGATCGGCTCCACTCCGGGTCGGGATGCCCGGACCGAGCGCCGTTCCTCTCATCCACAACCCAAAGTGGATCAAGGGGTCAGACACCTCCGATCAAGGGGTCTGACCCCTTGATCGGATCAACGACTCTGACCCCTTGATCGCGCTCGCGCGGAGCGGATCCGGCCTCTCCCGCCAAAAAAGGGACCGCACATACCAATAGATATTGGTATGTGATAGAGCCCACTTTTTGCATGAGTACCTGCACCCGTCAGCGGCAATTCCGCACGCTCGCGCAGAGAATCTCGTCCCGCTCGAGCTCGGCATGCTTGTTGAACGGTCCGGCATCGTGCGCGTATCTCATCCCCATCCCGGGGTGCGGCCGTGCCGTGCAGCCACCGACACTACGGGTGGCCTCCCTCATCCTCTCCTCTCCTATAGGTGCTGACCGTGGGCGTCGGCGACAAACCCGAAATCCCCGAACAGGAAGAGCGCGCGGCGAACGGTCGCGAGGGCAATGGACGCACGGATTCGGTGCGCGGAAAGCGCGGCCGGCCGCGGCGCGCGGCGGCGAGCGCCGTCGGCGCGGGCGACGGCTCGGGCGAGCGCACCGCCGTTCGTGAAGCGCCGGTGGGCGGAGGCGCCGGCGGCGGGGGCGCGGGGCCGCGTGAGCGGGCGCTTCGCCGGCTGCTGGCCGGCCTGCGCGCCCTCGATGCCGGCGATTTCTCGATCCGCATCGATACGGCGGACGATCGCCTGATGGGCGAGCTGGCCGACGTGTTCAACAGCGTGGCCACCAAGCAGCAGCGCCTGGCCGAAGAGCTGGATCGCGTCGCGCTCTCCGTCGGCCGTGAAGGGAAGATGCGCGACCGCGCGACGATCGGGCCCGCGAGCGGATTGTGGGCCGGCAGCGTCGACGCGCTCAACTCGCTCATCACCGACCTGGTCCAGCCGACGTCCGAGGTCGCGCGCGTGATCAAGGCGGTGGCCGAGGGCGATCTGAGCCAGAAGGTCGAGCTCGAGATCGAGGGGAAGACGGTGCAGGGCGAGTTCTTCCGCATCGGCTCGACCGTGAACCGGATGGTCGATCAGCTGAACGCATTCGCGAGCGAGGTGACCCGCGTCGCGCGCGAGGTAGGTACGGAAGGGCGGCTGGGTGGCCAGGCGAACGTGCAGGGGGTGAGCGGCACGTGGCGCGACCTGACCGACAGCGTGAACGGCATGGCGACCAACCTGACCAACCAGGTGCGCAACATCGCCGACGTGACCACGGCCGTCGCGAAGGGCGACCTGTCGAGGAAGATCACCGCCGAAGCGAAGGGCGAGATCCTCGAGCTCAAGAACACGATCAACACGATGGTCGATCAGCTCTCCTCGTTCGCCGACGAGGTCACGCGCGTCGCCCGAGAGGTGGGTACGGAAGGAGTGCTGGGTGGTCAGGCGAACGTGCCCGGCGTGGCCGGCACGTGGAAGGATCTGACCGATTCCGTGAACTCGATGGCGTCGAACCTGACCAGTCAGGTGCGAAACATCGCCGACGTCACGACCGCGGTCGCC
>Ga0207643_10002010_pt1 | contig 11219 bp, 9 predicted proteins | sample KBSMisM62_FD_184313 | JGI IMG/M metagenome (GOLD analysis project Ga0207643, IMG submission 184313) | Miscanthus rhizosphere microbial communities from Kellogg Biological Station, Michigan, USA - KBS Miscanthus M6-2 (SPAdes) (version 2) | ecosystem: Host-associated > Plants > Roots > Rhizosphere...
GCCGCAGCGTCGGCACGTTCGCTGAAAGAACGCTGAAAGAGATCGCTCAGCGACCACCATGCGTTCCACATCGGGCCCACATGAGCCCGGCTCGACGGTGCGCGCATGCGCACCGTCATCCGATTCGGGGCTCTCGCTCTTTTCATTTCCACTCTCGTCGAGACGTGGTGGCTGGGCTCGACGGGAGCTGCGGCCACCGTCGCGATCCGACAAGGCGTCGAGGTCTCGGGCGCGACGCGCGAACAGCTCGCGATGGCACGGTGGGCGGTCGGCCGGTTCGAGACGGCCGGGCTCGAAGCCCCTGCGGTCGTGATCGCCTTCCACCGAGGTCTCTCTGGGTGTGGCGGACATCTCGGCTGGGCGCTTGGAGGCGAGGTCGACCTCTGCTCCACGCTCGTGAACGCGATGTCGCGCCGAGCCCTTCTGCACGAGATGAGCCACATCTGGCTCGACCGGTACGTGGGCGCGAGTTTGAAGGAGCGGTTCCTGGATCTGCGGGACCTGACGTCCTGGAACGCATCGAGCGATCCGTGGGAGCTCCGCGGCTATGAACAGGGCGCCGAGATCATCGCGTGGGTTCTGGGTGAGCGGATCCTGACACCGCTGATCCCCTTCGAGGATTCGGGGGACCTCGAGGTCGCGTTCCGACTGCTCACCGGCGTCAAGAGGCTGATCGTGCAACCAGCGGTCGTTGATGGAGCGGCCGCGACGCCAAGGACGGAGATGAATCACATGGATGTCCCACCGGTCATCCCATCCTCCGCCGGACGCTGGCAGATGGCCGTTCCGTTGTCGTTGGCCATCGGTATCGCCGTCGCCGCCGTAGGTTGGCTGCTGGTGCGTTTGGCCGGCGGACGGAGCGGTCGGTCGTCGCGGAACCCGACGTTGGACGTGGTTTCCCTGTCTCGTAGCGCCGGGGATGAGCTATCCGCGCGACCCCTCGATCGATGACGTCGAACATGACCGAGGACTTCGCGGTATCGATGCACCCCGCACGACAGTCGGGGCTGAGATCGGCTCCGCGTCGTAGACGCAGACCGGGTCAACGCGCGCTGAGTTCCGATGCGTCGAAGCCAAAGGTATCGATGGTCAGGCGTCGTGGATGTGCTCCGGTGCGTTGCGCGACGCCCGCTCGCACTCTAGGAACGCCTAGACGAAGTGGCTCGGGTCGGGTTGCGTGCCGGGCGGCCACCCCGGGTAGTCGTCGCCGGGGTATTCGGACGGCTTGCCGTAGCAGTGGTCGATCATGGGGAGGGGCTGAGCGTCGGTGCGTGGGTTCCTCCCGAACGCGAACGTGTGCTCGAAGTTGTGGGTCCGTTCGATCCGGGGCGTGAGGTACGGCAACCCCCAGTTGTCCGAGACGAACCGGAGGGGGCTGGAGAACTCGCCCTCGGCGTCGTCGACGTAGCCCTTCCTCGCGTACGGGCTGATCACGAGCATCGGGACGCGGAACCCGAACCCGATGTCGTCGACCGTGGGCGGTGGCACGTGGTCGTAGAAGCCGCCCCACTCGTCCCAGGTCAGGAAGATCGCCGTGTGCTCCCAGTCGTCGCTCTCCATCACCGCGTTGACGACCCCGGTGAGCCAGTTGTGTGCGAAGCACGTGCTCTCGGGCGGGTGATCCGAGAGCTCGAACCTCGGGGTGACCCACGTGACGGCGGGGAGGCGGCCGGCGCGGATGTCCTGCGGGAGGCGGTCGACGGAGCGGATCCGTTCGGGCCGCCACAGGTCGGTGTGGAAGACGCCCTCGATGCCGTTGAGGGCGTTCCAGAAGTACCCGGATTGCCCGGGCTCCGCGGCGTAGAAGGCCCAGGAAACCCCGGCGTCCTCCAGTTGCTGCGGCACGGTCCGGAACGTGAAGCACGAGTCGTGCTTGGTCAGGTTCCCCTTCGCGTCCTTCACCAGCACGAACACGTCCTTGCCGACCGCGTCGCACCCCCAGCTCTTGAAGGTGCGTCCGTCCTGCAGCTGGCGGGTCAGGATGTTCTCGGGGTTGTCGAGCGCGCCTCCGGACTGTCCGGCGACGAAGAAGAAGTGGTTCGGGTACGAGGGGCCGCCGACCGAGGCGAAGAAGTTGTCGCAGAGCACGTAGTCCTTCGCCCACGACCAGTAGTTCGGGATCGACGTCCCCTCGAACTGCGTGTAGGCCCACGGATCGCCGAACTGCCCGTTGCCGAACCCGTCGTACGCGCCGCCGTTGACGTCGTTCAGGTGCGCCGCCCGGTCATGGGGGATGTCGCCGGGCAGCCAGTGCGGGCTCGGCGTGAGCGGTACCTCCTGCCCGTACTTCACCCCGACCGTCGCGCCGTTCGCGCCGGGGAATCGGCCGTACAGGTTGTCGAAGCTCCGGTTCTCCATCATCACGTAGATCGCGCGCTTGATCGGCCAGCGCGTGTCGGTCGCCACGACCGATGCGGTCGCGGTCGGCGTCATGACCGGCTGCTTGCGGCCGCCGCCGGTGCACGCGACCATCGTCGCGCCCGCCAGCGCGAACGCGGACGTGCGAAGGAACGAACGCCGCGAGAACAGCGGCGACTCGTCGTGGCCGAGACGTTCGTACGAGGAACGCCTGCCGGGGGGTGGGTCGGTGTGTTCGTGCACGGTTGCCCAAGCTATCAAGCAACCCCACGAACGATATCCTTCTGCGACCCTCAGACCTTATGCATCAGCACAGGTTCTCCACCACGTTCTCACGCGCGATCCCTAGGGCGATCGCCTCCGTGTGCGTCGCGCTCGCGCTCGCCGCGTGCACGGGCGACGCCGAGCCCGACGCGCCACCGACGACCCCACCCATCGCGCCGACCGGGGAGACGGGTTCCACCGCCTCGCCCACGCCGCCCGCACTCCCGGAGCAGCGGCCGGCCACCCGGGGGCCGGTCGCCGCGGACTGCGTCGACGGTTGGGTGACGCCGCCACGCGACTCCCATCGTTACCTGGAACCGCTCCGGGTGATCCGCCGGATGACCGGCGTCCGGGGGCCGCTCGAGGTGGTGGACCTACGTTCCTTCGAGGGGCCCGAGTCGCCGCCTTCGGACAAGGGGTACCTCCTCGACATCCAACGCTGGTACGTGAAGGTGTTCGCGAGGGACGACCTGTCCTTCCAGGGTCGGTTCCTCGTCGAATCCCGGGAGTTCGGGACCGGTCTGGTCGCGGTCGCGCCGTACGACACGAACGGTTTCCGGTCACCGGACTGGGTCGGGTTCCAGTTCGACAGCGCCGACCCGCAGGCGCGGGCGTATCCGGGGCTGCCGGGCCTGTGGGCCGGGGTGCCGTACGACTTCGTCGCCGGTGGGGCGGGACTCCAGATCCCCGGGCTGCCGGACGAGGTGGTGGGCTGCCTGTCGGCGACCTGATCGGTCGCTCACGGACCGAACCGAGTGCCGCGCTACCCGCCGGCGAGCACCGCCGCGCCCACCGCGCCCGACAGGTCGCCGAACTCGCTCGAGAGCATCGCCGGTGGGCGCTCGGGGACGAACAGCAGCGGCTGCATCTCGTCGCGGATCCGTCCGACGAAGGATGGGCCGAGCCGATCGCCGAGCCCGCCGCCGATGATGATGGCCTCGAGCGCGAGCAGGTTCTGCACCGACGCGAGGCCCGTGGCCAACGCCCCCACGGCGCCGTCGATCAGCTCCTGGGCGAGCTTGTCACCTTCCTCGAGCGCCTCCGCGATCACGCCGCTGGACATCCGCGTGCGGCCCTTCTTCTCCATGATCTTGAACAGGTTGGTCTTCCGCCCGCCTTCGTGGAGCTCGCGCGCGTAGACCTCCATCCGGCCCCGGCCCGCGTAGGCCTCCAGGTGTCCCTTCCGCCCGTCCGAGCACACGCGGCCTCCCGGTTTGACGATGGTGTGGCCGATCTCGGCCGCCGCGCCCTGCCCCCGGTACGGCTCGTCGTTCAGGATCAGGCCACCGCCCACGCCGGTTCCGACCCACACGCCCAGCAGATCCCTGATGCCGCGACCGGCTCCGCGCTTCCACTCGCCGAGGATCGCCACGCGCACGTCGTTGTCGATCGTGACCGGCGCGCCGACCAGCCCCTCGGAGACCATCGAGCCGAGCGGGACCGGTTCGGCGGTCTGGAATCCCGGGAGGTTGGGCGAGCTCGAGACCGTGCCGGCCTCTCGATCGACCGTGCCGGGCGCCCCGATCCCGACGCCTCGGATCTCCGATCGATGCGCCTCGGCCTCCGCGAGCGCCGCGTCGCTCGCCGCCACGATCGCGGCCGCCACGTCACGCTCACCGCTCTGCGGGGTCGCGAGCCGGAACGTCCCGATGATCACCTGGTCGCGCATCGCGGCGGCCTGGATCTTGGTCCCGCCGATGTCGATGCCGATCGTGATGTCGCCCATGGATCCTCCTTCGGCCGGTGGTGCGACCGATCACAGGCCGGTGGCCGCCGCGGTCGGCGACCGTCACGCCGGAGTATGGGTCAGGACGGCCATCCCGTATAGGCTCGGTGGCCGCGCTTGCGGAGCTCGTTGCCGATGACCATCCGCTGGATCTCGGAGGTGCCCTCCCAGATCCGATCGACCCGCAGCTCGCGCCACAGGCGTTCGACCGGCTGCTCGCGCATGTAGCCGCGGCCCCCGTGGATCTGCACCGCGGCGTCGGCCACCCGGCCCGCCGTCTCCGAACACACGAGCTTGACTGCGGACGCGAGCGCGTGCAGCTCCTTGCGATCGGTGCCGCCGCGCGCCGCCTGCCAGCCGACCCGGTAGAGCAGCGACTTGGCGGCCATGATCTGCGCGGCCATGTCCGCGAGCATGAACTCGACCGCCTGGAACCCGACGATCGGTTCGCCGAACTGCACCCGCTCCTTGGCGAAATCGAGCGAGAGGTCGAGCGCGCGCGTGGCGGCGCCGACCGTGCGCGCGCCGATCATGATCCGCTCCTCGACGAACCAGTCCTTCGTGAGCTCGTAGCCCGCGCCCACCTCGCCGAGCACCGCGTCGAGCCCGACGCGGACGCCCTCGAACGCGAAGATCGGGTGCTCGAACACGAAGGTGTGCGAGTACTTCGGCGTTCGGACCAGGCGGACACCAGGCAGGTTTTTGTCGACGAGGAAGACGGTCGCCTTGGCGGGATCGCCGTCCACGTGCGCGTGCAGGAGGAAGAAGTCGGCGACGTCGCCCGAGGTGACGTGCCACTTGATGCCGTCGAGCACCCACGCGCCCCCGTCGCGCCGTGCCGTCGTCCGGACCATCGACGGGTCCGACCCGGCGTGCTCCTCGGTGATCGCGTACGCGTCGCGCCGTTCGCCGCGGCACGCCGGCAGGAGGTACCGCTCCTTCTGCTCGTCGGTGGCGTTCGCGAGCGGGATCGCGGGTCGCCACGGGATGTCCCAGAGCGCGCCGGTGGCCCTGCCCCACTGCTCCTCGACGACGATCTGCTGCAGGACATCGAACCCCTGGCCGCCGTCCCGCTCGGCGTGGTTGATCGCGTTGAACCCGGCGTCGAGTACCGCCTGCTTCGCTGTGGCGAAGCTCTCCGGGGTGAGGCCGTCGTGCTCCTCGCACTCGAGTTCGAGTGGGATCAACACCCGTTCCGTGAAGTCGCGAGCGCGCTCCTGGAGCTCGAGATCCTCGGGCGTGAGGCGGATGTCCATCGGCCGGGCGAGCCTAGCGGACGCACACGCCCGCTACCGTGCGATCACCCCGCGGGTGGGCAGGTGGTGCCTCGGATCGCGAGGGTTTCCCGTTTCAGCTCGACGTCCTTCCACCCGACGGCCAGCAGGGTTCCGTCGGGCAGGGCGTCGACGGCCGACAGGGCGTCCGACCCGGCGATCGAAGGGCCCTCGACCGGCACCCACCGGTGGCCGCTGTAGCGGTAGACGGCAGCCCGCGTGGTCCCCGGCTCCTTGGCCGGGCGCGAGCCCACCGCCCAGATGTCCTGACCGCCGATCGCGGCGACGTCGACGAGCTCGGCGTCGGCCCGGGTGATCGGAGCCTCGATCCACGTCTCGCCGTCGAAACGCTGGATCGGAGTGCCCACCGCCCACACCTGGCTGGTGGCGAGCGCCTCGATCGCGTGCAGGGTCCCGCGGATCTCGGTCGGGCTCCGGCTCCAGGCCTCGCCGTCGAACCGGATGATCAGCGGCTGGAAGTGTTGATACCCGACCGCCCACAGGTCGGTGGGCGAGACGCCCTGGATATCGACGAGCGCGGCCTTGCCGCCGCCGGTCGCGCGTCCGATCTCGACGTCGGCCCAGGCGGTGCCGTCCCAGTGCAGGACGAGCGCCCGCTCCAGCGACGCGGCCGGGTCGCCGACCGAGCCGACCGCCCACACGTCGACGGGGGAGATCGCGGCCACGCCGTTCAGCACTCCGTCGATCTCGGACGGCAGTTCGATGTCGGACCACTCGGTCCCGTCGAAGTGCAGGACCAGCGGCTGCTCCCCGAGCCCGCTCGAGGTCCGCCCGACGGCCCAGACGTCGTTCGGTTCCGACGCGTCGACGGCCCGGAGCTCGTTCAGCGTGGTGCCCGGGCTTGGGGCCGTGAAGGGCAACCACCGGTCGCCGTCCCACCGCATCATCGCCACCGCCGTGGGGATCTCGGGCTCGCCGATCCTGCCGACCGCCCACGCCTCCGCCGATGTGACGGCCGTGACCCCCAGGAGCGTGATCGGTGCCTCGCCCGGGTTCGCGCTCCGAACGACCTCCCAGGTCGGGGTGCACGTCGGGGTGGGGGACGCCGACGCGCCGGTCGCGGAGGGCGGTGGCGTGACCTCGTCGTCGGGTCCGGCGGCGGCGTAGACGACCGCCGAACCGATCGCGAAGGTGGCGAGGGCCGCGACCGAGGCGTTGACCAGGCCTCTGCGCTGGACGCTGTTCACGCCGTGAGGACGCCCGCGAAGGGCACCGCGGTTCCCGGGCGCCGGTCGCGAGGTCCGCCGTTGCGCGGCACATCGCGCGCCCGGTACCCTCCCGCTTCCGTGGGCGTGTTCGAACGCGACGTCGTCATCATCGGGGGAGGCCACAACGGCCTCGCGTGCGCAGCGTACCTTGCGAAGGCGGGCTTGGATGTGCTCGTCCTGGAGAAACGCGGGGTCGTCGGGGGCGCCGCGGCGACCGAGGAACCGTGGCCGGGCTACCGGGTCTCGAGCGCGTCCTACGTCGTGTCCCTGATGCCGCCCCAGGTCGTGCGCGAGCTCGACCTGAAGCGCTTCGGGTACGAGGTCTCGATCGTCACGCCCGACTACTTCGTGCCGTTCCCCGACGGGAGCGCGCTGACGCTGTGGGGCGACGTCGAGCGGGACGCCGCCGCGATCGGGCGGTTCAACGAGCACGACGCGGCCGCGTACGTGGAGTTCGACCGCCACTTCGATCGGGTCGCGCGGTTGCTGAAGGATCTCCTGTTCGTCGTGCCGCCGAACATGAACCTGCGCGATCTCCCCAAGTGGGCGGCGACCGCCGGACGCTTCCGAAAGTGGAGCGGTCGCGATCTCCACGAGACCGTCCGTCTGTTCACGATGAGTGCGGCGGACTTCCTCGATGAGTGGTTCGAGGACGAGCGCGTCAAGGGGGCGCTCGCGACGCAAGCGATCATCGGTGCGTGGTGCGGGCCGATGACGCCGGGCTCGGCGTATGTCCTGATGCACCACTGGATCGGGGAGGTGGACGGTCACGCCGGCGCGTGGGGATGGGTCAAGGGCGGCATGGGCGGGATCTCGGCCGCGATGGCCCGAGCCGCCGAGGCCGCGGGCGCCGAGGTCCGCACCGACGCCGAGGTCGATCGGGTCGCGATCAACGCGAGCGGCCAGGCGGTGGGGGTCGCGCTCGCGGACGGTTCGCTGATCCGGGCGCAGCGTGTCGTTTCGTGCGCGCACCCGATCACCACGTACCTGTCGCTGATCGGCGAGGAGCGGTTGCCGGGCGACGTCGTCCGCGACGTGAAGCGCTACCGCACGCGTTCGGGCTCGGTCAAGCTGAACGTCGCGCTCTCGGAGCTGCCGGTGTTCCCGTCGTGGGACGGGGACGGTGACCTGCACAAGGGCCTGGTCGCCGTCTCGCCCTCCGTCGAGTACCTCGAACGCGCGTGGGACGACGCCAAGTACGGCCGCATGAGCGAGCACCCCTACGTCGAGGTCGTGTTCCCGACCGCGCACGAACCCAAGGGGCTCGCACCCAAGGGCAAGCACCTGATGCTCGCGTTCAGCCAGTACGGGCCCTACGAGCTGGCCGAGGGATCGTGGGACGAGGGAGGCCGGGACGAGTACGCGGCACGTGTCCTGAAGGCGCTCGGGGAGTTCGCGCCGTCGCTCGAGTCGGCGGTCGAACATCTCGAGGTGCTGACGCCCCGGGACATCGAGGATCGCTTCGGCCTGATCGGCGGCAACATCATGCAGGGTGAGCTCACGCCCGATCAGTTGTTCAGCTTCCGCCCGATCCCCGGGCACGGGGATTACCGAACGCCGGTGGCCGGGATGTACCTGTGCGGCTCGGGCACCCATCCGGGGGGCGGCGTGATGGGGGTCCCGGGACGCAACGCGGCCTCGGTGATCCTGCGCGACCACAAGCGCGGCGAGTTCGTCGGCCGCATCAAGAGCCTCGGTCGCTAGATGCTGGCGCAGCTCGCCCAGGCCGTCCGCGAACGCCGCCTCTCGTCGGTCGAGCTGGTGCGCGAGTCGATCGAACGGATCGGACGGCTGGATCCGGCGCTGAACGCCGTCACGGCCGTGTGGCCGGAGGAGGCGCTCGCGGAGGCGGGCAAACTCGACCAGCGCGGTCCCGAGGGCCCGCTCGCGGGCCTGCCGCTCTTGGTCAAGGACAACACGGATGTGGCGGGCAAGGTGACGAGCTACGCCTCGCGCACGATGCTCGATCGGCCGCCCGCCGAACGGAGCGAGGTCACGGTCGAACGCCTTGTGGCGGCGGGCGCGATCCCGATCGGCCGGACCAACCTGCCCGAGTTCGCGTTCCAGGGGTATACCGACAGCAAGCTGTTCGGGCCGACGCGCAACCCATGGGGTCTGGACTGGTCGCCGGGCGGCTCTTCCGGCGGCTCGGCCGCGGCCCTCGCCGCCGGCCTGGCGCCGATCGCCACCGCAGGCGACGGCGGCGGCTCGATCCGAACGCCGGCCGCGTTCTGCGGCCTGGCGGGCCTCAAGCCGACGCACGGGCTGATCGGACGCCGGCCGATCCCGTCGTGGATGGACTACTCGACCCAGGGTCCGCTCGCGGCGACCATCGAGGACGCGAAGCTGCTCCTCCACGTGATGCGCGGCCCGGCGCACGGCGACCCGACCGCGGCGCCGACGTGGCAGTACGGGGGCGGGATGCCCAGGCGCGTCCTCGCGGCGTTCCGAACGCGCGATGTCGGTCCGCTGCCCGGGGACGTCGAGGAACCCTTCCGTGCCGCGCTCGCCGCGATCGAGGACGAGCTCGGCCTCCCGGTCGAGGAGATCTCGACGGCGTCGCTGTTCCCATCGCTCGACCTTTCCGAGAGCCAGGCGCGCGACGACTGGTTCACGACCGTTGCCGCCGAGGAGTTGATCTGGCTCGGCCGCGCGTGGGTCCAGGAGCACCTGGACGAGTTCAGCGACGACTTCCGCTCCGCGATGGAGTACGGGCTCACGCTCACGCTCGACGACTACCTCGAGGTTCGGCAGCATCGGTTCGCCTACGCCGCGGATCTCGATCGCCTGCTCGGTGACGACACGGTCCTGGTCACGCCGACCAACGGGTACGCGGGATGGCTGCCGAACGGGATGCTCCCGAACGGCGATCGACCGGCCGAGGCCGAGGGCTACAACACGGGCGAGTTCAACATGAGCGGCCATCCCGCGCTCAGCGTCCCGGCCGGCCTGAGCGCCAACGCGATCCCGTTCGGCCTGCAGGTCGCGGGACCCCGGTACCGGGACGACCTGGTGCTGGAGTTGGGCGCCGCGTGGGAGGCGATCCGGCCGTGGCCGCCGACCGCGCCCGGCTACGAGCCGTTCCCCGTGCCGTAACCGTCCACGGAATCTAGGCGGAGAGGTCCCGGCGTTCGAACGCCCAGACCGCGATCGCGACGGAGATCACCGCGATCGCACCGAGCACGATCGCGTCGATGGGGTCGAGCCCGCGGATGATCGACTCGGGGTCGCGGTAGTAGAAGAACGGCGACAGGCGCTGCAGCCAGCCGAGGCCGTTCACGGACAGCGCGAGGATGTCGATCAGGTACGAGCCTGCCGCGATACCCGCCGTGACGCCGACGGCGACCGAACGTCGGCCCGTACCTGCCCCGACCGCAAGCGCGATGCCGCCGAACGCGAGCGCCAGGAGGACGCAGCCGGCGACGGCCGCCACGACGTTCGCCACGCCGATCGAGATCTCGAACGGCGGGCCGGTCACGACGATCGCGAGCGCGAGCACGGCGCCGAGCCCCACCGTCGCGGTGATCATCGCCAGCGCCTTGTCGAGCAAGACCCGACGCCGCCGCACGGGTGTCGAGAGCAGCAGGTCCAGCGACTGGCGCTCCTCCTCGCCGGCGATCGCACGGGAGCCGGCGCCGATCGCGTAGATCAGCAGGAGAACCGGCGCGAAGATCGAGAACAGCCGGGCTTGCAGGTACCCGGCCGGCGACGCGAAGTTCTCGCCGAACGCCTTGCGCAGGCCCTCCGGGAGCGAGTCGAGCAGCTTCTGGAACGACGCCGCGTTCTTGCTGATGGTCGGGTAGAAGGCCGTCGTCAGCACGCACGCGGCCACGAGCCCGACCGCCCACCAAGCGAGCGCCCGTCGCTGCTCTCGCAGCGTCTTGGTGAGGACGCTACCCATCGTCCCCTGTCGCGTAGAAGGTCAGGAAGACCTCCTCGAGGCTCGGCTCGCGGCTCTGCAGATCCAGGACCTCGTGGCTCGCGAGGGCCTTGACGAGCGGGTCGATGGGCCCGGCCATCGTGATCCGCACCCGGTCACCGAACGCGACCGCTTCCCGCACCCCTGGCACGCGGTCGAACGTCCCCGACGGCGCCGGCGTCGCGAGCCGGACCTCGACCAACTTGAGGGCCTTGCCTTTCAGGTCGTCGATGTCCTCGACGGCGGCGAGGCGGCCGTCGCGGATGATGCCCACCCGGTCGCACACGTGCTCGACCTCGGGCATCACGTGGGACGACAGGAACACGGTGCCGCCGCGTTCGCGGGCCTCGTGCAGAAGCCGGTAGAACGCCTGCTGCATCAACGGGTCCAGGCCCTGGCTGGGCTCGTCGAGGATCAGCACGTCCGGGCGATGCACGAACGCCTGGATC
>Ga0207643_10002011_pt1 | contig 11215 bp, 11 predicted proteins | sample KBSMisM62_FD_184313 | JGI IMG/M metagenome (GOLD analysis project Ga0207643, IMG submission 184313) | Miscanthus rhizosphere microbial communities from Kellogg Biological Station, Michigan, USA - KBS Miscanthus M6-2 (SPAdes) (version 2) | ecosystem: Host-associated > Plants > Roots >...
CCGGCAGAGTGTCGTCTTGCCGGCTCCCGACGGACCGGTGATGGCAAGCAACTCGCCCGCGCGCGCCGCCAGCGAAACCGAGTCCAGCGCCCGGACCGCGGCGAACGTCTTGGAAACGTCGCCCAGCTCGATCTGGTGCGTGAGCTCCGCCGGTGTTGTGGGGCGCAGGCCCGCATGGACATTCACGATGACGACTCCAGATTGCGGCCGTCGGCGTTGGCGAACAGGTAGATGCGATCGGCGATGAACTCGATGCCGACGATGTCGTCGGGACGATAACCCGCCGGTCCCGGGACCTCGGCCGTGATCGTGGTCGCACGATGCGCGAGCGGCGCAACGACGACGACATCGGTATCGCCGCGCGGCTCGCAATATTGCACGATCGCTCGGAATGGGCCGCCACCATCGTGCCGCAGCCGCACGTGCTCCGGCCGAACGCCCGCGGTGACGCCATCGGCGGCCCTGACGTCCTGCGCCAGCCTGATGCGGCGCTCGTCCAGTGGCAGCCCCCAGCCGGCGTCGGCGAGTTCCAGGCGGCCATCGCTGGCTCGCAACGGCAGCAGGTTCATCGGCGGCTCGCCGATGAAGTTGGCGACGAACATGTTCGCGGGCCCCTCATAAAGGTCGTGCGGTGTTGCGACCTGCTGCAGCATGCCGTGGTTCATCACCGCAATCCGATCCGACATTGCCGTCGCTTCGGTCTGGTCATGCGTGACCAGGATCGAGGTCACGGCGCTGAGCTTCTGCAACCGCTTGATTTCCGTCCGCAGGTGGACCTTCTGGTCACCATCCAGATGCGACAACGGCTCGTCGAAGAGGATGAGTTGCGGATCGCGCACCAGCGCCCGGCCGATCGATGTCCGCTGCTGGGCGCCGCCCGACAGCATCTTGACGTCCCGGTCCGCGAATGGGTGCAGCGCAAGCAGATCGAGCACCTTGTCGACGCGAGCCTCGATCTCAGCGGAGGGCAGACGACGGATCGCGAGCGGAAATGAAATGTTCTCGCGCACCGTCATGTGCGGGTAGAGCGCGTAGTCCTCGAATACCATTGCGATGTTGCGCGCCGCGGGCGCGAGTCGCGACACCGGGCGGTCGCCAAAAAATATCTCGCCTGCGGAAACATCCTCGATACCGGCGGCCATCTTGACCGTCGAGCTCTTGCCGCAGCCGGAAGGCCCGAGCAGGGCCAGCATCTCACCTTCGGCGCAGGCGAGATTGAGGTTCTGTACGGCGGTCACGTCGCCGTAGTGCTTCCACACCGATTCGAACCTGATCGAAGCCACCCACGCAACCCCGGTTCGCTGCCCGATTACGCCGAAACATCCAAGTTCTGTGCCAACGCCCGGCCTCCATCAGGCTATGACTACGAGTCGACTTCGCTATTGACTACGTAACGCGCTTATAGTATAAATGACGAATCTCCAAGACCGCGTCCGGGCCGAAGCGAGCGTATGCGACCGCAAGCCTGGACCCAAGGCCAGCCAAAACCGCCCGGAGCATCTGCCGATGCTGCGATTGGCGGAACGTGTGCGGTCGGGAGCAGCACGAGCCGACGCCTGCATAAGGGGAGGATCCCGCATGGCCTGCAAGACATTGCCAGCCCATCCAGCGTCGCGGCGGCGGCCGGCCGCTATTGTTATTCCATTGTTATTTGCGGCACGCATCGCGCCAAACCCGCGAAAAATGGGCCTTTGTGCGCGAGTTCCATTGTTTTTTCATTGTTATTAACAATGGACCGACGCCCGATTGCACGCACTCCGCCGCGGGCGCGGCCGTCGGCGGTTTTGGGGAAACGAACCCACGTTGCAGAAGCGCAACACCGCCGGCGCCAGTTACTTCGCTTCGGTCTCACGCAGCACATCGACCGCGATGCGGTGGGCTTCGTTGGCCGCGGGGATCCCGCAATACATGGCGACCAGAAGGAGGATGTCCTGGATCTGCTCGGCGGAGCAGCCGTTGGTGAGCGCACCCTTGACGTGGACGCGCAGCTCGTTGGCGCGCCCGGCGCCGGCCATCATCGCGACCATGGCGAGGGACTTCGTCGCCAGCGGCAGCGCCGGCCGGCTCCACACGTCGCCGTAGGCGTAAGCGTTGATGATGTGCTGCAGCGGCTCGCCGAACGCGCCGAACGCCTTCATGCGCTTGTCGACGGCCTCGTCGCCGAACATCTCTCTGCGAAGCTTCAGGCCCTTTTCATTGAGATCGCGCGTGTCCATGGGTTTCGCTCCGGCGTGTTGTGATCTCGGCGAGGGTCTATCCTCCCGCATCACTGCAGCCTAGCATGCGCAGGACCGAGGGAGCCGGTTCTCACAAGATCAAGGACAAGCATTCATGACGTCCGCATCGTTCGACTTCGCGCCCGTGCTGGCGGCTGGCTTGCCGGCGCCGGCGGCCCGGTGGACGGGGCTTGCGAAATACAGCTTCGTCGGCGGCAACAACGATGCCGACCAGTTGCCCGTCGATCGTCTCACCGCGGCGGTCACGGCCGTGCTCGCGCGCGAGGGCAGGACGCTCGCCACCTATGGCCTCAACAGCGGCCCGCTCGGCTATCTTCCATTGCGCGAGTTCCTCGCCGGCAAGCTCAAGCGAACGGCGGGCATTGCCTGCGGCAGCGACGAGATCCTGATCACCTCGGGCTCGCTGCAGGCGATCGACCTGGTCAACGGCCTGCTGCTGGCGCGGGGAGACACCGTGCTGATCGAGCAGGAATCCTATCAGGGCTCGCTCAACAGGCTGACCCGGCTCGGGGTCAATGCCGTGGGCATTCCGCTCGACGCGGGAGGAATGCGCATGGATGCGCTCGCAGCCGCGCTCGCGGAGCAGCGGCGCCGTGGCGTCCACCCCAAATACATCTACACCATCCCGACCGTGCAGAATCCGACCGGCACCATCATGGGAGAGGAGCGCCGTCTCGAGCTGCTGAAGCTGTCGGAGGAATACGGCGTGCCGATCTTCGAGGACGACTGCTACGCCGACCTGATCTGGGACGGCCGCCGCCCGCCCGCGCTCTACGCCATGAGCAAGCGGGCCGGCGTCATCCATATCGGCTCGTTCTCCAAGTCGATCGCGCCGGCGCTGCGGGTCGGCTACATTGTGGCGCCGTGGGAGATCCTCTCGCATATCCTGCCGCTCAAGACCGACGCCGGTTCCGGCGCGCTGGAGCAGATGGTGCTGGCCGAATTCTGCGTCAGCCATTTCGACGAGCACGTGCCGAAGCTCACGCGCGGCCTGCGCGCGAAGCTCGAGACGCTGATGGACGCGCTCGCCGAGCAGTTCGGCACCGCGGCCGAGTTCGCGGACCCCAAGGGCGGCATTTTCCTGTGGGTCAAGCTGCCCGACGCCGTGGACACGCAGAAGCTGGCGCATGCGTCGCTGGCGAGCGGCGTCGCCATCAATCCGGGACCGGAATGGTCGACCGACAAGAGCTACAGCAAGAGCCGGATGCGGCTCTGCTTCGCCAGTCCCTCGCACGAGGAAATCCGCCAGGGGGTCGCCGCGCTGGCGGAGGTCTGCCGGCGCGAGTTCGGCGTGCCGGCGCGGATTGCCAACGTGGAGCAGCGCGCCCGGGCCTAGGTCACACCGGTCAGCCCGCGTGCTCCTCGATCTCGACCAGCGCGCCGAGAAAATCGCCGGGATGGATGAACGCGATGCGCTCGCCCGCCACGTTGTGCTGCGGCTTGTCGGTGCCCAGCACGCGCACGCCGTTCTGCGCCAGGCCGCGCACAGTGCGCTCGACGTCATCGACGCCGAGGCAGAAGTGATGAATGCCGCCCTTTGGATTGCGTTCGAGGAATTTGGCGACCGGGGAATCCGGCCGCGATGGTTCGATCAGCTCGATCCTGGCGGCGCCGAGCTCGACATAGGCAAGCCGCACGCCCTGCTCGGGGTTTTCCATGCGCGGTCCGACCGCGAGTCCGTATTTCTCGTTGAGCTGCCGGGCGGCCGCCGCGATGTCAGGCACGACGATGGAGACGTGGTTCAAACCGGTGATCATGACGTTACCCTCGCGGCCGGCGGCGCTGTGCTCAGATGACTTTCTCCTGGCGCAGCTCCGCGATCGCCTTCTCATCCAGCCCCAGCTCGCCCTTGAGGATTTCATCGTTGTGCTGCCCGAGCGTCGGCGGTGCGCGCCGCACCGAGCAGGCGGTGTCGGAGAACTTGAACGGGATCCCCAGCATCTTGAGCGCGCCGATGGTGGAATGCTCGACCGTCTCGATCATGTCGCGCGCGGCGGTGTGCGGATCGTCGAGCGCGTCGGCGACCGAATTGATCCGTCCGGAGGGAACGCCCACCGCCTTGAGCTTGTCGAGCCAGACATCGGCGTCGTCGTGCGAAAGCGCCTCGTTGATGAAGCCGTCGATCACATCGCGGTTCTCGACGCGGGCGCGGTTGCTGGTGAAGCGGGGATCCTTCGCCCATTCGGGATGGCCCAGCACCTCGGCGACGCGTCCGAACTGGCGCTCGTTGCCGATCCCGATGGCGACCATCGCGTCGGCGGCCTGGTAGGTCGTGTAGGGCACGATGCTGGGATGGCCGTTGCCGAAGCGGCCGGCGTTGCGGCCCGCGGTCAGGTAGTTCGAGGCGACATTGATGAGCATCGCGAGCGAGGTCTCGTACAGCGAGAGCTCGACCTTCTGGCCCTTGCCGGTGCGATGGCGGGCATTGAGCGCGGCGAGGATGGAGTTGCTCGCGAGCATCCCGGTGCAGACGTCGACGATCGCGACGCCGTATTTGGTGGGGCCGCCGTCCGGCTCGCCGCAGATGCTCATGAGCCCGGATTCGGCCTGCAGGATGAAGTCGTAGCCGGGCAGCGCCGCCTTGGGTCCGGTCGACCCGTAGCCGGTGATGGAACAACGCACGAGGCGGGGCGCATGCTGCTCGAACCAGGCGTCGGTGAAGCCCCACTTTTCCAGCGTGCCGATCCTGAAATTGTCGATGAGGACGTCAACCTTCTCGACCAGGCCGGCGAGAATCTTCTGGCCGGCGGGCACCGCCATGTTGAGGGTGAGGGAGCGCTTGTTGCGATTGACGCCGAGGAAATACGCGGCCTCGCCGGCGACGAAGGGCGGGCCCCAGCCGCGGGTGTCGTCGCCCTTGTCGGGAGGCTCGACCTTGATCACCTCGGCGCCCATGTCGCCGAGCATCATGGTGCAGAGCGGGCCGGCCAGGATGCGGGTCAGGTCGACCACTCGCGTGCCGGCGAGCGGGCCGTTGGCAACGTCATTCATGGAGGGTTTCCCGGGTTATTTCCTGCGCATCGAGGGCGGCGCGTTGAGATCCTGGGCGCAGCCTTCGAGATAGTCTTCGAGCTCGCGCTTGTTGCGCATGCGGAATTTCTGGAAGTCGGGTTTGCGGCCCGCAAGGAAGGCGTCCATGCCCTCGAGACTTTCCTCCGAGCCCCATACATGGGCGAGCAGCTCCATGCCGTGCTGCCACGACGCATAAAGCAGGTCGGATTCGAAGTTCAGGCTCTTCTTGGTCATGCGCAGCGTCTGCGGGCTGTGGCCCTTGATGGTCTCGCACCAGGTCAAGGTCTCTTTGCGCAGCTCGCTCTGCGGCACGCATTTGTTGATGAGGCCGATCTCCACCGCTTCCTTCGCGCTGAAGCGCCGGGCGCAGAAGATCATCTCGCGCGCGAGCCGCTCGCCGATGATGCGCGGCAGGTACTGGGTCGCGCCCACGGTCGGGCAGGCGCCGACGCGGGCGCCGGTCTGGCCGAGCACCGCGTTCTCGGAAGCAATGACCAGGTCGCACCACAGCGCGAGCTCGTGGCCGCCGCCCATGCACCAGCCGTTGACCATGGCGATGACCGGGATCGGCAGCCCACGAATGGTCATGGCCAGGCCCTGCATGCGGTCGTTCCACATGGCGCCGTTGACGAAGTTGAGCCGCTTCATGGCGTAGAAGTCGCCGCCGGCGGAAAACGCCTTGTCGCCGGCGCCGGTCACCACCGCGCAGGCGATGGAGGGATCCTCGCGGGTGGATTTCAGTGCGTCGATGAGCTCGTCGAGGGTCTGTTCGCGGAACGCGTTGAGCACGCGCGGCCGGTTGATGGTCGCCCACGCGACCTGGTCCTTCACCTCGTAGAGGATGTCGTCGTACTGCCGCTTGGTCATGCTGCGTTTCTTGGCCGCGGGCTTTTTCGCCATGTATCTCCTCACCGGCGTTGCTCTCATCGGCGGGGGATCTCGCCCGAGCGCGCTTTCTGGCATCATAGGCGCGGCTCGTCTGTACGGGCAAGTTCGCGCCCCGGCAACTCACGCTCAACCAAGGAGACGAGTGCAATGCAGGATCTGATCGCACGCGCGGAGAGTATCGCGCGCCGCCTGAAGGACCGCGGCGAGACCGTCGTGGTGGCGGAATCCTCGACCGGCGGCCTAATTTCGGCGGCGCTGCTGGCGCTGCCCGGCGCGTCCGCCTACTTCCTCGGCGGCGCCGTCGTCTATACCCAGATTGCCCGGCGAGCGCTGTTGGATCTGCCGGATATCTCGGCGCTGGGCATGCGCGCCTCGACCGAGCCCTATGCGCGGCTGCTGGCGCAAACCGCGCGGCAACGCTTCGCGGCGAGCTGGGCGCTGGCCGAGAGCGGAGCCACCGGGCCGAGCGGCAATCGCTACGGCGATCCGGCCGGCCATACCTGCATCGCCGTGGCCGGTCCGGTCGAGCGGTCGACCACGCTCGAAACTGGCAGTGCCGACCGCGTCGCCAACATGCAAGCCTTCAGCGCCGCCGCACTCGACCTGCTGCTGGATGTGCTGGCCGGTAAATCTGCGATGCGGTCCTGATCGAACGCCGGTGCGTCAAACTGCCGGCAAGGTGACGGCAAAGCAGCTGCCGTGCGCAGAGTCGTAGACGACGTCTCCGCCATGTCGGCGGGCGATCTGCTTCACCAGCGCCAGGCCCAGTCCGCTGCCCTTCGGACCGGATCGGCCTGGAATACGATAGAACATCGAAAATACCTGTTCGCGGGCGGTCTGGGGGATGACCGGACCGTGATCGGACACGCGCAGGACGGCCTGATCATTCTGTTGGTCGACGGTGACTTCAATGGGCGGCTGGCCGTGAAGCTGGGCATTGTCGAGGAGGTTGCGGATCATGCGACGCAGCAGCGCCGGGTCTCCATGTACCGTCACCGGCCGTCCTTCCAGCGTGCATCCGTCGTATCGTGCACATTCCTCGGCCGCGAGCGCGGTCAGGTCGATGTTCTCACGAACGTCCAGCTGCTCGGTCGCATCGAGGCGGCTGACCAGAAGGATCTCATCGACGAGCTGGTCGAGCTCGGCGATATCTTTTTCGAGCTCCGCCTTGCGTTCAGGAGGCGCCTCGGCGAGCTCGAGACCGAGCCTGATGCGCGTGAGCGGCGTCCTCAGTTCATGGGATGCATTGGCGAGCAGCATCTTGTGCGCGTCGACCAGGCTCTCGATCCGGGCGGCGGCCTGGTTGAAGCTTTGGGCGAGCCGGGCGACCTCATCGCGGCCTTCCACCTTGACCCGCGCGCGCAGGTCGCCGGCCCCGAGCGACTCGACGCCGCGCTGCAGCCGCTCGAGCCGTCCGGTGAGCCGTCGGACCACGGGACCGGCGCCGAGCGCGACCACAAGCGCGATGGCCCCAAGGAACGCCGCGAGCATGAGCGCGCCCGGGCGTGGCCGCGCCGGGATGCGTGCCACCAGCCGCCGGCCGTCGGGAAGCGGGATCGCGACCGCCGGTCCGCCCGCCGAGCGCACCCAGCCGCCGGTTTGGCCGCTGCGGCCAGGAGCCGGCAGCCGCCGTCCCGCCGCTGCCAGCCGCTCGTTGGTGCGGCTGAACAGCGCTAGGTCGGTGCCGATGCGCTCTGCCAACCGTTCGATCGCCTCCTGCTGAGCCTGTGGAGGCGCATCCGCCGGCGGGACAAGCTCGGCAATGATCTCGCCGGCAACCTCGAACTGCTGCCCGAATGGAGGAAACGACGTGCTGAAATGCCAGAGCAGACCTGCCGTGATGACCACGAGAACCAGGCTCGCCACGATGGTGAAATAGACTTGAAGGTAAAGCCGTCTCATCCAAGTCTGTCCTCGCGGCGCAGGCGCGGCAGGATGCCGGCGCCCTCAGTCCTGGGCCCTGGCGAAAACGTAGCCCGCGCCGCGGACGGTGATGACGCGGCGCGGCTTTTTGGGATCGTCCTCGATCGCGGCCCGAATGCGCGACACGTGAACGTCGATTGATCGGTCGAACGCTTCCATCTGCTCGCCCTTGATCAGATCCATCAGTGCGTCACGGGACATGACGCGACCGGCGTGTTCGGCGAGGGCCAGCAGCAGGGCGAATTGATAGCCGGTGAGCGGGCGCGGCAAACCGTCAAGTCGCACCTCGCGTGATCCGCGGTCGATCTCGATGCGGCCATAACGCAGAACATCGGGTCTGGGCCCGGCGTGGCGCCGGCGCAGGATCGCGCGCAGCCGAGCCAGCAGCTCGCGTGGCTCGAATGGTTTGGGCAGATAGTCATCCGCTCCCATTTCGAGCCCGACGACGCGATCCATCGGGTCGCCGCGGGCGGTCAACATCAGGATCGGGCTGTCGGACCGGGCGCGCATCTGGCGACAGATGTCTAGTCCGTCGCCGTCCGGCAGCATGAGATCCAGGATCACGACATCTGCCGGCTCGCGTCCGTGCAACGCCAGGCCGCGGGCGCCGGTCTCGGCATGAACGACATGGAAGCCCGCCTTGCCGAGGTACTCGCTGACCATCGCGGCAAGACGGGAATCATCTTCGATCAGGAGAACACGTTCGCCCACGATGATCCATCAATCCGAGGTCCCATCAACCATGATGCCAAGGCATCCACGGACGACGGCGCGCCATCCAGTCCGCGACTTTCCGGCGCTGCTCGGGGTTGAGCACATCGGCGGCGTCGGCCAAGGCCTGCGCGATACGTTTGCTCGCGGTCTCCGCAAGCCCGAGCTGCTCGGCGCGCAGGCGCTCGACTGCAGTACGATCGATGGTGGGTGCGGTCAAGAGCGTGACCGCCTGGGCGCGCGCGCCCTGCGCCTTCTCCTTCAGCGGCCGCAGATCGGCGGCCGCGGCCTTGGCGATATTCGCGAGCTTGACCTGCTGGTCCTGCGTTGCGTCGAGCTCGATCGCCATGTGCTTGGTCATGCGGTCGATCCGGTCATCGATTTGCGCCGGAGTGAGCGAGCCGCCGAACACGCCGTTATCGCGCCAGCTGATTCGATGCCAGCCGGCACCCTGACCAAACGCCGTCGACAGCATGCTCCCGCCAATGCCGGCCAGCAGCGCCACGGCGAGCAACGCGATCAGGAACGTGCCTCGTCGACTGCCTCGGGGCGGAGACGAGACTTGGTCCGGGTTCGATGGCTTGTTATCGCTTTGGTCAACCATCCTGCGCTCCTACTGGTTAAGCGGGATACCCGCGAGCGCCAAGGTAGGGGACGGTGTTTGCTCGCCCGTGTCGCCTACGTAAAGTTTTGTAAAAAGGCGAACGCGCCAGCGATCGGGCCAATCTCCGTGAGCGTACGTTCAGCGCTTGCCGAGCCGCGCCACTGCATAGTCCACGTATTGATAGTCGATGACCTTGCCGAGGTCGGCGCGGCCCTGCTGCAGGCCGAGTTTGAGGAACCAGTCCTGGTCGGCTTCGAGACTCTTGATCTCCATCCGCCCGTTCGGGTCGAAGCCGGTGGGCGCGATCTTGGCGAGCAGCGCAAGATCCTTGACCGCGGTGTGCTTGGCGAGGATCGCATTGATGCCGTCGCGGTCGGTTCCCTTGGTGACGGCGTCGAGATAGGCGCGCGTGCCCTTGAGATATGCCGCCATCCATCGTTTGGCCGACTCCGGCTGCTCCTGCGTGAATTGCTGGGAATAGATGATCACGCCGTTCTGGCCGGTGAAGGGCAGGAAATCCTCCATCCCCTTCCAGCGTACGCCGACATTGCGTGCGGTCGCGAAGGTGATGAACGGCTCGAGCAGGGTGGCACCGTCGATCGCCTTGTTGCCGAGCGCGGCAACCATCTCGGGCAGTCCGAGCTCGATCAGCTCGACTTCGTTCGGCTCGATGCCGCCGCGCTCGAGCGCCTTGCCGAGCTGGGTGGTGCTGGAGACGCCCTTGCCCATGACCGCGAACTTGCGACCCTTCAGATCCTTGAAGTCGCGGACGGTGTCCGCGAGGTCGCTGCGGATGACGATCGCGGCAAAGCCGAAACCCTGCGCGACCTGGCCCTTGTCGGCCACCAGCTTCATGGTGATGCCGCGCGCGAAGGCGTTGAACAGGGCGGGCGTCACCGCCGAGCCGCTGACCTGGACCTCGCCGGTCGCGATCGCCGGCAGGATCTGTGGGGCCGCCTTGAACCCGACGATCTCGACGTCGAGCCCGTCGTCCCGGAAGTAGCCCTTCTCCTGGGCGATGAAGATGCCGGCATCGGACACCGCGCCGATGGCGCCGACCTTGAGCGCCACCCGCGGATTAAGCGGCGCGGTCTGCGCCGACGCGGCGGGCGCAGCGATCGAGAGCGCAGCCGACAGGCCCGCGGCGAACGCGGTGGAAACGAAACGAAAACCCATGACCATTCTCCTTGGTGTGGCCGTCGTTGCGGCCGGCAAGTGCGATCTTGCCCCGGTGTTGGTTCCCCCGTGCGTGCGGTCTAGCCCGATGAGGCGGCCGGAAGCGCGACCTTGCTCTCGTAGTATGTCCACAGCAATTTGAAGAGGCGCGGATTGTAGGTGCTCTCCGAGCAGTCGCGGGCCTCGTCGGCGGAGAGCGCGATGGCGCCACCCATGATCTCGGCTTCCAGCTGCTTGGAGGCGTTCTCCTCCAGGAAGGTGCAGCCGAAGAAGGCGGCTTCCGCGCTCTCGCCGACCACGACGCTGCCGTGACCGCGCATCTGCACCGCGATCTTGTGGCCGAGCGCGCGCGATAGATCGGCCGCCTGGTCGTCGTTGACCACGAGCCGCGGATTGTTCCAGGTCGGCACGCCGCCGTGAAGGAACGAGCCGTGCAGGAACACCGGCACGACGTCGTGGCCGGCGATGCCGAGGACGGTCGCGTGCCGGGCATGCAGGTGCGCGATGCACATGCATTCCGGGGGGTCGCGGTGAATGCGGGTGTGGATGCGCCATTCCAGTGGAATGAGGCCGCCGGGATGATGAACGATATTGCCGTCGATATCGAACACGAAGATTTCGTCCGGCTGCACCGTCGACTTGTCGGTGCCGCCGCCGGGGCTGA
>Ga0207643_10002014_pt1 | contig 11212 bp, 10 predicted proteins | sample KBSMisM62_FD_184313 | JGI IMG/M metagenome (GOLD analysis project Ga0207643, IMG submission 184313) | Miscanthus rhizosphere microbial communities from Kellogg Biological Station, Michigan, USA - KBS Miscanthus M6-2 (SPAdes) (version 2) | ecosystem: Host-associated > Plants > Roots >...
AGACGTCGCACGTGATTCCCGCGCTCATCCGGAAGATGGTCGAGGCCGAAGACGAGGTCGTGCTCTGGGGAGACGGCTCGCCGACTCGTGAGTTCTTGTACGTCGACGACTGCGTCGAGGGGCTCGTCCTCGCGGCGACCCGCTACGACGGCGCCGACGCCGTCAACCTCGGAGCAGCGCGCGAGATCTCGATCCGCGACCTCGCCGAGCTCATCGCGGACGTGACCGGGTACGAGGGGGTGATCGTCTGGGACACGTCGAAGCCGAACGGCCAGCCGCGCCGAAGCGTCGACGCCACCCGGGCGCGCGAGCTCTTCGGATTCGAGGCGAGGACGCCGCTGCGCGAGGGCATCGAGCGGACCGTCGCGTGGTATCGCTCGGCGGTAGCGGGTGTCGGTACGTAGTTCCGCGGTCGGCGCGGCGCGCCGGGGCGGACACACGGTCGACCGTCTTCTCGAACGGCCCCGTGCCGTCGTCGGAACGCTCATGGTCGGCCAGGTCGTCCTCGTCGGGATCCTCGCGCTCACGGTCGAGCACAACGGGTGGGTGTGGTTCCAGGGCGGCGACCAGATCTGGATGACGACGTCCGGCTGGCTGCTCGGCCAACGCGAGCTTCCGCCGACGGAGATCGGGTACCTCTGGCCCGCAGCGCAGGCGCCAGTCACGTGGGCGACGGGCCCGGCATACGTCCAGGCGCTGCCGGTGCTCGTCCTCGGGCAGGCCCTGATCCTCGGCCCGATCGCGGTGTACTGCGTGTACGCCATCGCACGGGAGATCGGAGGTCGGCTCCTCGGGTACTGGGCGGCGCTCCTGTGGGTGATCGCGCCCTTCGCCGCGATCCCGCTCTTCGTCGACCGCTACCAGGAGCGCTGGTACGAGCAGTTCCTCCCCCAGGCGCTCGGGCTCACCGCGATGGCCGACTTCCCGTCGATGGTGCTCGTCCTGGCCGGCGCGCTCTTCGTGGTGCGGTCCCTGAAGCCCGGCCGCGTCATGGACGCCGTGTTCGCCGGAGTCCTCATCGGCGCCGCCGCGGGACTGAAGCCGCCGAACCTGCTCGTCGCGGTGGGGGCCGCGCTCGCGTACGCGATCGCCCGCCGCTGGCGGGAGGGTCTCGCGTGCGGCCTCGCGATCCTCCCTGCCGTGCTCGTGCTCCTCCTCTGGAAGGTGCGCGGACTGGGACAGGTCCCGGCGTTCGCCCTCGAGCAGGCCCAGGTCGCCGCCGGGTCCGGCCCGTTGGCCGTCGACCTGAAGCTCGACCGCTACTTCGACCTCGACCTCGAGCACTGGAAGGAGCAGATGAACCTGCTCCGCGAGTTCTTCTGGAGTCAGCGCGTCGCCCAGTGGGCGCCGATCGCAGGCTTCATCGCGGTGTTGAGCATTCGGCGCGGCGCCATCGCCGCGCTCCTCGGCGGCTGGCTCGCGGCGTTCCTCCTCGTGAAGGGCCTCTCGCCGCTCGCGTCGATCGAGTCAGGATCCTTCTGGCGGCTGCTGATGCCGGCGTGGCCCGCATACCTCCTGCTGTTCGCGGCGATTCCACTCCTCGTGCCGACGCTCGCGCGACGGCTCGGAGACCGGATCGTTGCGCCGGCGGGCTCACCCGTTGCTCCTCACTGGATCGCAGTCGCCGTCGTCGTCGCGGTCGTGCTCCCCGGCATCGCGATCGCACTCTCGTCACCGCTCGGACGGACCGAGGCGCAGGAGAAGACCGTCGTCCAGGACTTCGAGAGCGGGAACATCCTCACGCCGGTCGACGAGGGCGTCCAGCTTTCGATTGCGCGGGACGACGGCACGTCGCGAGAGCTCACTTGGACGGGCGGGCCCTGGCGCGCCGAGGTCTTCTACCGCGTGTATCGCCATGACGGCTCGGACGACGACACCGTCTGCTACCAGTCGGGAGGCACGGCCTGGTACTGCCTGCTGAACAGCGAACCGATCGCCACGACGCGCGGCGGTTCCTTCGTCGACGAGGACGCACCGCCCACAGCGACCTACCGTATCGGCGTCGGGACGAACTGGGCGGACGATCCCGAGTTCGGCGACGTGTTTGCGTTCAGCCCTCCCGTGGAGGTGGGCGCTCCCGGCTGAGCCGCTCCTCGAGCAGGGCGATCCTCTGGGCGAGATCGACGTTCTCGTCGGTGAGCCGCGAGATCACCGTCGAGTAGTGCAGGAGCACGAGGAAGATGAAGAGCGTGGCCACCGCGAAGAGGACGGCCGGCGGGTAGCTCGTGACGCCGAGCCAGCCCGCGATCGTGTTGAGCCCTCCGCGCCAGACGGAGAGGACGAGCAGGACGATCCCGGTCGCGAGCCACAGGAGCGCGTAGCGCTCCTTGAGCCGCCGTCCGCGGACGAGCTCGACGACGACGAGGATGAGGATGAGCGAGGCGATCGCGCCCGCGATGGACGCGCGAATCGGCGTCATCGCCGGGCGGCTTCGAGTCGGGGATACCTGCGGAGGCTGGCGACCAGCAACGCGAGCATGACCTTGACGATGTAGTAGAGCGACCGGACGAAGGTGATCGACGACGTCCCCGCCTGGCGTTCGCGCATCTCGACCTGCGCCTGCGCGAGACGCAGGCCGCTGCGAAGAGCGACCAGCGTTGCCTCGACCTCGGGGTAGTCGTGCGGGTACTCGACCGCGAAGAGCTCGATCCCGGCGCGGTTCATCGCCGCGAAGCCGGACGTCGTGTCGGTCACCTTCTGCCCACCCAGGAGTGACACGAGCCGCGCGAACACGCGGATGCCCATCCTCCGTGCGAACGGTGGCCGATAACCGCCGGCCGGGTCGACGAAGCGCGAGCCGATGACGAGATCCGCGTTGCCCGCCAGGACCGGGCCGAGGAGCTTCTCGAGCTCTGATGCGTCGTGCTGCCCGTCGCCGTCGAGCCGAACGGCGACGTCGTATCCCTCGTCCCGCGCGTACCGGAACCCGGTCTGTACGGCACCTCCGATGCCGACGTTGAAGGGGAGGCGAAGCACGGTCGCGCCGTGAGCAGCCGCGACTTCGGGCGTCTCGTCGCTCGACGCGTCGTCCACGACGACCACGGTGATCGTGGGATCGAACGCGAGAATCTCGTCGACGACGCCGCCGATCGCGCCGGCCTCGTTCCACGCCGGGACGATCGCCACGACTCGCGTCATGCCGTGACTCCGGCCTCGAGCCCGACGAGCTCGAGCAGCCGCCGCGCGCGGTGGGCGTACGTGTGCTCGTCGAGAACGCGCTCGCGAGCGCGCCTTCCCATCTCCTCGGCCTGTCCGGGGTCCGCCGCGAGCTCGCGGTAGGCGGCCACGGCCTCCTCGGCGCTCTCCACGACGACGAGCTCGCGGCCGGGCTCGAACCAGCGCTCGATCCCGTCGTGCGGGTTCGAGACGATCGCGGCGCCGGAGGAGGCCAGCTCGAACGGGCGTGCCGTCGACGAGGCGGCGACGGTCGCGTGCGGGCGGCGGGTCATGTTGAGGTTCACCCTCGCGGCCGAGATCGCTCGTGCGAAGCGGTTGAACGGGATGTCGCCCAGCATCCGCGCGGCTCCGGTGTCGCCCTGGAAGTCGAGGCCGCCGAGTGCGAAGTCGAGGTCGGGCGCGAGACGGGACGCCTCCCCCACCATCGTCTTCATCCAGTCGCGTCGGAACTTGTCGCCGTAGCCGTAGAAGAAGACGTCGACGTCCTTCTCGACCTCCTGCGGCGCGAAGAACTCGGGGTCGGCGCCCCAGAAGAGCGCCTCCGCACGCCGGGCACCGAGCTCGAGCAGCCTTCCGATCCCGCCTTCCGAGTTCGACAGCACGAGGTCGTACTCCCAGGGGTCCGCGCCGTGGTACGGGTTGAACCCCGTGTCCATCCCGCCGAACTCGGGGAGGCTCATCGGTACGTCGCCGTCGTAGAAGACGATCGGAATCCCGAACCGCCGGCGCAACGCGTCCGGAATGCCCCGCAGGTGGGCCATCGGGATGGTGAAGACGATGACCGCGTCGGGCTTCTCGTCCTCGACGAGGCGCTCGAGGTGGCGCTTCCAGCGAGGCGTCACCCAGCGCGAGATCGTCTCGCGCGTCATCTTGTCGAGCGCCGACTCGTCGGGGCTCGCCTCGGCACGGCGCAGGTAGCGGTCGCCTTTGACGCGCGCGAGGACGTTGCGCACCGCCTGGTACGACTCGCCCTCGCGGTAGGTGGGGTTCGGCGCCGTTCGCCACCACGGAGACTCCACGGGCCGGCCGCGGTACGGCGTCACAACGAGGTCGACGCCGGCCTCGTACATCCCCTTCCAGAGCTGCCACCAGGCGGGCGTGCAGCCGTAGCGGAAGTCGAGATCGACCGCCGAGGCGGCAGCGAGAATCCTCGGCGCGCGCATCAGTATGCGCCCCTCCGGGCGAGGACCGCGGGGATCGTCTTGGCGATGATCGAGACGTCGAGCCAGATCGACCAGTTCTCGAGGTACGTGAAGTCGAGCCGGACGAGGTCGTCGAACGAGAGCCCGGAGCGGCCGGAGATCTGCCACAGGCCGGTCATTCCGGGCAGCACGCGATACCGCGCGCGATGCCAGTCCTCGAGCAGCTTGTAGTCGCGGAGCGGCAGCGGCCGCGGCCCGACGAGGCTCATCTCGCCCTTGACGACGTTGACGACCTGCGGGATCTCGTCGAGCGAGAAGCGACGGAGGAACCTGCCGACACGAGTCAGACGGGGGTCCTCGCGGATCTTGAAGAGGGCGCCCTCCGCCTCGTTCGCGTCCTCGAGCCCGGGCTGGAGCTCGGCCGCCTCGGCCACCATCGTCCGGAACTTGAGCATCCCGAACTCGCGCTCGCCGACGCCGATCCGGCGGTCGACGAAGAAGACCGGGCCGCGCGAGTCGAGCTTGACCGCGAGCGCGATCAGCGCCCAGATCGGGAGTCCGACGACGATGACGAGGATGCTGAGCACGAGGTCGAACGCGCGCTTGACCGCCCACTCCCACCCGGTGAGGACCGGCGGCCGCAGCTCGAAGAGCGGTGCGCCCTGCCCGGGCACGTACTCGCCGCGCTGCACGAGCAGCTCGGTCGTGTCGGGCGCGAGGCGAACCTTGATCCCCTGCCGGTGAGCCTGCTCGACGACCTCGAGGACGGTCCGCTCCTCGAAGTCGGCCTCGGTGAGGATGACCTCGTCGGGACGTACTTGCTCGAGGACGAGCGCGAGCTCGGCTCGCGAGCCGAGGAACCGGAGCCCCGGAACCGGGCTCGGAGCCACGACGCCGACGAACTCGTACGTAAGCCCGCCGCGCGCGCTGGTCAGCGAGCTCTTCAGTCGCGTGAGGCTCTCGCCGGCCCCGACGAGCACGACCCGCCGTCTGATGCCCGCGGCGCGCATGACCTCGAGGGTCGCCGACTCGTACGCGGCGCGGAGAAGCCCGATGGTGACCGCGGAGACCACCACCGACGTCGGGATCAGCCCCGAGGTCGTGAAGTCGTAGCCCGTGCCGATCCCGAACGCGAGCACGATCAGCGCCACGACGATGAGGCACGCGAGGATCCGTCCCGGGCCTGGCCGCAGCTCCCGCTGTCGGTAGAGACCCGACTGGGCGAACACGAGGATCGTGATCGGCGCCGCGAACTTGAGCCACTCGGCCGGACCCTCGCGCCAGAGCAGGCTCCAGAAGACGTCCACGTCCCCGGTGATCAGCTGGCGGAGCACGAGTGCGAGGTAGATCCCGAGCGCGAGGCCGATGACGTCGAGGACGACCAGCGCGGCGATGGACACGACGCGGCGGACGACCGACAGGATCGGCCCGCGCGAGAGCAGGTAGAGGCGTGAGGCTCGAACGTCGCGGCTTGAAGCGGGCTGTGTAGGAGTCGGCTTCGGGCGCGACGTCTCGGCCGGCGGAGCGACCTTGCCCGACATGTCGTGGAAGCTTAGAGCCGCGTCACGTCGTCCCACGCGATGCGAGGCGCGTCGGGCAGCACCTGCGCGGCGAGGACGTCCAGGTCGAGCACGCGAGCCCGCCGCGCGAGGACGCGCAGCCCGACGCCGAGGAGCAACCGCCTACGGCGATCGAGCAGGTCCGTGTCGTGGAAATAGACGTGGACGAGCAGTGGGAGCACACGCCCGCCGAGGGCTCGCGCGAGGTCACCGAGCGAATGCGTCGTCGGGATCGCCCGGAGCTCCCGTCCCGACGGAAGCACGATCCGCGCGGGCTCCCGCAGCGACGCCCAACGCTCTCCCGCGGACAGGTACGGCGGCCGGGACGTCCTCGGCGTGCAGTCGACGTAGCCGAGCTCGGCGCATGCCTCGGCGACCTCGAGGTCCGTGTACCAGCCGCCGCCGCAGAACAGGGTCGGCGCGAGGCCGGCCTGCCGCAACCGGAGACCTTCCTCGAGCACACGGGCGCCGGTCTCCGGGCCGGTTGGCCGTGCATGGTCGGGAGCCGTCCAGTGCGTGTGGTGGCCGAGCGGCGCGCGGCCGGCGGCCTTCCGCGCGCGTTCGAGCCATAGCGCCTCGTCCTCGCCGAACGCCGGATCGGGAGGTCGCATGAGTGCGGCGATCGCGAAGCCGCCGGGACGAGCCTCCTGGAGAGCCGAGAAGCGAGACCAGACGGCGGCGTCGAGCGGTCGCTCAACGTGGCAGGAGACGACCGCGTACCGTTCCCGCGACGTGGCGCCCATCGACGTCCGACCCTAGATGAAGCGTTCGACGGCGGCCCTGATCGTCGTGGTCGTGGCGGCGGTTCCGCGGCTCCTCGTCCTCGAGCGCGAGCGTGAGACGATCCTCGACGAGTTCGTCGACAAGAGCGACCGCTTCGCGACGATGCTCGTCGATCACGGGACGTTCGGATTCCTCCCGGGCGTCCCGTCCGCATACACGCAGCCGCTCTACGGCTGGTTCCTCGCGGGCATCTACCTGCCGTTCGGTCGCTCGTGGCTCGCGGTCGGGCTCGCACAGATCGCCGTCGCGGTCGCGACCGCGCTGATCGTCTTCGCGATCGGCACCCGGCTCCGCTCTCCGCGCATCGGCCTCGTCGCGGCCACGATCGCGACGCTGCACCCGTACGTCGTGTGGCACGACGTCCATCTGAACCGCGAGGTGCTCGACGGTCTCGTACTGGCGCTCCTCGCCCTGTGCGCACTGGCAGCCTACGAGCGACGGTCACTCCCTCTTGCCGCCACCACGGGCGCGGTCGCAGGGCTAGCGATCCTCGGCAACGCGCGGCTCCTCCTCCTGCCGATCGCGATCGCCGTCTACGTCGCGTGGCGAACGCCGCTCGCGCATGCGCTGACGGCAGCTGCGCTCGTGATCGGCATGGCGGCCGTCGTCGTGGTGCCGTGGGTCGTGCGGAACAAGGTGCAGGTCGGCTGCTACGCGATCACGACGGACTCCCGGGCCCTCTGGAAGGCGAACAACGAGAACACGCGCGAGGTGCTCGACCGCGGCGGCTGGATCGACGACGTGCCGGTGCTCCCGGGGGCGCCACCCTGGCCCGAGTACGCGGCCGACCTCACGCTGTCAGGCACGCCGACGACCGTCGACGAATGCGCCCAGATGCGCCTGTACCGCGACGAGGTGGTCGACTTCTGGCGCGAGCATCCCGGAGAGAAGGGGCTGCTGGCGCTCCAGGCGATGCGGATGCTGTGGAACCCGGTGCCGCGTGAGTCGGACGAGAGCGGGAGCGGCACGGCCCGTCTGGCCCGGAAGACCGTCGAGCCGGCATTCGTCGTTCTCCTCTACGCGCTCGCGATCGTCGGCGTCTTCGTCGCGCCTCCTCGCTTCGTCGGCCTGGCGCTGCTCATGCTCGCCTACAACACGCTCGCGGCAATGGTCTTCGCAGGCACGGCGCGGTACCGTGCGCCGTGGGACTTCCTGCCTGCGATCCTCGCCGCCTTCGCGCTCGCTTCGGCGTCGGAGTGGGTTCGGACCCGGCGCCACCGGCACTACGTCGGCGCCGCGAGAACCCGCGCGTAGAGCTCCTCGACGCGCTGGACGCAGCGCTCTGGCGTGAACTCCGTGAGCGCGCGCTCGCGCGCCGCCAGTCCCATCCGGGCCGCGCGGGGCAGATCACCGGCGAGCGTGACGATCGCGTCCGCGAGCGCCTCGGCGTCCGCGGGCGGGACGACGAGCCCTGACTCTCCGTCGGCGACGATCTCCGGGAGGCCGCCGACCGCGCTCACGATCACCGGGCGCGCGCGCTCCATGGCCTCGAGCGCGACCATGCCGAAGCCCTCGCCCAGCGACGGCACGACGACGATCGCCGCGTCCTCGATCGCCGTCTGCACGGGGGACACGAATCCGAGGAAGCGAACGGCGTCCTCGACGCCGAGCTCGCGCGCGTACGCCTTCAGCGCGGGCTCGAGGGGGCCGCGACCGGCGATGTCGAGCACGACGCCGGGCACACGTGCTCGAGCCTGTGCGAGCGCGCGCAGAAGGACGAGGTGGCCCTTGATCGGAATGAGTCGGCCGATGCAGAGCAGGCGCGGCTCGGCGCCGTCGTACGGCTCCGCGTCACCCGCGGACGCGATGCCGTAGTGGACGATCTCGAAGTCCTCCTCGTCGAAGCCCTCGGTCTCGGCGAGGTACTGCGCCAGGCCCTGCGAGATCGCGATGTGGACGTGCGCGAGCGAGCCGACGGAGCGGTCGGCGAAGCCGAACCACCGCCCTTCGCGGAACTCGTTGAAGCCGTGCTTGGTCGAGAGGCGCAGCGGTACGCGCGCGACGGAGCCGGCGAGCTGCCCGTACACGTCCGCGTGAACGAGATGGGTGTGGAGGATCTGCGGCCGTACCCGCGCGAGGTACGCCGTCACCTCGCCGAAAGCGATCGGGTCGACGTCGGCGCGCAGCCGGATGTCGTCGAGCGGGACGGTCCGGTCGCGGAGCGCCTCCGCGAATTCCCACGCCCCGTCCTCGTCCTCGTGGAGCATGAGGAAGCGGACGTCCCAGCCACGCTCACGCAGGTCGGGTAGCAGCTGCAAGAGGTGAGCCTCCGACCCGGAGATGCCCGCCACCTTCTGTGCGTGGAGGACGACGCCGTCGGTCACGAGAGGCCCGCCGCGTCGAGGACTCCACGCGCCCACGAATCGACCGAGTGCCCCGCGGCGACCCGTTCGCGGAGCCGATGACCGAGCGCCGACCGTTGGTCGCGCGTCATTCCTGAGAGCCTGCGGATCCGGTCGGAGAGCGTGCCCGGATCCCAGCGCGTGAAGCGCTGCTCGGCGTCGAGGAGCTCGTCGAAGAGCGGGTTGGAGGCGAGCACCGGGAGACAGGCTGCCGCAGCCTCGTAGACGACCTTGTCCGGGGCGCCGGCCCGCATGTTGTTGACGAGCCCGTCATGGGCGGCGAAGACGCTCGGGAGCTCGGAGCGCGGGATCGCGTCGCCGATCGTCACGCGGCGGCCGAGACCGAGCTCGGAGACGAGCTGCTCGAGCTCCGCGCGGTGCGCGCGCTCTTCATCCGAGAGCGCCGGGCCGTGCACGTGCAGCTCGACGTCGTCGCCCGCGAGCGGCACCGCGGCCACCGAAACGTCGAGCCCCTTCGCCGTCGAGTACCGCCCGAGGGCGAGAAGACGTGTGCCAGGCCCGCTTCGCGGAGGCAAGCAGGGGAACTCGTCCAGGTCGATTCCGTGTCCGATCGCGCGGAGCTTCGTCGAGGGGAGCGGGAAGGATCTGACGTCGACACTCGTGACCGCCGTCGAGGCACGCTCCGCCGCCCGGAGCAGTCCGCTCGCGCGCCAGTGCGTGAACCAGAGGACGAGCGGGACACGGACCGGCCGGACGAGCGGGGCAGCGAGCACGGCGTAGATCGGGCACATGTGCGCGACGACCGCGCCTCCGCGCAGTCCAGGCAGCTCGCGCGACAGCGCAGCCTCGAAGCGCGCCCCGCGCAGGGCCTTGTGCGGCGCCCGGAACGTTCGCACGCGGCAGTTGTCCGGCAGCACTCCTGGGACGGCGCCGTCCGCGAGCACGACGACCTCGTCGACCAGTGCAGCCAGAGCGCGGATCTTCGGCACCGTCGCCGCGAGCGCGGGGTGCTCCGGATCGACCTGCTGCGTGATGAAAGCGAGCTTGGTCACGGCCCTAGAAGAAGTCGAAGTCGCCGAGCGTGAAGTGCCAGGCCGATGCCGTCGAGTCGAGGCGGGCTTCCTCGCGCAGGGTCTTGCCGATGAAGCGAAGCTTCTTGTTCGTCGGCGCGAAGCCTGCCCGGGCGAGCGCACGGCGCTGCGCAGAAGCGGGCGGCGGCAGGAGGACGAGCGCATCGGCGCCTCCCTTCACCTCCTCCACTGCGCGCGCGACGAGGGCGCGCACGGCGCGGGCCTCGCCCGGCGCCGCGACGAGGTCGGCCAGGAACCCGGCTGACACGCCGTGCTTGAACGTGTGGCCCACCACTGCGACGCCCGCGAGGTCACCGTCGCGGTACGCGCCGAAGCAGCGGTAGTCGCGCGGAGAGTCGAGGTAGCGCCAGTTGAAGTAGTCGGCGTCGCGGGAGAAGTGGCTGCCGTAGCCGGCCGCCGCACTCGCACCGAGCGCGTCCATGTCCTCGCCGAACCGCTCGATCGGGCGTACCGCAAGTCCGTGGAGCGTCCGCTCTCCTGCGGAGCGCTCTCGCATCCCGCCATGCGCACCCTCCCGACCGAGCGCGTAGCGGACGACCCCGCCGACCCTGAGCGGACGCGCCCACAGGCGAAGGCGGGGCAGGTCGATCCAACCGAGGCGCCGGATGAAGATCGGGTACGAGTTCGCGTTCGGGAAGGTGACGGTGAGCGGCGACCCGGAGGCGGCGGCAGCCTCCTCGTTTTGCTCCTCCATCGTCGAGAACACGCCCTGCCCCCGGTACCGAGCGTCGGTCGCGACGTTGACCGGGATCGCGAGCCGCGTCTCGACCCCGTCGAGGCGCGTCTTGAAGAAGCTCATCGCCGCGACGCCGACGACCTCGCCGTCGTCCACCGCAAGAGAGACGATCCCCTCGCCGCCGGGATTTCGGTCGAACCACCAGGTGAACTCGTCGTCGGAGAGCTGCGTCGTGCCGACGCGCGCGAGCAGGGCGACGAGCGACGCCCGCCACTCCGGCGTGTAGCGGACGATCTCGAAACTCATCGAGTTGCCGTGCCGAGCACCTTGTTGAACGCACGCCGCGCGTACGTCCCGGGAACCGTGTCCTTCACCGAGATGAGGTCGCACGCGCCGGAGAGGACGAGCTCGAACGTCCTCGGCGGATACGGCTCGACGTTGTAGCGGCGAAGGCGGTAGCGATCGCTCGCCGGGCCGTTCG
>Ga0207643_10002017_pt1 | contig 11206 bp, 3 predicted proteins | sample KBSMisM62_FD_184313 | JGI IMG/M metagenome (GOLD analysis project Ga0207643, IMG submission 184313) | Miscanthus rhizosphere microbial communities from Kellogg Biological Station, Michigan, USA - KBS Miscanthus M6-2 (SPAdes) (version 2) | ecosystem: Host-associated > Plants > Roots > Rhizosphere...
CACCGCCCATCGCCCACAAGCGGTCGCGATAAATCACAAGCCCGTGACCGGACCGTTCGGTCGGCATCGGCGCGCGCGCCTCCCAGGTGTCGCGCGCCGGGATGTAGACGTGGTACAGCGCGGTGTTGTATTCGAAGGTGTTGAAGCGTCCGCCGATCACGTGGATGCGGCCGCGGTGGGCGACGCAGCCGACGTGGTCGCGCGCGCCCGGCAGCGCCTTGAGGGCACTCCAGCGATCGGCCTTCGGGTCGTAGACCTCGTGCCAGCCGACGCTGGCACGTTCGGCGGCCGGCTCTGAGGCGCCGCCGATCAGATGGATCCGGCCGTCGTGCAGCACGGCCGCCGCCGCACCGCGCGGGCGCGGCAGCGGGGCGATCGCAGTCCACCGATTCGTATCGATGTCGTAGACGTAGGCCAGCGTGTCGGATCGGCGGTTCTGCTCGACGAAGCCGCCGAAGGCCCAGACGCGCGCGTCGTCCGACGCCACCGCGACGTGGTTGGCGCCGCGCGGCAGCGGCGCGCCGTCGAGCCAGCGGTCCTGCGCTGGGTCGTAGATGTGGTGGTAGTCGCGATTGACCGCCCCTTCGCCATAGCCGCCGACGACGTGCAGGCGACCGCGAGCGACCGTGGCCCATGCCATCTCGCTGCGCGGGATCGGCAGCGCAGCACGCGCCCGCCATCGTCCGGATGGTCCGGCCGGCGCGGGGCTGTCGATGACACGCTGCGCCTCCTGCTCGGGCGTGAGGTGATGCGGCACACCGCCCTGCAGACGGGCATACGGCGCTGAAGCCGAAGCCGCAGCCGGCAAGGCCGCAGCCGGCTGCGTCTGCGGTTGAGCGCGAATGACCGGTGCGAACGGGAGTGCCAGCGCGGCCAGCATATGTCGTCTGTGCATGGTCACGATCATCGCCACGCCCGCGACGTTGCGCAACCGCGCGCCCGTTGCCCTTGCCCGGCCGGAGCCGATCTCGGCCGGCCGGCCGCTCAACGACGCTCGAGACGAACCGTCCGCGCCGTGCCCGCGTCGGAGACCGCCGCCTTGCCGGTGTCGTTGCGCACCGGCGGCGCGTCCGGCGCGGGCTGCGAATGGCCGGCGTGGACCTCCGAGCTCTCGCCTTCGTGCACGCCGAGTTCGTAGCGGCCTTCGAGGACTTTCGCGTTGACCGGCTTTACCAGGACGCTCAGGGTCGGGCAACCGGGCGAGATGTTCTCGCCCCAGACCGTGAACGCGAGGTGAGACAGCTTGCTGCTCTGGACCGTCAACGGGATCTTCTTGGCGCCGCAGGCGCTCTTCGCAGAACGCTTGCCTTGGAGATTCTGCCAGGTGCCTTCGAAATCCCGCAGCACCAGACGCGCGGCGCAGTTGCTGCCGTCCGGGCAACGCAGGCGCACCGTCCAGGTCCCGTCATAGTGGCTGGCTTCGGCTTCCTGTGCGCCGGCGGCGGGCCCGAAGAAGGCAAGCGCCAGCCAGAGCGGCATCAGGAAGCGGTGAAGTCGCATGGAATCAGGGTCTCATGAGCCGGGCGGCTCAAAGGTTCGGTGCCAGGCGATCGATTCAGAACGTCGTTTCATTCTATCGAAGGCCTCGACTCATTGAACGGCCGCAACCCTCGAGCAAAGCGCGCAGCGGAGGGCAATCGAGCAGCAGCGGTGCGGCGACAGGGGCGGGAAGATCGCGTCTTGCGCGGGGGCAACAGTCCGAACAGAATGCAATCGCCACGCCGAGCGCCTCGGATCGATCGACGCTCGATGGGCCCATGACCTGCAAGTTGCCAACTTGCGGGCGCGGCGGTCCCCACACTCACCTTTCGGTGATCGACGCCGTCCTATGAGCCCTGCCGCCTGCCCCTCTTGCGCCGCCATCTCGGCGCATCTCCACCGTTCAACCTGTCGCCTCTGCCCAGGCGCCGCATCATGAAGCACCGCTCCTTGCGTCGCCCTGCCCTCCGTTCGTTCCATCTTCGCGCCGGCCGTGGCCGACCGCGCAGCGCGCCGCACCGGCTGGTGCAGGCGCTGACCGCCTGCTCGCTGCTGACGTGCTGGCCCGGCGCCGCCGATGTCCGTGCCCAGGCGCTGCCGAGCGGCATGACCCCGATCGCCGGCACCGTCTCGAGCCGCACCGTCGGCGGAACGATGACGGTGAACAACTCGCCGAACTCCATCATCAACTGGAACTCCTTCTCGATCGGGGCCGGCAACGCCGTCCGCTTCGAGCAGGCCAACGCCGCCAGCCAGGTCCTCAACCGCGTCACCGGCAACGATCCGTCGGCCATCTTGGGCAACCTGAGCAGCAACGGCCGGGTCTGGTTGCTCAACCCGAACGGCGTGCTGTTCGGTCAGAGCGCGCGGATCGACGTCGCAGGACTGGTGACCTCGACCCTGAACCTCAACAACGCCGACTGGCTGGCCGGCAACATCCGCTTCACCCAAGGCACAGGAGCGCCGGCCTCGATCGTCAACCAGGGCGAGCTGCGCAGCAGCCTGGGCGGCGAGATCGCGCTGATCGGTGCGACGGTGAGGAACGAAGGCGAGATCAACGCGCCGGGCGGCCGGGTCGTGCTGGCGGCGGGCTCGAGCGTCGAACTGGTCGATTCGGCGACGCCAAACGTCAGCGTCAAGGTCAACAGCACGGCGGGTGAGGTGGTCAACCTCGGCAGCCTGCTGGCAGCGGGCGGGCGCATCGACGTGCATGCGGGTACGGTCAACCAGAGCGGGATCGTGCGGGCCGATTCGCTCGCGGCAGGACCGGGCGGCGAAGTCGTGCTGCAGGCGAGCGAGCGGCTGACGCTCGCCGGAGCGAGCGAGACGAGCGCGACCGGGGCCAGCGGGCAAGGCGGCAAGGTCAAGCTGCTCGGCCGCGAAGTGGGCCTGCTCGACAGCGCGCGGGTCGACGCCTCGGGCGCCAGCGGCGGCGGCGAGGTGCTGGTCGGCGGCGGGCAGCAGGGCAAGGACGCGAGCGTGCCGAACGCGCGGGCGGTCTACTTCGGGCCAGCGGCGAGCATCGCGGCAGATGCCATCGGATCCGGCGACGGCGGCAAGATCATCCTCTGGAGCGACGAGGCGACGCGTGCGTTTGGCAGCCTGAGCGCGCGCGGCGGACCGGACGCCGGCAACGGCGGCTTCGTCGAGACCTCGGGCGGTTGGCTCGATGCGCGGCCGGCGCGCATCGACACCGTGGCGCCGCTCGGACAAAACGGCACCTGGCTCCTCGACCCGTACAACATCGTCATCGGCAACCTGGCGACCGACGGAGGCACCGACGCCAACTTCAACGCCGTGGCGGACAACGCAAGAATTTCAACCGCGACGCTGAAGGCAGCGCTGGAAGGCGGCAATTCGGTCGTCGTCACGACCGGCAATCCGGGCAACACCGGTACCCAGCCGGGCGATATCCAATTCGGCAGCACCTCGGCGGACATCAACAATGCGCCCGGCGCCGCCTTGAGCTTCATCGCCGACCGCGACATCATCATCGGCTTTCTCGATCTGAAGTTCACCGGTGGCGCCATGCCCTTGAGCTTCCTCGCCGGACGCAGCGGCACCGGGAGGATCTCCGCCTCGGGAGGTACCGTGAATCTGGAGATGGTGAACGGCAACGTGACGCTGGGCGGCTTCACGACCTTCAGCCAAGCGGGTGGCGGCACGTTTTTGGGCACAAACAGCAGCGCGACCGGCTTGGCGGGCGTGACGCTCTCACAAACGGCCATCTCGGCCGGGCCCGCCGGGTCGCTGACGATCAACGGCGGGTCCACGGGCTCTTCAGGGACGGGAGTGCAGATGTCGAGCGTCTCACTCGATGCAGGAACCGTCATCATCCGCGGCACCGCCACCGGCGCGTTCGGCACCGGCGTCCAGCTGTCCGCGATGGGCGTTAACGCCATTGGCGCAGCCACCAACTCGATCGACATACGCGGTTCAGGCGATGTGATGGGGGTCGAAATCAGGCAGTCGGCGAGGCTCACCGTCGCCCCGATCTCAGCAAGCCCATCGTCTTTCCTCCGCATCGAAGGCGCTGCAAGCAACGGACCCGCCGTGAGGGTCGATGGTGCGTCATCCAGCTCTGCCATGCTGATCGCGCAGAGCGGCGCGTCCGTCCAGATCGACGGCAGCAACGGCACGCCCAATCCCTCCAATCCGACCATCGCTCTGACCGACACCAACCTTAGCGCGAGTACCGCTGTTCAAGTGATCGGTGGCGGCTCGGTGAGCATCGGCGTGAGCCAGGCGCAGGTCGTCGGCATCGACAACACATCGGTCGTTACGGACGGCAACCTGAACGTCCGGGGCGCCTCCTTCATCGCGCTGAAGGATGCCCTGCTGACGTCGTCCGGTCCGATGACCCTGGCCACCAACAACCTGTCGCTCGCAGCGAGCAGCAGCGGCACCCTGCTTACCAGTTCGGCGGTGGGCGACGCGATCTTGTTGCGCGGCCCCGATGTCGGCACCAGCATGGTCACCTTCTCGGCCTCGGGCAGTGCGCTGAGTGCACCGAACGGTCGCTGGCTGGCTGCGGGCACCGACGTCAACGACGGCAGTTTCACGCCCGGCTCGCTGGTCTACGACTTCAAGCGCTATAACGCTCGGCCCGGCGACGCGGCGGTGGCCACCGATGTTGGCAACGGCCTGTTGTTCTCGGTGCCGGAGTTCGCCACTGTCACCGGAACGGTGCAGGTGAAGACCTACGACGCCACGACGGCAGCGACGGTCACCAACCTCGCCGCCACGGGGACGGCGCCGGATCAGCTGGTCGGCTCGCCGAGCATCAGCGGAGCCGACTTCAACACCGCCAATGCCGGCACCAACAAGGACGTCACGCTGAACAACCTCGTCCTGCAGTTCCAGGATGCCAATCAGAAGCCGGTGTACGGTTACCTGCCGCAGTACCTGTTGCGCGGTACCGTCAACCCGGCACCGGTGACCATCCAGGTGACGGGCGTGAACAAGGTCTACGACGCGACGGCCCAGGCCCAGCCAATCGCGACGGTGACCAGTGGGCTCGTAGGTCTGCAGACGCTCGGCGTCAGCACCTCGGCGCAATTCCCGATCAAGGATGTCGGCACGTACCCGGTCTCGGTCGACGTCGGCCTCACCGACGGCAGCAACGGCGGTTTGGCCAACAACTACAGCCTGGCGCCGACATTCCTGGCGTCGGGCAGCATCACGCCGGCATCGTTGACGGTGACCGGGCTGGTGGCGACCAACAAGGTGTATGACACGACCGTCACCGCCTCGCTCGCCGGCAGTGCCACGGTGACGCCGCTGGGAAGCGACGTGGTGAGCGTGATCGCGAGCGGGACCGCCGCGTTCTCGGACAAGAACGTCGGGATCGGCAAGCCCGTCCTGGTCAGCGGCTTCAGTCTGACCGGAACAAATGCGGGCAACTATCTGCCGGTGCAGCCAACTGGCCTGAGCGCGAACATCACCCCCGCGCCGCTGCAGGTCAACGGGCTCGTGGCCAGCAACAAGGTGTACGACGCGACTGTCGCCGCAACGCTCAACGGCAGCGCCAGCGTGACCCCGCTCGGCAACGACATCGTGTCCGTCTCCACGACCCCGGTCGGCACCTTCGCCGACAAGAACGTCGGAGCAGGCAAGAGCGTGTCGATCGGCGCGCTCAGCCTGAGCGGCACCGACGCCGGCAACTACACCCCGGTCGCACCGGCCGCCCTCACGGCCAATATCACGCCGTTCCAGCTGAGCCTGGGCGGCGTGACCGTCAACAACAAGGTCTACGACGCCACCCTCAATGCCACGCTGAGCGGCACCTCGACGGCGAACTTCTTCGCCGGCGACAGCGCGGCGCTGAGCGGCGGCACGATCGCCTTCACCGACAAGAACGTCGGCACCGGCAAGTCGGTGCAGCTGAGCGGCTTCGGCCTCACCGGTGCAGACGCACCGAACTACCTCGCGCCGACGGCGACCGTGCTGACGGCCAACATCACGCCGGCCACGCTGAACCTGTCCGGCTTGACCGCCGCCAACAAGGTCTACGACGGCGGCACGACCGCTGCGCTGACCGGCACGCCGAGCGTCACGCCGCTGGCGAGCGACTCGGTCAGCGCGTCGGGCACGCCGCTCGGGACCTTCGCCGACAAGAACGCCGGCACGGCCAAGCAAGTCACCGTGTCCAACGTCGGGCTCTCTGGCACCGACAGCGGCAACTACGTGCTCGCCACGCCGCCGACCCTGACCGCCAACATCACGCCGGCGCAATTGCTGATCGACGGCTACACCGCTGTCAACAAGGTGTACGACGGCACCACCGTCGCGACCCTGACCGGCAGCGCCAGCTTCGAGCCGCTCGGCAGCGACAACGTGACGGTCAACGGTTCACCGGTCGGCACCTTCAGCAGCAAGAACGTCGGCACCCGCAGCGTCACCCTGGCCGGACTCACGCTCGGTGGCAGCGACGGCGGCAACTACGCGCCGGCGCCGTCGAGCGCCCTCAGCGCCGACATCACCCCGGCCACGTTGACCGTGAGCGGCGTCACCGCGAACAACAAGGTCTACGACGCGACGACGACGGCGACGCTCGGCGGCAGCGCGGTGGCCGCAGCCTTCGGCAGCGACATCGTCAACGTCGGGGGCACGCCGCTCGCAAGCTTCTCGAGCAAGAACGTCGGCACCGCCAAGAGTGTGGCGGTCAGCGGCTACACGCTGAGCGGCGCCGATGCCGGCAACTACACCGTTGCCCAACCGAGCGGCCTGAGCGCGAACATCACGCCGGCGACCTTGCAGATCAGCGGCGTGTCGGCCGCGAACAAGACCTACGACGGCAGCGTTGCCGCGACGATCAGCGGCAGCGCCGCCGTCGCCGCACTCGGCAGCGATGTCGTGAGCGTCAGCGGCACGCCGTCGGCGAGCTTCTCGAGCAAGGACGTCGGCACCGCGAAGACGGTGCTCATCAGCGGGCTCACCCTCAGCGGAGCCGATGCCGGCAACTACCTCGTGGGAAGTGCTGCACTGGTCTCGAGCGCGGACATCACGCCCGCCACGCTCAGCTACATCGCCACGCCGGTCTCGCAGACCGCCGGTCTCGAGATCCCGCCGCTGACCGGCACGGTCGGCGGCTTCGTCGCCGGCGAGACGGTGCAGAGCGCGACCACCGGCACGCTCGGCTTCACGACGACCGCCACCATCGCCTCGGTGGGCGGCCAATATGCGATCGTCGGCAGCGGCCTTGCCGCCTCCAATTACGTTTTCGTGCAGGACGCGGCGAACGCGACGGCGCTGACGCTCAACCCGAGCCAGCCCGAACTGATCGTCGCCAAGAAGAGTGCCGACGCCGCGCCCAAGCAGGCGTTGCAGTTGATGACACAGCCGACGCCGCCCGCCGACCCTGGGCTCGGCGGCGTGGTCGATCTGGTGTCGCCGACCCCGCCCCCGTCGTCCTCGTCGACGACCGTGGCCGCCGCATCGACGACGACAACGGGCACATCGACCCCGACCGCGACCGCCCTGGCCGCCCCCACGGCGTTCGAGCCGGTCACCCTGTCCGGGCTGTCGAGCGAGGCGCTGGTCGGCATGCTCGATGCGCGCGTCCAGTACAAGAAGGTGCTGTTCGCCGATGCGGTCACCGCGCTCGAGAAGAACTCGGCGCTGGCCGACATGCCGCCGTGCCGCAGCCGCGCCGATGTGCAGGCCGGCGGCTGCGTGCTGACCGCAGCGCTGAAGCGCGAGCTGCAGGCTATGCCCGCCCGGCCTGCTGCGGCAACCGAGACCGCACTCCCGTCTGCACCGGTTCCCGCAGCCACGGTACCGGCCGCTGCCGCGGCACCTGCGCCGGCCGCTCCGGTCGCCCAGGTCTTCGACCCTTCAGCCCCGCCGCTCCTCGCAAGCAGCGCGCGCCGGGTCATCAACGCCAGCCTGCCGCAGATCCAGCGCAAGGTGGCGCTGGTGATCGGGGTCGACCGCTACGACGACCCGACGATTCCGGCGCTCGCCAACGCGGTCGGCGACGCGCGCGCGATCGGCAAGGTGCTCGAGTCGCAGCTCGGCTACGAGACGGTGGTGCTGGAGAACGCGACCAAGAAGGCGGTGGTGGCCGCCCTCAATGGCCTGGCGGTCGAGCTCGGCCCGAAGGACTCGGTGATCCTCTACTACGCTGGTCATGGCGAGCTGGTCGAGGCGACCAAGCTCGGCTACTGGCAGCTCTCCGACAGCGACCCGAAGCGGCCCGAGACGTGGCTCTCGAACGCCGACATCGGACGCATGGTCGCGCAGCTCGAGGCCTCGCAGGTGGCGCTGATCTCCGACAGTTGCTATTCGGGCTCGCTGGTGACGGACCAGCGCATCCGCGCGGCGAGCGGTGCGGTCGACCCGCAGCAGGTGCTCTCGCGCAAGTCGGTGGTCGTGATGTCCTCGGGCGGCAACGAGCCGGTGGCCGATGCGGGCAAGCAAGGGCACTCGCCGTTCGCGTTCAGCCTGATCAACAACTTCCGCCAGCTCTCGGCCTGGCAGCCGGGCGGCAACGTCTTCGAGCGGGTTCGCTTCGCGGTCGCCAAGGAGCTGCCGCAGCGGCCCCAGTACGGAGCGTTTGCCGCCGGCGGATACCAAGGCGGCGACTACCTGTTCGAGCAGCGGCAGCTCGAGGGCGGCACGCAGTAGTAGCAAGAACGCGACGCTGCACGATGCGGCGTCGCGCGCGATCGCTACTCGACCACCTCGCCCCGCAACTGCGCGCGGACGCCGCGGTTGTCTTCAAGCGCGACGTCGATGTTCCGCTCGAAGAAAGACACCGCATAGACGGTGACCATCCCGTCCTGGACCGACCGCGCCGTGATCCGGAAGGTGCTGTCGGACGCCCAGGTTCCCTTCACGGCGAGGAGCGGCTCGTCGCCTCTCGCCTCGCGGATCGCGAACCGGCCGTCGAGGCCGAGCGGTCCCTCGAAGCGCCGCGTCGGCCGCTCGGATCCGGCCGCGCCGAACGAGATGTCGTAGCGCGCATTCGGCGGCGCGAGGTCGAGCCTCATCGTGCGCAGCCCGATCGGATTGGGTGCGAAGCGATAGGTCCGCCCGCCCACCGATGCGGCGAGGCTCGATGCCGATCCCACCGCGGACGGCTCCTCGATCGCTGCAGCGGCGACCCGTCGAGCCAGGCGGTCGCTGCCCTCTGGGTCGGCCGGCAAGGCTGTCGTCGCGCGCGCCGCAGCGGCTACGCGATCGATCAGCGCGTCGAACGGATAGTGGCGGCGACCCGTCGCGACCGCGACCAGGTCGAGCTTCGGCAGCACGACGATCAGCTGGCGCAGGAAGCCGACCGCCATGTGGGCGTCTTTCTCGGGCACCGTCCACCAGCCGTTGGCATAGCGCAGCGTGCCGATCTTCATGTCCACCGTCGGACGGAAGGTCCTTGCCACCCAGCTCTTCGGCAGCAGCTGCCGCCCAGACCACTCGCCGCTGTGCAGGTACAGGTAACCGATCTTCGCCATGTCGCGCGGCTGCAGGTACAGGCCATAGCCGCCGGTCCGGACGCCCTGGGGATCGCGCCGCCATGCGACGTCGGTGATGCCGAGCGGCGCGAACAACCGCTGCCTCGCGTACTCGAGCGTGTCGACTCCCGCCTGGCGGGCCACGATCGCCGACAGCAGATGCCAGCCTCCGCTGTCGTAGTTGAAGGCCTGGCCCGGCGGCTGAGCCATCGGGCGGCCGAGGACGAAGTCGATCCACTCGGAGCTGCGTTCCATCTGCAGCATCGTCTCGGGCACCTCATCGGTCAGCGGTTCACGCCAGTCCAGCCCGGAGGTCGAATCGAGCAGATGCTGCAACGACATCGCCTTCTTGCGCGCATCGGCATCGACGACCTTGTGCTCCGGAAAGAAGCCCAGCACCGGCGCGTCCACGCTCTCGATCTTTCCCTCCGCCGAAGCGAGACCGATCAGCGTGCCGACGACGCCCTTCGTCACCGAGTTCACGCTGTGCTTCATGCCCGGCTTGAACGGCGCGTAGTAGGTCTCCAGCACGATCTTCCCGTGGCGGACGACGAGGAGGCTGTCCATCGCGTTGGCCGCTCCGAAGTCGACGAGGTCGGCGAGGGCGGCGGACGCCATCCCCTGCTCTTCCGGCGCGGCGGTCTGCCAACCGTTCGTCGGCCAAGGCGTTGCGGGCTCCGCCGCATGGACAGCCGACGCCAGCGCCACCAGCATCGCGACGCTCCACGTGGCCGTCATTCGGCGTGCTGTCATGGGCTTCATCTGCATGCATTCTCCTGGGATCGGGCCCTCGTCACGTCGACGACGGAACTACACCACGTCGGTCGCCCTTTTCTCCCCTTGAAGCCGGCGGCGGTTCGCCGATGATGGCGCTTGCCTGCGTCTCGCCGAGCCCCGCTTGAAACCGTACCTGTCCGTTCCGCCTGTCGACGACGCTGCCGTCGTGTTCTTGCACCGATCCCCCGCCACCGCCCCCGCGACGTTCGACGCGGCGCGCCTGCCGAACGATCCGCCCGAGCCTGACAGCGCGCTGCGCCTGAAGGCGCTGGTCAGCGCGCAACGGCGCCTCGCTCACTTCGACGGCAGCATCGACGAACTGGCGGCGCTGGTCCCCGGTTTCGCGCTCGATGCGGTCGATGCCGCCGGTGCGGTGTTCGAGCTCTTCGAGGGTGATGCCCTGGTCGCCAAGTCCGCGACGCCGGCGCTGCAGGCGTGCATCGGCGTGCGCTTTTCGCTCGACGCCAGTCTGTCCGGCGAAGCTTTCCGGACCAACCGCACGTTGAGCTGCCCCGATGCGAAGGCGGATCCGCGCATCGCGTCCGCGGTCTACGACCGCTTCCAGCTGCGCTCGGTCATCGTCTCGGTGGTGCACGGCCACCAGGGACGCGCGATCGGCGTGTTGGTGATCGCGAAGCACGCGCCGTTCGATTTCCGGCCCGAAGACGCCTGCCTGCTCGAGCTGCTCGCCGACGCGGTCGGCGCAGCGATTCACCGCAAGCAATCGAACGAGGAAAGCGAGCGTTCCCTGCGCATCCAGGCCGGCGTGGTGCGGCTGCAGCAGGAGATCGCGGCTTCCGAAACCGATCTGCAGACCGTGCTCGACCTGATCACCGTCCACTCGCAGGCCCTCACCGGCGCCGCCGGCTCGGTGGTGCTGCTGATCGATGGCAGCGAGATGGTCTATCGCGCCGCCGCCGGCATCGCCGAGCCCCACCTCGGCCTGCGGGTGCCGCGCGAAGGCAGCCTGACCGGCCTCGCCGCGGAGCAGATGGAGG
>Ga0207643_10002018_pt1 | contig 11206 bp, 8 predicted proteins | sample KBSMisM62_FD_184313 | JGI IMG/M metagenome (GOLD analysis project Ga0207643, IMG submission 184313) | Miscanthus rhizosphere microbial communities from Kellogg Biological Station, Michigan, USA - KBS Miscanthus M6-2 (SPAdes) (version 2) | ecosystem: Host-associated > Plants > Roots > Rhizosphere...
ATCGGGGGAATCTCACTCAGCCTGGGACTGGACGTGGGCTATTTACGCGCGCGCTTCACGCGCGATCCCCTCATCCTGTTTCGGATTTTCAACTACCCGCATCCGGACACGGCGCAGGACCGCGACAGCTGGGGGGTGGGGGAACACACCGACTACGGACTCCTCACGATCCTGCGGCAGGACGCGACGGGCGGCCTGCAGGTGAAGTCGCGATCCCGCTGGATCGACGCGCCGCCGATTCCCGGATCGTTTCTCTGCAACATTGGCGACATGCTCGAGCGTCTGACGCGCGGGATCTATCGCTCGACTCCACATCGCGTCCTCAACACATCGACGCGTGACCGGCTGTCCTTTCCGTTCTTCTTCGACCCGGGCTTCACCGCGCGCATGCTGCCGATCGAGGGCCTGGTCGTCAACGAGCCGATGAATGATTCCGGCGAGCGCTGGGATCGCGCCAGCGTGCATGAGTTCTCCGGCACCTACGGCGAGTACCTGCTGAACAAGGTCTCCAAGGTTTTCCCCGAACTACGGAATGAGGTCCTCTAGTAAGCGGAGATGACGGAGGAAACGGCTCGACGCGGAGAAACGGTGCAACGGAGATCAAACGGAGGGAGCGCCATGCCGGTGAGGCCGGCCATTCGGCCGGCCTATCCGCGCGAAGCGCGTCACCGCCATGGCGCCTCCGTTCGTGCTCCGTGCCTCCGTTCCACCGTGTCGATCCGCTGCCTTCGCCAGCTCCGTTGCCGTCGTCGGATTCAGGTTCCCCATTGCTGCTGAAAATTCCGCACCGCTGCTGACATCTCGGCATCCGCTTGTTTTTCGATGCTCCTGCCGAAGATTCTGAGCCCTCATTCGTTGGCATAACTCTCGCCCTCGAACCCAACGACCACGCATCCCGCGTGTTCGCGTGAATGCGTCGGCGCCGTGGTCATGAACATCAAGTGAGGGTCATATGCAGCGATTCAGCACTTTTCTGCTCGTCATGCTGCTGAGCACGACGACCTTTTTGACCGCGCACGACAAAGCTGCGCACGACAGGACCCCATGGGGCGATCCCGATCTGCAGGGCGTCTGGAGTAACCAGACCCCGACGCCACCGGAGCGCCCAGACGCCTTGGCTGGAAAAGCCACGCTCTCCGAAGAGGAGGCCGCCCAATTCGAGAAGACGTCGCTCGAGCGACTGCTCACGACGGTTGCTCGGGAAGTTCCGTTCAGTGGCGAGTTGAACGAGATCTGGCTCGAGACGGCGAAGGGGAAGGTGCCGCCCGGTCGCGGCACGTCACTGGTCGTGGACCCGCCCGACGGAAAGATCCCGTACACGCCCGAAGGTCAGAAACGCTGGGACGCGCTACCGAAAATCGGGAAGCCGATGCTCGCGAACACGCCGGAGGATCGGACGCTGTCCGAGCGATGCATCACGACCGATGGCCTGCTTGTGCCGAATCCGTTCTACAACAACTACCTCGAGATCGTTCAGGCGCCCGGCTACGTGGCGATCGTCACCGAGATGATGCACGAAGTCCGGGTCATCCCTCTCGATCGCCGTCCTCCGGTCGGCGATGGCGTGCGGATGTGGTCGGGTGATTCACGCGGATGGTGGGAGGGGCGCACGCTCGTCGTCGAGACCGCGAATTTCAACGAGAAGAAGATGTTCCGCGGCGCGAGCGCGCAACTGCATCTCGTCGAGCGATTCACGATGCTCGACCCTGACACGATCGATTACCGGCTGACGGTGACCGATCCAGAGACATTCACGCAGCCGTGGACGCTGGTGAACGGACTGTGGCGAGCCGATGGCGGGATCTATGAGGTCGCGTGTCACGAGGGCAACGTCGGCCTCAGGGGCATTCTCGCGGGAGCGCGCGCACAGGAAGCGCATTGAGCGCCGCTCTTACTGGCTACCGGCTGCGGAAAGCGCGGACAGAAAATTCAGCACGACGGTGAACGACGACGTGTCGGCCGCGCTGCCCGCCGCCGGTGTGAGAGCAACCAACTCGTTCACGAGGAAGCGACCGTCTCGCGCAACGTCTTAAGGCGCCCCGCCCGGATAGTGTCGCGGCGATGCGCCTTGTCGAGCGCGTCGGCGATCTCGATGCCAGTCTGCAGCGCCTGCGCAAGCGGCAGCGGACCTCGCGCCAGTCTGTTCGAAAGCGTCTCTCCTTCCAGGTATTCCATGACCAGGAAGTCAGTCCCCTCCTGGTGCCCGATGTCGTGCAGCGTACAGATGTGGGGGTGGTTGAGACTCGAAATCGCTTTCGCCTCGCGCTCGAAGCGTGCGCGAAACGCGGGATCGCCGGCAACATGAGCCGGAAGTACTTTGATCGCAACCGTCCGGCCCAGGCGCGTGTCGGTCGCCTTATAGACCTCGCCCATTCCACCGGCGCCGACACGCGAGACGATTTCGTACGGGCCGAGCCGGGCTGGAATCAGCGCCATTTGTGGGGCGAATTGTAGCGCGAACCTCACCAGGGAACCGCGCGTTTGCTGTAAGGTAGGCGATGATAATCGCTCATTTGAAAGGGGGCCTCGATGCGTAGTCTCATCGTGTTCGTCGCAGGCGTTCTCGTGGGTGTCGCGATCCAGACGACGGGCGCGCAGGTGCCAGCGAAGCAGCCGGCCGTCAGGCTGAACCACGTTGCCATTGCCGTCAAAGACCTTCCCGAGGCGCTGAAGTTCTACGGAGAGAAGCTTGGCTTCCGCGAAGTCGTGCGGAACCCGAACGGGATGTCGGCGTACATCCAGATCAGCCGGGACACATTCCTCGAAGTGCAGCAGGCAAAGGATCCGAGCCTGGTCGGACTGAATCACTGGGGTCTCGAGGCGCAGGACATCAAGAGCACCGTCGTGGCCTTCCGCGAACGCGGGCTGACAGTGAGTGAGCCCGGTGCGCCGAGCGCGTTCACCGGCGGTATTCTGGCCAACATCAACGACCCCGTCTACGGACGCATCGAGCTGAGCGAGCAGCCGCCGGACGGAAAGCTGCGAAAAGCGTCGGAAAGCTGGAAGTAGCAGGAGTTCAGATGACGCGCTATGTGTGTCCCGTGCTGTTGTTGATGCTGGTCCTGGCAGGCACGCGCACCGCCAATGCCCAGACCTGCGATCGCGCCTGCCTGCGCGCGACGCTCGACCAGTATCTGGCGGCGGTCGTCAAGCACGATCCGTCGTCTGCCCCGCTCGTCCTCGGGTATCGCCACACCGAGAACGCGCTCAACAAGAAGCTGGGCGAGGGCGTGTGGAAGTCGATCACCGGCCTTGGCAAGATGCAGCGCAAGTTCTTCGATCCGGTGAGTGGACAAGCCGCGTATTACGGCCTCGTTGACGAGGGGGCCAGCTCCGCGCTCGTGACCGCTCGCATTCGGGTCGAGAACATGAAGATCACAGAGGGCGAGTGGTATCTCGCACGGCCCGACGATCCCGGCCTGAACGGACCCCGTCAACAGGGTCGTCCTCCGGCCAATCTGTTCAATCCCGAGTACGTGACCGCGAACCCTCCGCCCGAGCGCGTGGTCCCGCGCGACAAGCGTGAAAGCCGCGACACGCTGGTGCGCATCGTCAACAGCTACTTCGACGCGATCACGTCGCACGACACGGCGGTGGCGATGACGCATCCCGGATGCGGCCGTGTCGAGAACGGATCACCCGCACCGGCGGGCCGCTTCCTGCCGCCGGCCGGGCGCGGTGCGGCTCCCGCGGGTGCACCCTCACCAGCTGGCGGTCCGCCTGCAGGCAACGCGAACAACGACTGCGTATCGGGCCTGGCGAACTTCAATCTCTCGATGGTCGTCGCACGGCGCATTCCGCTCGTTGACGAGGAAGCGCAGGCCGCACTCGGCATGGCCGTGTTCATTCGCCGGCCGGGATCGCCGACACCGCGGAACGTATTCAGCGAATGGTTTTTCATCGACGAAGGGAAGATTCGGACGATCTACACGGCGATGTTTTATCCGGCGCCGGAGCTGGCGGTGCCGAACTGGCCGCCATATGAGGGCAACTGGCCGCTGCCAGCTGGGATCGTCCCCGCGCCTGCTCCTCCGCGCACCGGCCAGCCGTGAAAGTCGCTGCGGCCGCCGGCATCGTCACCGTGAGCGTGGTCACGATGCTCGGCGGAGCACAAGAGAAAGAGACCGCTGCGCCTCCGGCTGTCTACGAGCAGCTCCGAGCGGCGCGGCTGCACCACGCCGGGCGGGTGCACGACCGCACACTCCGTGTCGATCGCTTCGAGTTCCAGTTCGCTGATGGACAGCTGTTCCTGCTCGATCCGGTCGCAGGATATGTCACCGGAGCGGTGTTCATCGGGAAGGGAACCGTGCGCGCGTTCCCTCCGGACGCGGTCGAGCACCAGCAGCTCAGGAAACTTCTCGACGCCGACATGCTCGAGGACCGTTTCGAGCGTCTCGTGCTGCGTGTCAGCGATGCGAGCGCGTATCAGCTCGAGGCACTCGCCGATCAGGGTCCTGATCAGAGCGTCGCCAGCGCTCAGCAACTGTTCGACGACCAGCGCGAGGCACGTTTCAAGGATCTTCTCGAGAATCCTGACAGCCGAATCGCCGCCGACCTAATCGACCAGGAGCACCTTGTGGCGCCAACGCGGCAGCGCACTCCGTACGCGCTCGCACTGATCGATGGCTCGCAGCGCGGTTGGTTTGCCGTCGAGATCGAGCCGCGACGCATTGAAGAAGTCGTGGTCTCCCGCTACGACCGCGGGTTCGAGCAGAACGACGTGTGGATGACCTGCCACGCCCTGACCGACTTCGATGAGGACCACGCGAGTCTGGATGCATTTGCAGGATTTCCGATCGATCCGCGCTCGGTGACCAAACGCAAGGAAGACATTTCAGGAATCGATCTCGGTCTCCCACTCAGGCCAGTAGAGCCTTCCCACGAGGGCTGGACTGCGCAGGCCGACGTGCCACTCGTCACGAGTGATCTCGCAATCGACGACCGCGGATCGGTCAAAGGCACGGTGGCGATGATCGTCTCCCCGTTGCGCGAGCTTGCTTCGTTGAGATTCAGGATCTCGCCCTGGCTACATGTCACCGACGTGCGAGTGCGTGACTCGCCTGGTGAGCTCGCCTTGTCGGGGGAAGGGAGCGAAGAGGCATTCAACCTCCTCTCGCGGGGAACTCACGAGCTGCAGGCATCGACCGATCCCGAGGCTCCCGTCGGTGTCATCGGTGAGCGTGTAAACCTGATTCAAGAGCGCGATGTCCGCCGGCTGACCGACGATTGGTTCGAGCCATGGGTCACGGTGACGCTTGCTCGAACCATCGCGCCCAGCCGACCAGTCGTGCTCGAATTTGCGTACGAGGGCAAGCTCCTCGAGAAGCTGCTGACGGAAGGAAACTACCTGCTCAAGGACACCATCTTCTGGATGCCCGTGATGCCCGACGATCGCCCGAGCCGGTTTCACATGACCTTCCGGACGCGCGAGCGCGACTCCGTGGTCAGCAGCGGCGATCTCATCGACGATCGTGTAGAGGGAAAGACGCGAATCGTACGCCGCCTGATGCGGACGCCAACGCTCCATGCCTCCTTCCACTACGGCCGGTTCAACGCCACGACGACGAAGCCGGACGGGTTGCCATCGATTACGGTCTACGAGGATCGCTACCGGACCGGAATCGCTCCGGGCACTCTCGACAAGACGATGACCGATCTTGCCGGCGCCCTCCGCACGGGCCGCGACTATTTCGGCGAGATCCCGTTCTCAACCCTCCAGGCGACTGAAACGCCTTCGACCAGCGGTCAGGCCTTTCCAGGATTCCTGCTGTTGTCGTCGCTGGCGTTTGGGGAACTGCACACGGGGGAATCGGAACTGTTCCGTTCGCACGAGGTCGGTCACCAGTGGTGGGGAGTAGCCGTGAACTGGCGCGATTACCGCGACCAGTGGTTGTCCGAAGGGTTCGCGCAGTACGGCGCGGCACTGTATGTGCTCGCCGGCATCAAAGACGAAACGCAATTTCGCGACATCATCACGGCGTGGCATTACGACGTCACCAAACAGATCAACGTCGGCCAGGGTAACGGGCGTCACTACGGATTCCGGCCCGCCGTCATTCGGAAGAGCAAGGGCAGCGCGTCCGGGCCGTTGGTTGTCGGCTATCGGTTGCGGACAACCAGGACGCCGTACGACTACCGGCTGATCGTCTACGAGAAGGGCGCGTTCATCCTGCACATGCTGAGAACGATGTTGCTCGAACCGGAGACCGGGGATGACACGCGCTTCCGCACGTTGATGCGACAGTTTGCCGACGAACAGATGCATCGGCGAGCAACGACACGCGACTTTGAATCTGCCGTGTCGGAGGCGATGGGCGAGTCGATGGCCTGGTTCTTCGATCAGTGGGTGTACGGAGTCGAGGTCCCGACGTATCGGCCCGATCTCCGCGTGGTTGCGAGCAATGGCTCGACGCCGTACCGGCTGACTGGGACGATCGTGCAGTCTGGCGTGCGTCCCTCGTTTCGGATGCCTGTGCCCATCGCCTTTCGCTTCGGCGCTCGTCGTCCGCTCCTGCATTTCGTCTGGGTCGACAAGGACTCAGTGAGCGTAGACATTCCGCTTGCGGCCAAGCCGACCGAAGTGGAGTTCAATTACCTCAACGGCGTGTTGGCGAAGGTTCGTTGAGGAGCGTCGCACGATGAAGCTCTGCGTCCGCGTTGACGGAGTCGGGTCCTACGGCGCGCGATCGATGCCGTGCGGCCGTCCCGGATAGCTCATCGTGCGAACGACCTGATTTCCGGCTTCGTGATCGACGACAGCGATCCCCTGATTGCTGCCGGTTCCCCCCTCCCACGTCACGAATGTGTATCGTCCGCCCGGAGACGTCCATTGGTGTCCCGCCACGCTCAGCTCACTCACGGCGGTCAGGTTAACGAGCGTGACGCTGAACTTATGCGTGTCTACGACCGCGAGCTGCGCGGGGCGCGTCCGAAGCCCGATAGTCAAGAGCGTGTCGTTGGCGGCAAGCTGCAGCGAGTCAGGCAGCCCCATCGCCAGCACGTCGGTGAATCCTGCGGGTTGGACGGTTGGATCGTTCTTAAGACGAACGAGCGCAATTCGATTGGCAGTTCGCCTTGTGACGTAGAGCCACTTCTGGTCTCCAGTCACCGCCAACTCGTGCGCGGCTGGAACGTTGAGGCTCCAGAAGAACGCGCCGGTTCGCGGATCGATCGCGGTCACCTCGTTCGACGCGTCGCTCGCAATATATAAGGTGCTCTCATCCTCGGAGAACACTGCCGCGTGCGCCCGCCCGTTCGTGGTGGCCGGGTTGCTGTCCCATTGCCCGACAAGCTGGTCTGACACGGTGTCTATGACGCCGACGTTGTCGGTGCCATACAGTCCCACCGAGACGAGGGCGCCGCTCTCACTGGCGTGCACATGATGGGGGCGCGAGCCGACCGGGAAGCCGATGCGCTTCGTGACAGAACGTGTATTGAGATCGACGACGGCAATCGAGGGTGCCGCGCCCGACTCTTCCGCCACGTAGAGCTTGCCGCGAGCATAGGCGAGGTCGCCGGGCTCAGACCCGCTTGCCATGGCGATCTTGCCAATCAGGGCGCCGGTGTCCGCATCGAATTCGGCAATGTCATTCGTGCCTCGATTGGCCGCCCACATTGTCCCGCCCACCAAGGCCTCGCTGCCTTCATGAGCGGAGGTCGATACACCGATGGCGGCGAGCGCCACGAGGGCGCTGAATGCTGCTGCGCGAGCCTGTCTCATGATTCCTCCTTGGGCCTTTTCGTCCTCTTGGGACTAAGTGCGTAAAGGAGGTGAGTTTTCCCTCACGGCGACAGGCGCTGATGGAGCCAGGCTTTTGACACCATCCAGTCCCGCTCGACGGTAGCGGTTGAGACCTGAAGGCTTTGTGCAGTCTCGTCGATGTTGAGACCGGCGAAGAACTTCAGCTCGACGACCTGGCACAAACGCGGGTCGAGCGCGCGCAACTCGTTGAGGGCCTCGTCGAGCGCCAGCAGGTCGACGATCGCGGTCTGCGGGGTGGTCGAGTCGCCAAACACGAGCTGCGGGGGTGTGCCACCGCGCTTGCGGGCCGCTTTCCGCCGCGCATGGTCGACTAGGATCTCACGCATCAAGCGCGCGGCTACCGCGAACAACTGGGCGCGGCTCTGCGACGGCACGCTTCGAGATCCGATCAGCCGCAGGTAGGCTTCATGGACGAGCGCCGTCGGCTGCAGCGTGTGGTCGGGACGCTCCAGGCGAAGGCGTCCGCGGGCGACCCGGCGCAATTCCTCGTAAATAATCGGGACCAGCTGCTCCAGCGCAGCTTGATTACCTGCGCGCCATTCCTGCAACAGCGCCGTCACGTCGGGAGGAGTTGGCCGGTCGGGCATCAGGCGGAGGGCGTCGCTGGCGTCGCGTGCCGCGGTGCTAGTCGGGCGTTCTCGATGCGGTAATGTATTGCGCCCGCATGCGATCGTAGTCCGTTCGAAGCGCCGCGAGAAAGGATTGAAACCGGCCATCGGACCGAATCGGGTTGAGCAGCGTGTCGCGCTCGGCCCACTGATAGCAAGGGAACCCGGTCTCCGCCGCCGTTCGCAACCACTTGACCGCTTCGTCCGGATGGCCAAGTTGTGCCTCGGCAGCGCCCAGTGCGTAGGCGACGTGGTGGTCCATGTACCCGGTGTCGAGCACGTCTCGCATTGTGCGCTCGGCATCAGTGCGCCGGCCGTCGGCGGCGAGTACACCGGCCAACGACGCCTGCGATCGGATGTCAGGATGGCCGTCGGGGCGGCGAACGCTGGCGAGGACCTCCTGCGCCCTTGCGCCGTCACCAAGATAGAACGTGGCCAGGCCGAGATACTGCTGGATCACCGGGACCGTGTTGGACCGTTTCATCAACGACTCGCCCATCCTGCGCGCATCGTCGAAATGTCCCGCAAGCAACTGGTTGTAGAGATGCACGCGCGTCACTTCGACGTTGGTTCCACCGCTGATTTCCTCCGCGCGTTGCGACTCGGCTTCGCTCAAGTCGAGCAACCCGAGGTGATAGTAGGCTCGCGCCAGGGCACTGTGCGCGAGGTCGAGGTTGCGATTGAGCATAAGCGCCACTCGCGCTTCCTGAATCACCGTTGCCCAGTCGAAGTTTCGATATAACGTGCCGGCTGCGCTCGCAAGCGCCAGATGCGCTTCAGCGAGGTTCGCGTCCTGCTTCAAGGCGCGGGTCGCGTACTGCTCGGCGCGGCGGCCCCAATCGATCGCCTGCGGCTCGTAGGCAAACCGCACGCTGAAGATACCCGCGGCTGTGGCTATCCCGGCATGAGCGAGTCCGTAGTCAGGATCGATCTGAAGCGCGCGCTCGAAGTGATTGATCGCCTCGCGAAGATTCGAATCGCTATAGTTAGTGAGAAGCGCCCGGCCCTGGAGGTATTCGCCGTATGCGTCGGGATTCGGCATCGACCCGCGCTTCCACCGATCCGGCTCCATGCTTGTCATCTGCAATTGCAGGGCAGTGGCGACCTCGCCGCTCACCTGGTCTTCGATAGAGAACAAGTCCCGCTCGTTGACGTCGATCTGCCGGCCCCACACGAGCACGTCGTCTGCTGTGCGAATGAGTTGAAGGGTGAAGCGATAACCGTCGCTGGTGCGACGGACCGTGCCCGTGAGGACGTGATCGACACTGAGGCGCTGCCCCACGGCCGCGGGCGTGATGGCGCCTGCTTGGAGCGACGCGGTTGCGGTGGTGGGGCGCACGCGAATCGCCTGAAGTTTCGCCAGGTTGGTCGCGATGGCGTCAGCCAAGCCGGTACCGACATGCGCAGCCGCGCTGTCTGTGGCATCGAGCGAGCGAATTGGCAAAACCACGAGGGCAGGGGCATCACTTGTGTTGGAAGCACCCCGAGGCGCGCCACGGCCAGGCAATAGCCCGGCGCGCCAGACGAGCATCGCGAGGATCGCCACGACCAGAACGGTCAATGCGACTGCTGGCGCGACCGCGACGCGGCCGTGTCGCGTGCTGCCCGTGTTGCGCTTCTCGCCGCGCGCCCCTGTGCGCGGCGTCGTCAACGAGGGCGCTCCACTCGTGTGTGCGGTGACTGGCGCCTGTAGTTCGAGCAGGATGTCGCGTGCCGTTTGCCAGCGTTCATCCGGATTCGCGGTGAGGCATCGCGCCACGAGATCGTGCAGCCATCCCGGTGCCGAGGGCAGGGCCCTTGCGAGCGATGCAGGCTCGTGGTCGTGACCGTCCAATGCCTGGCGCCCGGTGAGCATCTCGAACAACACTAGTCCGAATGCGTAGATATCCGTGCGGAAGTCGGTGTGCTCGCCCTTCACCTGTTCAGGCGCCATGTACCGCAGCGTGCCCAGCAAGAGGCCTGAACCCGTACGATCAGCGGCCACCACGCTCGAAGTGGAGGACTCCACGCGATCCAGCGCGTCGCTCCCGCCATCCTGCTTCGCCAATCCGAAGTCCAGCAGCTTGGTCGTGAATGCCGGTGACGTGCCATCGGCAGGAACCAGGAAGATGTTGCTTGGCTTGAGATCGCGGTGGACGATGCCGCTCCGATGTGCCCGGTCGAGCGCTGAGGCGATCTGCGCCGCGTAGTGGAGCGCCTCGTCCATCGGCAGCGGCGCTCGTGACAGGCGCGCGGCCAGCGTTTCTCCCTCGAGAAGTTCCATCACGAGATAGCGCACGGTAACCGTGTCGCGGTTATCGTCGTGCGATCGGGCAGCGGTCACCGTCGCTTCGCCAACGTCGTGCAGTACGCAGATATGGGGATGATTGAGAGTGGCGATCAAGCGTGCTTCCCGATCGAAACGTTCGCGGGCCTGTGCGTCATTGACCACGTGCGATGGCAACACCTTGATAGCTACAGAACGGCCGAGCCGGGCATCGCGAGCGCGGTAGACATCGCCCATGCCGCCGGCACCGATGCGCGTGTCAAGCTGGTAAGGACCGATTCGTGTACCTTCCAGGTTTGCGGACACCGCGAAATCGGCGAGCGGGACGTCGAGCGGGGTCTCCAGGAACTGTCCGGCATTATCGTGTGAGGACAGCATGCGCTCGACTTGATGCCGCACGCGCACGTCTCGCCCGCAGGCCGCCTCGATGTAAGCCGAACGCGCGGACACCGACAGTGTCACAGCGTGCTCGAAGACGGCTCTGACGCGCGGCCAGTCGACAGGAGGAACCGTCATTGTCGGTAGCAGGGATTCTAAACCTTGTGGCCGGTCCTATCCGGACCATGAATG
>Ga0207643_10002027_pt1 | contig 11181 bp, 9 predicted proteins | sample KBSMisM62_FD_184313 | JGI IMG/M metagenome (GOLD analysis project Ga0207643, IMG submission 184313) | Miscanthus rhizosphere microbial communities from Kellogg Biological Station, Michigan, USA - KBS Miscanthus M6-2 (SPAdes) (version 2) | ecosystem: Host-associated > Plants > Roots > Rhizosphere...
CTCAAGTGTGACAAGTGCCGCCGCGTCTATCCCATCAAGGACGACATCCCGGTGATGCTGATCGACGAGGCGACCGTGGACAAGGAGTAGTGCGCATCCTGCTCGTCCGACTGCGCCCCATAGGCGACGTGGTCTTCACGACGCCGCTCCTCAGCGCACTCCGGCGGCACTACCCCGAGGCTCACATCGCTTATGTGGTGGAGCCCGACGCCGCACCGATCGTCGAAGCCAATCCACACATCAACGACCTGATCATCGTCCCGCGCCGGCGCGGCATGGCGCGGATCGCGGACGACATCAAGATGGCACGCCAGCTGGCGCGCGGTGGCTACGACCTCGCCGTCGATTTGCACGGCGGACCACGCAGCGCGTGGCTCACGTGGGCCAGCGGCGCACCGAAGCGGATCGGTTACAGGGTCCCTGGCCGGACATGGATGTACACCGTAGCCGTCACCCGATCGCGACAACTGACGCCGAGGCACTCGGTGCTCAATCAGTGGGACCTGCTTGCGCCGTTGGACATCCCGCCACTGGATCCGGCGCACGATCCGCTGCAGATGCCAGACAGTCTTCAGGCGAGCAGGAGCGTCGATTCGTATCTCGCCCAATCACGTATCGATCGCGGCGATGCGCTCATCGTCATTCATGTGAGCGCGAGCACACGCTTCAAGCGCTGGCCTGAGGAATCATTCGTCTCACTCGTCACCGGGCTTGTCCGCCAAGGATCGAACAGGAAAGTGTTTTTCACGTCGGGACCTTCCGACGCCGACGCGGCACAGCGAATCGCAAACGCTGCACGCCATCAACTCGGAACACTCGGGCCCGCGATCCTTGAAAACAGGCCGTTGAGCCTGCCTGAGCTACGCGCGCTCATCGCGCGCGCCGCACTATTCATTGGCGGCGACAGCGGTCCATTGCACATCGCCGCCACTACGTCGGTTCCCATCGTCGAACTGCTCGGGCCAACGTTGGCGGAACGTTCCTTTCCCTGGCGCGATCCGCGATTCCACTCCGAAATCGTCGACCCGGGAGCGCTGCCCTGCCGTCCCTGTCACCAGCGCACGTGCGTGCCGGGCGACTTCAGGTGCCTGACGAGCATCGGCGCGGACCGGGTGCTCGCGGCAGCCGAGCGCGCATTGCGCTCGATAGGGCGAACCGACCGGGATATCGCACCGGCGGCGAACGCACGTAGAATTCCTGTAGTGCACTGATGAGAGCCACGACGATCGGCATGCCGGAGGCGCCCGCTGCGCCTGGCCTCGAGCGGCTCACGACGATACTGCTGCTGGCGTTCGTGGGAGCGGTGCAGTTGTCGATCGCGGCGGCGCAAATCCTGCTCGGCGCGCTGCTCCTCTGCTGGATCACCGGCATGGTTCGTGACAAGACCCGGCCGACTGCTCCCACGTTCTTCGTCGCGCTGCTCGCCTACGCGGGGATCACGCTGATCTCGTCGATTTTCTCGATCGCGCCGCTCGAGAGTTTCATCGACGATCGCCAACTCTCCCTGTTCCTCATCGTGCCTGCCGTGTACGACCTGGCTCGCGGCCATCGCGCCACGACGGCAACCGACGTCATCGTGACCGTAGGCGGCGCTGCCGCGGTGTATGGCATCGTGCAGTACGGGATGCTCCACTTCGACAGCCTGGGCCAGCGACCCCGAGGCACACTCGGCCATTACATGACCTACTCAGGCACGCTGATGCTGGTGGTCGGCGTTGCAGGCGCACGACTCGTGTTCGGCACCCGCGATCGCGTCTGGCCGGCGCTCGTCATGCCGGCTCTCGTGGTGGCACTATCGCTCACGCTCACGCGCAGCGCATGGGTGGGAGCGTGTGTCGCTGTTGGTGTGCTGTTCATTCTCAAGGACCTGCGGCTGCTCGGGCTGCTCCCGGTGGTGGCCGCGCTGTTCTTTGCCTTCGCGCCCGACAGCGTGACCAACCGCATGATGTCGATGTTCGACCTTCGCGACCCGAGCAATCGCGATCGGCTGGCCATGGCCCGCACGGGCGCGGCGATGGTGCGCGACTTCCCGCTGACCGGCGTGGGGCCGGCGATGATTCCAAAGCTCTACACGCAGTATCGAGATCCCGATGCGGTGCAGGCGATGAATCCGCACCTGCACAACGTTCCGCTCCAGATCGCCGCCGAGCGCGGACTCCCCGCTCTCGCCATCTGGATCGCCTTCATCGCGGTTCTCGCCTACAACTTGTTTCGAATTTTCCGATCGGAGCGCGACCAGACGCTTGCCGCGGCTGGCCTTGCTACCATTGCCAGCATGCTCTCTGCCGGTCTCTTCGAGTACAACTTTGGCGACTCCGAGTTCCTGATGCTCTTCCTCGTGCTCGTCACTCTTCCGTTCGCCGCATCTCGTCGCGACGATGCTGCTGCCGCCACTCGCGCCTGAGCGCGCGCGCGAGATCATCTCGCGCGTGAGCGGGGTCAACGTCCTCGTCATCGGCGACGCGATGATCGACAAATTCATCGTCGGCCGCGTGACACGCATTTCGCCGGAAGCACCCGTCCCGGTCGTCACGTTCGACCACGACATGTATCGCATGGGCGGCGCGGCCAACGTCGCAAGCAATGTCGTCGCGCTCGGCGGTCATGCCACGCTCGTCGCTGTCACCGGACGGGACGAGGCAGCCGCGACACTGGCCGAGGCCTGTCGCGAAGCGGGCATCGCTCCCTCGTTCGTCGGCGACCCCGGCCGCCCCACAACGACGAAGACGCGCGTCGTCACCGATCGAAACCAGCAGGTCGCGCGGATCGACTACGAGAGCGACGCCGAGGTCGGTGGAGAGATCGAAGATCGCATCATCGCCGAGATCCGGAAGCACGCGTCGCGCTGTTCAGCGATCATCGTGTCGGATTACATAAAGGGATGCGTCACGAGACACGTGATGCAGACCGCGATCAGCGTGGGTGCGGAGTGTGGTGCACCCGTGCTGGTGGACCCGAAGATCCCGCACCTGGACTACTACAACGGCGCGACGATCGTGACTCCGAATCATCACGAGGCCGAGTCTGCCACTCTTCGGCGCGTGCGCAGCGAGGACGAGGCGCGCACGGCAGCGCGCATCTTCAGGGAGCGCGCAAACTGCCGTGACGTGCTGATGACACGTGGGGATCAAGGCATCTGGCTGTTGAGCGCCGGGCTCGAAGGGTATTTGCCGGCGGCGGCACGCGAGGTGGCCGATGTCACCGGCGCGGGCGACACGGTGATCGCGACACTGGCGGTGATGCTGGCTTCCGGCGCAACGATTAGCGAAGCCGCGCGCCTTGCGAACGAAGCCGCGGGCATCGTCGTCGCGAAGTTTGGTCCGGCGACGGCATCGACCTCGGAGTTGCTCGCGGCGATCGACGCGCACGCGGGCGTCTAGAACCGTAGTCCGGGCCCTGACGTGTGGACCCGGCGGTTCTGAGGAACAGGACCCGCCCTACGGCAGACCCATCAACCCAACTGTCACGAGCAGCGGAATCACGACGGCAACCAGCGCCTCGCCTGCGATGAGACCCGAAGCGATGGGGATCGAATAGCGCTCATGCGAGTCGGGCGATACTTTCCCCCAAACCGCATCCGCGGCGGCGCCGACGAAGATCATCGTGACGGCGTTGACGGGAATCAGCATCGCAATCCCCATCCCCGTCGGTGACGGAATGTACGGCCGCCACTTCGCCTTCTGTTCGAGGAACGTCAGGATCACGCCGACGAGCGCGCCCACGGCGAGCGACGTGATCATCCACGAGACGCGCGCGGCCACTGCCGGATTGGCCGCCGCCGGACCCGTGAGTTCCTGAGTCACGAGCTTCGCGAACCCGACCCATCGCTGCGACGTCGGGCTAAGCAACTGCGCGTTGTCGCCAATGATGCCGTACGTGTCGCGAAGCAGCGGATACATGAACGCGAGCGCCAGCGCACCCACGGGTACGGCGATGAGCTGCATATAGGTGAGCATCCTCGGCGTGGAGCCGATCATCTGACCTGCACGGAAGTCCTGCATCAACCCCTCGGATTCCGCTGCGACGGCGGCCGTGATTCCACTCGAGACCATGTTGGCGCGCAGATCCCCGGGAGCGATGCCCCCGAATGCGGCCTGGATCACATTGGTCATCGTGCTGATCGGTCCCCAGTTCGTCTCGCCGAGCACGCGCAGCGCCACGAGCCCCAGCGGCACGGACAACACGATCGCCACGACGGAATGCCAGATCGGGGTTCCGAAGAACAGCGCCTGCACTGCGATGAGAAACAGACTTGCCGCGACACATCCAATCCACACCCAGCGAAGTGGAAGGTCACCCGACATGGTCGCCGACGAGGCGAGCCCTTTGAATGTTCGAACGAGCACGGACCACCTGAGAAGGAGCGCGGACATGCCTCCAGCAACCAGCATCCCGACCGCGGGCCACATGATCAGGAGAAGGATGTCCACGCGGCGCGCGTCAGCAGCAATCAGTCCCTGCGACAGCAGCCACGGCGGAGCGATCACCCAGCCGATGATGCCGCCAATCAGCATGCTGGCGCTGATGCGCAGGCCGATGATCATCCCCGAGCCGATATTGAGCAGCGAGACACCGAACCCGAGACCGACCCGAGCCGAGAACGCGTTCAGCGCGAGCGGGATGTTGTCCACGATCCACCGTAGCTGCGTGGCCAGAAAGACCAGGCCCGAGAGCACCAGCGAGCCAATCATCACGAACGCCGACTTGCGCGCCTGCTCGCCGCGCGAGTCGAGCATGATGAGCGTTTCTCCCGCCGCAATACCGTCAGGGAACGGCAGGTTCTCGTCCTCGATGAAGTGTTTGCGCAGCGGCACGGCGAGCAGCACGCCGAGCAGTCCGGACGCCGACAGCCAGACGAACGTCTGCATGCGCGTGAGGTGGACATCGAAACCGCTGCCCGGTTCGGCCGCGAGCATGTCAAACGCCGCGAGCAGCCAGCACAGAAACGCGATCTGTCCGGCCGTCGTGCCGGCAGTCTGGACGATGTTGTTTTCCCAACGGTTGTAGTTCTTCGTGAGGCCGAGCGCCATGAAACCGAAGAAGGCCGACACGACCGAGATGTTTGGTCCGAAACCGAACTTGAGGACCACGTAGGGATAAGAAGCCCCGATGACGAGCGCGACGATCAGGCCGACGATGATGGATCTCGGTGTGAGTTCGCGGACGTGCGGAGGTTTGACGGATGTGGGCACGTCTGCGGAGAGTATGCCGGAGTCCGATTGCCTCGGCTACTAGATTCCCTGCTCGGTGCCGAGCGGGACGCGGCGCAGGATTGGCCCGACGACGTCCGCCATGGCGAGGCCGAGCCGCTCGTGTTGATCGGCGTCGAGGTGCACGCCATCGACACGGCTCGTCGTCGTGACGGTCCCGGCATCAAAGAAGTCGCACTCGCGCTCTTTCGCAACGGCAGACAATGCTGCCGCCAGTCCGGCGGACTTCTGGGGGGCGCCTTCGAACTTCGGCGCGATTGCACCCTTGGGTTCCTGAACTTGTGGTGGCGCGACGATCAGAATCGCGGGCACGGGCATGCCCGGCTCGATCGGCGCCTGGCGGATCGCCTGCACCAGTGACGCCGTGCCTTGCGCTGAATGCGACGCCGTGAACTGGTGCATCGACTGAAAGTCGTTCGTGCCCAGCATGAGGATGACGAGCGCCAGTGGTGAGTTGGCCTCGATGCGCTGCTCGAGCCCGACGCGTCCGTTGCGCCCGGGCTTGAAGGGATCGTCCCACACGGTGCGTCTACCGTTCAGGCAGTCCTCGATGACGCGGAGGTCGTGACCCGCTGTCACGAGCGCATGTTCCATGACGCCGGGCCAGCGCGCCGCGAACGGCCACCGCTGCCGGGTGTCAGGAACGATGCCCCACGTGAGCGAGTCGGCGTAGACCAGCACTTGCTGCACGCTTGTCAACTCCCCAATCCCAACTCCCAAGTCCCAACGCTTGGAAGTTGGGAGTTGGCGGTTGGTAGTTTGCCTCAGTGTCTAAAGTGCCGTCTGCCCGTGAACACCATTGCGAGCCCGTGCTCGTCGGCTGCGGCGATGACCTCTTTGTCCTTCACGGATCCGCCAGTCTGAACAACGGCTGTTGCACCGGCAGCCGCGATCGCATCGAGCCCGTCGCGAAACGGGATGAATGCATCTGAGGCCGCCACCGACCCGACGAGCAGATCGGGTCGAATCGCGGCCGCCTTCATCCGCGCGACATTGACCGAATCAACGCGGCTCATCTGCCCTGCCCCAATGGCCAGCGTCCGATCGGCGCTCGTGAAAATCACCGTGTTCGACTTGACATGCGCGCAGAGGCGCCACGCGAATTGCATCGCCTGCCACTCGTCTGCCGTGGGCTGCCGTTTCGTCACCACCTGAAGATCGGCCGTAGGCCACGCCTCCTGCCCTTCCGCGACGTTGTCGCAACTCTGCACGAGCACCCCACCGACAATCGATCGAATCTCGAGATCCCCCACCGACGAGGGCTGATCGGTATCCGCTGCCACCCGTTCGGGCACGACGACTCGCATATTGGCCTTGGTGGCCAGAATCGCGCGCGCCTCGCCATCGACGGCGGGCGCAATCACTGCGTCGATGCGGGTGGACACGATGGCGCGGGCAGTCTCCACGTCGATCGAGCGATTGAGCGCAACGGCCGCACCGAATGCCGAGACCGAATCGGCCTCGCGCGCGCGGATGTACGCGTCGGCCGCGCTCGATCCGGTCGCGGCGCCGCACGGATTGGTGTGCTTGATGAGCGCTGCTGCCGGCTCCTTGAACTCGATCACCATGCGGATAGCGGCATCGAGATCGAGCAGGTTGGTATACGACAACTCCTTGCCTTGCAGGATCGAGTACCCGGGATGAGCGCCGAATCCCGAGTAGAGCGCTGCGTGCTGATGCGGGTTCTCGCCGTAGCGAAGATCGCGCACTTTCCTGAGGTTGACCGTCAGGCTGTCAGGAAACCCGCTCGCCGCCACACGCGTGAACCCGGCATCGCCTGCCTTTACCGCGCTCAGCGTGGAGGCGATCGCCGTGTCGTAGCGAGCGGTGTGCGCGAACGCTTTGCGTGCAAGGTCGAATCGAAAGCTCGGTGATGGTCCGCCTGGGCGATCGAGTGCGTCGAGTACGCGTGCGTAGTCGGATGGTGACACGACAACGATCACGTCGGCGAAGTTCTTGGCCGCGGCACGGACGAGACTCGGTCCGCCGATGTCGATCTCCTCGATCAGACTCTCGAATGAGGTCTCAGGGTTCTGCGCGGCCTTGACGAAGGGGTAGAGGTTGACGACGACCATATCGATCGGTCCGATCCCGTGACGAGAGATCGCCTCGAGATCGTCTGGCCGCGATCGCCGCGCGAGGATGCCGCCATGGATGTGCGGGTCGAGTGTCTTCACGCGGCCGTCCAGCATCTCTGGAAAACCCGTGACCGTAGAAACACCGATGACAGGAAGACCTCCACGCTCGAGCGTCAACGCCGTGCCGCCCGTCGATATCAAATCGAAACCGCGGCCGTTCAATCCATTTGCAAACTCCACGATCCCTGACTTGTCCGAAACACTCAGTAGCGCTCTAGGCATGGCGATCTGTGCATCCTGCGGAAATATCGGCACTTAGACAGACAAATACTTGACACCCCTGTTACAGGCGCATAGCATTAGGCTGCATTCGAGGGGCGTTCCCCGGATGTTGCAGTCGAGGCCGCGCAAGCACTCGCGGTCTTTTTTTGTGCCCTGAAGCTCATCTGCGGCTTCGGAACGCACGCGATCCAGCGGGTCCACTGTTCGCAGGGGTTCCGCCTAAGCAAGCAGGGAAGAAGAACGATGCGCATCACAGGCAAGGTCAAGTGGTTCAACAACGCCAAGGGGTATGGATTCATTGAGCGTGAGGGTGGTAGCGACGTGTTCGTGCACTACTCCGCGATCAGTGGCAACGGCTTCCGGTCCCTTGAAGAGGGTCAGGCGGTCGAATTCGAGATCGTGGATGGCCCGAAGGGTCCTCAGGCAGGGAACGTCACCAAGCCCTAGAACCACACACGAACCAGCTCGGCGCCGCCAACGGCGCCGGGCTCAATGCCCGGGCGCGTCCCACTCTCCCCCGTCGTGCTCTCCCCTCGACAACGTCTTACTTGTCTGATTTCCCTTTGAGCCCGCGTGCGGTGAAGGCGACTTTGCCGTCTTTGACCGCAACGCGGAACGCCACTTCAGGGCTGCCCTTTTCCTTCAGCGACTTCACCTGCGTTTTGACGAGGTCGGCGAACTTGTGGAACGGGATGGCTTCCTGCCCCGCCTGCTTACGTGCCTGAGCCAGTTCGTCGTACAGCTGGTGCACCTTCTCCATCTCCTTCAGCGGATCTGCGAAGGTGGTGACGTGCAGCACGCGATCCTCGGGCCGTGCCGCCTTGGGCTTCTCCTCGACGACGGGCCGTGGTTGCGCGAACGGACCGGCGCGTCCTTCCTCGCGCGCGCGGAGCCCGCGATCCCAGAGGTCGATCGATTTCGCAAACCGTGTCTGCAGGGTCGTGAAACGGAATTTCTGCCCGTAGTTGGCAATGTGCGTCCGATCGAGTTGCTTGACCAGACCTTCGACGCGCTTGCGCATCTCCCACGGTGGACGCTGAAGCCGTCCCGCGAAGTACATGTTGTACTCCGCCTCGAGCTTCTTCATTTCCGCCTCGAGGAGAGAGATCTGACGGTCGATGTCGTCGGTCTCGGACACGGAGAGTCAATTGTACTGGCTCTCGACTCTGGCTCTGGCCAAAAGTCGAAAGCCCAGAGCCCAGAGCCTAAAAGATCGTCGAAATCGAGCTTGCCGCGAGATCCAGGATCTTCGTGGGCAGGACGCCGAGATAGAAGATCGCGGCGATCGAGACCGCAAGTGCAGCCATGCCCACTCCGGTGATACGGACCTGCACAGCCTCGCCCTCGCGTTCCGCCATGTACATCATGACGACGACGCGCAGGTAGAAGAAGACGGAGATCACGCTGGTGAGCATGCCGATGACGGCAAGACTGTAGTAACCAGCGCTGACGGCGGCGCTGAAGATGTACCACTTGCCGATGAAGCCGGCCGTCGGCGGCAGGCCGCCGAGCGAGAGCAGGCACACCGTCATCAACGCGGCGAGCGCGGGGCGCGTGTGCCACAGACCCGCGTAATCGCGAAGGCTGTCGTTTGGCTTGTCGCGCGAACCGAGCAACGCGATCACGCCGAACGCGGCGAGATTGGTCACGGAGTACGCGAGCAGATAGAACAGGATGGCCGCCTTGCCGACCTGGTTGGCCGCCACCAGACCGACCAGCAGATATCCGCCGTGCGCGATGCTCGAGTACGCGAGCATGCGCTTCAGATTGCTCTGCGCCACTCCGACCACTGTGCCGAGCACCATCGTTGCGACCGCGATGAGCGCCACGACCGGCGCCCACTCGCCCTTGAACGGCTCGAACGCGGAGAGGAAGACGCGCGCGAACGCGGCGAACGCCGCCGCCTTCACACCGGTAGACATGAAGCCGGTGACGATCGCCGGTGCGCCCTCGTAGGCATCCGGCGTCCACATGTGGAACGGGACGGCGGAAATCTTGAACGCGAAGCCAACGAGCAGCAGCCCGAGTGCCAGCAGGATCATCGGGTTGTTGCTCATCGACTGGGCCGACAGGAACGAGCCAACAGCCGCCAGCCTCGTGCTGCCGGTTACGCCGTAGGTAAAGGCGATTCCGTAGAGAAAGAACGCACTCGAAAACGCGCCCAGCAGGAAGTACTTGAAAGCCGCTTCGGTGCCCGGCAAGTGATCGCGGCGAATCGCCGTGAGCACGTAGACCGAGAGCGACAGGATTTCGAGCGCGATGAAGATGACGAGCAGATCGGTGGCGGTCGCCATCATGATCATGCCGACGATCGAAAACAGGATCAGCGCGTAGTACTCCCCTGCCGGGAGACCGTCTCGCTCGAGCACCTGCGACGAGAACATGATCGTCAACACGCCGACGATCGCCAGGACAACGGTCACGAACAGGCCGAAGTTGTCGGCGGCGATGACACCGAAGCCTTCGGCGTTGCGGTCCCAGAGGAGGACAGCCGCCGCACCACCAAAGATCAGCCCGATGATGCCCAGCGCGCCGATCGGCGTTCGCTCACCAGGACGGCGGAGCGCTTCTGCGCCCATGGACGCCAACGCGGCCAGGGTGACACAAAGCATCGGGACGATGGCGTCTAGCTGGGTGTTGAACATGTCTCCCTAATTCAAAATGCAAAATGCAAAACGCAAAAGGCAAAAGCAAAAGGCAAAACGCTACGGCTCGACGCGCTGCGCGACGGGACGCACCGGTTCCTGTGCTTGCGAGTTGTTCGCAGTTTGCATTTTGAATTTTGCCTTTTGCATTTCGTTCTGCACACGCAACGGCTGAACCGACTGCACCTGCGCCACGAGTCGCTGCACGGCGGGCTCCATCGGCTTGAGGAAGATCGTCGGGAACACGCCCATCACAATCGCCAGCGCGCACAGCGGAATCACGCTCGCCCACTCACGCGGCTTGAGGTCCTGCAGCGTTTCGTTCTCTTCGTTCGTGACGCTGCCAAGGTATACCCGCTGGAACATCCACAGCATGTAGACAGCGGACAGAATCACGCCCAGTCCAGCCGCGACGACGAAGCGCGGATCCCACAGGAAGGCGCCCAGCATCGTGAGGAACTCGCCGATGAATCCGTTGAGCGCGGGCATGCCGATCGAGGCGAGCGTGATGATCAGGAACGCTGCCGTCAGACGCGGCATGACGTTCTTCAGTCCACCGAACTCCGAGATCAGGCGCGTGTGGCGGCGGTCGGACAGCATGCCGACGATCAGGAAGAGCCCGCCGGTGCTGATGCCATGCGCGAGCATCTGGTAGACCGCGCCCTGCACACCCTGCACGTTCATCGCACAGATGCCGAGGACGACGAAGCCAAGGTGGCTCACCGAGGAGTAGGCCACCAGCTTCTTCATGTCCGGCTGGACCATCGCGACGAGCGCGCCATAGACGATGCCGATCACCGCGAGGAGCGCGATCCACGGGGCGAACTCCGTGGCGGCCATCGGGAAGAGTGGAAAGGCGAATCGCACCAGGCCGTAGGTGCCCATCTTCAGCAGCACGCCGGCAAGGATGATCGAGCCGGCCGTGGGCGCCTGCACGTGCGCATCGGGGAGCCACGTGTGGAACGG